>OLGY01000017.1_pt1 | contig 168856 bp, 132 predicted proteins | sample 1605951 | NCBI WGS metagenome assembly OLGY01 (sample SAMN03283280) | human gut metagenome | biome: human-associated habitat; material: feces | host: Homo sapiens | place: Peru | collected 2012
ATCTGTAATAAATGTGCCAACGACCGCACAGGTTGCTATAGAAAAACTGCTTTGACTATATTTTAACATATGTGAAAGAAATAGCAAGTGATTTATATTTTATTATATTGTTTTTGTTGTATATGCAACATATTTTTGGACAAAATTATAGTAATATTGTATTATAAATAATGAAATCAATTTTCAAGAAAGAAGGACAAGAAATCCTATGGACAAGGTTTTCAAAATAGAAGATTTGCGCCCTATCCGCGACGAAATGACCATCTCACGAAATTCAAGGCTTAGTGACAAAACACCCATAACCTATTTTTCTCTCGGAAAGGGCACGTCAATCTCTCAGGAATCCTACGATAATACCACGATATACATCGGTGCAAAAGGATGCGCTGATTTTCTTATCGGAGCTGATGCTGCAAAGCATACAATATCAGAAGGTACTATGCTGGTAGTTCCTTCAAAAACACTCTGCGGAGTAACAACAGAAACCGGCTGTATTTACACTGAAATCATCATAGAAAAGGAGAACAACAGTATGAACAAAATTATCAAATCAGGCGAGGTCATGAAGCTTAAGGATCTTATCTCATATGAGGATGGCAGTATCACGAACATTGATGTGGTAAGTAACGACACAATGAAATTCGTGCTTATGGCATTCGATGATGGCACCGGTCTCACACCGCATCGCGCTCCGGGAAATGCAATAATTTTCGCACTTGAGGGCAAGGCTGTAATAGGCTACGAGGGCAAGGATTACGCCATCTCAGCAGGCGAAAATTTCCGTTTTGACAAGAACGGATTGCACAGCGTAACCGCTGACGGAAGGTTCAAGATGGGACTGCTTCTGGTGTTAGAGTAAATCACATTAAAATGCAAAAAATCCGCTATACCGATATCAATGGTTAGCGGATTTTTGCTATTTACATTTTGATAAATTATTCATACCTGATGCTACACAGTCTCAGGCACCTTATAGCCTGCTTCACTCATCAATTTTTCAAACTCACTGACACTGACACCGGCTTCCTCTGCTGCAGTATCAATATCGAGCTTGCCCTTTGTTACCAGAGTAAACAACATCTTATTCTCCCCCTGTTGTATTCCAAGCTTTTTATGATCTTCCCATGCCTTACACACATTAATCACCTCTTCCTTTTCTTCATACTCAATACTTCTACATTTTACTTGTGTGTGAAAAAATGATATCAAAAGAAATGTGATACGCACCAATTATTGACGTGTTATGTGGTGACGCTCTACAGAAATATAATGCTTTGACTAAATTGTAACATAGGGATATTCTTTTGTCATTAGGAAAATCAATTCATTTTTGGATTTATATGTATTATATTTACACGCATTGAATTTATACGTATCATATGTTATATTATATATATACTATAGAAAGGTGGATAAAGATATGCCGATCAAACCAACTGAAATGGAACGTATAATACTTGCTGATGGGTGGATTTTCAAAAACCAAACCGGATCACATCGGCATTATATTCATCCTTCAAAGCCCGGAAAAGTAACTATTCCTTTTCATAAAGGCAAAGAACTGAACAAAATCACTGAAAATTCTATCCGTAAGCAAGCGGGAATCAAATAATCATAAGGAGGTATACTCATCATGTTATCAATATATCCGGCATGTTTTTTTAAGGAAGATAATGGATACTCTGTAATCTTTCCTGATTTAAATTATCTTGCAACACAAGGAGATACCCTTGAAGATGCTGTGGCCATGGCTGTTGATTGTCTTGCAGGATATCTGTATACGGCTAAGATGGATAATGAAAAAATCCCTAAAGCATCCAAATTATCTGATATCAATATTGACAGACTATCCGACGAATTAGGCATAACAGGAGCATATACCGATGCATTTACCAATATGGTTTCAGTAGATGTTAAGGCATATGCCAAAGAGCATTTCGATAAATCGGTCCGAAAAACCCTTACCATTCCGGCTTGGCTAAATACTGCTGCGCAGGAAGAGGGAATTAATTTTTCAAAAACACTGCAGGAAGCACTTATGTCAAAGCTTAAGGCTCATTAGATATCTGCATTATAATTCGGAGACATTATGAACAACGATATAAAATACAAGCTGGCCAATGCCATGAAGGAATGCATGGTTTCCTCTCCTGTCGAGAAAATTACGGTTAAGGAAATCTGCGACACATGTGGTGTGACCAGACAAACCTTTTACAGAAATTTTCAGGACAAATATGATCTGATAAACTGGTATTTTGATAAAATACTGATTGAATCCTTTCACCAGATGGGTGAGGGCAGTACCGTGTACGAAAGCCTTGTTAAAAAATTTGAATATATCCGGATGGAGCACCTTTTCTTTAAGGCTGCTTTTAAAAATGATGAGCAGAACAATCTAAAGGAGCATGATTTTGAGCTGATTCGTCAGTTTTATATTGACCAGATTGAGGGAAAAAGCCACCGGAAAATATCCGACAAGCTATTGTTCCAGCTTGAGATGTACTGTCAGGGCTCTGTCTTTATGACAACCCAGTGGGTGCTTGACAATAAAAGTTTCACACCTCAGGAGCTTGCCGGACTTCTCGCTGATGCTATGCCAAAGGAGCTTGCCGATGTGTTTCGCGAGGTAAACCTGATATAATTCAATGTAATATTCAGAACAAGTATCGTGCGTTTTTACAAATGTACACAGTGGTCTGAATAGTTATATCAGCGTTAAAAATCCGGGAATGCTGTCAATTGACAGTTCCCGGATTTTCTATTTTATTTGATTCTTAAATCTTAACTATTCACAAACATCCCACGCGCATTTGCAAAGGCGCATGATACTCGTGCTTTCGCCAAGATGTCAAACTATACATCCCTGTAAAATATTACAGAATTACATAATCTTACGGAAAAGTGCCTTCAAATCCTCAACACTTGCATCCTTTGGATTTCCAGGTGCACATGCATCTGCGTGAGCTGACTCTGCGAGGAAGTCTAAGTCATCCTCCTTTATAGCCTCGAGCTTTGTTGGGATTCCTACATCTACAGAGAGCTGCGCTACAGCGTCGATTGCAGCCTTTCTGTACTCATCTACAGACATATCATCTACGCCCTTGACTCCCATTGCGCGGGCGATTTCACGATATTTCTCGCCTGTGCAGTCTGCATTGTACTCCATTACGATTGGAAGCATCATAGCACATGCTACTCCGTGTGGTGTATCATAAACAGCTCCAAGTGTATGAGCCATTGAATGAGCGATTCCAAGTCCTACATTTGAGAATCCCATTCCGGCAATGTACTCACCGAGAGCCATGCCCTCACGTCCCTCTTTTTCATTGGCAACTGCACTTCTTAATGATCTTGCAATGATCTCGATTGCTTTGAGATGGAACATGTCTGTCATCTCCCAGGCTGCCTTTGTTGTGTATCCCTCGATAGCATGTGTGAGTGCATCCATACCTGTTGATGCTGTAAGTCCCTTTGGCATTGATGACATCATGTCAGGGTCTACGATTGCGATGATTGGCATGTCATGTGGGTCCACACATACAAACTTTCTCTTTCTCTCTACATCTGTGATGACATAGTTGATTGTAACCTCTGCTGCTGTTCCTGCTGTTGTAGGTACTGCAATGATAGGAACACAAGGCTTCTTTGTAGGTGCAACACCCTCTAAGCTTCTTACATCCTCAAACTCAGGGTTTGCGATGATGATACCGATTGCCTTTGATGTATCCATAGAAGAGCCTCCTCCGATTGCAATGAGATAATCAGCTCCTGATTTCTTAAATGTCTCTACGCCATGCTTTACGTTGTCGATTGTTGGATTCGGCTTAATCTCTGAGTAAAGCTCATATTCCAATCCGTTCTTATCAAGGATATCTGTTACCTTTGCTGTAACTCCAAATTTGATTAAGTCAGGGTCAGAGCATACCAGTGCTTTTTTAAAGCCATGCGCCTTTGCCTCTGCAGCAATCTCCTCGATTGCACCAGATCCGTGATAAGATGTCTCGTTTAACATGATTCTGTTTGCCATAGTGTAAAATCTCCTTCCAATAAAAAATCCTAAAAGACTCTGCCGATAAATTCTTATAACTTATCTGCCTGACTATATTTTAACAAAGTATTAAACGAGATGTAAGTTACAAACCTGCCAATGTGTAACATACCTGTTGCAATATGTAACCTGCCAGTTTCCAACGTGTATCCCACCGCCTTGTATCCCACCGGCTGCCAATCACCCCTTGAGGCTGTCAGTTATGACCTTCTTCAGTTCTCTTGCCGCCGCACTGATCGGATGATGAATATCGTATACCATACATATATTTCTCTGCGGTATCTCCTCCTCCAAAGCTATCTCAACGATCTCTTTATTTGCTATCGCAGTCTCTGCCATCGGCTTTGGCATAAAGGCAAGACCAAGCTCACTCTTTACTAGCGGCAGTATCTGGTCTGTCGTTGCAGTCTCTGTATCAGGTGCAAATTCAAGTCCGTGTGACATAAAAAATCTGTTAAAAAACTGAAATGTCATGGTCTCCCGCCCCAGTCCGATAAGCGGATAATTATGCAGCTCCTTTAATGACAGAGTCTGGCTTCCGAGCGCGGTAAAGGTGGTGCCTCCCACGAGAATCTCCTGAAACGAACCAAGCTTTATCATCTTAAGAGGTGCCTCCACCTCAGCCGGTGTCGATACCACTGCAAAATCAATCATTCCGTTTTTTACGGCATTTATAGCCTGTGGGGTGGAGTGATTGTATATCTTAAGCCTGATACCCGGATATGCCATGTGAAATGTCTTAAGCCTATCAAGCAGATATATGTTGAGCGCTGTCTCACTGGCTCCTATGGATACGCTTCCGTGTGACAGGCCTGTGCTGTCTGCCAGCTCCTCCTCCGCCGCAAGTATCTGTGACATCGCAGCAGACACATGCGCATACAGACGCTCGCCCTCCGGTGTAAGCTGCACACCTCTGTTATTTCTGATAAAAAGTATGCTGTTTATCTGCTGCTCTAAATTGTTCATGGCGCGGGTTACATTCGGCTGGCTGTTTCCGAGCGCCCTCGCAGCCTTTGTGAAATTACAGTATTTTGCCACATAATAAAATATCTTATAGTACTCAAAATTAATATCCATGTTCACAGTCTCCTTTTTATTAGCGTTTTACTTGTCATTTTCCTTTTGATACGCAAAAATTCATGATATGATTTTGATATATCTGATATATCAATTATGTTTTTTACTTATTTATGATTATACATTATAATATCAAATGTTCTTGAATACAAGAACAGATTAAACCTACTCCAAAAGCATTTCTCTCAACTAAAAATGCAAAAAACCCAGAAAAATCCGAAGACCCCCCTATTGTCTTCGGATTTTTATTTTAAAATTTTTGAATTTTAAACTGTCTCTCTAAGTATCCTTGCTGCCTCTACCATGTTCTTAAGGCTCGCCTGCGTCTCCGGCACTCCTCGTGTCTTAAGTCCACAGTCAGGATTTACCCAGAGCTTTCTTCTGTCTATCTTTGCAAGCATCTTTTTAAGCACTGTGACTATCTCATCAACAGATGGCACTCTCGGAGAATGTATATCGTAAACTCCAGGTCCCACCTCTGTCTCGAAATGGTTCTCCCTTAAGGAATCAAGTATCACAAGATCTGAGCGTGATGCCTCAAATGTGATAACATCCGCATCCATATCATCGATTGCAGGAATAATATCTGTAAACTCACTATAGCACATATGTGTATGAATCTGGGTTTCAGGCTTTACTCCGCTGTGCGTCAGCCTGAATGCCGGGATTGCAAAATCAAGATACTCGCTGTACCAGTCTGATTTTCTAAGCGGAAGCTTCTCTCTAAGCGCAGCCTCGTCAATCTGTATCATTTTGATGCCGTTTGCCTCAAGGTCAAGCACCTCATCACGGATTGCTAGTGCAATCTGTGCGATGGAATCCTTTATTGAGATATCCTCTCTCGGAAATGACCAGTTAAGTATCGTAACAGGGCCTGTAAGCATTCCCTTCATGATGTGCGATGTCTGTGACTGTGCAAAAACTGACCAGTCCACTGTAATAGGCTTTTTACGGTATACATCCCCCCAGATGACAGGCGGCTTTACACATCTTGTACCGTATGACTGTACCCACGCCTTCTCTGTAAAGAGGAAGCCTCCAAGTGCCTCTCCAAAGTACTCCACCATGTCATTTCTCTCGTACTCTCCATGTACGAGCACATCAAGGCCAATCTCCTCCTGCCATTTCACACACTCTTCAATCTTCTTCTTATTAAAATTGACATACTGCTCCTTCGTAATCTCACCCTTTTTAAAAGCAGAGCGGTTTGCCTTTACATCCTTTGTCTGTGGGAAAGAACCTATAGTGGTGGTTGGAAACTCCGGCAAACCGAAAAGCTCCTTTTGAAGCTTCTGTCTCTTCTCTCTCTCCGGAAGCCTTACATAATCAGCATCCGTCACCCTTGCAAGCCTCTTTGCTACAGCATCATTATGACAATCTCTGCTACCTGAGAATAGCTCCACATTAGCCTTATAGCTATCCAATATTTCACTATCCGATACATTTTTTTCATTATTATCGCCACCCAAATTATTAGCTTTGATATCAATTTCTGCAAGCTGTTTAAGCTCAGAAAGCTCCGTGAGCTTCTCATTTGCAAATGCAAAGTATCTCAGATATTCTTCGCCAAGCTTTTTTTCATGCGCAAGCGTATATGGCACATGAAGCAGAGAGCAGGATGTGGAAAGCACTGTATTTATGCCCTTTTTCTTAAGCTCAGAAAGCACTTTAATAGTCTTCGCATAATGGTTTTTCCAGATATTTTTTCCGTTTACAAGTCCTGCAAAAAGCAGCTTATCCTTTGGAAAACCATATTTTTCTATAAGCTGTGAGGTCTGTTTGCCCTCGATAAAATCCAATCCGATTCCGTCAAACGGTAATGCGACAAGCTCCTCATACACATCCCTTACGTCTCCGAAATATGTCTGGAGCAGTACTTTGCAATCTGATTTTACTGAAAGTATTTCTTTATATACATGCTTGAATACCTCGATGTCCTCTGCCGTCATATCCCACACAAGTGCAGGTTCATCAAACTGTATCCACTTTACATTTTCGCCCTCACATTTTGTAAGAAGCTCTTTATAAGCTGCTGCAAATGCATCCACGAAATCGTCAGCCGTCTTTTGACCTGTGTAACGGCAAAGTTTAAGCAGTGTGTATGCCCCTGTGATAACAGGCTTTGTCTCTATACCATTTTCCTTTGCTTCTTTGTACTCCCGTATAAGCTTGTCACCTGTCAGCTTAATCTCTGTATCGTCCTCTATCTCAGGCACGATATAATGATAATTGGTGTTGAACCATTTCTTCATTGCAAGAGCCTTCACGTCCCCGCCTGCGCCCTGATAGCCTCGCGCCATCGCAATATATGTATCCAGCCCTGACAGGTTAAGCTTTTTGTATCTCTTAGGTACTATATTAAAGAGAAAAGCGCTGTCCAGCACTATATCATAAAATGAAAAATCGTTTGATGGGATGAAATCTACCCCAGCCTCCTTCTGCGACTGCCAGTGTATCGCACGAAGCTCTTTTGCTGTTGTCTGAAGCTCTGTGGCTGTGATTTCATTTCTAAAATATTTTTCCAGAGCAAATTTCAATTCCCTGAATGTTCCTATTCTCGGATAACCGATTACCGATGTCTGCATGATCAAACCTCCTGATTTATTTTTATGTTTTATTGCTTTCAAAAGTTGAGGCTATTATATATTTCATTTTGTCCATTGTAAAATATATAAAATCATGTGTTTGATATAGGTTTTTTCTATGGCTGTAAAAGATTGTTCATAAAACATTCAATTTTCACAGGTATAAACATGTGATATTCCAACTATATCAATTATACTTTTTACTTATTGCAGTCATGATTGTATAATCATAAATGCTCAAAAGAGAAATATTGATTATATAAGAAAAGGACGTGTTTCAAATGAGTGAAAAGACAATGTTTCCAAGAGAAGATCATACAGAAATGCTGTTTCAGAAGATACTAAACGATCCATGGGCGTGTGACAGGCTTATGGAAACCTTCAATGAAAATCTGGTTTACAACGATGAATTTGATGTATCACTTCCGGCAGAAAAATTTGCCAAAGCTCTCTTCAATGCATATACCAACCGCGATCTTTCCGCACTGCTTATGTGCCTGTGCAACAACACAGTATTTGATCTGCTGCGAAATTCATATATCATACCGTACCGCTTCAATGCCGACGGACATCAAAATCCAATAATCATGACCGATGAGCACGGAAATCCGCTGCCCGAGTATAAACACATATCTCACGACAAGAACTATATACATTTTCATGAAATATATAACGATATGTCAAATAAAAAGGATATCTACTACGCACAGGCTTACCGCTACAGCCACACCTATGATTCCGAGCATATGACTCCCACACAGCAGGTCATCGTAAAGCATGACGGAATACTCCTGATACGTGAGCTTCCCGATACGGTAAAGCTCAAGGAGACTGAGGCTGAGGCGTACTCTGCCGTATGGGATCTGATGATACAGATTGAAAAGGAGCTTCCTATGGCATATGTTTTTTACGGTCAGGACTCGCTTGTGGAAAATGACAAGCGGTATGATGAAATTGGTATTTTCCTTCGAAGCTCTCATTTCCTAAAAAATCTTGAGAAACATGTACAAAAGGCCGAGGCGATAATTTATGGCAGATAACAGCTACACAGATATCATGGAAAAAAATCATATGGAAATCCCCTGGCATGATTATGCCAGACAGGATGGAAATATACTCATAGATAAGGCAGGACTGATTGAAAAAGCCTCTGTAATCGGACGTGTCGGACTCATCATGCTCTCCTGCGGCACAGGAGCCTGGCGTGTGAGAACCTCCATGAACCGGCTCTCAAAGGAGCTCGGCGTCACATGTACAGTGGATGTCGGACTGATGTCCATCGAGTTCAACTGCTTTGACGGAAATGACTGTATATCGCAGTCACTCAGCATAGCAAACACAGGTGTAAATACATCAAAGCTCTATCGCATGGAGCAGTTTGTCGACAATTTTCCTAAGGAGGAAGCTCACCTGACCGGTGAAGAAATCCACCGCCGTCTCGATGAGATAGAGCAGATTCATGCCATTTACTCCCCTTCAAGGCTTGGACTTGCAGCAGCTATAGCATGCTGTGCCTTCACGTTTTTGCTTGGCGGAGGCCCTATCGAGATGATACTTGCATTTATAGCAGCCGGCATCGGAAATTTCATACGAACAAAGCTTATAAAACATCATTTTACCTTGTTCCTTAATATAGCGGTATCAATTTCTGCCTCATGCTTCATATATGCGGCACTTTTAAAAATAGCAGAAATGGCTTTCAATGTACCAACCATTCATGAAGCCGGATACATCTGTTCCATGCTCTTTATCATACCGGGATTTCCGTTTATCACAAGCGGAATCGACCTGGCAAAGCTGGATCTGCGCTCCGGGCTTGAACGCCTTGCCTATGCAATAATAATAGTCATGGTAGCTACGATGTTTGCATGGATTATGGCACTGCTTCTGCACCTGCAGCCTATGGACTTTGAAGACATGAATCTGAGCCCCGTACTACATCTAATCCTGAGGCTTATAATGAGCTTCTTCGGTGTGTTTGGATTCTCAATTATGTTCAACAGCCCTGCTCCCATGGCTGCAACAGCTGCTCTTATCGGTGCCATAGCAAATTCACTGCGGCTTGAGCTGGTAGACCTGACAGGTATGCCTGCTCCTGCTGCCGCATTTGCCGGAGCTCTCACAGCAGGGCTTCTCGCATCATTTATCAAGGAAAACAACGGATATCCGAGAATATCCCTCACTGTTCCATCCATAGTCATAATGGTTCCGGGGCTTTATCTGTACCGGGCTATATACAATTTCGGCATTATGGCACTTTCGGATGCAGTCTCATGGTTTGCATCGGCAATCATGATAATCATTGCACTGCCGCTCGGACTCATCTTTGCAAGAATACTAACTGATAAGACATTTAGGTATTGCACGTAACAGAATCATACACATTATAAGCAGACTTGTTTTATACCATTCAAAATCCGGACAGTACAAGCTCTGCACCAACATACAAATATTAAACTCAAAAAACAAGGAGGCATTCATCATGCTTACAGCAGTTACAGGAATAAACTGGGGAGACGAAGGAAAGGGTCGTGTCATCGACCTTCTCGCAGAACATGCGGATATCGTAGTCCGCTATCAGGGTGGTAACAATGCCGGACACACAGTAGTTAATAAACAGGGAAAATTTGTCTTAAATCTGCTTCCATCCGGAATACTTCACCCGGATGTAGTATGTGTGCTCGGTGACGGAATGGTTATTGACCTAAACCATCTGTCCAATGAAATTGCACAGATCAGAACACAAGATGTATCTGTTTCACCAAAAAACCTGAAATTATCAACAAGAGCCACAATTTCCATGCCGTGGCATAAAATACAGGATGAGCTTGAGGAAGCCCGCCTTTCAAAGTCCGGAGCAGCCTTTGGCTCTACCAAGCGCGGTATTGCCTATGCATACAGTGATAAATACCGTAAAAAAACAATCCGTCTCGGTGATTTGCTCCACTTAGATGATGAGAATGTTCAGGCCAGACTTAAGACCATGCTTGAGGCTAAAAACCTTGAGCTTGCAGGCTGCTATCATCAGGAGCCTATGTCACTGTCTGCTCTTTTGTCATGGTGCAAGCAGAAGGCTGCAAAATATGCACCTTATATCACAGATACCGGTGCATTCCTTGAGAATGCACTCTCAAAGGGAAAGCGTGTTGTCCTTGAAGCACAGCTCGGTGCAATGAGGGATATCGACTATGGTATTTTCCCATATACCTCAAGCTCCTCTACCATCTCCGCATACGGTCCTATAGGTGCCGGTATCCCCGGTGCTTCATTAGACCATGTGGTAGGTGTGCTAAAAGCATACTCTACCTGTGTCGGAGCCGGACCGTTTGTCGCAGAAAAAGCAATGAACGGTGAATGGACTGAGATGGTCCGCAAATATGGCAGCGAATATGGTGCTGCAACCGGAAGACCACGTCGTGTAGGTCCGTTTGATGCCGTTGCAAGCCGCTATGGTCTAAAATGCCAGCATGCTGACAAAATTGCACTGACCAAGCTCGATGTTCTTAGCATCATGGACGAAATTCCAGTAATCACCGGATATCAGTATAAAAATGCTGTAACCAATGTCTTTGACCCTACCGAAAATCTTGAAAAATATACCCCGGTAGTCAAAATGCTGCCGGGGTGGAAAACCAATATATCAAACTGCAGGTCATATGATGAACTGCCTGTAAACGCCAAGCGCTACATAAGCTTCCTTGAGGACATGCTCAGACATGAAATACAGTTTGTCTCAGTCGGAGCTGAGAGAAATCAGTATCTTCTCAATGGTAAGTGGCTATAATTACATTAAAATGCTATAGCATTCTTTAACAGACCTTAACCGACCTTGGCCTTGCTCTTCTTAGTAGCTGCTTCTGTCATAGCATACGGATCAAGCACAATATCAAGCTGCTTTTCCTTCATAAGTCCGTGCTTTAAAACCAGCTTCTTTACAGGTACACCTGTGCGCAGTGATTCTTTGGCAAGGCTTGCAGCCTTTTTATAGCCTATGTATGGGCAAAGCGCTGTCGTGATTCCTACACTTGCATCAAGCAGCTTCTGGCAGCGCTCCTCATTTGCGGTTATTCCTATTATGCAGTTGTCTGTAAGTGTATCGACAGCATGTGTGAGTGTGGTTATCGAATCAAAAAGATTATAGAATACAACAGGCTCAAATGCGTTGAGCTCCATCTGTCCTGCCTCTGCTGCCATGGTGATTGTCACATCATGACCTATTATGTGAAATGCCACCTGGGATACAACCTCAGGAATGACAGGATTTACCTTGCCCGGCATGATTGAGGAGCCGTTTTGCATTGCAGGAAGTGTGATTTCACCAAAGCCGGCCTTTGGTCCACTGGCCAGTATACGAAGGTCATTGCACATCTTGGAAAGATTTACAGCACATGCCTTGAGGCACGAAGAGACTCTGACAAAGCCATCGAGATTTTCTGTCGCATCAAACAAATCCTCTGCCTGTACAAGTGGATACCCACTGACCTTTGCCAGTGTTGGAACGATGTGGTCAAAATAATACTCAGAAGTATTTATGCCTGTTCCGATAGCTGTTGCCCCCATATTGACCGTATACATCTCCTTTTTTGCCTTTGCTATGCGGTCTATATCGCGCTCTATCATTGTGGCATATGCGTGGAAGGACTGTCCGAGTCTCATCGGTACAGCATCCTCAAGCTGTGTCCTTCCGATTTTTATCACTCCGTCAAATTCGTCTGCCTTTTTATAGAGTGCACTATCAAGCTTCTTAAGGCTCTTTTCCAGTTTCTTTAACAAATCAAGTACCGTAAGCTTTCCGGCTGTCGGTATCACATCATTTGTGGACTGCGCCATATTTACATGATCGTTTGGATGTACGATTGAATAATCTCCCTTTTTCCCGCAGAGCATCTCGATTGCCCTGTTTGCTATTACTTCATTCATATTCATATTTGCGCTGGTTCCTGCACCGCCCTGTATTCCGTCAACTATAAACTCAGATGCGAACATTCCGCATACCACCTCATTGCAGGCTGACTCTATGGCATTTGCTATCTCAGGCTTTAATCGTCCTGCTCTCATATTTGTGATAGCTGCGGCTCTTTTTATCCTTGCCATATTTTTGATAAAGTCAGGATGCAGGCTGTTGCCTGTTATCGGGAAATTCTCATTTGCCCTCAATGCCTGTACTCCGTAATAGGCCTCGCCCGGTACCTCCATCTCGCCAATTGAATCTGATTCCAAACGCATGTATTCTGTCATTTTAACAATTCTCCTTATCGATTTTTTGCAAACATTTAAATTTCATACATTAATTTGAAGTCGCGCGTTCTTTCAATGAAACGAGGATAGCACTCTTTTAAGAAAAGGTAAATATGTTAAGTGAAACTTATTAAAAAGACTTTATTTTTCACTCATGCTTATAATTATATTAAGAAATTGATTCCGTGATTCTAAAAAAATAAGGTGACTGCTCAAAATGTGTATTCTAAGCAGTCACCGTTATTAACAAAATACTATATTATTTTTCTGATTTACTAAGATATTGTATACACGAATGTGCTGCCACATTTCCTTCTCCGACAGCCTTCGTATACTGGTATGGCCTGCCTGTGCAGTCTCCTGCTGCAAAACAGCCTGCCACATTTGTCTGCTGGGCTCTATCCACCAATATATGTCCGTTTTCTATTTCAAGCTGCGGCATAAGCTTTGATGGTGCGATGGCGTTCCTGAGGCAGAATACTCCGTCTACGCTCTCAGTCTTTCCGCTTCGAAGCGTAATTCCTTCCACAAATGAGTCTCCGATTAATGCTATAGGTGCATCCTTTGATATCTTTACATTTGGAAGCTCTATTTCGCTGTCATTATAGGCTGGGAAATACAATACCTCTGCCGCAAGATCTGCAAGATATTTTACCTCATGCTCATACTTTTTGTCATTACATATGACAGCTATCCTCTTATCCTTGTAAAACATGCCATCACAGGTGGCACAGTAGCTGAGCCTTTTTCCAAGCAGCTCATCCTCCCTGTCCAGCTGCTTTGCAGACATCACACCCATGCAAAGTATGAGAGTCCTTGCCTCATACATCTCATTGTCTGCAAGCACCATAAAGCCGTTTCCTGCAGGCATGATATTGGTCACGGTCTTTTCTGTTATCTCAATCCCCACTGCCCTCCTGTGAGCGTCAAAGCGTTCAAACAGCTCCTGTCCGCTTATCTGTGGAAATCCGGGATAGTTTGTGATTTTCTCTGCCTTTTGCACCTTTTCGCTTAGGTTCTTCGAACCAAACCAGATAAAATCCTTTTTATATGTTTTTAAATTCAGGGCTGCCGACAGTCCGGCAGGACCTGTTCCTATTATTATGCTGTCGTACATGCTTATGCTCCTTGTCCTAAATTGTTTGTATATATTCAGACCTTATATATGATATATCATATCTTATATATCTTATCTTATATATCTTATCTTATATATCTTATCTTATATATTATGTCTTATATATTATATATTGATTGCAGTGTCACATACAGTGCGCCTTCAATGCTTCAATATACTCTCTTGCATATCTCGAGAGCACCACACCCTTTCTGGTGATAATGCCTATCCTCATATACTCCTCAACATCAAGTGGCTTTGAGATAATATTCCTTCCATTCAGCTCAGCGGAAATCACTCCCGAGCACACTGTATAGCCGTTTAACCCGATTATCAGATTAAAAAGTGTAGCTCTGTCTCTCACCCTGATATTCTTTCTGCTGTCAAGAGTGCTGACAAATTCCTCCGAAAAGTACTGTGAATTGTACTCTCCCTGCTCATATGTCAGGTACGGATAGTCCTGCAAATCCTCCATCGTGATGCTCTTTTTTTTGGCAAGCGGGTGACTGTCACATATGAATACATGCGGCGTGGCTGTAAAAAGCTCTGTGAACTCGAGCTCATTACGCTTTAGCATCTTTGAGAGCACCTCTGTATTTTTTGAGCTTAGATACATGACGCCAAGCTCACTCTTTAAATTCGTGACATCCTCAATTATTTCGTGAGTCTGCTCCTCCCTGATGGTAAAATCATACTGATATGCGTCAAACCTTCTGATTACATCCACAAATGCATTTACCGCAAAGGAATAGTGCTGACACGATACTGCAAAGTGCGGCTTGCTCACCACATCATTCTTGTAGATTCCCTCGATGAGATCCACCTGCTCCAGCACCTGTCTGGCATGACCAAGAAATCTCTCACCATCTTCTGATAGTATCACTCCCTTGTTTGTCCTGACGAAAATAACTATCTGCATCTCTTTTTCCAGGTCATGTATAGCGCTGGTCACTGTGGGCTGCGAGACAAAAAGCTGCTTTGCAGCCTCTGTTATATTGCCGCATTCTGCCACTGTCACCACATATTTTAGTTGTTGCAGAGTCATATTCGTTCTCCTTTGGTTACATATCTAAATATTATTTTTAAGTGTCTTACATCATTTAGGTCATCTCGAAGCTATTACTGTATACCTAGTGTTACTGTATACCGATAATCTTCCTGAGTATCTCACCAAGCAGCTTTCCGAGCATAAGTGGAATGACAACAAGCACCACATACCACAGAAGCTTGTCATACCACACCTTGCCATCATTTATCACACAGATAAAGTGCAGCACAACAACCGCCACAGCAAACACAGATGAAAACATCTGCATAAAGCTCGCAAGATGCAGCTTATTTGTCACTTTACCAAGGGTAAAAAGAATCATTGACGCAAAAAACATCGCTATATCCATCTCCCACGGTATCCTGTCTATATATGTGAAAATTTCAAACATATCACGATATTCCCTATGCAGCTCAAGGAATAAATCCACAGATGCTACCATGAGAAGTATTGCGCCTATCACTGAAAACAGAGCCGCAAAATAAATATAACTATTTCCAAACCTGTTCTGTCTGAGCTTATATTTAAGCATTCCCTTTTTCTGCACATACTGCGTGCGCAGATAAGAATCTGTCGCAGCGGCAATAGCCCTGTCACAGTAATCTGATGCTGCCCTGTACACCTTGGCTCCCGCCTCATTATTTTTAAGTGCAAACTCTACAAGGCTCTCTCCTGCCCTGTTGTTGCCACGCTCCGTTGCCGTAACCAGATACCCGGCGCCAAGCTTCTGCTCCTTACCATCAAAAAAGGTAGTGACCAGATACTGTCCGTAATCAGCAAGCGCATCCACATTACCAAGCTCCACCGCTTTCTTCCACCAAAACACTGCGCGCCCCGGATCTCTGTATGTGCCCTGACCTCTTTCAAACATATTTGCTGCCATATTCATGGCATCCGCATCGCCTGTCTCTGCCAGAGACAGAAACTGACTGAATGCTCCCTCCATATCATTTTGTCTGTATGCCACCATAGCCATATCAAACGCTGTACTTTTCATGTTCTTCTCCTTAACAGCCTTTGCTGTTTTCTTCTTATTATAATGTATTTAAAGCGATGATAGCAATATGACTTCTTTCCCAATTTAGTATATGTTTTTCTTTAGTGCTACAGCAGAGATTGCGGACACAATAGGCACCGTGAGTATTACTCCAAGCGTCGCTGAAATTCCCTGAATTATTTCAATTCCGATTGAATACATATCAAGCACCTGATAATACTGATAGTTATAGCTGTAAATATATACAAAGGTATTAATCGAACCCCCGGCAAAAGCCAGAATCAGCGTATTGGACATGGTTCCCATCATATCCTTTCCGACATTTATGCCGGATTTAAACAGCTCTTTGGTGTCAAGCTTTTGGTTTTTATCATGAATCTCATTAATAGTGCTTGCTACAGACATGGCAACATCCATCACTGCGCCTAGAGCTGATATCAGTATTCCTGCAAACATCAGCTCTCCCACCTTTATATCTGTCATCTCACCAATATAAATAAGGCTTTCGATGTCATCCACATTATAGCCGGATATATGGCATATTTTTCCAAATATAAATGCAAAAACAGCTGCCAGCACAACGCCTATTATCGTGCCAACGATTGCACAGATTGATTTTGCAGTAAATCCATCTATCAGATACATAACAACAACCGTTGTTATAATTACCACAAATGCCGCCGCAAAAATAGGAGACACGCCTCTGTAGATAAGCGGCATAAATACAAATAAAATACAGCAAAAGGTAAACACAAGCCCTACAGCTGATTTAAAGCCCTTGAGTCCTCCTATTAAAACTAAAACTATAAGGAAAAAGGCAATTATCATATACAGCTGATTTCCTCTGTCATAATTATAGACACTTACCGTTGTAAGCTCATCCGACTCGCTGATTATCACTATTACCTTTGTTCCTATTCTACATCTGGCACCATACAGATAAGATGAAGAACTGGTGGCATCCAGGATTTCTCCCTTATGCTCACCAGTTCTTATTTTGACCTTTATCTGCTGCTGCCCTGCTCTGACACTACCATCTTCACCCACAGAACCATCAAAATCCTTTGAAGTGCTATCCGAATAATCCGAGCTTACAATCTCTGTCACCGTCGCTTTTTCAAAATCACGTCCATCAGTCGATTGAAGCTCTGTCTTTTCCACATTGTTCAGTGATATTCCAAATACAACTATCAGAGCAATACTTATTATTGCAATACAGATTTTCTTCACTATTTTCTCTCTTTTCCGGCAAATACCACTGCTGTTCCTGCTGCTCCAAGACCAATCACACAAACAATTGTCCAAAGCAGTGCCTGTGACTCATCACCGGTCTTAACCTTAGATGTTGATTTATTGTTTGACTTTTCTGAAGTCTTCTTTGCATCCTTTTCTGATGCTTTCTCTGATTCAGATGTCTTTTCTGTTGGCTGCTCTGATGATTTTTCTGATTCAGATGTCTTTTCAGTTGACTGCTCTGATGATTTTGGCGGTTCCTGTGCATTCACCTTTACCAGACCGTTTCTGGCTGTTGTCAGGTTTTCAAGCACCTTGTTGATCTGTGCCTGCTCAGTCTCAGGGCTGATACTGTTTGCGGCATCCATCGCATCCTTTAAAGCCTTCCAGCTACCAGCTGTGTAGTCCTTCTCTACCAGGGTATTATCTGTAAGCTCTTTATTTATCTCTGCAAGCTTAGCATCAACTGCTGATTTGTCTGCAGATTTTACAATAGTAACAGTATTATCAATTGCACTGTCATTGTCAGTACGATAAGTGTTAATTGTCATGGTTGTCTCTGTCACATCAATAAGTGAATATGTAGGGACATCCTCCTGCCATCTGTTTGCTATATATGACTGCTGACGTGATACGAGGTCATAATACTTACTTCCTGATGAACTGCTGGCTGTAAGATAAAGAATTCCCTTAGGATCTACCACATACTCTCCTGTCTCGGTAATTCTGTCTGCATCCATCACGGATGTAAGATAAGATAAGTATGCCTTTTCTGATTCATCTGTTGTGTCTGCTTTGATATTTCCCGGTGCTACAGTCAAAGTACCCTCACCTGTATAATCAATATCCTTATCAAGCATTTCATCAAACTCATCATCAGTATATGTTACAGTCTTTTCTGTCTGATTGCCTGAAAGAAATTTACTTCTTGAATAAGCATGGTCATGTCCTGTAAGCACAGCATCTACACCATATTTCTCAAATGTCGGTGTAAGCGCATAACGTAAATTCACAATCTCCGGCTCATTCGAATGCTCTGCCGAACCATAAATATCCTGATGCAATGTAACTACCTTCCACTTGCAATCAGCATTTTCTGCAACTGTTTCTTTGATAAACTGAATATGCTCTGCTGAGTTTGTGTCCTGTGTATTAAGCATCATAAAAAGCACATCACCATATGTGAAATAATAGTCACCACCAACTTTTTTATTATCTCCCAGATTGCTGAGGTTTGGAACATTAAAATGGTACTGATAGTTGGCATTGTCTGCATCATGATTACCGACTGTTGTTGCTACCGGCAATGACGCAAGTGTATCCGGTGAAAGATATCCTGCATACTCTATCTCACTTGTTGTAGAACTGTTTCCCGGGGCTTTTTTCTTTGTTGTCTGAATCTGGTCTCCTGCTGACACAATAAAATCAGTCCCTGCACTCTGTATCTTTTTCAATGTCTGTGACCAATTGTAGCTGTCATTTGCTACCGCATTGCTCTGTGCATTATAAAACTCCTCTGTATCAGAGCCCTTTTTCTCATTGGATGAGCCAATCTGTGGATCACCTACAAAAGCAAATCTGAATTTACCTGTATTTCCTGTTTTAAAGGACTTTATTTCCTTGTCATCCACCTTATAGTAATATGTGGTCTGAGCTGCAAGTCCTGAAATAGTTGCCTTATTGCTATTGTATTCATTTCCGTCTTTATCCTTTTGTCCGGTGCCCTTAGTCGCAATCTGAACAGTCTTTCCATCGCTTAAATCTGCCTTTAAACCATATGTCAGTGAAACGGTATCTGTTGTCTTTGAATACCATGCAAAGTTCATGGTTGACTCATTGACCCCCGGTGTCATAGAAACAGTTGTCCAATCCTTGCTGAGCTTATTCTCCCATTCATTTGTCCTCCAGCTTGTAAAGCTCTCCCCGTAAGAAGACTCTGCACTAGAATTTCCATCCTTTGCTGCCTTTGCAAATATTGATGTTGCCGGTGTAATTATCATTGTCGCTGCAAGAAATGCCGCAATGATCTGATTTCTCTTTTTCATTTTATTCCTCCATGTGTAAATCATTTAACCATAATGGATTATACAGTGCCCCGGTAAACTCTATACTTGCTCTATGTAAAAACTATGAGATATTTTATGTGAACACTTTAGTTACATCTCACTCTAAGCCATACACAGTAAAATGCCGCACCCGAAGGTGCGGCATCTAAGAGGTTTATAAAATGTTTAGTTTAAAAGCTGTTTTATTTGCAAGCTCTTTTCTTGCGATATGTAGCTGCTGTGATTGCTACCATTGCGAGTCCAAGTAAGCATACATATGTAGCTGCTTCATTGTCATCGCCACTCTTTGGAGCTGCTTTTTTAGTATCAATAGCAGCCTGATCTGTTACAGAAATAACGTAATCAGACGCATGAGTGAATGTAAATAATGCTGAACCATCATCTGCAATCTTTACAGACATCTGACCCTCAAGTGCCTTTGTCTTTGTATTGTAATAGTAAAGGTTAGCATACTTTCCTGCATATGACTTTCCAATGTCGATTGAAAGAACCGGTTTGAAACCAAACTCACCTTCATGTGCGAGGCTGATTTGTACTACCTTCTTTGCATCCTTTTCAATCTTAGCTGCCTTAATAACATCCTCAGGAATCTTTTTGCTGTCAACTGTAACTGACATATTTACATCCTTTGCAGGAACCTTTGACACGTCAGAACCATTGATAACCCACTTGATTCCATCTCCCATATCAAGAACAAGCTTCTTCTGTGTTCCCTTAATGGCTGCAATTGCATCCTTTGAAACAACTCCTGTTTCATCCATCTTAACAACGATAGTATCCTTTGCAGAAGCATTCTTGATTGTTTCTACTTCTTTACTCCAGTCAACCTTTGCTGCCGGTGTTGGATCTGTCTTGCCAGGATCTGCCGGTGTTGGATCTGTCTTGCCAGGGTCTACTGTTTTCTTCACCTCAGTAAGAATAACTGTTCCACCATCCTTTGCTGCCGGAATGCTTACTGTTACTGTCTTATCAGAAGAAACAGTATATGTTTTACCATCATAAAGATTTTTAACTGTATCTCCTGCATTTGCATTAACCGGAACTTTTACTTCTTTTGCGGCATCCTTGATATTCATACCAACATATAAGGTTGTTCCTCCATATGATCTTGAAACTACATCATAGCCTTCCTCATCAGAACTTGCCACAACCGTTCTGCTTCCTCTTGCAAATACGTCTGTGTATGCATTACGGATGCTCAGCAAATTCTTATAATGCTGATATGTGACATTGTCCTTTGTTGCCTTAGAGAAATCCATGTCATATCTATTAGTCTGATATGGATAATTATTTAATCCACTTAAACCAACTTCTTCACCATAATAGATAACCGGAATACCCTTTGCAGTAAGCTGTAAGGTAGCTGCAACTAACGCTGCTGATGTTGCCTCATCCTCTGTATATTTTTTTCCGTTCATTAAGGCTGCCTTAAATCCATCTTCATCATGGCTGCTCAAGAACTGACCTGTCATGTATGTGTTATTAAGTGCAGAATTTCTTGCAGAAAGGAATTTCTCTACAGAAGAAATATTGCCACTTACAAAGCTTGTTGCCTGGTCATTAAAATCGAAATCAAGGTCTGCATCCATCTGACCAGTACCTAAGGAACTACCATTTGATGCATATCCTGCACCAAAGTATTCACCAATCATCTTGAATGATGGATTTACTTCTGTTGTAGAATTTTTAAGTGCTGCCCATGTTGTGCTGTCAACATGCTTTACAGTATCTACACGGAAATAATCAACTCCATAATCCTTCATCCATGATGTCTGCCATTCTACTAATTTTGCCCTGACATCTGCATTCTCTGTTGCAAAATCCGGTAAACCAGACTGCCATGATTTAATATCTCCTTCACTGACACTCTTATCCCTTAGCATATCAGCAAATGTTGATTCTGTACCATATCCGGCATGGTTTACAACAATGTCAACCATAATACGCATACCACGCTTGTGCGCTTCGCTAATCATAGTCTCAAATTCTCCTGTTGTACCAAGTGTAGGATTCAATTTTGTAAAATCACTTGCCCAGTATCCATGGTATGCTGCATTATAAGGAACATCTTTTGAACCTTCATCTGTTACAGCTACACCTTTTATATTCTCTACTATTGGTGTAATCCAAATTGTATTTACACCTAAATCCTGTAAGTAATCTAACTTAGCTGTTACACCTGCAAAATCTCCACCATGATACAGTCCCGGATTGTCTCCATATGTATCTGCACCACTTGCTGTATTGTTAGATTCATTACCATCAAAGAAACGATCTGTCATCATAAAGTAAACAACAGCTTCATCCCAGTCGAAATCTTTTTTGTTTTCCTTCACACGGTCTGTAATTTCAACATCCACTGTAGTACTGAATTTATTACCATACTGGTCTGTTACAGTAATTGGTAATGTCTTAATTCCTAATGTTGTATCTGTTGTTGCAGAAATGGTAACTGCCTGCAGTTCCGGTTCGATCGGCATTGCATTGCTTCCGCCAAGGGAAGAAACATCGATACTTGCACTAGCTACTTCTAATGTTTTAGCATCTGAACTATCCTGTTCAACCTTAAACTTAACAACATTATTCTCATTGTAGTTAAATGACTTATTCATAACTTCTGCTGTAACTGTTGCATTTAATTTATAGTATTCAAAATATGAATAATCTGCATTATTGTGCTTTTCGCTGTTTGAATTGAATGCATCTACAACATAAGCTCCATTTGCTTTATAACGATAATATGTTTTGCCATCTGTTAAACCGCTCTTTACATACTCAAAACGCTTTGTTGCATCATTGTATGTCATTGGATACTCTGTTCCGTTTACGTCAACAGCTACAGTCATATCCTTTAAAGTACCATCTACAAATGCAGCATCATCACGATAGTAATATGATACCTGTTGTTTTTCTGCATCTACTTCATAGCCAACATTATATGGCATAGCAATTTCCGGCTCACTGCCGACTTTCATGCTGGCATAGATAACCTTCTGGTCAGAAGGGAATGTAACTGAATGGTCTCCACCATCTTTAATCCATGGGTCACCTGTTGAATCTAATGCAATACAAAAATCAACCTTTGTACAAGATGGTTTTGCTGGAATTGTTACTGTCCATTTATCTCCACCTGCATATGTAAAATTGGTTAATACTGAAGCATATCCTGATGTCCATGTATAGAACTGTGGTGTAATACTTTTTTCTTTTAATCCCGGATTCTCATAATCCAATACAAGGTATCTCTTTTCCGTTTGTTTAATTACCGGTTTCTCATGAACCGGATCTGAACCATCCACATAATATAATACCTCATTCTCATCACCGCTTATTGTAAAAGAACGGTCTGCGGTATCAGAGCCGCCATCCCATCCCTGTGTTATGTCATAACGTGCCTTTAATCCTACTGTTTTTCCCACATTACTGCCGGCAACTGTAATGGTCTTTTTAAACCATGTCACATTATTTGCAGCATCATATTCTGTTTCATCAAAAACATATGATCCATTTAATCCGGCATTCCACATCCACATATCAACTTTTCCCATGTCTGTGTCTGTTGATAAATCTTCATTGTAATAATACATTGTAAATGTATGGTCTGGAACCGGTGCCTCCCAGCTGTCCGGTGCTGTTTTATATACGGTTGTATCACCACCACTTTGGGTTCCGGTAACCCAGAGTTCAGTACTTGTTGATGTTACAGAGACATCAATATTATCCGTCTGTGTCCCACTGTTATTATTAAAAATACAGCTGAAATTCTGTTTTACATCCTGTGTATATACTACATCATACCATCCGGAATGGTCAGCATTTTCTTTAATCTGTCCGCCCGGCCAATTTGACCATTCTTTTCCAACACCTGCTCCTGTTGCAGAGGCATCTGCTCCCCACATATAATTGTAAATAGTGCTTCCCATTCCTGAAGCAAGATAATGAATGGTTGTTACATATTTCCAATCGGCAGGTTTTGTCTCTGACAAAGAACCATCAAACCAGTACTCTGCTTCTGCCTTTCCTTTTGTGGAAAGTGTTACTTTGTCTAATTCTTTTCCCTGTCCATCATTATTTAAAATGAGAGTATAATCTGTACTGTTATCTAATGTCAGATGCATTGTATACCAGTCTTCATGACCTTCTGTTGCAGTCATGGTTTGTCCAGGCCATTTACCTGCCGGCTCATTGGTCTCATGATATATATATGCTGCAACATCATCGCCTAATGTGCTCTTATAATTAATAGTCAGATCACATTCTGTTGGTACAGACTCTGGAATCAATGTTTCCTTCTTTGAAGCATCCTTATACCACTGATATTTTCCATTGTCATCCAATAAACAATAGATGCTAGTATCAGAAGTAAAAGTCTTAATCTGCTCAATTGCAGCTCCTTCTGTCTTTATCTCCGGTGCAGCCTTCTCATCAGAACCTGCATCAACAAACTGAAAACCTGTCCACTCGCTGCTCTGTACATCTACATAATAGAGTCTAGAACTTTCCTCATATGCAAGCTTTGGTTTTTCCTTACCACCATCTCCCCATTGTGAAATGTTGGCATTTCCTGCACCATGGTTATCTACCGTAGCACCGGGAGCCCAGACATTGACAACCGGATTACTCCATGTACTTGGTTTGTCCAGATACAACCGGATTGTCGGGCTCGCAGCATATGCAGTGGTTGCACCACCGATTGCCGGAACCATGGTCACAATCATAGCAAGTGCAAGTACCATACTAAAGATACAGCTTACAATGCCATGTTTCCTGTGAAAGCGTTCTTTTAACTTTCTCATATTTCCTCTCCTTTTCCTTTTTTGTTTGTACGAAAATTTCCTTTCGCACGTTTTCGTACTTATATTATAATATTTTCGTTGGTTTTCGACTATTGGGATATATAGAGAATTACTTTACAAAATTTTGGTAAATTTTACTATTTATTCATTTTTATGTAACATATGCGAAATTTTTTTAGTACTAAAGGTCCTAGATATAATAGATAATTTTTCATTTGAAATTTTGTGAATTATTTTTTTAGTCTATATGACATGATTTAAGGGTCAAAACCACCTTATAAAAAATGGTTGGTACCTTGAAAATGTGAAGTTTTCAAGGTACCAATTTATGGTTTACAAGGGATTGATAGCATAGTAGGCAGACCTTGGGGAGCTGTAATCACTAAATCTTTTAAAACAGCTCCCCAAAACCAGCCTGAGCCTTTAGTTATTTCACAAAAAAGAGCCTGCACATTTCTGTGCAAGCTTCTTTTGAAAACTAAAATCTAAAATCAAAAACTAAAAAATTATATTGTTATTTTATTATATATTTAATCTTTAAATCAACTATCCCCAGATGATTTCTTCCTTGGCGGCCTCCACATTTTCCTCGGAATGCTCCACTTCCTTGGAGAAGATTCTTGCCACCTCCATCTGATCCTCTATGGTGAAGCTGCCACCGTTTTTGTAGAAGCGAGTGGCATTCATATCCCTGACTATCATGGTAAACATGACGCTTAAATATGCATAAACCATGATATTTGAGTCATAGATGGCATTCATGATATATCTGAATGTAAAGTATACAAGAAGCTGCTCAATATCGTTTTCACGGTAATCGCCGCTATCCATGTACTCCTTCATGCGCTTTTCATAATCAGCCTCTGTGAGGACTGTCTGCATATCATCCTTGAAATCCTGCCATACCTGGCGCAAAAGCTCCATCTGATTGATGATACCGAAGCGGATATCAAAATGCTCAAATGAGAAATCATTAAACGAAAGCCAGTCTATATGCTTTTCAACATCGTTTTGGCTCAGCTTCTTCTGGTATTCGTTTGCCCTGTCAAGGTACTCATCCACGCGTACTCCGATTGGCTTTGTCCTGTCCTGGAGTATGGCAATCAGCTCGCGCTGCACCTCCTCAAAAAATGCTGCCTCTTCCTCTGTGACTCCCTGGTCATCATCGCTGTCGCCAAAAAGCTCCTGCTCTACAAACTTAACAGGCTTTGTTTTGCTGAAAAATATACGGCAGACCTCCTCGCACGCAAGGCTCAGGCACTTCTGCTCCACGTTTCTGTACTCTATGCCAAACCTTGGAAAATCGGTGCACACCTCACTAAGCGATGCCTCGCCAGCTGCTATGTACAAATCACACAGATTCTTGTCATTTAGCATAATGCAGCGCCCGCAATTGTTTGTACGGATGCCGTGCCCGCCATCCTCCGTCTCATACATGCCCTTTCTCAGACGCTCTCCGACCTCTCCGGGCAGTGTCTGATAATACTCATATGAATCCTCATCAATATCAATTTCCCAGCCCAGACAGCAGCTATCCTTGCAGTCTCCGGCTATACAGCTAAACTCTGAAAAATAATCAGGTACACGGACTATCATACTTCTCTCTCCTTCAGTAAATCTTCGTTTGTTGTATCACTGTGCTTATTTCTGAAGCGCGCCTCTATAGCCGCCCAGTCAGGGTCCTCATCTCCCTTAAAAAAGTTGTAGCCTATGTATCCGATGCACCACACAAGCCCTGCAAATGTCGTAGAAAATGCTATCTTTATGATACTCTTAAGCAAGAGTGGAAGTGTCAGCATATCATTGCCAAATGCTATGATAATCACATGAATAGGCTTAATCAGCATAAGATAACCTCCCACATAAAGCGCCGCTAAAATTCCAAGCGCATAGCACAGTATTCCTAATAATTTGTCGCATTTTTTCTTCATTTCAAATCCTCTAATCATATTTTCGTAAATTCCAGTATAGACACTTCTCCTGTTGCTCTTGTCTTCTCCATGTCTATCACACGCTGGTTTGCAGAGCCCTTGAATTTGAGCGTGATATCCTTCTGTTCCTCTATAAACGGACCATCTACCAGGACATCTATCATAGATAAAAGCTCATCCGTATACTCTGTGTGCTTGCGTCCGTTTTCTAACAGTTCTTCGTACAGATAGCCTGTATAAGCCCACACATCCTTATTGGGATAGCTCTCCTTAACTCTTCTCATAAACGGCACAAGTGCCTCCTGATTCTCCTCCTCAAAAGGATCACCGCCTAAAAGAGTAATTCCCTGCACATAGGAAGGCTTAAGCGAGTCGAGTATCTCGTTTTGTATCTGTTCATCAAACGGCTCTCCATAGTCAAATTCCCATGTCTGTGGCTGAAAACAGCCCTTACAGTGATTTCTGCAGCCTGACACAAAAAGCACAGTACGGCAGCCCAGTCCGTTTGCTATGTCACAATATTTTATTCCTGCGTAGTTCATACTTTTTCCTCGTATCTGAGATTATAGTTCCATTTAAAAATTGCACTGCCTATTATTATAACATATCCTATCACACTTAGATAGTCCGGTATCTGTTGCAAAAAGACAAAGCCCAGCAGAGCGGCAAAGATAACCTGCGAATAGTCGAACACCGATATCTCCTTTGCAGGTGCCTTGGTGTATGCCTTTGTGATTGAAAGCTGTCCTCCTGTAGCTGCAGCTCCTGCAAAAAGCAGCATGACAATCTGATATACACTCATAGGCTTTGCTCCGACAAGCAGAAACGGAGCCGTCACTATACATGAAAATACCGAAAAGCACATGACTATCACAGGTCCTCTCTCTCCCTGCTTACCGAGCTTTCGCACAAATGTATACGCTACACCTGCGCCAAAACCTCCTATTACACCAATCATGGCATTAAAAAACTGCACATTCATAGATGGCTTCACCACAAAAACAGCACCTATAAACGCCGTTACCACGCACAGCCACTCTGTCTTGTTTGCTTTCTCCTTAAGCACAAAATATGACATGATTATGGCAAAAAACGGTGACAATTTGTTTAGAATATTGGCATCTGCGATGGCCAGATGGTCAACTGCATAGAAATTGCATATAAGCCCTGTTGTTCCAAAGAAGCTTCGCAGAAAAAGTCCTTTCCAGCTATCCTTTTTTATTTTGAAGCCTTCATCACTTTTTGCAAGTAAGATAACAGCCGCTACCGCTGCTACCGCATTCCTGAAAAAAGCCTTCTGCATGGTCGGCAAATCTCCCGACATTCTCACAAAAAATGTCATCAGGGCAAAAAAGAATCCTGCCATTATGATATATATTATTCCTTGTTTCTTTTCGTTCATACTTATAGTATAACGTATTCTGTCAAGAGGGGATAAACAAAACGTCTGCCATTTTGCTCGCAAAAAAGACCGCCCGGATGAGCGGTCCTTTTAAGATGAAGGGAAAAATATAAAAGAAAATAGTTTTAGTTAATGGTCTGTATCAGCCCTTCACACTTCCCATGGCAACACCACCTACGATGTGCTTTGAAAGAATAAGGTAAACAACTATTACAGGAAGGATAGAGAATGTAATCATCATATATACCTTTCCCATATCAAACTTTAAGAAGTCTGCACTTCTAAGCTGTGCTAACAGGATTGGAAGTGTCTTCTTGTTATTTTCGTGTAATATAAGTGCCGGAGTGAAGTAATTGTTCCAGCTGCTTACAAATGAGAAAATTGCCTGTACTGCTATTGCCGGCTTCATCAACGGAAGCACGATATGATTAAACGTCCTAAACTCTCCGGAGCCGTCAATTCTGGCTGCCTCAATGAGAGACAACGGAAGTGAGCTCTCCATATACTGCTTCATGTAAAAATATGTGACAGGTGAAGCAATTGTCGGAACTATAAGTGGAATAAACGAATCCATCAGTCCCATACCTGTTACCAATTTAACAAATCCAAGTGCTGTAACCTGTGTAGGAATCATCATAACCATCAATATGAAGGTGGAGATGAATTTCTTGGCCTTGAACTCATATGCATGTATGGCATATGCTGTCATTGTCGAAAAGTATACACACAATACTGCACTGCAGGCTGCTACGAAAAGGCTGTTAAACATACCTCTTATGACCGGAAGTGTGTCATGTAAGAGTGAGTTCCAGTTATCAAACAGATGCGTACTCGGAATTGCCGTAAATCCTGACTGCAGCTCTCCGTTTGATCTGGTCGCATTGATTATCATTACGTAGAACCAGAACAGACAGAAGAAAGAGATTATCACAAGCACGATATATGCTAACGCACGTCTGGCATGGATTCCCATACCTTTATTTTTTTTGTTTACATTTGCTGCCATATCGACCTACTCCTTTCTCTTATCATCGTTGCCGCTGAGCTTGAATACCGCTATACTAAGTATTGCCGTGATGATAAACAGTATGACTGACAGTGCACCGGACATTCCATAATCCTTACTGTACAGACGTTTGTTTAAGTACATGATAAGTGTCATGCTTGACCTGACCGGATTTCCGGTTCCGTTTGTCAAAATCTGTGGTACATCAAAGAGCTGTAAGCCACCGATAAGTGATGTGATAATTACATATACCAGTATCGGCCTAAGGAGCGGAAGTGTTATCTTAAAGAACACCTGTGTTGATGTTGCTCCGTCCACCTCTGCCGCCTCAAAAAGCGATGTATCGATTCCAAGCATGCCTGCCATAAGCAGGATGGTTGTATTACCAAACCACATCAGACAGTTCATCAAAGCAATGAGTCCTCTTGTACTGCCCACATGTGACAGGAACTTGTATGGCTCTGAAATAAAACCTATCTGCATAAGCAGATTGTTTATCGGTCCCCCATCAGCAAACAATGTAAAGAATAACAATGAAAATGCTGAAGCCATAATCAGATTCGGCAGATATATAACTGTTTTAAAAAATCTTGTTCCCTTGAGCTTTAAGCTGACATCCGAAAACCATGCTCCAAGGAGCAGTGATAAGAATATCTGCGGTATGAAACACATGATCCAAAGAACCATTGTGTTCTTAAAATACTGCCAGATATCACCGGATGTGAACAATTTTTCATAATTTTCAAATCCAACGAAATTTGGTCCTACTTGTGTAAGACCGGACATATAATTTTCAAAAAAGCTGTTGTAAATGGTAGTGATTAACGGTACCAGCTGAAATACTACGTATACAACGATAAACGGAATCAGAAAGATATAGCCCCATTTGTTATATCTGACCGCTTTACCTCCACTCTTTCTCATAATACCTACCTCCCAACTGGTATTGTAGTCAATAGTTATGTAATGCTGTTAACTGATTTTATTGATTTTAAAAATATTACCCCGCCTGCCTGCTTACGCAAGGCAGACAGGGTATTTATTAGTTTATCTTATTAGTTCTATAGTCAATTCAAAAACTATCTTATTCTGAGAGGTCAGGATATTTCTCAATAACTGCCTTCTTGAAGGTCTCAATAGCTGTATCCTTATCGCAGTTTCCTTCGAAGTAATCCTTCATAGCCTTCTGGAACTCCTCGTTGCAGCCCTGGTCATATGCTGAAAGGTTGCTTAAGTCAAGAGTCTTAACACCTGCTATATACATTGGTAATGGATTCTGTCCGCCAAGTACTGTACTTGTGTAAGGCTTGTCGTCCTTGCCCATGATTGTTCCATCTGCAAGACCATCCATAACTGTGCTGTTGTTTACGAAATCATCATCCTTAACAACGATATCCTTCATGATGTCATCGTCTGTTGTCATCTTGAGCATGATATCCTTTACAAGGTCAGCATTGTCTGTTCCCGCTGCTGCACAGATCCATGTACCGCCCCAGAAGAAGCCCTGTGGTCCCTGGGCTGCACCCCAGCCACCCTGGTTTCCGATAGAACCTGACTCATCTGCTGCCATTGAGAAGTTTACTAACCATGCAGGTCCAAAGTATGAGAATACTTTTCCTTCCGGATAGAAGCCCTTCTTCCAGTCATCTGACCAAAGATCTGCTGTTCCTGTCTCGCCTGCGTCTACAAGCTTCTTAGAATCATCAACCCACTTCATGATGTTGTCATCAATCTGGATTTTCTTGTCATCGCTTACCCATTTCTTAGAAACGTTGTTAGAGTATACACGGTATGTATCGTTTGCTGTAGATGTCATCTTGTAGCCTGCTGCTTTCATCTTCTCAGCTGTAGCATTGAAGGTATCCCAGTCAGCTACTGACTTCTGAACCTCATCCGGATCATCTGTTCCAAGTACCTCTTTTGCTGCTGCTCTGTTATAGAAGAGAACACCCGGGCAGCCCTGCCATGAAAGACCCTTTAAGTTGCCATCTGAGTCAGTAACGACATCCTGTGTGTACTTGTACTGCTTAGAGATATCGCTGTCTGTGATTCCTAAATCCTTGATTGGCATTGTGTAATCAGAATCTACATATTTAGGTGCGTAGTCAGCCTCTACCAGGAAGAGATCAATCTTGTCATCTGCTGATGCATCAGCCTGCTTCAAAAGTGTCTCATCAAGGTTGTTCTGGTATGCATTGTTCTCATTAGGTGTAATGTTCCAGACTACATCAATATCTCCGATTTTGCCATGTGTTGCATCCACCTTCTGATAATCAGGATAGTGGTCTGTGATACGGCTCTGGAACTCATCATTCCAGCAGTAGATATTGAGTGTCTTGCCATCGCTTGAGACTTCAGTTTTTGCATCGCCCTTCTTATCAGAGTTTCCTGTGTCGGATGTATTTCCGCTGCCACAGCCTGCCAATAATGATGCTGCCATTGTTGCGCAAAGTAATGCGCTTACGAGTTTCTTTTTCATAGAAAATCCTCCTTCTCGCTTCAGGTTTAAACCTGTTAGTAATTGTTAGTAAAAAAGTAGTAAAATATATTAAATTCTGCCTACGGACTCCCCCTCCAGCAAAATTCCTTCAACAACAGCTCTCTCCACAAGTGCTGTTTTAGGCTTTTTAATGATGCTTATCAATCTGTCCGCTGCTTCCCTGCCAATCTTGTCAGTGTCCTGTCTGATAGTGGTAAGCTTCGGGCTTAGCATCTGTGAAACTCTTGTGCCATCGTATCCTGCTATGGATATATCCTCCGGAATCCTAAGGCCTCTGCTTCTTATAACATTGATGCCTCCGATTGCCGCCGTGTCATCCGGATAGATGATACATGTAGGTTTGTCAGGTAAATCGAGTAAATATTCTGTCTGCTTTGCAACATCCTCTGTTTCCAGATACCTTGCTTCCCTGACATACTCCTCAGGAATATCTATTCCATGATTCTCAAGTGCCCTGTAATAAGCTGCCAGCCTGTCTCGTGTAACGCTCGAAAAATCCTGTCCATGTATGTAAGCGATTTTCTTATGTCCCATACTAATGATATAATCAAGCAGGTCGCCCATGCACTTCACATTGTTGGAACAGACCGCCGAACAGCTGTAATGTACGTAGTCAATCGTGACCACAGGTATGTCGCTGCTCATAAGCTCCTGCACCTCATTGTCCTGAAACCTTGCACATACGATTACGACTCCATCGAAATTTCTGTACTTACAGTGCTCCAGGTATGATAATTTTTTTCCGACCGGACTTGTATTGATAAATGTAATATCATATCCAAGCATCTCAGCCTGTGCCTTGATTCCGTTTAGCACTCCGGCAAAATACTCATGCGTAAGTCCCATCGCCGCCTCATCGAAATACAGTACTCCGATGTTGTTCGACTCGTTTGTCTTAAGAACTCTGGCCGCAGCATTAGGAAGATATCCCATTTCCTTAGCTATCTTCTTTATTCTGTTTTTAGTCTCAGCGCCAATATCCTTCTGGTCATGTAATGCCTTGCTGACTGTTGCTGTCGAAACACCACATCTTTGTGCTATATCTTTCAGTGATACCATATCGTTTCCTCATTTCGAATTGATTGCTTAATCGTTTTCGTATCTTTACTATAGCACAAGTCGTTGATTTTGCAACCCCTAATTTACATTTTCAACACTTTTCACACTTTTTTATATCTTGTATTGTGCAATTTTTATAGTATTACGTTGTATTTTTCAAACGTTTACGTTTTTCCTCTTATATTATGCATTCACAATTACTTAAGCGGATATCATCTCATCAGCATTTTTTACTATAATATGCAGTTTTCTTTGTGTATATGTCATAAAACCATTGTTTTTTGTTGTTTTACGCTTGATTTTTAGATATTTTCAATATATACTTCAATATATAAGCAACTTAAACGTTTACGTGTATTTAAAAAAAGGAGATTACATATATGAAATTTGGACACTTCGATGATCAAAAAAAAGAGTACGTCATCACCTCTCCAAGGACTCCATTGCCATGGATCAACTACCTTGGATGTGAGAATTTCTTTTCTCTGGTATCAAATACCTGCGGTGGCTACAGCTTCTATAAAGATGCAAAGCTTCTGCGTCTCACCAGATACCGCTACAACAATGTTCCGTACGACAGCAACGGACACTACTACTATATAAAGGATGGCGATACCATCTGGAATCCGGGCTGGATGCCTTCCAAGACCGAGCTTGACTCATACGAATGCCGTCATGGCATGGGCTATTCTGTTTTCACAGGAGTAAAAAACGGCTTAATGGCTCAGCTTACCGACTTCGTTCCTATGGGCTCTACCTGTGAGATTAATAAGCTCACATTAAAAAACACTTCCGATAAGAAGAAAGACTTTTCGGTTTTCTCATATGTAGAGTTTTGTCTGTGGAATGCCATGGATGACATGACCAACTTCCAGCGTAACTTCTCTACCGGAGAGGTTGAGATTCACGCCGGTGGCTCCCAGCTCTTCCACAAGACAGAATACAGAGAACGCCGCAATCACTATGCTGTATATGCTGTAAATGCCTCTGTTGACGGATTTGACACAGACAGGGATTCATTCTTAGGTGCCTACGGTGAAAACAGCGCGCCTTCCGTTGTAGTAAATGATCAGTCTAAGAACTCTGTTGCAAGCGGCTGGGCTCCTGTCGGCTCTCATCACCTGAAGGTAGCTCTTGAGCCGGGCGAAGAAAAAACATATATATTTGTACTTGGATATGTGGAAAACCCTGTAAACGAAAAATGGGTTGGACGCGCTGAAGACGGAATCATAAACCGAGCTCCTGCCGATGCACTCCTTGCAAGATTTGACACCACCGAAAAAGCCGACACTGCTTTAGCAGAGCTTAAGGCTTACTGGGATAAGCTGCTTGGTCACTTTAGTATCTCTTCATCGGAGGAAAAGCTTGACCGCATGGTAAATGTATGGCATCAGTATCAGTGCATGGTTACCTTTAACATGAGCCGCTCTGCTTCTTATTTTGAATCAGGCATCGGACGAGGCATGGGCTTTAGGGATTCCTGCCAGGATCTGCTGGGCTTCGTGCATCTGATTCCGGACAGAGCAAGAGAGAGAATACTCGACATTGCAGCCACACAGTTTGAGGACGGCTCTGCTTATCATCAGTACCAGCCGCTCACCAAAAAGGGCAATGCCGACATAGGCTCAGGCTTTAACGATGACCCTCTGTGGCTTATCGCTGCTGCCGCTGCTTACATCAAGGAGACAGGCGACTACTCTATTCTTGACGAGTCAACACCATATGACAGCGATCCTTCAAAGGCAACTGACTTTATGGAGCATCTGCGCCGCTCCTTCAACTATACAATCAATCATCTCGGACCTCATGGTCTGCCACAGATTGGACGTGCTGACTGGAACGATTGTCTGAACTTAAACTGCTTCTCCGAGGAGCCTGGTGAGTCCTTCCAGACCTTTGGACCATCTGAAGGACCTAATGCCGAATCTGTTTTTATCGCAGGCATGTTTGTAAAATACGGAAAAGACTATGTAAAAATCTGCAGACACAAGGGACTTTGCGACGAGGCTGATACAGCCCAAAAGGCTATTGAACAGATGGAAAAGACCGTCATGGATGCCGGCTGGGATGGCGAGTGGTATCTTCGTGCTTACGACCACTACAAGCACAAGATTGGTTCCAAGGAATGTGAGGATGGAAAAATCTTTATTGAGCCACAGGGCTTTTGTGTTATCGCTGAAATCGGAAAGGATGAAGGGCTCTGCCTTAAGGCAATGCAGTCTGTTGAAAAATATCTCGATACTAAATATGGCATCGTGCTCTTGCAGCCGCCTTACCACAGATATCATGTGGAGCTTGGTGAAATCTCTTCTTATCCACCGGGATACAAGGAGAATGCCGGCATCTTCTGCCACAACAATCCTTGGATTTCTATAGCTGAGACTGTTATCGGCCGTGGAAACAGAGCATGGCAGGTATACACACGAACCTGTCCTGCATATATTGAGGATATCAGCGAGATTCATCGCACCGAGCCTTATGTATACAGCCAGATGATTGCCGGAAAAGACGCGCCTAACTTTGGTGAAGCAAAGAACAGCTGGCTGACAGGTACTGCTGCATGGACCTTCCTGGATGTCTCACAGTACATCCTCGGTATACGTCCTGACTACGATGGTCTTATCATAGATCCTTGTATTCCTGACACTATGGACGGCTTTACAGCTAAGCGCAAGTTCCGTGGCAATACTTACAACATTACGGTCAGAAATCCTGCTCACGTACAAAAGGGTGTGACAAAGCTCATCGTGGATGGTGCTACTATGGACGGAAACATGATTCCTGCTATTAACGGAACCGGACACGATGTTACAGTCGAGGTTACAATGGGTTAATTTTCCCGTAGCTCATAATAAATTGCCCAGCCATACATGGCTGGGCATTGTTGTGTTTTGATATAACTCTATGTAATTGAGACATGCCACATATGCTCCTCGGTCTCACCCATGTGAAACATCTCTTTGGTCTGTTCATCGTGAGTATCATCAGGCTCATAGTTGCCCAGAAGATGTACGAGATACTTCTCCTGCTCATCTGCCGGCGAGACCTTATCAATATGTTTTTGCAGCTCATCAAGAAGCTGCTTTGGCTCCATGTCGGCATCGACTGCGATTCCAAAGCACTTCTTCGCAAGACCTGCGGTATAGTACAGCTCGTAATTACTTACAAGCACTGATTTCTGGCGTAAGCATTTTAGTATGATGCTTTGTCTGGCTATTGATGTAATCATATTATTTTCCTTTCCGTATTTCCATTATACCCTATTTGTTTTTTGTTTCAAGAGTATAACATGATATAGCTAAAGATAACTTAAGAGAGTCCTATGAAGTGGCAACAAATCCCGTCAGGAAATAATAAAGTGCTCCAAGCGCCTTTCCTATTGCCATGGAAATCACTATGATACCAAGGCCGGCGCGAAGCTTCATGCGCTTATATATGATAGGGAATGTGTGCAGTATTTCTGCGAGCGCCACTGCAATACAGCCGACAAATATGCCGACACTCAGTCCATATATTGCAATAATTATATTCCCGCAGATATTGCTGACAATTTCCTTTGACATATCTGCAAAGCCCAGATTATATGCCGTATCAAGCACCGATGATATATTACCTGCCACCACACCACATATCATGACATTTTCTATAAGTATTATATTTTCTATCCTGCTGCACCGAAGTATACGCGGCACCACTCCTATCACAAGCACAAATGCAAACACACCTGCCGATACCCCGGCTCCTGCCAAAAACGCTATGACTGACAAAAATATTTCACGCAATATATATTCAAACATCCTGCTTTTCCTTTACCTTGTCTATTATTGTGTCCCACGTATCTTTATTATGCTTATCCATCTCCACCTGAATCGGCGTGACATCGTCGGACAGCTTACGTTTTCCGATATGATTGAAAAAAAGTATAATTCCGACCGCCAGACCAATGCAGTAAAACACCTCAAGCACCGACACCTGTGGCTTGTCCACACCCATTATCTGCTTATAGAAATGCTCAAACACACCTGATATCGAAATATCATTATTAAAAGCCATGATGGTGAATGCCGAGCCGAAAAATATGAGTATGCACACCGCTGCTACCTTTAATGCCTCAAGAATCTTATTTTTGCTGTTGTCGTCATACTCTACAAGCACCTCCGGCTCACCTATACTTATAACCTGTGCATCATCATAGAGCTCCGTGATTTGCTCTATTATTTTCATTACAGGTATCACGCTCTTTTTCCCGCGTATCTTATCCACGATCATTCCCTTTATCTGCCCCTCATAGCGTGAATATTTGCAATACACACTTGCTATATCATTGATACAGACCTGCCTGCGGTGAAGTGTTTTCTGCTGCTCGGCGCGTATATACACAAGGATTTTTTCTTTTGTGGTATCAGTATGCTCCGGCATTTTCATGCTCCCTTCGATTAATATTCATATGTATATAATTTCCATTTATTTTGATTTTATACACAAAATACACAAAATACACACATGTAATTAAATCAATATTTTTCGTGCGATATATTGTTTTTTTCGTGCAAACATCATACAATAAAAATAATTAATCTAAAGAGTGAGGTAACAAATGGCATACACTAAGGAAATACTGACTCTCGCCGTGGAAATTGGCGATTGTATGCTCAGAAACGGTGCAGAAATCTACAGAGTGGAGGACACTGTAGTTCATATACTAAGTTCATATGAGGTGGAGGAATTTGATGTATATGTGCTGTCAAACGGAATATTTGCAAGTGCAAATGAGAACAAGGAGGATGCCTGCAGTATCGTGCGCCACGTCCCCCTTGGTGCTGTCAATCTGGCAAAGATCAGCGCGTTAAACCAGCTCGCAAGGGACATATGTGACCAGAAAATTTCCCTGATTGACTCATGGGACAGGCTTGAGCAGTGCAAAAATATCCCTAATTACAAAAAAAGCGCACAGATTTTCTTCTGTGGGCTCGGAAGTGCCTGCTTTTGCTATCTTTTTGGCGGAAACTGGCTTGACTTTGTTTTTGCATTTGTTATAGGCTCACTGGAGCAGGTGCTTTTGTTTGGTCTTAAAAAATATAAGTTCACAAGGATTATAACCAATATCCTTGCCAGTCTTTTTGTGACACTGCTTGCCACCGCAAGTACACTTACAGGGCTTTCTCTTTTACCTGATAAAATCATTATAGGAGCTATCATGCCGCTTGTTCCGGGAATAGCATTTACTACGTCTATCAGGGATATCTATAACGGAGATTATCTGTCCGGTACGATACATCTGCTCGATGCACTGATTACAGCCGTGTGTGTTGCTGTGGGAGCATGTCTGCCGTTTGTTGTGATGAAATATATTGGAGGGCTTTAAGCTATGGAGTTTATAATACAATTTATTGTGGCTCTCTTTGCCACATTATCGTTTGCAGTTATTTTTTCCGCTCCAAAAAAGGAGCTGTTTTACTGCGGTTTTACAGGAGCGCTTGGATGGATCATCTACTATATAATGGTTCAGTTTGATATGGGTGTTGTGTTTCCATCGCTTATCGCGACACTGTGCCTTACGATAATGGCGCGCATTTTTGCTGCGGCACGCTCTATGCCTGTGACAGTTTATCTGCTTTCCGGTATCTTTCCTCTTGTGCCGGGAGCAGGAATTTTTTATACGGCATATTATCTTTTTACGAATGACAGAGCACTTTCTTCCTCAAAGGGTATTGAAACCTTTGAGGTGGCGGGTGCCATCGTGCTCGGTATCATATTCGGGTTTGGCATACCGCAGAGTTTGTTTAATCTGTTGAAGCCTAAGCACCAATAAGTGTTGTCCATGAATACAATGGAAAGACAGAAAACCATCCTGCAAAACCAATGCCTGATATTTTAAGGATAAGCGGTACAACAAAAACAAGTATCGAAAAGAAAACCGACTGGATATGGTTTTTTCGCCAGTATGATATAACAAGCGTTCCTGCCGCTACAACTATAAGCGCTCCCATCTGTGCCAAAATCAATAATATGATAAAAGCCCGGATGGAAAGTGCCGGCGGTAATTGTTCAAAATAAGGTATATCTGTTATGGCAGCCCCTGCCCCATGCATCGGATATGCCTTTGATATATTAATAAACCTGCATATTACAGGAATGATTGAAAGTCCCATTACTGCCATGATACATACAGCAGCCTTTCTATATATTATCTTCTTTTTTCCCGCCTTTGTCGCACCAAGTAAATACCACACTCCACACTGATATTCCATAGGGATGACATTGCCAAATGCCGCGACCACGCACAATGAAAGTAAGAACAGATTTATAAGCAGATCGTTATTCTTTAGCCCAAACAGATACAGATAACCTGTATCATAAATAAAACTGCCTCCATTTTCACATATTCTCTGATATTGATGCTGCACACGCTCAAAAGCAGGATAGAAAAATGTTACCGCATACAATTCTGCCTTTAAGCCATCTGCTGCATTTTCACTGATTTTTCCATTTGCAGTCATACTGTCAATGCGTTCGATTTCAGAAAATGCCTTATCATATTTTTCCTGTTCTGATATAATGAGTGCTTCCTTTTCATCTGTCATTTTTCCTTCTAGCTGCAGCATAATGTCCCTGTAATACTGCTCCTGCGCGGACGGATTATATTCTTTTCCGATAATTTGCCAGCCAATCAATATTGCAAACAGCAGGATCACCACTACTGCTCTATTGGTGATCATTATTTTATATCCCTCATGGTAAAGCAATGAAATACGCGGATAAAAATGTTTTTTATGCTTTGATCGGCTTTTTACCAGTTCAAAATTTTTTCCATAGACAAAAAGTATAATTGATAGCGTAATTCCAGACATCGCCAGATCAATGATTATTGACCGGGTTAAAACCAGTCTTGAAACCGGATACCCTCCTATATTAAAATTCAGATAGCTTCCATAAAGCTTTTGAGTTTCCAGTATTCCTATCAGATTAATGTATTTGAATACAGACCATTTTTCCACTGCCGGAATTGTCAAATATGCTATATAGCTGATCCCATAGAGTAAAAAAGCAGTGATATACGGCAGGACGATTCTGTCTGCGAATATGCAAAATGCCATAATGACAGTGCCCGTGGCAAAAAATACAAAACCTTTTGTCAGAACAGAATAAATTATATATTCTAAGATGCTGATTTGCAGATTGCTTTCCATATAAATTGCAACTGACTGGATATCTGCCGTCAGATCTCCAAAACCTATAGTGATTTCCGCATAAATCAGATTCATTCCGTAAAACAGGATAGTTATAATTGTGCAGTGGACGAATAAAGCCGCAATCTTTGCAATCCCACTCTGCAAGCGACCGTTTTTTGTACTTCTTGTTATATAAAAAAGCTTTTTATCTTTTTCTGTAAATATTAGGTTTCCGGAAAAAAGTAAAACCGACAATATCAAAAGCAGATCCGTCCATACACTCTCCATTGAAATTTTAAGAGACTTTGACGGCATCCACCGTATATTTTTTCCCGAAAGCCCGGAATAATCTTTTGCACTTTTTTCAATATTTCTTGCTGCGTAATCGTTTTGTCCCTGCTTTTTGAATATGGATATACTACTTAAATTATCTTTACTCTCCTGCACTGATCTCAGGTATTCCTTATAACCGGCTACCTTCTGCTGTTCTTCATAAAGCTCATCAATATAGTTTTCTTCTGTAGTTCCTTTAAGTTCAGGTGTATTAATATACCACAGAAGGAACAGGTTTATGATCATAAGCACACAAATAGACAGAATAAAACTACGTTTTCGCCATATTTTATCCAGCTCATAAAATATCAATCTATGCATCCGGCTTTGCCTCCTCAAATATCGTCATATAAAGTTCTTCAAGACCATTTACATTTCCATATTTACTGCAAAGATTTCCGACTGTATCTTTGTCAATGATACTTCCTGACTTTATCAATATGACCTCACCGGCAATCGGCTCAATATCCGAAACAACATGAGTCGAAACCAGTATCACTTTATCCCCTGCCAGCTCAGATATCCTCTCTCTTATCCTTACCCGTTCTTTTGGATCAAGCCCCACTGTCGGCTCATCCAGTACGATGAGCTTTGGATTTCCTAATACAGCCTGCGCTATAAGGATACGCTGCTTCATTCCACCCGAATATGTACCTATCGCACGGTCAGCGTCTTCTGTCATGTTCACATACTCCAATACCCTGTCTATTTCCCGTGACATATCCTTTTTAGGTATTCCTTTTAATGTCGCCATATAAGATAAAAATCGTTTCCCTGTAAACGTGTCATACAAGCCCTGCTGCTGAGGTGCATAGCCAATAATACTTCGATATTTTGAGCCAAGTATTTTTATGTCATGTCCATCCCAGAGTACTTGTCCGTCACTTAGCTTGATATTTCCGGTTATTATGTTCATGAGTGTGGACTTTCCCGCTCCATTTGGACCAAGCAGACCATATATGCCGTTGTCAAGTTCCAGTGATACATGCTCCAATGCAATTTTATCTTTATACTTTTTAGCTATATTGTTAAGACAAAGCATCCTTTAACACCCCTTTCCAATCATTTTAATCGGCTCATAAATTCCGTTTCCTGCATACAGATCTGACTTTTCTATAAGTGCATACCGGTATTGGGTAATATCATAAGAGTCATCTCCCAAAGGTGTGTATTCATAATCATATATGACAAGAATTTTTGATCCGCTCTCTGCCTTAAATTCCAGATTCCATCCGAGAGCCTTATTTACAAGCGGTGAATTTTGTATCTCACCGGTTTTTGTATTAACAAAATAAAAAGTATGATCATCTGATGCATCCCATGTCTGACAGCACAAAATATCACCCAATTTATTCATGATATAATTCTGTGTAAATGAACACAGCAGTTTTTCTTCGCCATTTTCCAGATTTATAGCTTTTATCTCTCCTGTATCTTTATATGACACGTATAGTGTATTGTCCACAACTGCCATGCTATGCAATGTCTGATTGTCTATGCTATATTTTTCACTTAGCTTTTGATTGCTTAGATCCAGTGTGGATATTACCTCCGTGGAATTTTTATACATATCATTCCAGTCATCATCACTCATTGTATAGTCATCTGTTGTAAGCTCTTTTCCATAGTCAACACCACTTAATACCAGTGCATTATCAAGGCAGCCCATAATCTTTCTGGTAATACCATCATCAAAATCCAGCTTACATATCTCCTTAGCTCTTTTGGTATCCGCATCCCAGAATAAAAGAGTTTTCCCCGATGAAGTCGTGACACTTCTGCTATCCTCCGCTGTAGACTCAGACAGTTTTTTGGTGACAAAATAAAGCCCTTCACTGTTTCCGAGTACTGTATCCTCCACAGTAAGTCCCACATCAAAGCTATAAACCTTATGCCGGTTTGTTCCGTCAGTATCCATCTCATAAAGTGCTGCCTGTGACGCTTCTGTTTCAGCCAACTGTCCATCCGGATCATAAAAGTCCTGCGTAACCGCGCCTTCATTATCCATTCCCTTACTCAGCACATAAATTTTATTCCCATAAGAAAAAATACCACTCGTACATATCGGAAATTCATCCATTACAAATACTGCCGGACAGTCCGGTGTATTGTGTTTACAGCCTGTATTACTGCACAAATAGATTTCCTGTTTTGTGGCAAAATCCATATACATTAGGTGTGCACCGTACTCACCGTTTTCAAGTTCTTCAACATCCTCTGTCAGATAATAATATCCGGCATCTGTATAACAGCTTGCAAGGGTTTCTGTATCATTTAATATTTTAAGTCCTGCTGTCTGCGGATTTACGCTTTTCCCCGAATTGCCTGGCTCTGCATTTTTTACCTTGTGCAGTACATTGTCTTTCTCAGTTGCGCTATTATAATTTGTACCCGTGCTGCAGGCACAAAATGAACAGCACAGAGTAAATATCAAAACCATATCTGCTATTTTTCTCATTAAAAAAAGACCTCCTTGTTTTTATCAAGGAGACCTTATCATATAAAAGTCAAAAATCAGTCAAACCGAAAATATTATTTTCACAACGGCATTATGCATTTCATTATTGCCTATTTCAAGACTGCCGCCATGCTTTTTGCATAGTATCCTGCTTATCGCAAGTCCCATACCCAGATGACCATCCTCCGAAGCTTTTGCAAGAAGCAGCTTCCTTTGTTCAGAAAGAGTTTCATCCGAAAATCCATCCCCATCATCGACAATAGCAAATAATAACTTCTGACCATTCAATGAAACATGCAGATTTATACACTGCTTTGCATATCTCATTGCATTATTAAAAACATTCTCAAGCACACGATACAATACAGAGGTATCAATGCATATTTCTTCATTGGAAAGTAACGTACTTATCCTGAAATCAATATTTTTCTTTTGCGCTATGATTTTAAAGTCATCCTCTATATCGCTAAGCAGATCCGAAGCACTTATTTTTTGCCTTTTTAACTCTATATCCTCCATTTGGTTTAATGTGCGCACCGACTCAGTATAATTATCCAGCCGTTTAGCTGACATATTTATGTTTTCTGCAATTTTTAATATTCTCTGCTCACTAAGCCTTCCTTTTTTAAGGTTTAGCTGCAGATATTCAGTATATCCCTCTATAACAGCTATAGGATTTCGCAGATCATGAGCTATTGACGCCTGCAATAGTCTTCTTTCCTCAAGCATATTCCACATTTCGCTGTAATTCTCACTGAGCTTAAGTCTCATCTGCTCGAATGAGCTGCACAACACTCCCATTTCGTCCTCACTGTCATAGCGCAAATTAAAATCCAGATTTTGATCTAATATCTGCTGTGTTGCTTCTGACAACATCCCAAGCGGCAGTAGAAGCTTACGCCTGTAAAAGAAAAATCCGCATAATAATATACCAGCTATTGAGAATATAATAGGAATCACTACCATAGCAGCACCACAAAAATGATATGCCATTTTTCTTTTGGGAGATAATGAGTCTACGCTGTTTTCAATGCGCTGTATTGCATATCTTGTTTCTACAGGTTTCTTTGCAGCCTTATCATCTGCCGTAATAACAGGCAACTCTGCTCCCTCTTCTCCAACCTTAACCCTGACGGAATAAGACACTTCACTTCCATCCTCATATGTCCGGTAAACCTTAAGAAAAACATTGTTTGAATCCGGCAGCAGATATTTTCGAAATGACATGCAGCCCCAGATTGTAAATAATGAGAGCAGGACTATTATTACAAGAGTTGCAAGAACACTTACCACAAAATATTTGCGCAGAGATAAATTGTTTAATTTTTTTATAAGCGTTTCCATTTGTAACCCACACCCCAGATCGTTTCTATATAATCCTGCCCTGTTATCTCATTTAATTTTCCACGTATCTTGCGTATGTGCTCCTTTATAACATTGCTGTCTCCCTCGGCATCATATCCCCACACAGCTTCATAGATACGCTCTTTGTCAAACACCTGATTCGCATTTGTCATAAGAAATTCTATAATATCAAATTCCCTCTTTGAAAATGGAACGACAGTATCACCATAAAATACCGCTCTCTCCGAAAGATTGACTATCAGATTATTAGATGTAAGAACCGCAGTACGTCCTTTGTTTCGCTCATCACGTCGCAAATGTGCTGCGACTCTTGCAGTCAGCTCATTCAGACTGAAGGGTTTTGTGATGTAATCATCACCACCATATTGCAGTCCGTTTATTTTATCCTGCTCACTGATCCGCGCAGTAACAAATATTATCGGACAATTAATGTGGCTTCGTATATTTTTACACAGTTCTAAACCGTTCATATCCGGCATGTTAATATCCAAAATGATAAGATCGGGCTGCTTAGGTAACATTTCCACAGCCTGTCTGCTGCAATTTGCTGTTATCGTATCATAACCACAATCCCTCAGGTGATCCGAAAGCAGCTCCGTCATCATTTTTTCATCATCTACTATTAATATTTTGTATGCCATTGTAATTCCTCCTTACAGGGTATAGTGTAAGGAATAAAAGTCAAGAAGTTGTCAAATTTGCAATTTTCTGCGCCAGATCCTCGAGATACTCCCAACGCTCCATTTTCTCCATCAGCTGCCCCTCGAGGTCTTCCTTTTCCTTTGTGAGTTCGTTTAACTTACCAAAGTTAGTGGCATTCTTTACCATCTCATCATCTATCTCAGAAAGACGTGTTTCGAGCTTTTCTATGTCAGCCTCTATCGTCTCGTACTCTTTTTGCTCTTTGTAGGTAAATTTGAGCTTTTTCTCATGCCCCCAGGTTTCCATGGATCTCTTCTTCCGGGCTTCTTTTGAGTCTGTACCATCTGATGCAGTATTTCCCTGTGATCCTGCCGCTGATGCTGCATTTTCTGATACGGCTTTTCCTGATGCATGCTGTGGGCGTTTATTCATATAGTCGGTGTATCCGCCCTCATACTGTACGATTTTTCCGGCTCCCTCAAATGCAAAAATACGCTTTGCGATCCTGTCAAGGAAATACCTGTCATGGGATACCGTGATGACTATTCCATCATAGCCATCCAGATAATCCTCTAAAATAGCCAGTGTCTCGACATCCAGGTCATTGGTCGGCTCGTCAAGTATCAGTACATTCGGTGCGCTCATCAACACACGAAGCAGATAGAGTCTTCTCTTCTCTCCACCTGAGAGCTTGCCTACAGGACTGTACTGCTGCTCCGGTGGGAATAAAAACCTCTCAAGCATGGCAGATGCTGACACAAGTCCGTCCGCCGTGCGCACAAACTCGGCAGCTTCTTTCACGTAGTCTATCACTCGAAGCTCAGGCTCTATATCCACTTCCTGACCGAAATATCCTATCTTTATCGTCTGTCCTATCTCCACCTCGCCTGAATCAGGCTCAATAAAACCGGCAATTATCTTCATGAGTGTGGACTTTCCACAGCCGTTTTTGCCTACAAAACCGATACGGTCATTTTTCAGGAAAATATACGTGAAATCCTTTACACAGACGATATCTCCGTATGCCTTTGAAATATCATGAAGCTCTATGGTTGTCCTTCCCATACGCGATGAAACCGATGAAAGCTCAACTTTTCCGTCTGTCTGCGGTCCTTTTTGGTCTCGCAGAGCCTCATATCTTTGGATGTGTGCCTTCTGCTTTGTGGAACGAGCTCTTGCGCCGCGCTGCATCCACTCTATTTCTTTTCTAAGGATGGACTGACGCTTGCGCTCACTTGCCCTCTCACTCTCCTCTCTGGCTGCCTTAAGCTCAAGAAAGCCCGAGTAGTTTGTATCATAGCTGTAGGTCTGTCCCTTGTCCACCTCCACGATTCTGTTACAGACACTATCTAGAAAATAGCGGTCATGCGTGATCATGATGATTGCACCCCTGAAGCGGCGCAGATAATCCTCAAGCCACTCCACCATCTCGTAGTCTAAGTGGTTGGTCGGCTCGTCCAATATGAGCACATCACACGGCTTAAGTACGACTGTTGCAAGCGCAAGCCTCTTTCTCTGTCCTCCTGAGAGCTCACCGGTCTTTTGCGCCATATCTGTGATATCAAGCTTCATAAGAAGTGACTTTGCATCACTTTCTATACTCCAGCGCATGTCCTCATCCAGCTGCGAGGTAACCACACGGCTCATCACATGCTCAAGAGCTGTCTCGTCCGGGTCAAACTCCGGATTCTGCGGCAGATAGTTTATCACTATATGATTTGCTGTGGTGACAGTTCCCTCATCCGGCTCTTCATCACCAGCCACAATCTTTAAAAGTGTAGACTTTCCTGTACCATTTATACCGATGATACCGATTTTTTCGTTTTCCTGCACATAAAAGGAAGCTTTAGAAAAAAGCTTCCTTCCAGTATATGACTTTGTTATATTTTCGACATTAATGATGTTCATCTTCTCGTATTTTCTCCTCCCTCTCATGCTCCTGCTTCTCCTTGGCCTCAAGGATTGCCTCATTGAGCGAAAGCATCTTTGCATCAAGCTGTCCTACGATACCTGCACACTCGCGCAGATCGCGGCTGATATACTCAGGTGCATTGCCCTCGAACTTGTAATATATCTTGTGCTCAAGGCTTGCCCAGAAATCCATAGCTATTGTACGAATCTGTATCTCAACCTTTGTGTCCACCACCTTGTTTGAAAGAAAAATAGGCACCGAAACAATCATGTGGTAGCTCTTGTAGCCGCTCGCCTTCGGATGCTTCATATAGTCCTTTACCGATATGACAGTCAAATCATTCTGCCTGCCAATCATCTCAGCAAGCCGGTATATATCAGATGTGAACGAGCACACGATTCTGATGCCCGCTATGTCCTTTACATATGTGACCATATTCTCTATGGTGCTCTCGTAGCCTCCCTTTTTGAGCTTCTTAACTATGCTTTCAGGAGTCTTGATACGCGACTTTATATACTCTATCGGATTGTAATTATGTATGTGAACAAACTCGTCATTTAGTATCTCGAGCTTAGTATTGACCTCTTTCAGTGCAGAATTATATAGAAACATCATAGTCTCCCAGCTATCAATGCCTTCCGCAAACTCTTGTTCCATTAAAAACCTCCCTGTGATCTATTCGCCTGTATATTTATCAGACTCTCCTAATCAATTATAGCATATTTATTCGCATAATTGGCAAATTATACCCATTCTTTATATATTTTTTATTCTTGTTATTTTATATGTGCACAGGTCCGCACACTGCAGGCACGGCGGCACACACGTACTCTCTCGTAAGCGCATAGCGAAGCTATTTAGAATCTGTTGAATTATGCTTCACAACCAGAAATGCACCGGCATGGACGCCGGGGCAAGGCGTTATGCGCCATGGACGGCGCATAAAAGCCGGTTTCGTCAAGCATCAATCCTCCTCGATGATGTGCATCTCGAGAAAATCAAAGTCGATATCCTCCACAAAATTGTCCTTCGTAAAGCGAGTCTTTCCATGCCTCTTGAAATCACTTACGTTGCTGTCAAGCCAGATGGGCTTTCCCAGGTCAAAAGCAAGGCAGGCATCCTCAAGAGCCTTAAAGATCTTGTGTGTACGTGTGTCGTCACTGTCATTTTCTATTGTAATATCACGCATCAGGTGCGTGTCAGTATAAATCTTAAACCAAATACGCATATTATTCTCCCAAAAGCCTTCTCTGACGGTTGCACTCATACATGAGCAAAGTAGCTGATATTGCGGCATTAAGTGACTCCACAGCGCCCTCCATAGGGATGCGGATGTATGTGTCTGCCATATCTGCTATCTCGTCAGACAGACCATTGCCCTCGTTTCCTATCATAAAACCGCATGCTCCGGTGTAGTCCGGTCTGTCATAAGAGCACTTTCCCTTAAGATGGGCTGCGTAGAGAGAAACTCCTTTTGACTTTGCATACTCTATAGTCTTTGGAAGGTCATCTGTGATGTAAAACGGCACACGGTAGAGTGACCCCATAGTGGAGCGCACAGTCTTTGGATTAAAAATGTCCACTGTCGTACGGTTCATTATGATGCCGCTTACACCTGCGCCCTCACCGGTACGGATCATGGTGCCTAAGTTTCCCGGATCCTGTATGCTCTCAAGCACAAGAAGCTCTGTTTTATCTCCCTTAAACAGGTCATCTATCTCATAGTGCGGCATCCTTACTATAGCAAGCACCCCCTGTGGTGTCTGCGTGTCAGACATGCTCTTAAACACTGAGTCGCTCACTATTTCTGTTTTGTCAAGGAAGCGCTGCTTTTCTTCCTTAAATCTGTCATCATTAAAAAATGACTCAGACATATATATGGCACTTACCCAGTCATATGGCGCCTCAAAGCTCATCTTTGGACCCTCAACCACGAATACGCCCTGCTTTTTCCGCTCCTTTGCCTTGCTTAAAAGAGCCTGCACATTTTTTATGCTTTTGTTTGATGCACTTGTAATCATTTTCTTCTCTTTCTATATCGATGTAAATAATCCTACTGACAGTGATTTTCATGATCAGCATTCGTCTTTCTCCGAATGCATAAATGCCCCTGCACCGGCACATGCACGCAATTACCTGCATTTGATGTGCCGGATACAAGGGCATTCATAATTATCGTAACTATACTTAGATACTAAACCAGAGATTTAGAGATATCGTACATGTACTCGTCTACACTCTTCTTCATAGCAAGTGCCTCGTCGATATCGAAATCTACGAAATTGCCATCCTTGTGTGCAACAACTCTGTTTGTCTTGCCCTCGCAGAGTAAATCAACTGCCATAGCGCCCATGATTGTAGCGTATACACGGTCCTTGCATGAAGGGCTTCCACCTCTTTGCATATGTCCAAGGATAGTTGCTCGAGTCTCGATGCCTGTAGCAGCCTCGATTTCCTTAGCCATCTCCTGTGAATGTCCTACACCCTCAGCATTGATGATGATGTAATGCTGCTTGCCGAGCTCTCTTGCGTGAGCTACTCTCTCGATGAGTGCCTTAAGGTTGTTGTCATACTTCTCAGGAAGTAATATTTCCTCAGCGCCGTTTGCAAGACCACACCATAATGCAATGTATCCTGCTCCACGTCCCATAACCTCAATAATTGAGCATCTCTCGTGTGATGTAGATGTATCACGTACCTTGTCAATAGCCTCCATAGCTGTGTTGCAGGCTGTATCAAAACCGATTGTGTAATCAGTACATGCGATATCAAGGTCGATTGTGCCCGGAAGACCGATTGTATTGATGCCAAGTGCAGCAAGTTTCTGCGCACCCTGGAAGGATCCGTCACCACCGATAACTACGATAGCATCGATACCATGCTTCTTGCAGATCTCAGCACCCTTCTGCTGTCCCTCTGCTGTAACGAACTCCTTACATCTGGCTGTCTGTAAGATTGTACCACCGCGTGAGATTGTGTCTGAAACGCTCTTTGAATCCATATCCACGATTTCTTCATTTAACAGACCTGCGTATCCTCTCTTGATTCCTTTAACCTTCTTGCCCTTTGAGAGAGCCTGACGAACAACGGCACGAATCGCTGCGTTCATTCCCGGTGCGTCACCACCACTTGTAAGTACACCTATTGTGTTAATCTCTTTTGCCATTGGTATAACCTCCATATGTTAAAAAATTATCATTTATTCTAATCCCAATCTATTGTACTTGTTTTAGCTCATTTTTTCAATATTCTTTTCAACAATTTTTGCATTTTCTTTGTCTAAAAATTCCAAAAGCTGCTCCATGAGCTCATTATTTGCATTTACGGAATAATTTCTGCCAAGTTTCTTCATCTGCTTTGTATCTGCGATGTAAATTATGACCTCATCTCCTCCGTCAGATTCACGGATTGTCTCAAGAAGCCTGCTCTCGTTTTTCTTATATTCCTCCATCGTATCAAACCTGAGCCATAGCTGCTTCGGAAGCTCATCAAACGGTATGATTCTCTCGCAGATTATCTTGCCGTTCTGCTCATCCTCGACCGTCGCATGTCCGATAACAAATATTTTAGCATCGTCCTGTAAATATCTCTGGTAACGCTCGTAATCTCTCGGAAAAATAATTACCTCAACAGTTCCTGTCAGGTCCTCTATCGTGATAAAAGCCATGGCCTGATTGTACTTTGTAAACTTAATCGTCTTTGTGGCTATCATGCCTCCGATTACCACGTGCGCATTGTCCTCTATCTTTACGGCACCGCTCTCCTCTTCAAGCACAAAATCTATCGCATTTGCTGTGATGTTTTTCTTTAGGGTAGCTGCATATTTTTCCAGAGGGTGTCCGCTTAAATAGATGCCAAGCACCTCTTTTTCATAGGCCAGGGCTTCCTCAGCGTCATATTCACCAACATTTGGATACTTAAGCTCAAATGACTGCCTATCCTCATCTGAGACCAGGTCAAACAGGCTCATCTGCCCTGCCATTGTTGACTTTTTGTCATGCTGCACCCTGTCCACAATCGATGCATACACCATTGCCATCTGCTTTCTCGTGCCGTCGAGTGAATCGCAGGCTCCCGCCTTTATCAGATTCTCAATCGCACGCTTGTTGATAAGCTCCTTCTGGCAGGTTCTCTCGATAAAATCTGAGAGTGTGCGGTATCTGCCGCCGCTTTCTCTCTCCTCGATTATCTGGTCTATTACCGGCCTGCCCAGAGATTTGATGGCATACATGCCATATCTGACATGGTCGCCCTCTGCGGTAAACTCACCCTGTCCACAATTGATATCCGGTGGAAGCACCTTAATACCCATATCACGACAGCTGTAAAGATACTGCGCCGCCTTGGCTGAATTGTCTATAACAGAAGTCATGAGCGCTGCCATAAATTCGACCGGATAGTAGTTTTTGAGCCATGCAGTCTGAACACTGATTTTCGCATACGCGGCTGCATGTGATTTGTTGAACGCATACTTAGCAAAATCAACCATCGAATCGTATATGCTGTTGGCAGCCTTTTCATCTATGCCGTTTGCCACACAGCCCTTTATACCGCGCTTCTTGTCTCCGTAGACAAAGCTCTGGCGCTCTGCGTCAATGACATACTGCTTCTTCTTGCTCATGGCACGGCGGATGTTGTCCGCCTGACCCATTGTATAGCCTGCGAGCTTCTGCACTATCTGCATGACCTGTTCCTGGTATACTATACAGCCGTAGGTCGGCTCTAAAATACTCTCAAGCTCAGGTGTCACATAGCTTATCTCCTTTGGATTGTTCTTGCCCTTTATATAGTTGGGAATGAAATCCATAGGACCCGGACGGTACAGCGAAATACCTGCCACGATATCCTCAAAGCTCTGTGGACTGAGCTCCTTCATGAAGCTTTGCATACCCGCGGACTCGAGCTGAAATACACCTTCCGTCTTTCCTGTTCCGATAAAGTCAAGTGTGCCCTTGTCATTGAAATCAATATGGTCGATATCCACATCAATGCCCCTTGATGCCTTGATATTCTTCACGGAATCCTTTAGCACCGTGAGTGTACGAAGCCCCAGAAAATCCATCTTTAAAAGGCCAAGCTCCTCAAGCTGTACCATGTTGTACTCTGCGGTAGGGCTTCCGTCGTTTGCCCTTCCAAGAGGCACATAATCGCTCGCCACACCCGGATAGATTACCACACCTGCTGCATGCACGGACGTGTGGTTTGGCAGCCCCTCGAGCCTTTTTGCCATATCTATCATTTCATGCACTCTCGCATCACTTTCGTAAATGCCCTTGAATTCAGGGTTCATCTGAAGTGCCTTGTCAATCGTGATATTTAACTCCTGAGGCACCATCTTTGCAAGCCTGTCAGTCTCTGCATATGGGAAATCCAGCGCCTTTCCGACTGATTTTATGACTCCTCTTGCTGCCATCGTACCAAAGGTGACTATCTGTGTTACAGAATCGTGTCCGTACTTCTGCTGAACATACTCTATGGCGCGATATCTCTCCGCATACTCGAAATCCACATCGATATCAGGCATGGAAACTCGCTCAGGGTTAAGAAATCTTTCAAAAAGCAGATTGTATTTAACCGGATCAATATCCGTGATTCCGGTACAATAGCACACCCTGCTTCCCGCCGCTGAGCCTCGTCCCGGACCTACCCAGCAGTCGTGTGTGCGGCACCAGTTGATATAATCCCACACGATAAGGATATACTCTATAAAGCCCATGGTCTTTATGATACCAAGCTCATAGTCCATATCTGCATGTATCTTTTTAAGCTCCTCATCACTGTACTCGCCACAGCCTATGTACTTTTCTTTAAAGCCCTTCTCGCAAAGCTCTGTAAGGAAGGCTTCGGCACTATCATAGCCCTCTGGCACCTCATACTTTGGAATCTTGTAATTGCCAAACTCAAGCGTCACATTGCATCTGTCGGCAATTTTCTGCGTATTCTCAATAGCCTCTGTGGCATATGGGAAAAGCGCTCTCATCTGCTCTTCGCTCTTTACGAAAAACTGTCCGCCATCATAGCGCATCCTGTCCTCGTCAGACACCTTTTTCCCGGTCTGGATGCACAAAAGCACATCATGTGCCTCCGCATCGGACTCGTAGGTGTAGTGCACGTCATTAGTACACACTAACCCTATTCCAAGCTCCTTACTCATCCTAAGAAGCTGCTGGTTCACAAGCTTCTGGTCATCAATGCCATGATCCTGCAGCTCAAGGAAAAAGTTGTCTTTTCCAAAGCAGTCCTGATACTTCCTTGCAATCTCCTTCGCTTCGTCATAAAAGCCTCTGACGATGTATCTGGGGATTTCTCCTGCCAGACAGGCAGACAGGCATATAAGCCCCTCGTGATATCTCTCAAGCGTCTCAAAATCCACTCTCGGCCTGTAATAATAGCCCTCTGTGAACCCTATTGACACTATCTTCATGAGATTGGCATAGCCTGTATTATTTTCAGCTAGCAGAATCAGATGATAATACCTGTCATCACCGTGGCTTGTCTCCCTGTCAAAGCGCGAATTTGGTGCCACATATACCTCGCAGCCTATGACCGGATTGATATCATTTGCCTTTGCCGTCTTATAAAACTCCACCACACCGTACATATTGCCATGGTCTGTGATTGCGGCAGAGTTCATGCCAAGCTCCTTGACGCGCTTTACATATTCTTTTATCTTGTTTGACCCATCGAGCAGACTGTACTCGGTATGGGTGTGAAGATGACAAAATGACATTTGGATTCCTCTTTCTTTATTTTTGTATCAGCGCCCAAGCTCTATGTGTATAAACACCGCAAGCGAATTGGGCTCCTGCATATATGTGATAGTGCCGCCTCTTGCCGTCGGTATGAGATATTTGTAGTCACCCTTCTCAAAAAGACTGTGACATGCAGTATCATAGGTTTCTCTGTCCGAAAACTTGAACGTGATATAGTTAGATGACGTTGTCATGCCCTGTAAGACTTTAAGGTCGTAGGATGTAAAATACAGCCCATTCCTGTAATAATAGTCATCCTCCACTGACGCTTCCTGCGGCAGCATATCCTCATTGTCCAATGTACGTGTAAGCTTTACCACATCAAGCGGCACTCCGAACCAGCTGTATGATATGCCCTTTCCCAGATAATCACCATCACCGTAGGTACAGTCAACCGCACACCACGCACCATCCAGATATACCATATTCCAGGCGTGGTTTGCATCAGATGTGGTGCCTGTCACAATAAGTGAGCTGATACCGGCCCGGTCACACAGATACTTAAACATCATCGCATAGCCCTGACAGACCGTCCTTCCAAGCACTGCTGAGTACATATCCTGGTTGTGAGGAGAATTTTCCTCATACTCGGCATGCTCTATCACATATTCATAGAAATGCACTGCCTTGTCATAATCCGATGCACCTTCATCGATACCTGCCATACAGGCTGACACATAGCCTGAAATCGTACTTATTGCGTTGTCGATATCAGACTCAGACATATTGTATACAGGCGAAAAAATGATGCTGTTTCTCACAGTATACTGACTCTTTTCTATGTAGAAAAACTGTGGATTGTCCAGCAGCACAAACTGCTGTATACGGCTAACGTTGTCAGTGTCTATAGTATTTAACGAAATTCCATCCATGCGCTTTTGCATCATCGCATAAATCTGCCTGTAAATAAGCTTGTCATCATCTGACAGCTTCTCGTAGTAGTAGTGATATTCCCCTGTAAATACTGACTCATCGTACTCTGTCTGTTCGCCGTTTAAATAGTCCGTTGTGGTCTGCATCTGCCCCTTTACAGCCCTGTGTATGGCTGTAGGAAAATCAGCTATAGCACCTGTAAACCCTCCTGACTTTAAGCATTTTGCAGCGAACATAAAGCAGCAGGCGGCAAACACAAGTGCCGGTATGGTTTTTAAAAGCTTTTTCATCTATTCCCCCCATTTCCACTATTATAATCAAATATAATCATAATTGACAGACTTTAACAGCATCTGCTTACAAAAGCTTGTGCGCCATAGCAAGCCTGCATATCAGGTACAGTACAAAAAGATGCACCGGGTAAAAGGCGTAAAAGACATACTTTAGTGAAATGCCTCTTTTTCCATTGTAATAGCGAAGCGGTATAAGCATAAACAGTGCAAAAAACTCTATGGTACCTGAGAAAAGTCCAAGCAGTATGACTGCCACGGCAAATGCAACATCCCGGTTTGAAGAAAGCAGGTACATCATGACAATGCACCCTACACCCGCCGCACCATAATCACAGCAAAGCACAAACTCTGCAATAATCATCATAACAAGCACTACTGATACCATTACTATACACCTGATCAGTGTGACAATAAACCACTTGACTGCAGAGGATGCCTTTTCTATTTTATCGACCGACTTAAGCCAATCAAGTACTGTGATGGCAAGCAGTCCTAAAAGCAGTGTAAAAAACACATTGTTGCTCTTAAATTCGAGCACTGTATTGTTTATTGCAAGGTCAAACGGTATCTCAGAGATAAGTGCGAATATAAACATTCTCGCAGCATATTTTTCCCTGCTGTGTGTATATTTGAAGCCCTCCACAAGCAGGAAGCAGAAAACAGGAAAGGCCATGCGCCCTATAGAACGCATGACCCAGTAGATATCAATAAGCGTTTGTCCACCTATCCCGTTATTTATCATCTGAAGAATAACCGTTGCCGCAATATGGTCTATGAGCATGGTAAAAATGGCTATAAGCTTAAGCGTGCTTCCACTGATACCAGACTTTGCGATAACTTTTTCCAAAATCCTATACTCCTGCCATATTTACGGTAATCCTGTCAAGATGCCAGATATCGTCCACATATTCCTGGATTGTTCTGTCTGAAGAGAACTTTCCTACATGTGCGATATTGAGCAGTGCACTCTTTCTCCATGCGCTCTTGTTCTTGTAATAATCATTAATCTTCTGCTGTGCATTTGCATATGAGCGGAAGTCTGCGAGGATAAAGTAGCGGTCAGCCACCTGTCCCTGTTGTGGATTGAGTAATGAGTTGTAAAGCTCCCTGAAAAGCTCATGGTCATTTGGTGAATATGTGCCGTCTACGAGCTGGTTTACTACCTTTCTAAGCTCGGCATCGTTGTTGTATATATCAACAGGATTGTAATCATGTCTGTTCTCGTGTGAGATGACCTCATCAGAGCTCATTCCAAAGATAAACATGTTGTCAGCTCCCACCTCATCGAACATCTCGACATTTGCACCATCCATGGTTCCGATGGTGAGTGCTCCATTGAGCATGAACTTCATGTTTCCTGTTCCTGATGCCTCCTTGCTCGCTGTGGAAATCTGCTCGCTGACATCTGCTGCCGCAAAGATAATCTCGGCATTGGATACCTTGTAGTCCTCGATAAATACTACCTTGAGCTTGCCACCGATAGAAGCATCGTTATTTATCACATCAGCCACACTGTTGATGAGCTTTATTGTCTTCTTTGCATTTCTGTAGCCTGCCGCTGCCTTTGCTCCAAAAATGAATGTTCTCGGATAGAAATCCATAGACGGATTTTCCTTAATCTTGTTGTACAGATACATCACATGAAGGATATTCATAAGCTGTCTCTTGTACTCGTGAAGTCTCTTGACCTGCACATCAAAAATAGAATCCGGATTTACATCAATGCCGTTGTGCTCCTTGATATACTTGGCTAAACGCACCTTGTTTGCTCTCTTAATCTCAGCAAACTCCTGCTGTGCAACGGGGCTGTCAGCATAAGCCTTGAGCTTTGAAAGCAGTGAAAGGTCTGTAATCCAGCCGGCTCCCACCTTCTTTGTTGCCCAGTCTGCAAGGAGTGGGTTTGCGTGTGCTAAGAATCTACGCTGTGTGATTCCGTTTGTCTTGTTATTGAACTTCTCAGGGAACATCTCATAGAAATCATGAAGCTCCTGATTCTTAAGTATCTCTGTGTGAAGCTTTGCAACACCGTTTACAGAGTAGCCTGCAACGATAGCCATATTTGCCATCTTGACCTGTCCGTCATAGAGGATTGCCATCTTTCTTACCTTGTCCTCATTGCCCGGATATCTCTCGTTAATCTGGATCACAAATCTTCTGTTTATCTCGTCAACAATCTGGTATACACGAGGAAGCAGTCTCTGGAATATCTCAATTGGCCACTTCTCAAGTGCCTCAGCCATGATTGTATGGTTGGTGTATGCTACACATCTTGTAGTGATATCCCATGCATCATCCCATGGCAGATGCTCCTCATCCACAAGGATTCGCATAAGCTCTGCAACTGCAACCGTAGGGTGGGTATCGTTCATCTGGAAAACAACCTTATTCGGAAGATCCTTTAAATCGCTGTGATGCTTTTTAAACCTTGCGAGTGCACGCTGGATGCTCGCTGAGACAAAGAAATACTGCTGCTTTAAGCGAAGCTCCTTGCCCTTTACATGGTTGTCGTTTGGATAGAGTACCTCAACAAGGTTTCTTGCAAGATTCTCCTGCTCCACTGCCTTGTCGTAGTCACCCTGGTCAAAAGACTCGAGAGAAAAGCCGTTCTTTGGCTCAGCATCCCATATCATAAGTGAATTGACCACGTTGTTGTCATATCCGACTATAGGCATATCATATGGCACTGCAAGCACCGACTGATAGTCCTTCTGCTCGAAATGAAGCTCTCCGTTTTCATCTATGCTCTCCTGCACATATCCTCCAAACTTGACCTCATAGCAGTACTCCGGACGACGAAGCTCGAATGGATATCCGTCCTTGAGCCAGTTGTCAGGCACCTCAATCTGGAATCCGTCTGAAATCTGCTGCTTGAACATACCATATCTGTATCTGATTCCACAGCCGTATGCAGGATATCCGAGTGTGGCAAGTGAATCCATGAAGCATGCTGCCAGTCTTCCAAGTCCGCCGTTTCCAAGTGCCGGGTCCGGCTCCTGGTCCTCGATAGCATTGATATCCACACCGATTTCATCGAGAGCCTCCTTAACCTCCTTATATGCTGAGAGGTTTATAAGATTGTTGCCGAGAGCTCTTCCCATCAGAAACTCCATAGACATATAGTAAACAACCTTTGGATCATCCTTGTCCATCACTCTCTGTGTGGCAATCCACTCATCCATGATGACATCCTTTACAGCCTCTGATACAGCCTGATAAAGCTCCTGCTGTGTGGCATCCTCTATAGTCTTACGATATTTATTTTTTAAATTGTCTGATACAGTCTTAATAAACACCTTTTTGCTAAACGTATTATCTCTCATCTTATTCCTCCTTATGGCACTAAAAGGGAGCAAATTAATGCTCCCTCTTGTGCAGAGATTATTGTTTTTCAACTGCAAGCTTAACAGCCTCGCCATTAATCTTCCAATCCTTTTCATAGCCCTTAAGTTCGCCTGATTTAATTGATACGGCAAGAACCTCGGTCTTGATTTCATCACCAAACTTTTCAAATACATTTGAAAGCTTCTCATCTGCCTCGTATGTCACAGCGATGTGGTCCATAACCTCAAAGCCTGCGTCCTTACGCATTGTCTGGATCTTACTGATGATTTCTCTTACGAAACCTTCCTCGATAAGCTCAGGAGTGAGGTTAGTGTCAAGGACAACTGTGATGTTGTTGTCAGACTGTGTCACATAGCCCTCCATCTGGGTCATCTCGATAAGTAAATCCTCTTTAGATAATACAACTTCATCGCTAATACTGTCAAGCTTGAGAGAGCCGGTGCTATTAAGCTCCTCCATGGCTTTATGACCATCAAGCTCAGCTAAAACTGCCTTAATCTGGCCAAGGTATTTACCATACTTAGGGCCCACTGTTCTAAGCTGTGGCTTGAATTTGTAGGTGGTGTAGTGTGATACATCATCAGTGAACTCAACCTCTTTTACATTGAGCTCGTCTGCTATGATATCCACATAAAATTCATCCAGCTTTTCCGGAGCCTTTACAAACATTTTACCGATTGGCTGACGGTTTTTGATATTTGCCTCGTTACGACATGCACGTCCGAGTACTACAACCTTTAGTACCTCATCCATATCAGCTTCGAGCTTTTTGTCAATCAGCTTCTCATCAACTACAGGATAGTCGCACAGATGAATTGACTCCGGTGCGCTCTTGTCGATAGAGCAGACAAGATTTCTGTAGATATCCTCTGTCATGAAAGGAATCATAGGTGCTGCTGCCTTTGATATAGTGACAAGTGCTGTATAAAGTGTCATGTATGCATTTATCTTGTCCTGCTCCATGCCCTTTGCCCAGAAACGCTCACGGCTGCGGCGCACATACCAGTTACTTAAGTCGTCTACGAACTCCTGAAGGTACTTTGCTGCCTCCGGAATCTTGTAGTTTGACAGGCACTCATCCACTCCTGCCACTGCTGAGTTGAGCTTTGAAAGAATCCACTTGTCCATTACTGCAAGCTTATCATACTCAAGGCTGTATTTTGTAGCATCGAAATTGTCGATATTTGCATAAAGCACGAAGAATGCGTATGTGTTCCAGAGTGTTCCCATGAACTTACGCTGTCCCTCAAGCACGAGCTTTCCTGAGAACTTCTTTGGAATCCATGGAGCTGATGCTGTGTAGAAATACCATCTGATGGCATCTGCACCGTAGGTCTCAAGTGCGTCAAACGGATCTACCGCGTTGCCCTTTGATTTGGACATCTTCTGTCCATTCTCATCCTGTACGTGTCCAAGCACGATAACATTCTCATAAGGAGCCTTGTTGAAAAGGAGTGTAGACTCAGCCATGAGTGAATGGAACCATCCACGTGTCTGGTCAACTGCCTCTGAGATAAACTTAGCCGGGAACTGCTTCTCAAATACTTCCTTGTTCTCGAATGGATAGTGGTGCTGTGCAAATGGCATGGCTCCTGAATCAAACCAGCAGTCAAGTACCTCAGGTACACGGTGCATATCCTTGCCACACTCAGGACACTTGATTGTCACAGCGTCGATGTATGGTCTGTGAAGCTCTACCTCTGCAGCCTTTGGATCTCCTGCTTTTTCGGCGAGCTCTGCACGGCTTCCGATACACTCTCTGTGTCCGCATTCACACTCCCAGATATTGAGTGGTGTGCCCCAGTAACGGTTACGTGAAATAGCCCAATCCTGTATATTCTCAAGCCAGTTTCCGAAACGTCCTGAACCGATAGACTCAGGAATCCAGTTTACTGTATTGTTGTTTCTGATAAGATCATCCTTTACTGCTGTCTCCTTGATGTACCATGACTCTCTTGCATAGTAGATAAGAGGCTTGTCACATCTCCAGCAGTGTGGATACTCATGCTCAAATTTCGGAGCATCGAAGAGCTGCTTTCTGCCGCTTAAGTCCTTTAATACCTCAGGATCTGCATCCTTTACCCACATACCGGCAAACGGAGTCTCGGCTGTAAGCTCTCCCTTGTCGTTTACAAACTGTACAAATGGAAGGTCATAATTTCTTCCGACATTGGCATCATCCTCACCAAATGCAGGAGCGATATGAACAATTCCTGTACCGTCTGACATAGTAACATATGTGTCACATGTCACGAAAAAGCCCTTCTTGCCCTGCTTATCGGCAACCTGCTTAGCACAGTCATAAAGCGGCTCATACTCCTTGTACTCAAGGTCCTTTCCTTTGTATGTCTCAAGCACCTCATATGCCTTCTTGCCTGCTTCTGCGTCCTCTTTTGAAAGAAGCTGTGAGAGCACCTTGTCTGCAAGTGCCTCTGCCATATAATATGTGTAGCCATCAACAGCCTTTACCTTTACATATGTGTCATTAGGGTTCACACAGAGTGCCACGTTGCTTGGAAGTGTCCATGGAGTTGTGGTCCATGCGAGGAAATATGCATCCTCTCCTACTACCTTAAAACGTACTACTGCTGATTTTTCTTTAACTGTCTTGTAGCCCTGTGCCACCTCCTGTGCAGAAAGCGGTGTTCCACAACGAGGACAGTAAGGAACAATCTTGAAGCCCTTGTAAAGAAGTCCCTTGTTCCAGATTTCCTTGAGAGCCCACCACTCTGACTCAATGAAATTGTCATCATATGTGACATATGGATTGTCCATATCAGCCCAAAAGCCTACAGTGTTGGAGAAATCCTCCCACATACCCTTGTATTTCCATACAGACTCTTTACACTTCTTGATGAATGGCTCAAGTCCGTAGTTCTCAATCTGATCCTTGCCGTCAAGGCCGAGAAGCTTCTCCACCTCAATCTCAACAGGAAGTCCGTGTGTATCCCAGCCTGCTTTACGTGGCACATATTTGCCCTTCATGGTCTGGAATCTTGGAATCATATCCTTTATGGTACGTGTCTCAACATGTCCGATGTGAGGCTTTCCGTTTGCTGTAGGAGGTCCATCATAGAATGTGTATGTCTCTCCTTCTTTTCTGTTTTCCATAGATTTTCTGAAGATATCGTTCTCTCTCCAGAACTGCTCTGTCTTCTTCTCGCGTTCAACGAAGTTCATATTGGTGTCAACTTTGTTGTACATGACTATCTCTCCTTATTCTATATTGTTCGTGAACATCCCAGCATGCACCTCAAATTCGACTCTTACGAGGCTTCCTTGTGGTTTACTCCACTACAATTTTCGGTTTATGGAATACTCACAAAAAAGGCACACATTCCTGTAATTAGGAACGCGTGCCTGATACGTCTATACCACCTATTACAATGTACTTAAGGGAAATACCCTTGCATACCCGCCCCTGTAACGTAGGGAATACGTCAGAACCTACTCTCGCAACGCTGTATGGCGATTTTAGCCTGCGGCTCAGAAGTGATTTTCAAAACAGCTCTACTCATACCGGCTCTCACCTGCCCCGGCTCTCTTTGACTTTCCTGCCATCTCTACTGTCTTCGTCACTGCCTTTTACTAACTGTGTTTAAGTATATAACTGAAAAGCCACTGTTGTCAAGATGTAATTGATTCTGTAATAATTTGATAATAATTAACTCTAATAAATGCCATCATACTCAAAATTCTGATAATCATAACCGTCATAATCAAAAGAATCATAATCATAATCGTAATCCTCATAGGAATCGTCATCATTATAATACTCATAGCCCTCATCAAAGCCCTTCATGAACTCCTTTTCTAAATCTGTGCTTACACTTGAGCCTGCCACAACCCAGAATATGATGCTGACTATAACTGAGATAGCTGCTGTTGCTATACCAACTATACCAAACACCTTGTTGTTGCCCTTTATGATATGTATAATACCAAAAATTATAGCAAGCAGAGCTGTCACATAATTGATGCATGTACAAAACAGTACAATAGATGCGATTCCAAGTACCAGAGAAGCTATACCAAAGCCATTGCTGTTCTTTGGTGGCTGGTTGTATGGATTAGCTCCATACTGTGGCTGATTGTAGGCTGTCTGTCCGTATGCGGTCTGATTGTAGCCACCCTGTCCGTTTGGCTGCTGGCCATACTGTGTCTGTCCGTAAGCTGACTGATTAAACGAGCCCTGAGCATATGCGTTCTGGTTGTATGTGCCCTTGGCATTTGGATTCTGATTGTATGTACCCTGGGCATTTGGATTCTGATTGTATGCACCCTGATTTGCATAACCATATGCACTGCCCTGATTATTGACATATCCGTCTGTGCTGCCTGTCTGGTCTGATGACTGTCCATATGCATATGCATTCCCACTTTCCTGCTGGGATACAGACTGATTATACGTGTCTGTCGGCTGACTGTATGTGTCCTGCGGCTGACTGTATGTATCTGAGCCATTTGCTGTTCCTGAAGACTGACCGAATACACCTGTACTGTCCGGTGTGCCTGACGACCGGTTGTCATTGTTCATATAATTGTTATCGTCCATAACTTCCTCCATATATCCTATTGTTTATGTAGCCATTGTGTTCCGTGTTAGAAATATTTTATCATATATTACGATAATGTAAATATTTTTATCATAAAAATATATGTAAAAATGGCAGGAGCAAATGCGCTCCTGCCGTAAAAAACATATTACTGCTCTTATAAATCAAATTTCTGACTAAGCTCTTCCTCACTCTCCTCAACAGAGTTTTTGAGGTCATCCGCAAGCATATAAATATTTTCCAGTACCTTCTTGCACTTTGCCATGCTCTCGACTGTGGTATCAGCCATGCGAAGTCCCTCTGTTGAAGAAGCTGCGACCTCTTCTCCGGTAGCTGAAAGGTGTGTGATATTGTCTGATATGACTGTTGTTGAATCAAGGATCTTTTTGATACTCTCCTCAGCCACATTGATATCCTTCATCAACAGCTCAACGGCCTCTCCCATGGCATTAAACTTGTCTCTTGTATCGTCGATAAGCTCATTCTGCTTCTCTACCGATGATACTGAGTTCTCGATACTCTCGTTGGCACGCCTTGTGTCCTCATTGAGCTTGTTTATAATCTCTGTAATATTGGCTGATGCATCCTTTGTCTGCTCTGAGAGCTGTCTGATTTCATCTGCTACTACCGCAAAGCCCTTTCCTGCTTCACCTGCCCTGGCCGCCTCAATTGAAGCATTGAGAGCAAGCAGATTTGTCTGGTTAGAAATATTGATAATCGACTCAACAAAGCTCTTTACTTCCTCTACCTTAGCTGTAAGACTCTGGATAACTGACACTGTAACATTGCTTGCCTCTGCCACGTTGTGTGCCTGCTCCTTGAGTTCTTCCACAACATCAGCTCCCTGCTTTACGGTCTCATCAGTCTGGCGTGAGGCATCTATCATAGCCTTGATTCCACTCTCTGCATTGTCTGTATTTCCCTGAATATCAACACACATAGCTGCCTGCTTCTGGATAGCCTCCGCGGTGCTCTCTGTGCTGTCTGCTATCTCCTGGATTGAACTATGGCTCACCGCAACAGCCTCATCGAGATCATTTAACATGGTCATAGCCTCATCAAAGTGCTTTGAAATATTCTCCGCAACCATTACCATCTTCTTATTGCTGTCCACCTGTGCCATAGCAGATTCTTTGATTTCTTCCATATTTTCATCGAAGAAATGGGTAAGAAGAATCGTGATGCTGTTTGACGCATATCCCACAAGTACAAGTACAAATACTGCTATCACATCATTCTGAAGAACTGTACCCCCTATTCCAAGCTGCATGACAAGTCTGATAACACTGGATATGATTATAACTCCATTCATCACCATCATCATCTTTGTATCCAGATATATCATTGCTGCAATAACAAGCGGCAGGGCATATGTCCATGTACCGACTGTTAAGTTGAGCAGTGCGATAATAAAATATCCGACTGTCATGGCGCCCACGAGCATAAGTGCACCGGTTCTGCTATCTCTTTTTGTAATAAATGCAATAACAGCTATTACTATTACTGCTATTGCCGCAACAAGCTGTATAATTATCCTTGTGGCATCTGCATCTTTTGTTCCAAATGCCGCAAATAACGTAAATGCTATATATGCAAATACTATGATTGCCGCGAGGAATACACGTTTGTTGGCTCTGTTATACTGTTGACTGTTCATAAAATCCCCCTTCTTTTGTTCGAGTTTTTAAAGTAGCTTTATTATACAACATTTTTTTATAATAATCCACTACTTTTTAGTGCCAACGTACCATTTTTCTCATTTTGCTCCTGATTTGAAGAAAATTCTCCTTTCAAATAAACATTTACACAAAAACACCCGGCAGTTATCCTGCCGGGCATCCTGTAAAAAAATATTTATTCTTTAACTCCACCAAGTGTAAGTCCTGTAACAAAGTATTTCTGTAAAAACGGGTAAATACATATGATCGGAAGCATTGTTATAATTGTTGCTGCGGCACGAACTGAGGTAGGTGTAACTGCACCTACAGCATTTTTCAATGTTTCTGCTGATCCTCCCTGATTTGTTACAGCTGAAAGAAGCTTCATAAGCTCATACTGTAATGTAGTAAGCTTTGTATTCATACGGTTATAAAGCATTGCATCAAACCATGAGTTCCACTGTCCTACTGCTACGAATAAAGCTACTGTCGCATATACCGGTTTGCAGAGAGGTGAATAAATCTTCAGAAAAATGGTGGTATATCCTGCACCGTCAAGCTGCGCTGATTCCTCTAAGCTGTCAGGAATTCCATTCATATAGGTCCTGATAACAAGCATGTTAAACGCACTGACCATTCCAGGGACTACATAAACCCAAAAACTATTGGTAAGCCCAAGTCCCTTGTACAGGAGGAAGGTAGGGATTAATCCACCATTGACATACATTGTGATAACCCAAAACAGGGATAAACCTCTTTTGAACAAAAATCTTTTTCTGCTGACTATAAAAGCAAGGATTGCATTTGCCACCAGTGCTAAGACTGTTCCAATTATTGTTCTGGCAACAGTAATGTATGCTCCTGTTATAAGATTATCTTTTTGTAAAACCGTTATATAATTCTTCCAGGTAAACTTTCTTGGTAAGAGGTAAATTCCACCTCTTAATGCATCTGTACCATCATTAAGCGATATCGCAAGTGTATTAAGCACCGGATAAAGCGTTATGATCAAAAACAATACCATAATGATGCAATTTACAATTGGAAATATACTTATCTTCTTTTTCTTTTTGCTCTTTACAGAGCCTGCTGTTATATCTGCCATCGTACAAGACCTCCTTAAAACAACTGCTCTTCACCATTATGTTTGGCAATTTTATTTGCAATAAATATAAGAATTATACTTACCACACTCTTGAATATACCTGCTGCAGTACCTATTGCATAATCTCCCTGGCTTATGCCCCATTTAAGTACATAAATATCAATAGTCTGTGATACTTTCTGTATCAGACCGTTTCCTAAGAGATACTGTATCTCAAATCCTGCATTTAAAACATTACCTACATTCATAAGAAGAAGGATTATGATAGTTGGTTTGATTCCCGGCAGTGTTACGTACTTGATCTTTGCCCAGCGTCCCGCTCCATCAATAGATGCTGCTTCGTAAAGTGAAGGATCTATTGATGTAATGGCTGCAAGATATATGATTGCATTCCATCCTGTTTCTTTCCATACATTGGCAAATGCCACTATCGGCCAGAAATATCCCGTATGTGCGAAAAAGTTTATCGGTTGGTCTATAATATGCATATTTACAAGGAACTCATTTACAATACCTGTTCCTGAAAGCATATCGTGTAAAATACCTGTTACAATGATCCATGAAAGGAAATGTGGAAGATATGATATAGTCTGTACTACTTTCTTTCCACCCTTTGATGCAATCTCATTAAGTAAGATTGCAAATGCTATGGCTGTGACAAAAGTTACAACCAGATTGATAACGCCCATTGCGAGTGTATTTCTTATAACACGGATAAATGTCATATCCGAGAACAGCATCTTGAATTTGTCCAATCCAACAAATGCAGAATGAAATATACCAAGTCTTGGTTTGTAATCCTGAAATGCCATTGCCCAGCCAGCGAGCGGCAGATAATAGAATACGACTCCATATGCCACCATTATTGCTGCCCAGAACAGCAGCACTTTCTGGCGTTTGACTTCTTTCCATGTAATTTTTGTTCTAGGTTTTCTGACCTTTTCTTTTTTATTTTCTCTCGTTAATGACATGACACCACTCCTTAAAAGGCAGCAGGCAGATAAAACGCTATTACATCTGCCTGCCTTAAATTTCATTTAAGCTTTATTTGAACTTAGCAGCCTGCTCTAATCTTTTATCAAGCTCAGTCTGTAATTCATCCAGGAAATCCTGTGGATTGCATGCATTGTATGCATCCATGTATGTATCCCATGCTTTGTCAAAGTTTTTTGCCATAACAACCTGTGGAAGCTGCTCATGCTTAACTTCGCCAATCTTTGTCCAGGCTACTCCACCAGGAGTGCTTGTGTTAAAGTTGTTAGAGTATGACCACATCGGATACCAATCTCCAGGTGCATCGTTTGTTCCAAGCATTTCAACATATGTCTTAACACCATAGGCATCGAAAGCTTCTTGTACATCACTGTTAAGACCATCATAGAACTCTCTTGCCTGTCCATCAGGTTTGTTGGCATTGATTCCATCATCACTTGTTCCATTGTACTGTGGGAAGTATGAGTATGAGCATAAATGAGAAGCCTTGTATGCTGTATCAGAAGCCTGCTTTCTCTCATCTGCTGTTCTGTAGAACTCACCATTCTCATCTACTTCATAGTCAGTACCCTTGACACCCCAGAATCTGAGATTGTGGATATCCTGATCAAGAAGATCATTTACAAACTTCATGGCCGCATCTACATCATCACAGGCTGTTGTAACAGCAAGACCTGTTGCCTCGTTGAAAGCACCGCCTGCATTGTGCCACTGATTGTCACGGCCGTCGATTGTTACAGGTACCGGAATGTAATCGCATCCCTGCTCAGCAAGACCTGCCTGTTTAATTGCATCACCTGCTGTGAATGCAAAATCCCACCACTGGTCAATCATTCCAAGTACACGTCCTGTAGAAAGCTTAGAGATATATTCATCATATGTCTGTGTGAATGACTCAGGATCTACAATTCCCTTATTATACTCTTCATTGAGCTTCTTGAAATATTTAACTGCTGTATCAGATGTATTATAGTCAAGTACTTTCTTTGTATCAGGATCTACCATACATGATCCATCGTTTGGATATCCGTCAAGGAACTGTGGTGCATTCTCAAGACAGAAATATCTCCAATCCTCACAAAGGATTGTATATGGAATATTTTCTGTTCCATCAGCCATTGTTGGATTTGCTTCATTATATTTCTCGATGAGGTCAAAATACTGATCCAGTGTCTTGATCTCCGGATAGTTAGCCCATTTAAGTACTCTTGCCTGGATCCAGAATGCCTCGTCATTGTGTGTGCAGACTTTCTCGTCTCCCTTTATGCAGCTAAACTGTGGTATCCAGTAGATATGTCCGTCATCCTGACGAAGTTTTTCCCACTCAAGTTCTGTGAAAAGATTTTTGATGTTTGGATATTTCTCGATGTAGTCATCCAATGGAACAAGTGCACCTGCTTCATATAACTGCTTCTGTCCACTTGCACCTTCAATGAAATCAGGATACTCGCCACCTGCGATCATTGTTCCGACTGCCTCATCTGCTGTCTGTCCGGTAAGCCAGGTTTCCTTTACCCTTACACCTGTCTTTTCCTCGATGATCTTCTGGATTTCATTATCATCATTGATTTCAGATCCCGGTACAGCAAAGAATGCATCAAACTCTTTCGCACCTCCAGAACTACCTTTTTTGCCACTATCATTGCCACATCCGGCAAACAATGTTGCTGCCATGGTAGCCACAAGCAGCATGCTTACAAATTTTTTTCTTCTCATATTGTAATGTCCTCCCTTTTGATAACTTAATTTTATACTTTTTAAGTTTTCAAACAATCGGAGTAACTATAGTCAAAAACAGGGTAAACTATAGTTTCTCGAAAAAACTATAATTTACCCTGTTTTGCAGTAATATATATTATTCTCCACTTTGCATCTGGCGTCTGAAACGCGCCGGTGTACAGCCTTTTACCTGTATAAACCTGTTCACAAAATAATCCATATCATGATATCCGACTTCCTCTGCTATCTGTATTATCTTCTTATCAGTCCTAAGCAGAAGCTCTGCCGCCCGTTCCATCCTGTAATTGTTCAGATAATCCTTAAAGGACTGTCCGTATTTTTTTCTGAAAAGCTGCCCTAAGTATGCACTGTTTACATAATACTTCTCACTCAGGCTCTTAAGCGTGATGTTCGTGGCATAATTGTCTTTTACTTCCTTTTCTACCATGCCGATCACACCTCTTGACACATTTTTTCTAAGCTGCGACAGATAATCACCATACTCACAGCAAAATCTGGTCATATGTGCACGGCTTCCCCTCTCAATACCGGTCTTAAAGCTGCTCTCACTTATGAGTCGCAAAATCTCCTGCTGATTTACATTATCATCCTGCTCACTTGCCAGGTGTATAAACTGAAACAACAGATAATTGATATTTAAGTTCATGCTTTCCCCATTCATACCCATGCTGGACATCTCATCATAAAACGTGGCAACTGCATTTCTTATCTCAACATGGTTGTTCTGTTCCACTGTCCTAAGCAGCTCATCCAGACTATCTTTACAAAGCACTATTCCATCTGCCGATATCTTTACTTCATCCTCATAGTAATATATGCTCTTTACTATGCGAAATCCCTGAAACGACCTGAGCATACATGCATTGCCGTATGATCTGGCTATCTTTGATATATCTGATACTTTTCTTCCGACCAGCATAACTATATTCTTTTGTGTATTATCACATATATACCTTCTCAGATCCTCCAGATATTTTCTCTCGTTTTTTGCGGCTTCCTCTGCCATATAATCTGAGCATATAAAGCCTATGTCATACACTTTTTCATTTACCGATACATCAAATACACAATGTGCCGAATCAGCCCCCAGAAAAGCAACACAGCTTTCGTACATCTTGCGCTGTAAGCTTCTCATATCACTATCGAGTATCTCATCACCTGCCGGAAGCTGCTCCACCTGTATCTCAACATACCTTGCTCCACCCTCACACCTCATATTTTCTTTTACATAGTTCAGGTTTACTTCATCATATTTGCCCCGTATCAGAGATATCAGGTGTCCTGCAAGGTATGCCTGTTTCATCTTTTTGTTATCCTCGTCAATCTTGTTTTTCTCGTTTTTGAGCACAAGAACCTTGTTTAGTACCTTAAGCAGCATCTCCTTGTCCACCGGCTTTAGTATGTAATCCGTACAGTCATTCTGCATAGCCTGCTGCGCATAGCTAAAATCTGCATAACCGCTTAATATCACAAAATACACATCTGATTTTTTTTCTTTTCTCAAAGTCTCAAGCAGCTCAAGTCCTGTCATCTCCGGCATCCTTATATCGGCTATGACCAGATCCACATTCTCATTTTCAAGAAACTGCAGGGCTTCCTTTCCATTTGAGACCATTCCTGCTATCTCAAATCCTTCATTTTCCCAATCAATGATCACCTTAAGCCCCTGTATTATAAAAGGCTCATCATCCACCAATAATACTTTAAGCATTTTAAATCTCCTATAAATATGTTTCCGGTATTTTTATCATCACAGTCATACCGCAGCCTTCCTCACTGTCCACATCAAATACTGCTTTAGATTCCGTTACCATTTTGATACGCAGGCAGGCATTTATCACGCCCACTCTGCCACCTGTCTTTAACATATCGATATCTGCATTTTTCATGTTACTTTTCATTTTTTCAAGAGCATCCGGATCAATTCCGCTGCCTGTATCCTCAACCTCTATATGCATGAACCCGGCTTTTTTGAATATACGCACAAATATCCAGCCCGGAGCAGCTTTACTTTCTATGCCATGCACACAGGCATTTTCAACAAAGGTTACAAGCGTAAGTTTTGGCACCTGACATTCCATGCAATCTGCTTCTATATCTATGTTATAGTTCAGCCGCTCGCCAAACCGGTATTTCTGCAATGCCAGATAGGCTTTTACAAATTCACATTCCTTTGCAACGGTTACAGCATCATTTCCCCACTCCACATACTGTCTTTGCATGATTGCGAGTTTTTCAACCATATCAGCCGTCTCATTTTCCCTTTTCAGCAGGCTGTGCATTCGTATGCTCTCAAGCGCATTAAACAGAAAGTGCGGATTTATCTGGCTGTGCAGTGCAAGAAGCTCTGCATTTTTCTGACTTACAAGCATCTCCTGCTCTTTTAGCTTATTCTTATATACAGTCTGGATCAGGTCATTTGTGCGGCTTACCATCCTGTTGTAATTTTTTATCATGCTGCCGATCTCATCTTTGCTCTCCCTGTCAGTCATAGATACAAGCTTTTCGCTGTCAACCGACTTAAACACCTTTGAAAGCTGTAATATCCTGCTCGTAAAGGAATGGTTAAAGATACTGACCAGACAAAGTGGAAAGAATACATTTATAAGCATCAGAAAAACAATGATCGGTGCATTGTGCATAAGCATGCTCCATATATTACTGCGTGTCTTAAACACATATATATCAAGATCACAGCCATACAAAGAGATCTGCTGCCTGTATACGGAGTCGCTTATTTTCCCAATCTCCTCCAATGTCTTAAATGGTTTGTTGACTCCACTGTAGGCCCCATTTGACAGCACTATGTCATCTCCATGGCAGATAAGCACTTCATTATCATAATTCATATTCTTAAGTGTACGCATCATGCTGCCATAATTAAACTCTACCTTGAGTACCTTTTCGATATCAGATGAGTAAAAATCCAGCTTTTGCATATAAATCATACGTCTTTCATCTGACAATCCGGCTCCGCCTTTTTCATATACAAAAAAGAGTCCTCCGCTTCCCTTCTGCTCCAGTAGTCTGTAAGAATCCGTATTTCTTACAGCAGACATATCATTTACTTTTCCGCCATTTACTATTGTAGGATTGTCAGCATACAGGAAAAACACTATATTGCTCATTCCAAGTGTGTTTTCAAAAAGTGTATCCTGAAAGAAGCTCTGATACTCTGATACATACTCAGCAGAGCTTGTGTATTCCTTTGATATAAAATCATCTATGCGCTTGCTGGTATAGATACTCTTAGCTGCCTCTCCTGCGTTATTGACCATGCTGCTCAGATTATATCCCACAGCACTTGCTATGCTCGACATTTCATGTCTGCTGCTTTCTTTTTCAGCATTATTTACGATGGAAAGCACCACTGCATCAGTCACTATGAGCGGCAGCATGACACACAGTACATAAAATATGTAGAATTTTTTTCTGATTGAATAATCATCAAGCTTTCTCTCAATGGCATTCCATATTGATCTTCTCATAAACAGTTCCTCTGAAATCACTTAAAGGAGCCGACATATGCCCGCTCCTAAAGTCTGTTTTAACTTATCATTAATTATAAAATAACATATTTATTATTAATAATCTACCCCTGTTTTCTCTCCACATCTTGCAATCTCAATGCGCTCTGTCCGCTTGCCTGTGAGCTTTGTGCTTCTGTCATCAGGCTGCTGTCCTCCTGCGGATATCTCATAAATTCCCGGCACAGCTACACAGCTTCCATCCTCTTCTATCACAGCAAAGTCCCTTGGCGAAAGAGTCAGCTTTACTTTCTTAGTCTCATGTGGTTCAAGCTTTACAACCTCAATCCCCTTTAGCTGATATCCCGGCTCATACTCTGCAGCATCAACGTGCCTGATATAGAGCTGAACTATCTCATTTACAGTATATCTGCTGTCATTTGTCACATTTACAAACACCTCGACAGGTTCGTTTACATCACTTTCTGCTTTATCCACTGACAGCCCATCATAGTTTGTCTCACCATAATGCAGTCCATATCCAAATGGATATAACACATTCTCATTTGTATAGCGGTATGTCCTGTGAGCCATTGAATAATCCGTAAACTCCGGGAGATTTTCGGTGCCCTGATAAAATGTAACCGGCAATTTTCCACTCGGACTATACTCTCCGAATATAGCTTCCGCAACAGCCTTTCCGCCTCTGGCTCCCGGATACCAGCTGTCTATAATGGCATCCACATGCTCTTCTGCCCAGGAAAGATCTATCGCACTTCCTGCTGACAGCACAAGTATTACCGGCTTTCCTACTGCTGCAACAGCCTCTAAAAGTTCCTCCTGAAGTCCCGGAAGCATAAGCCCCAGCTTGTCACCGCTTGCATATTCATTTCCGGCATCACCCTCTTCACCTTCTATAGTTGCATCAAGTCCAAGACACATTACGACCACATCTGACTGTTCTGCCATGATGAGGGCTTCCTTAAATCTGTCCTTTTCCTCTGCAAGTCCCTGTACTTTGTCCTTGTACAGATGGCAGCCCTCTGCATAAAGCACTCTTGTATCCTCTCCAAGATATTGCTGTAATCCCTCAAGTGGAGTGATATATCTTGATGAGGTACCATAATAATTTCCTATAAGCGCATCCCTGGAGTTGGCATTTGGTCCGATAACCGCAATAGTTTTAACATTTTTTCTGTCAAGAGGCAGGAAATTGTCCTTATTCTTTAAAAGTACAAGACTTCTTCTGGCAGCCTCCACAGAAAGCTCCACATGTTCCTTACATTCTACAACATCATACGATATGTCCTCATATGGCGATGGATAATCCTTCATCATGCCCAGACGGATACGCACCTCCATCAGCCTTTCTACTGCTGCCGTGATTGCCTCGTCCGAAACCAGTCCCTTGTCATAAGCATCCTTAAGATGTAAAAATGCACTTCCACAGTTTAAGTCACAGCCGTTGTTTACAGCCATAGCAGCCGATTCCTCTACTGTATCCGTCACATGATGGTGTTCGTGGAAATCAAGTATTGCCCAGCAGTCTGACACCACATGACCTTCAAATCCAAACTCGTCACGCAGTATATCCTTAAGCAGTGTCCTGCTTCCGCAAGCAGGTTCTCCATTTACCCTGTTGTAAGCCCCCATGACAGCCTCAACCTTTGCATCCTTTACACATCGCTTGAAGGCATACAAATATGTATCATACATATCATGCTTTGATGCTTTCGCATCAAACTCATGTCTTATGGCTTCCGGACCGCTGTGTACCGCAAAATGCTTTGCACAGGCTGCCGATTTTAAGTGATCCGGATCATCTCCCTGCAATCCCCTTATATATGCGCAGCCAAGCTTGCCTGTCAGGTACGGATCTTCCCCGTATGTCTCATGTCCCCTGCCCCATCTTGGATCTCTGAATATATTTACATTAGGTGCCCAGAAGGTAAGTCCCTTGTATATTCCGTGATCACCCTTTTTTGAAAATTCATTGAACTTTCCACGCCCCTCCGTTGATACAACATCTCCGATCTTTTCTATCAGGTCAGTATCAAAAGTTGCCGCAAGACCTATCGCCTGAGGAAATACTGTAGCAACACCGGCTCTTGCTACTCCATGAAGAGCCTCATTCCACCAGTTGTATTCCGGTATCCCCAGTCTTTCTATAGCCGGTGACTCATACAGCATCTGACTTATCTTCTCATCTATTGTCATCTGCGATACTAGTTTTTTTGCATATTCTATAGTTTTTTTACTCATAGTGACTTCTCCTTTAATTTATATAATGATTTTACCAGATTCATGCAGTATTTTCTTTCTAATTGTTGCCCCACAATATTCAAAAATTGCTATTTGTGCTATAATAACTATATTCACGCAAATGCGCATAAATATCAGCCGTATGGAGACAAGTATATATGATCGAAAATCTGAATGGAATACATGAGACAGTAAAATATAAAGAAAACAGCAATGTAAAGCTTTTTATAAATGCGGAAGCAGAAGATTATCCCATTCACTGGCATACTCCCATGGAGATTATCATGCCGCTTGAAGGTGGCTATACAGTGCAGATTGGGGATGATTTGGTACATCTTAATGAGAGTGATATTATCTTTATAGCTTCCGGTGTAAAACACAGGCTTATCGCACCTGACACCGGAAAAAGGCTTATCCTGCAGATTGAGTGGTCTGCTGTCTCAAAAATAAAGGAATTAAATTCCATACTTACCCTTATAGCACCTGCTATAACGCTAACCCCGGAAACTTCCGGTGATATCCACAGCAATATCCGTAAACTGCTGCTTGATATATCAGATGAATACCAGACCGACTCATTTCTATCAGAAGCCGTGATCTACTCCAAAATGCTTGAAGTACTTGTCCTTATTGGAAGACATCATACTGCCAGCAGTTGTAATTTTAATGTCGGCAAACACAAACAGCAGGAATATCTGGAGCGTTTTCTGTCTATCTGTGAGTATATCGATACACATTGCACTGAGGACATAACACTTGATGAAATCTCAAAAATAGCCGGATTCAGTAAATATCACTTTACCCGGCTATTTAAGCAGTTTACCAATAATACCTTTTACAAATACTTAAATCAGAAAAGAATAGAGCTTGCCCTGACCCTTCTGGCTGATCCCAATATATCTGTCACCGAGACTGCAATGCAGTCAGGCTTTGCAAATCCATCCACTTTCATAAGGGTGTTCAAAGCTGAAAAGGGCTGCACCCCGACTGAATTCCGCAAAATGTTTATTGGGTGAGCATTATGTATGAAAATTCTGCATAGTTATTACTATTGCTGCCATTTGAGGATGCATACATACCGACCGTACAGCCCACAAAGCCACCTGCTTCTTCTGTGGTATATGGCAGCAGACTTATTTTTTCTGCGACTTTTACGCTCTTTTCGGCCGTACCTATCCATATAGATGCTTCCTGTTCCTTACAGATCATACATATATTCCACAGTGGATTTTTTTCTGTAATGCTGTACTCCATAATATCTGCCACTGCTATCTTTTTGTCAGTTCCCTTAATATGTGTAGTCACCACAAATACCAGCCTTCCATCTTCCATTGTTATCTCAGCGCGAAGATGATTCTCATTGTTCTGGAAAAGTACAAGTCCTGCCGTCTCATTATCCGACTGTGGGATAAAACGCACTGCTGTCTTTACCGTAAACTCATAGCCCTTCTGTCTTAGTCCAAGAAATGCGCTTGTGCCAAGATCAGTGATCTGCTCTTTGTTTGTGTACAGTCTCAGTACTCCCGGATTTTCCTTAAGGGAGTAAAAAGACTCGTTGCGTTTTCCTATTCCAACCAGCCTCTTATCAGGCTTGGCTTCGCAGAAAGTTATAAAATCATTTTCTGATATCTCATCTATAAATCTGCACTCTTCAAGCGGTATATCTACCGTATCCTCAAGGTGTCCTATCCCGGGTGCTATTACCGGCCATTCGTTTTCCCATATTGTTTTTGCAATAAAGGTTTCCCTGCCCATGCTGCTGTGCTTTTTGCATGGTCTTGACGCAAGCATGACCACATACCAGTTTCCGTTTATATCATCCACCAGATCACCGTGTCCTGCATAGATGACCGGATAATCCATCCCCAGATTTCTGTGTGTAAATATCGGATTTCTCGGACATCCTTCAAACCATTTAAAAAGCTCCGTGCTTCTTGCTATCGTTATACTGTGCTCCGGTCCGGTGCCGCCCTCTGCATGCATCAGATAATAATATCCGTTTATCTTGTAGATATGTGGTCCTTCCGGCCATATGCAGCCCTTTACAGCACCTTTCCATATGGCCATGCTCCTGCCCTTAAGCTTCATGGTTCCAAGATCAAGCTCCTGTATCCATATCTCCCAGTCTCCATTGTAGCGTACTCCTTCAGGGTTTGGGCGTGTGCCACAGTAATAACATCTGCCGTCATCATCAAAGAAAAGGCTTGGGTCTATTCCGACTGCTTCTTCTCCCAAATAATACGGATCAGACCACGGTCCTGCGGGATCCTGCGCTGTCACTATAAAATTGCCGCCATGCGATACATTTGTCGTTATCATATAAAAAGTTCCTTCATGATATCTTATGGTCGGTGCAAAAATACCTCTCGATATTTCTTCATTTTCCACGCATAGCTGCGATGGTCTGTCAAGTATATTGCCAATCTGCTCCCAATGAGCCAGATCCCGGCTATGAAATATGGGAACACCCGGTGCATACACAAAGCTTGATGTCACCAGATAATAGTCTTCCCCGACTCTACATATTGATGGATCAGGATAAAAACCTGAAAGTATTGGATTTTTTGCTGTTACCATGTCTCTTACCTCTCATTCTCTATAATACATATCCAAAGCCCAGTATCGTAAACTGCTTGTCTCTGTCTTCCTCTGCAATTTCAATTCTTACAACATGATTTTCACTGGTCTTATTGTTAAATATTATTACCGCATTGCAGTGCTGCCAGTTATTGATATGTGGATCAGCCGTAAAATGATATTCTCCGTCCACATATACCTTCGCCTTTCCCACGTTTACCTCTCCCGAATCCTTAAATACAAGGAGAAGTGCCCTGCACTCCATCTCAAGCTCGAAATACGCTTTTACCCTGTTTAATGTATTTTTTGTGCCATCATACATCCAGTTATACGGGAATTCCGGCGTCAGCGAAAGCTGATCATCCATCTCAACGCTTTGCAGCTGTGTATCTGTCGAATCAAAGCCACCCTCGTCAATATATGCCTTTGCATATATATCCTTTTTGTCGAGCAGTCTTATATTTTCAAAGCTGTTTCCTATTACCGGTGCAAGATTTAGTTTTTCCTGCAATATTTTTTCCTCTGTCAGTCCCAGTTCAAATACATCCAAACTTGCATGCCCTGCCTGATCTATTTTTTCAAAAAGATACTCTATGCAGTCTGCCATGACTGAATGGCCTGCATTGCCCGGATGAAACATATCATAGAAAAACTGATTTTTGGTTATTACCCTTCCCTCGTCATTTTTTAATGCAAACTGAGGGGAAACCGCATCCAGCACGCTTACCATAGGCAGATCATAGAGCTTTCCAACCGGGCTTAAGCGGTCTTGAAGGTTCCAGTCATTTGCAAATACGGAAAAAAGCAATATGACTGCCGGTTTCCATGGCAGATTAAGTACTTTACGTACAAGGCTTTCATAGCAGTCACCCTTTGTCTCATCACCCTCATCATTTACAGCAAATTCAATAACTACTATATCAGGCTGCTGTCCGTCTCTTAGTACATCCCTGTCAAATCTGATCATTCCCAGCTCCGATGGTGTGCCGCCCACACCGGCTTTTATGAATTTCACATTATTCTTTGCGGAAAAACGCTTCTGGAAAAGCTGATAGGATTTGTATGCGTAGCACTCTGTATTTATAGGTGTCGCACCTGCTCCCTGTGTGATAGATCCACCGATGTATGCAAGTGTTACCTCTTTTCCGGCTCTTGTCTTTTCGATGGCTTTTCTTATGCGGTATGCATTTCCCATATTCATAAGCGAATGACTTATCATGCTGCAGTATTCATCAGAGTTCATATCCACCTCTGTTTCCTCAATATCTGCCGGAGCCTCATAGCCGTCATTCAGATACAGTCTGACACTCGCTTTTCCCAAGATATCCGGTGTATTAAATATGAACTTTATCTGTCCCGGTATATCATCATCCGGTGTCCACTTATAATCTGACAGGTATATCTTTCTCTCCATTCCATCACCTGTCAGCTTTACCTTAAGATTAGTACCGCCTCCGTACAAGTCCTGCTTTCCGTACATCTGAAACACAAATTCGATCTGTTCGTTTTGATTATCTGTTTCCACAGATACACCTATGCTGTGTACAAGCCTGCCAAAACCTTCCACTGTCTCTAACAGCCCCAGTTCCTCTTTATCTTCTATATTTCCGGCTATCTGTGCACTGTTTATCAGTCTTCCGTCGCTTTCATATATAAAATGTATAATGCTTCCATCTTCCTGTACTGAGCCATATATATCCTTATCTTTCATGATGTAGAAATACGGTCTTTTTCTTTCCGGATCCTTTGGTGCTTTTGGCCCTGCCATCTTTCTGCCTCCTTGTTGTGTCGATTTTATCAGCTATAATGATTATATGATACAAAAACTCCCGGTGCTTTGCACCGGGAGAAATTATAGATATTTGTCCTGTCTTTTATAGTTTATGACTGTTTCATCATTCCAGCTTAAGGTTCTTGTATATTAAAATCAATAAATCCTGTAATTTCCTGAAAGTGCTAACATTGCAAACATGTAAAGGAAATTGTCATAGTATCTCCTGTCACCTGTCCTAAGCGGAGTGTTCCAGAACTTTTCAACACATTGCTTTGCATATTTTCCATCTGCTGCGAGTGAAGCTTCTGCATTAACAGCAATGATCGCTACCGGATGAAGTGCCTTCTCATCAAGCGGTGTACCATCTATAAGAAATACACCATCCCAATTGTCCTTCTGATCCTCACAATAAAACTTCTGAAGCCTTTCTGCCGTTTTAATCTGCCACGGATCTGCATCAAACCACAGATGATCCATCGCTATATTGGCGATCGTGCGGTATGCATCACTGTAATACCAGTCATGTCTTCCAAATATTTCCTTATGCCCCATATGAGGCTTTCCGTCATAATCTGCATATTCTGCGCTAAGTCCTGTCTTTTCATGGCATGCACTGTGCAGATATGCTCTGCTGGCAGCTGCTGCTTCTTTCCAGAAGTCTCGGTCCTCCTCATAAGCCCTTTGGGCAAAAAGTTCATAAAAATGCGGCAGATGGTATGAAGGATCACTGAAATCCATATTTGTGACAAACTTTATCAGCTTGTTGGAAGGCTCCCACATTGGCTCTCCGCTGTGTCCCGGCTCCCCCTTGTGTACACACTCCCTTAAGATATTTTGTGCCTCTTTGCTGTAGCAGAATATACCATCGCCATCTCCCCATCTTTTAGAGGCGAAAAACAATGCCATTGCAAAATACTCTTCACCGTCAGGTGCCGGTCCATCGGCATTTCGCTTTCCGTTTGTCTGACATGACCACGCAAAATAATTTTTTGCCGGACCATCTTCTATGTACATATATGTGCGCACCCATTTCCACAGTCTGTCAAACTCTGCTTTTTTATCCAGCTGTACACATACCATCATGCCATATGACATTCCCTCGGTTCTCACATCATGATTGCCGGTATCCTCCATATATCCCATATCATCACCGGCTTCATGATAAAAACGTTCATCATCATTCCCATAGAATATCGTGTTAAAAGTATCCTCTACTCTTTTTTGAATTTCTTCTTCCGGATACCCATACTCTTTGAATATATTTCTGTATTTGCCTGTCTTATATGCTCCTGCCATTTTTCTCTCCTTTTTGTCGCTGTTTTACTGTATCCCGCACATTAATTTTACAAATCTGTGTCTGCATGATGTCCAGGATTCATTATCTCCTTTTTTGACCTTAAAATTTTCCTCTACATAAGGGATTATGCTATTTACAAGCTCACTGTCAAAATCTCCCGGAAAAAATACAGGGTATTCGTTATCCTTAAATGCATAGCCACTGCTTGCAACTATGATCATCGGCACACATTTTTTGTCTGCTATCAGATTGTCCATTGATGATGGTATCGTGCCTATATACAAAGCACCATTTTTTAAATCATCCAAAATAAAATCCCCCCATTCGTTTATTGATATATACAAGTGTAAACGAACAGGGGCTTGTTATTCTATTAATAAATTGCCAAACAGTATTCAAATATTGCTAATTTTCATTTACCTTTTGCTGTAAATAATCAAAATATATCTGTGGATTGCAGGCATTGTACTCCTCCATATACTGATCCCAGGCAGCATCAAAATCATCTGCCATGATAACCTGCGGCAGCCATATTTTCTTTACTGCCACAATATTATTCTTTACTTTCCCACATTCAGAGGTCAAAGGAATTGAATCTGAATATGAATACATCGGATACCACGAGCCGGGAGCCTCATTTTTTCCAAGCATATCTACATAGTTTTCCACTCCATAGGCTTTAAAACATTCCTGAATATCCACAGGCTGATTTCTGAAAAACTCGTCCTGCTGAAACTCCATTGAAAACGCATTTATACCATCATCAAGCATTCCCTCCACTCTTGGAAAGTATGAATACGAACACATATGCGCTGCCTTATATGAGCTGTCATTTTTTTTCTCTGCCTGCTCATTGGTAAGGTAAAACAAACCGTTTTCATCGACTGAATAGTCCTTGCCCTCCTCTCCCCAGAACCTTTCTCTTATGATATCAGGTTCCAGAAGATCACTGATAAACTTCATCGCACCTTCGATATCTTTACAGGAGGTGGTAATGGACACTCCTGAAGAATAATCTATTTCTGCCATCCTGTTTGTATGCCATCTGTTGTGAATACCATCATCAATCGTGACAGGAAGAGGAACATAATCACACCCAAGCTGTGCCAGATTCTGTTTTTTGAATACAGGATCTATTACATAATAAAACTGCCACCACTGGTCGACCATCCCAAGCACAGCTCCTGTTGACAGCTTATCCAGATATTGATCATAGGTGGCATTAAACGCCCCGGGCTCCATTATTCCCTTATGGAACTCTTCGTTAAGCTTTCCGAAATATCTTTTGGCTGTGTCGGTCACATTGTAATCCATCACTTTTTTGGTTTCCGTGTCTACCATACAGCTTCCATCGTTTGGAAATCCGTCCAGAAACTGCGGCACATTTTCAAGGCAAAAATACCGCCAGTCATCACAAAGCATCGTAAATGGTATATTTTCTGTTCCATCCGGCATTGTTGGATTTGCCTGTACATAGCTTTCTATCAGGTCAAAGTACTGCTCTATCGTTGTAATCTTTGGATATCCAGCCCATTTTAATACTCTTGTCTGAATCCAGAAGGCTTCACCATTATGCAGCATCTCCACATCATCCCCATGTGATACTCCAAACTGTGGAATCCAATATATGTGTCCATCCGGCTGTCTGAACTTTTCCCATTGTTCATCACTGAGATATTCTTTTATGTTCGGATAATCGTCCCAGTATTCATCTATTGGAATGAGTGCATCTGCCTCATACAGCGCAGTCTCACCCAATACAAAATCCGGATATTCCCCGGTTGCTATGAGAGAATTTATTGCATCGTCCTTATCCTGTCCAACAAGCCAGGTTTCCTCACATTCAGCACCGATCTGCTCTGCTATGAGCTGCTTTATATCATTATCCGGATCTATATTATCTCCTTCTACAGAAAAAAAAGCCGTAAAATGCTTTATTTCTTTTTTATCTGACGATTTAAAAGTAACACCGGCTATAAGTCCGATAAACAATGCCACTGTAACCGCTGCGGAAACCAATCTTTTTTTCATACCATGTTTTCTCCCTATTTTCTTTTGTTCAGTCTCTGCTATAAAATTGCATAATAGTCATTATATTCCATAAAAAATATTTTTACAAATCCTAAAATAAATATATCTAATAACTAGGGTATAAAACAATAATTTATCCTGCTGACATTTTCTCTGTCATACATTATAATTTCTATAATTTTAAAAATCAGGAGGACCATATAATGATCATACATGAAATAACAGAAGAATGTTTTAAGAAATATGGAAAGGTGATAGACTCAATAGATCTTACAGAGCTGGTCAGCACAATGCAGACAGTAGAAATTCCTGCTGATGTGGTTTATGAGCCATCCATTTCTGCACTCGAAAAGCTAAAATGCGCTACAGAATTACAACAGAAAACATACGGGGAGCTTCCTATACAGATAGGCTGGTGCATAGGCAACAATCATAAGCTCAATGCTGTTGAATATCACAGATGCTCTGAGGTCAATATTGCCGCAACTGATGCCATACTGATACTCGGCCGACAGCAGGATATCTCCGTGGAAAATACATATGATACCTCTTTGATGGAAGCTTTCAGGATTCCTTCCGGAACAGCAGTCGAGCTTTATGCCACAACACTGCACTACGCACCATGTAATGCATCTGATGGCGGATTTCTGGTAGCCGTTGTACTTCCAAAAGGCACAAATGAAGCCCTGGAACATCCACACACCGGCGGAGAAGATGCTCTTCTTGCAGCTAAAAACAAATGGCTTATCGGACATCCTGAAGGTGGACTTCCTGAGGGATCATACATAGGGCTTACAGGTGAAAATCTGGAAATTAAATAAAAAGCAAAAAACAGCCCGGGCTTTCACCCGGGCAATTATTATATTACGCTTTAACTTTACGATAAAATTAAGCCTTTGCCTCGTCCTCGTTGTCTCCCCAGAAATCCACCGGCTCATAGTCCTGCAGCTTTGCAAGGAAGCCCTTCTGCTTAAGCTCCTCCTGTATGGCATCAAGCACCTCTTCACTCTCCGCACATATTGTGTGATAGTGATAACCTGAAGTTACATTTTTAAGAAGGCTGGACTTTCCTGTGCGGATTTCCTCCAGGTAATTTCTGACATCACGTCTGGACTTGATGTCCATATTGGCGCGGATCACTCCGTAGACCTTGTGGTATACAAATACGTCCTTCACATGGCCTCCGGCATCAACTATTGTCGAAAGCTCCTCCTCTACTTCATCATCCTCGTGAACCACCTTTAATACTCTCGAATACTGCTTATCCGCCTGTATCAGATATCCTCTGTTTGTCGAAAAAATCGCGGCTCCGTTTGCTCGAAGCAGTGCTATGTCCTGCACAATCACCTGACGACTCACATCAAGCTCCTTTGCAAGCGCAACTCCCGCCACAGGCGACTTTGACGAGGATAGAATATTTATTATTTTTTTTCTTCTCTCATCACCGTTCATTTTCGTTCCTTTCTGTAAAACATTACTGTCACAGCATAGTGCGACCGGCAATCTAAAATCTATACTGCATGTAGATTTTTAAGTGATAAATCCATAATAGGCGCTGAATGTGTGAGCGCACCACTTGATACATAGTCTACACCAAGACCCTTTATTCTTGCAATATTTTCTTTGGTAACATTTCCCGAAACCTCGATTTCGGCTCTGCCGTCAATGTAGTCGATGCACTGCTTTAAAAGCTCTGTGGACATGTTGTCGAGCATGATAATGTCGGCACCGGCTTCAACCGCATCCTTCACCATATCAAAGCTCTCTACCTCAACCTCAATCTTTCTGACAAACGGAGCATAGGCCTTTGCCATGGCGATTGCCTCTTTTACACCGCCAGCTGCTCCGATGTGGTTATCCTTAAGAAGCACTCCATCCGAGAGATTATATCTGTGGTTGTTTCCACCACCGACTCTGACCGAGTATTTTTCAAAAATTCTATTGTTTGGAGTTGTCTTTCTGGTATCCAAAAGCTTGATACCGGTGCCCTCTAAGAGCGCTGCAACCTGACTGGTATATGTGGCAATTCCACTCATACGCTGTAAATAATTGAGCGCAGTTCTCTCACCGCACAAGAGTACTCTGATATCCCCATAAACCTTGCCGATAAGCTGCTTATTTTCTACCCTATCGCCATCCTTTACGTAAAACTCTACCTTTGTATCTGCATCAAGCAGTGTGAAAACTCTCTCAAAAACCTGCAGTCCACAGATGATTCCGTCCTGTTTGCAGATTAAATCCACCTCTCCTGCCTGTGGATGTGGCATCACGCTGTTTGTGGATACGTCCTCGCTTGTAATGTCCTCCTTTAATGCGCTTAATATGAATGGGTCTACGTTGAGGCCCAGTGTTACCTGATCGTACATATATTTAGATTCCTTTCGTTCAAATTATTCTTATTTATTACGGTTTCGCACTTTTTATGCTGTGCGGTGCCGGGGTAGTACGCAGTATATTCCTCAGAAAAATATGAAGTCAGCCACGGGATTTTTTGGGGATAGCGCTTTATAATTTGCCACTTGTTCTCATTAACTGCGTTAATGGAACCCCGTGGCAGTTCATATTTTTCTTCGGAACACACTGTGTACTCTCCGGCTTCCTAGTTTTTTGAGTGCGAAACCTGGTTACTACAGCTATTACCGCACTTAAAATTGCCTCTACTGGGCATGGACTGTATTCTACCAATATTTTTGATGCGCTCGTATGGCCAGCTTTTGGCTGTCCACTCGCATCTAGGCTGAAACACAGATTCTATGCCTGAATATAGGCAATGCCTGATTCAACAGTCTCTTCTGTACCTACGCCGGTGCGGCCCTCTATTGCCTCCATGGCGAGCTTTCTGTATTCTCTCTCTACAGCTTTTTCATCGCTGTAGTCTGCGAGGTCGATGCTATCTGCAGCCTTTTTGGCTGCTATCTCATCATTTACAAAGCCAAGCTCAGCCATCTGTCCTGCTGCACGCTTTGCGAATACCAGGCTCTCAAGCAGTGAATTGCTTGCAAGACGGTTTCTTCCGTGCACTCCGTTGCATGCGGTCTCTCCAACTGCATAGAGACATTCCATTGATGTGCGGCTGTGGTGATTCACCTTGACGCCGCCCATGAAATAGTGCTGTGCCGGAACTACAGGAATAGGCTCCTTGAAGACATCATATCCCATCTCCTTGCAATGTTCAATGATATTTGGAAAATGTGATACAAGCTCATCCCTTGGAATGGTACGCAAATCCTCCCAGACAAAGTCTGTGCCGTCCTTTTTCATCTGCTCACGGATTTTGCCGGTCAGCACGTCTCTTGGTAAGAGCTCATCGACAAACCTGTTCATATTCTTGTCCAAAAGCTTAGCACCCTCCCCTCTTACGGACTCTGAAATGAGAAAGCTTCTGTCCTCATGCTTTTTCGTGTAAAAGGTCGTTGGGTGAATCTGCACATAGTCCGGGTTTTTAAGCTCTATGCCATGCTTTTTTGCAATGGCAAGCGAGTCACCTGTCAGATGTCTGAAATTTGTCGAAAATCTGTACAGTCCTCCGACTCCGCCACAAGCCATGACAGTGTATGCAGCCGTTACCTTTTCCAGCGTGCCGTCATGTTTTCTTATGATGGCGCCGTAGCATTTGTTATCCCTTTCGATGATATCAACCATGGTTGTATATTCCATGATTGTGACATTGGAAAGCTTCTTAACCTGTGCAAGCAGCGTGCTTGTTATCTCTTTGCCTGTCACATCCTCGTGGAAAATAATTCTGTTGTGTGAATGTGCTCCCTCTCTCGTATAGGCAAGCGAACCGTCATCATTTCTCGCAAAATCAGCTCCATATGACACGAGATCCTTCACCACCTCAGGTGATGAGTTTATCATTATCTCAACCGACTCTTTGTCATTCTCGTAGTGACCAGCCTTTAATGTATCCTCAAAAAAGCTGTCAAAATCAGACTGCTCCTTGAGCATGCACATGCCGCCCTGCGCCAGAAATGAATCATTGCTCTCAAGATCTGACTTTGTTATCAGTGTAATTCTTATGTCTCTTGGAAGCTTAAGCGCACAATAAAGACCTGAGCAGCCGCTTCCCACAATAAGTACATCTGTATTCATAGTATGTTACCTCTTTTATTTACCTGCATCCACCGATGTAGCCGCTTCTTTAGCAACATCGCCCTGGATGCGATTTACTGTAATGGGCGTATTATAACACTAAAATTTGCAACTGACAAGACACCTGTAAAACTTTTGTGTTGACAGCTGGTTTACAGCTAAGTATAATGACAAGTAACTTATTTATTTTGGCCGGTTCTTTATGTAAAATCCAAAAGGGGCTTACATTGATATAACTGTGCTTCAATCACACTAGGAATTTCAAGAGGTATATCATATTATGATGACAACAAGAGAATTACAGGATGAGATTATCCGATTAAAGAAGGAAAATGATATCTGTATATTAGCTCACGCTTATCAGAGTCACGAGATACTTGAGGTTGCCGACTTCACAGGCGACTCATATGGACTCAGCAAGCAGGCTGCCACAGCACCACAGAAGAATGTGCTCATGTGCGGTGTCCGCTTCATGGCAGAGACCTGCAAGATTTTATCTCCTGACAAGCATGTATTTTTGTCAAACAGCGCAGCAGGCTGTCCTATGGCGGAGCAGCTCGATGTAGAGCTCTTACAATCGTTAAAGGCCGAGAACCCTGACTATACAGTGGTTGCCTACATAAACACCACATCAGAGCTTAAAACCATATGCGATGTGTGCGTCACATCCTCATCCGCTGTAAAAATTGTTAAAAATATTGACAATAACAAGATTCTTTTCATCCCTGACTGCAATCTGGGCGCATGGGTTGAGGAACAGGTTCCGGAAAAGACCTTCAAATTTGTACATGGTGGCTGTCCTACTCACCTGCGCATGTCAATAGCAGATGTTGAGAGAGCAAAAGCGGCTCATCCTGCTGCAAAGCTTCTCGTACATCCGGAGTGTCTTGCTGAGGTTTCAAAGGCTGCTGACTATATCGGAAGCACCACCGGCATCATTGACTATGCTAAAAACAGCACAGACAGGGAATTTATCATCGGAACTGAAAACAGCATACTGCAGCACTTACAGTATGAGTGCCCTGAAAAGAGCTTTTATCCGCTCTCAAAGGACTGTGTATGCCACAATATGAAGCTCACTACCCTGATGGATGTATACAATTGTGTTAAGGGTGCAGGCGGAGAAGAAATCATACTGCCTGACGATATACGAACAAAGGCCAAGGCCTGCATTGATACCATGCTCACACTTGGAGAGTAATTTAATTGCAAGTTAAAAGACCACAGTTCATCTGTTTTGATGCCCTGTGGTCTTTTTTAATTAATTGATGATAATACCTCATCTGAATATCTTTCTTTAATTTTCATTTCCAGCACCTGAAATTCATGAATATAATTGTCAAGCACCTTATTCACAAGCTGACGTGCAGCTTCCTCATTGTATATATGAGTTGTATCATTCCTGTCTCTTAACATTCCAAGCCAGACACTCTCATCAATAAAATCATAATACGCATATGCAGTTTTTATAATTTCTCTTGGAGAACCTGTTGCAGCCTGATTAGCGCCCTCATATCGTAACAGCTCCTTTAAGACCTTCCAGCCCAGCTCAAATTGTATATAATATTTATCAATTATACCGCTCACAATAAAATCATTTGTCAAGTCTTCATCAAATGCCCTTGACAATATCCTCAAGTGGCTGACATACTGGTCAAACTTTTTCATACAATACCCTCCCATCCCTTTCTATTTCTGTCACCAGTACCGGTGAAATATGCTTATCATCCATATTTATTATGTCCAGCTTTAGTAAAGACCACAACTCCTCATTAAGACAATCCGATAAATCACCAAAATCCTCACATCCATAAATAGCCAGATCAATATCACTTTTAGGATGATTCGTGCCTCTGGCGCGTGAACCAAACAGCACTACTTTTTTTGTATTATATTTTTTTGCTATATTAACAATTTGCTTATATACTTCATCCATATAATACTCCTTATTTCACATCCGTCTAATTGAATCCAACAACCTTCTGTGACAGCTTATACGCACCGATAGCTACCTTTCTGCCTCCCTTGCCCGGCAGGTTCATTAACTGTCCCATGACGCCATGGCGTAGCTTCTTGTAGGTTTCTTCATCATGCTCCTTCATGTATGCCCACAGTTCATCCTTCTTAGCCATGTTCTCATCGGTGCCTGAGATAATTGCCAGAATAGTAGAAATAGTCGTAATAATCTCCAGATAGCTGTACATATACTTCCTGCACATCTCATTTGTTATCTCATGCAATTTGACATCGTCAAACATAATCTTATTTACACGAATCTGCTGGTCAATACGGCGTATCATCACCTGCTCATTGACCGACTGGTCATCGCGACCGATAAAATATCTGTAGAAGTCCACATCCAGATAGTACATCGTGCGCACATACGGAAGCGGCTTATATACATAGATATTATCCACATAAAAGGTATGCTTTGGCAGCTCAAGTCCACAGCTTCTCAAAAGCTCTGTCCTGTATATTACCGAATGCATCAGTATGTAATGCCCCTTATAAATATGCTTTATATCACTCCAGGTAAATATCTCATTGCGCGGAAAGCCGGTCTGACGCATAACCTTTTTACGCCTTGCTCCCTCCTTCTCGTAGACATAGTTGGCAAGAAGCATATCAATCTGTGTATCCTCCTGCTCAAACTCTCTTAGCTTATCCAGTATCTTCTTATATGAATCGAGATCCACCCAGTCATCACTGTCCACAACCTTGAAATATTTGCCCGTGGCATTTTTAAGGCCTGTGTTTACCGCCTGTCCGTGTCCACCGTTCTCCTGGTGTACAGCCTTTACTATATCAGGATATTCGGCTGCATATCTGTCAGCTATCGCTGCTGTCTCATCCTTTGAACCGTCGTCAACAATAATTATCTCCACATCATCTCCACCCGGCAGGATAGACTCTATACAATGCTCCATGTAGTCCTTTGAATTGTAGCATGGGATTGCAAAACTTAGTAATTTCATCTTTTTCCCCTTGTAAAAAAATAATATCGCTGTTTGATTATGCATATAATTTTATCCTATATGCAATAACAAATACCGATACTATAATTATACACAAAATCATGATATTGTCTAAGGATTTTTTATGGTACCTTAGGACTGCACAGTTTGTTCATATTTTGTTTACAGAAAAGTGAAATTCAAAACACACGGTTTTCACAATTGATTTGTATACTAACATCATAAACGAAAGATACAAAACAAAAGCAACAAAACATATTAATTACGCAATACTCATACTAATCTTTTTCATATATAGCCGATGCAAGCCACATGCATCGGCTTCCTCTTTATATATCAGCTTCTCTTTATCTTACGTGAAGCCGTCTTTTCAAACTCACTCTCCCTCACTTTAAGGCTATAGATACGCTTGTACACAGGTGCATTCACATTATACTCATCGATAAGCGCCTGCAGAGCCGGCCTTATATCGGCAATACCTGCATTTTGAGCATACTCGCTGTCCGGGAAAATCTCAGCTTCTATCACGCCTTCAGACTCACGCACTATGATTTCCTTTATGAGATGATTTACGCTCAGAGCGTTTTCAAGCTCCTCCGGTGACACATTCTCACCGTTTTTGGTGATAATCAGATTCTTTCTTCTGCCGGTCAGATAAATATATCCATCCTCGTCCACATAGCCTAAGTCACCCGTGTGAAGCCAGCCGCCAGCCAGTGTCTCCTCTGTCTCCTCCTGCATCTTGTAATATCCCTGCATCATACTTGTACCGCGGACTAAAAGCTCACCGTCAACCGTTTTTGCTTCACAGTTTGGCATCAGCTTTCCTACTGAGTTTTTGCGGATATCCCAGCTTAGATTTGTGCTGATGACCGGAGAACACTCTGTCATGCCGTAGCCCTGCAATATAGTGATGCCAAACTCTGCAAATAAATCAACATAGTCAGGATTCAGGTACGCACCGCCACTGCAGATTGTATGAAGTCTCTCTCCAAATATCTTCTTGCGGACCGGCTCTGCCGGAAGTCCTGCTGTCCTTACCTCCTCAAGCTTTCTGGCAAAGGTCTCTATCATAAGAGGCACCATAAGAATCATATCTGGAGCAAAAAGCTGTATATTTTTTGCCATGCGCATGATGGAATCATTAATGCAGATTACGGAGCCCAGTGAAATTCCTTTCAAAATATCCATACTCAGACAGTATGCATGATGTATCGGAAGCACGGACAAAATTACCGTGTGCGGTGCAATTTTCATATCAAGGCAGGTGGCATTTTCAGCCAGGTTGTTCTGCGTCAGCATGACTCCCTTGCTCTTTCCCGTGGTTCCCGACGTAAACATGATAGTGCAAAGCGCATCCTCTGCCACTGAAGGCTCATAGCTTCCCCTATTGTCATCTATAAGCCCATTAAACGAAAGCACCTGTGGACAATGCTCTGTACTGTTCATAGATACATACACATTTATATCATGACAGCTTTTAGCTGCGGCCTCAGCCACATCCGAACGTGCCTCATCAAATATAAGCATCCTCACATCGGCTCTGTCCAAAAGCTCACATACATCCGCTGCCGGAAGTGATGCATCGATTGGAACCGCAACACTTCCGCTTTCTGTGATTGCCAGATAAGATACTATCCACTCATATGATGAAGAGCCTATTACAGCGATATGCTGCCCTTTTTTGCCAAGCTTTTCGATGGCATTGGCAAAGCTGTCTGTATCATCCTTGAGCTCACTGTAGGTTCTTGACTCTATCTCATTTTTGGATTTTTTCCACCTTATCGCGTCATCCGCGCCGTAAGCTTCCTTTGCATATGAAAGAATTTCAGGAATTGTGTGAAGTAACATATTTTCTCCTATCTGCGCCCATTATGCGTCTTTTAATGTTTCAAGATAATCTATTGCTTCCTGTACTGTGCGGATTTCTGCAGCCTTTGTCTGCTCAATCTCCACATCAAAGGTATCCTCTATCTCTCCGAGCATGCTCATGAAGTCAAATGACGTGAAGCCCAAATCCTCCATAAAACGTGACTCTTCGTGCACATCGGCCGGCTGAACATCAACATAATTACAGATAATTTCCACTAACTCATCAAACATAATAATCTCCTTTCACCTAATACGTTTCCTAATCCACTACACTAATTTAATGATTTCGCCTATTGTAAGCTCAGGGTTTTCTGCACCCTTGAACATGATTTTGCACAGGTAGTAGTACATATACTCAAGCTGCTTTCTTGAGACAGCCTTGACCTGATGCTCAAAGCTGAAATCCAGTCCGTTGTCCTCCGGACGATGCATTACCGTTAGATACATAGCCTGTGTGGTCATGCCGTTTGGGTACCACTTAGTCTTGTATTTTATATCTCCGAGATCTTTCAGGCCCTTTTCCTTTAAGGTCATAGGCTGATATGTAAGCGACATCGGCTCATAGGTAAGCCCTGCCTTTGGCTGCGGATAGGTCTTTGAGCGCAGTGCAAAGTACTCTGTCGGGTTGTAGTTTGCATGGCGGAACAGCTCGTTTTGCTTATCCCTGATGGTATACACGGCATCGATAAAGCGTACATCCTTTGAAAAGCTCGTCCTAAACGGAAACGAATGAATACGTGTGCCGCCTGACCTCTTCTCCTTAAGTGTCGCACGTCTTGCGATGGCATTGTTTACGGAAACATCATCGAAGCCGTTTTCCTTCTGGAAAAATGTCCTGATGCCCATAAGCAGCAGACATGCAAGCGAAACATGATATTTCTCGCAAAAATCCATAAGACGCTTTGTCGGCTCAGCCTCTAAATGAAAGATATCAAGTGCTGAGGTGACATCATCCGATGCATTGAATGCACTCCTTAGCTTATCATCATGCATCAGCTTCCTTGCCGTATCAAGCTTTGCTGTGCCGTCGATTCCGTTGTAGATTGGCTCCGACTGCGCAATAAGCTTCTCAAAGAACTCCCTGTCCCTAAGCTGCGCCTTGCTTCCTGCTTCATATGCCAGATCCTTCTTAAGCTGCTCGATGTATGAGCACATATCCTTTGGAAAAGGCACTCCCTCATACATGGCATTGCAGTATATCTCGATAATATCCTTTAAAAATGCAATAAGTGACTGCGCATCAACCACCATGTGATGGCCTAAGAAGTACACTCCATTAAAACCATCAGGCATCTTTATCATCACGATTTTGGTCATAGGCGAGTCCTCAAACTCAAACGGCACCTGTGTCCAGCCTCGCATCTCATTCTCTGCCTCCTCCATGGTCACATCAGTAAAATCCCTGAAATCAACAGTTCTCTCTTTAAAATCCTCATCCACATCCGCAATATACTGATAGCACTCTCCATCCTTATCCTTTGTAAAGCGGATACGCATGCCCTCATTTCTGGCATATGCGTAGTTGATTGAATCCCTTAACACATTCCAGTCAAGCTCCGTACCGATTGTAAGGCTTGTACCAATATTGAGCACAGCCATATTCGGACAGTACTTTGCATAGTACAAATGAAATTTTTGTGCAACCGTAATCGGATATACGTTGTGTCCTTTTCTCGTCTTCATCATTTCATAACTCCTTCCAAAAATTTATCAAGTGCGTCCTCAAAAGCCTTCGTATTCCTGTAATAGCTCTCGCAGTGTCCGGCACCCTTTACTATCAGCTTTGTCTTTTGTGATGCGCAGCTTGCATAAAGCTCATCACACATGCTGCATGGCACAAATGTATCCTTATCACCATGGATAAACAAAATAGGCTTCTTCGCCTTTTGCACCTCTTTTGCGGCATTGCATTCATCAAGCCCATACCCTGCCATTTTTCTGTTCACAAAATCTGCAATCTGAATCATCGGAAAAGCCGGCAGATGGTACATGCTGTGAAGCACATGTGTAAATACCGCCTTAGGCGAGGTAAATGCACAGTCTGACACAATTCCCTTCACCTGCTCCGGCAGATTAAGTCCACTTGCCATAAGCACAGTGGCACCTCCCATGGAATTTCCCATCAAAACAATCCTTATGCCATTGCCTGCCTTCTTAATCATCCAGTCAATCCACTTAAGCGCATCATAGCGGTCCTTGCAGCCGAAGCCTATGAACCTGCCCTCGCTTTGTCCATGTGCCCTCGCATCTACAAGCAGCATGCTATAGCCCTTCTTTAAATAGTAATTGGATATGCTGCTGTAATCAGACATAGCTTCACTTGTGTAGCCGTGAAAGCATATGACGGCTTTATCCGGATTACCTCCATCTATCCCCGGAAAATATGTGGCATGCAGTCTTAATCCATCATCAGACTTAATCCACACATCCTCATGAGTCTGTGCTCTCATCCACTCTCCGCGCGGCTTCATAAAGCTGTAATAGCTCTCCCAGTCAACCCCCGACATCTTCATCGTGCGCTCCTTCTTGGCATTGTAGCGCATCATGGTCCTCCTGTAGAAATAAGCACTGCCGCCTGCCCCTGCTGCAGCAATACCACCTAAAACACCTGCAATTATTCCCCACTTCATCCTCATCACCTATGCCTTCTTACTGTCTATAATCTGCTTCAGGCGAAGTGCCTTATCAATATTTCCCTCCACCTTGAGCTTGCCTGTTGTAAATGCAAGAATCGGATCAATCCTTCCTTCTGCCAGCTTAAAAAGAGTCTCTGCGCTGCATATAAAAATCGCATCCCTGTCAAAATACTCATACGGCTCCACTGCCAGCACGCCATCCTTTACCTCGGCATAAAAAATTCCCTCTGCCTCTCCTGTTATATTGAACTGAAAAGCAAGATGCTCGCTTATATCGCTCACATCAGAATCCATAAACAGTCCCTTTACCTTTGAAAACATATCTGCATAAGTCATATCAATTCTCCTTTTCGACCGTTGGTCAACCTGTTACTTAATTACAGTATCACTTTTTCGACTAGCGGTCAATATAAATATTTTCACTTTCAAACTATTCTAATATTTTTTCATAAACTATCCAAACATTTTTAAATGGGCTGTAATCGTTGCTGGTCACACTGTTAGGTGTGAACAGTAACTCATTACTAACAAAGCTTATTACCCTTGTAAAATTTCATGGAAGAATCACATGGATTGTGCTAATATATTAAAATAGACGTAAATAATAAAAGAGGAACCACTATGCCACATTCCACCAGAGAAAATTCAGAAAAATACGAGAAGATACTTGAAGCGCTAAGAACCCTTTTAGAAACCAAAAAAATATCCCAGATATCTGTAAGCGAAATCGCCCAGACAGCCGGGATAGGCAAGGGTAGCATATATTATTATTTTTCATCAAAGGAGGCTATCTTTGATGCACTTATGGCAAAAAGCTACGAGGAGCCGCTTGCCACTGCAAAGGAGCTTGCAAAGCGCACCGATATCTCTCCGTTTGTGCGCATGGCGATGATATTTCAGGCGTGCCGCAACTCCTCTGCCGCCTTTTTAAAAATCCAGTCCGATGCCGGAAACGGTGTGCAGGAGAATGCATTTTTGCACAACAAATACATCAATTACCTGATTACCGAGCTAAAGCCCGTGACAGGTGAAATCATAAGGCAGGGAGCAGCTGAGGGACTTATCGTATGCCATCAGCCTGATGCTCTTGCAGAGATTGTGCTTCTTGTGCTCGTCGTAAAGCTTGACAATACATTGATTCCGTCCACAAAAGAAGAGACCGAACAGACTATCTCAGAGCTCATCTCGCTGCTCGAGAAGGGCACTGATAATCCTGAAGGGTCTCTAAATTTCCTGCGTGTATAAGGACACTATTTATGCTTTTTTCTAAAAAAATATTGGACTGTTGCTGCCGGAATGATTCCTCCCGCTAAAATCATTCCTTTTGAAAGCGCCGGTGTTTTACGTACAACGTGAGGTGACCTTTCCTTACTGTATCCTACATATATAGGCTTTTCTTCTTTGTCTGTGTAGTCTGCCTTTATATATCCGATAGCATTATCCCTATCCGGTACATATACCCTGATTATATTATCACGCATATCACCATTAAAAGCTTTATATGCTACCACTATCTCATAATCTGAGTGATGTGGCAGATACTCAAAAAAATACTGTCTGTTATCAATGCCCCATAACAAAAGCCATATCACAAATACCATAATAAGTGCTCTCATGTCTTCTTTTTCATTTGAATTTTCCATAATCAAACATGCCTCGATTTTCATTGTCTATAAACGTACTACGCTGACTCCGGCACTCTGTAGCCAGCCTCACTCATTGATTTTTCAAACTCATCCACTGACATTCCAAGCTTCTCAGCGCCCCTGTTCACCGAATAGTCCCCATCCTGAACCGATAAGAATATTTCTGTACGACGTCCGGTCTGAATGCCAGTCTCAATTCCAGTCTCAATGCCAGTCTTAATTCCAGCCTTCATACCTTCTCTTCTTTGTTCCTCACCATACTCTTTTGCATACTCTTTTGCATATTCCATTGCGTACTTTCTTACAGCTTCACTCATAGCACCACGTCCTTCCTTTTCTTTGTAATAAGCCACTGCTTTTGACAATGTCTCGCTTTTTATCTGCTCCGGCCTGCACTGGTGAAAATCTCTCATCATACGGCCTATATCATCATTACCTTCATACCTTCCATTTACATAGATGATATGTGAACCGTCTCCAAAGACTTCGCCTGTTTCATCAACACGTCTTTGAATGTGATAAAATGGCAGTCCTTTTCTGAACTTATCGTGATCATAAATAAAAATCACGTATGAATCCTTAATCTCCTTAAACTCCTGTCCTTCCTCCAGCATCCTCGCATCCATCATACTGCTGTGATATCTGGCTCGTCTGACATGCGAGCCCTCCGCATTGATTTGCACCTCGATATCAATATGCCTGCCATCAACATCTATTGCATGCACATCCAAAGTAATACATCGTCCGCCAATCATTGGGGTTTTTAATTCATCCTGTCCCCTGACGTCTATAACCTTAATATCACGTTCCATTATTACACGAAGCAACAGCTCCGTTGTCTCGATATTCTGTCCGAATACAAGACTCATCAGATTGTCATCAAACAGTGTCATTTTGTCAATCAATCCGTTGATGATTACATCGTTTTGACCATAATTACTGCCCAAAACCTCTTTTGTCTCTCCCGACATTATTCTCCTCCTGTTCAGTTGTGTTAGCAGTGAGAATATAATATCGCATGATACGAAATCTCTTATCAAAATAAAGCATCCGCAACCCCAGTCCACTTCATTCACATAAGATTTTCTCAATCGACATATCCATTTTCCCTGCTATTGATAGGTAACTTAAAGCATTGAAAATTTCCATGTCTTTGTAGAAAAATACTAAGTGGTTCTGCCCTCTTCAAAGTGATACGCACCGATGAAAATGTGTACTGTGGTGTCGCTCAACAGAAATATAATGCTTTGGCTTGATTGTAGCATTAAAACCGCAAAAGGGCAATAAAAATATCAGCCCATTATCAAATTATCAAATTTGCCGTAATAACGTAAATGACGCTTAAAAGAGACAGCCGCGAAACCGCGGCTGTCTCTGAAGATAAATTTTACTAACAGGTTAGTGAATTACGTGTTTTTTTATGCTGTTAAGCATATTCTACTGAGCTTTTCTTCTCTTTAAGCTGTATCCAACTGCACCTGCTCCGCCAAGAAGCATCAGTATAAGTACCAGCATTGCAGGATTGTCATCGCCTGTTCTGGTTGCTTTCTTCTGATTTGCTGCCGGTTTTTTAGCCGGAGCTGCTGTCTGCTGTGCCGGTTTCTGTGATGTAGCAGGTTTATTGATATCTGTCTTATCCTTGTCGGCCGGCTTAGTTTCTTGTGCCTGCTTCTCAACTACTGTTATAGTTGCCTTGGCTGTTCCGTTTGTGAATAAGAACTTAACTTCATGTTCTCCGACACTGAGTGAATCAAGGAACTCCTTTGTAAATGTGATGATTGTTGAGCCACTCTTTACCGTATAGTATTTCGGATCAACTGTCTTTCCATCCACCATAACATCAAGGAAATACTCTACTTCACAGTTGACACGGATTGCATGAGCTTCATCCACTTTAAGCACGTGGGTGGTGTCTGCACCCTCAAGGATATCGTACTCGTTGAGTTTAAGCTTTTCTATGCTCTCTGTCTTTGTAGCGCCACATGACTCACAGGTGTATGTCATCTCGCCCTCGTCTGTGTATGTTGGAGCCTTGGTCTGTACTCCGCCATCCCACTTGTGACCTGTTGCTTCTTTTGTCTGCACATTTTCCTTGGTCTGTGCTTTAAAAGCTGTGCCGTTTTCGTTCTTGAAGCTTACTGTGTACTTTGTGAGCTCCGGCAGTGTACAGCTCCTATTCTGTGTCACTTCTGCTTTTGATTTAGCTGTCTCTGTGTCAGTCTTGTCGCAGTATGTGCACTTTCTTGCAGCTGTACACTCAGTGTTGTCAGTGCTCCATGTGTATGTTGTATCGGAATATGTGTGGTCTGCAATAGTTAATTTGCCGTCAACAGTTGTTATTTCGTAGTTAGGATTAGAATTAGCCTTCGCTGTAATAGTGATATCGTACTTGCCACATTCCTCTCCTTTTGTTCTTTCAACTGTAATATCCTTAAGTGTATCTCCTGTTACCAGTGCATTAGCTTCAACTGTATAAGTAAACTTAGGATCATCAGCATTTACATGTTTTTGTACACTGTCAGCTGTTACTTTAATTGGCTTTCTAGCAATGCTGAAATCATGTGTACGGTCAGCTTTTGTGCTGAGCACATAATTTGCATTATCAACACCTGTTGCAGTTGCTGTGTACTTACCTGCGTTAGTCTGCTCTCCAGTTGTTATGACACTTACTTTGTCTTTTCCAACTATGTCATCAGAAATAACATCTGCCTGAGCTTTGTGAGATTTACCATCATATGTAAATTCATTATCTGACCATTTGATATTTACAGGTTTCTTTGTGATAATAAAGTCTTTTGTACTCACTGCTTTTGAATAATTATCATCCTCAGCAACAGTAATTCTTACTGTATAGCTGCCTGCATTTACCGGTACAGCTTCTGAATACTCAGCATCTGCTGCATCCTTTTGTTTGTACTCATATGTAACAGTTTTATCACTCTTGGCATTTGTTGTTGTAAACTCCGGATCACTTACTGCTGTTCCATCGTATGTTTTTCCAATATCTGCAATATCGCTGACACTTCCAGCCAATCTGTTTACTTGTATTGTTATAACAGACTCTGCCGGAGCATCATTATTACTTTCAGATACATATTGCTCCCCAAAAGGATTATAGCCTATTGTAAGCCTGTGTTCTCCTGCACTCAAAGTCTCTAAGAATGATTTCTTTAATACAATTTTGCCGTCTGAATTATTAATCATAAGCACATCATTCAAATTTTCTTTAATATCTTTTCCGTCAAACAATACTGTTGCGACAGTGTTTTGATTTACTGAGATATTTGTTGGTGTATCTTTTGCATTTAATCTTTCGGAAGATACGGTATCTTCTGTTACAGCATCAGTGTAAACTACAATACCATCAGAATTAATGACTGCTGTATTTCCTGCATTATCTGTCAGTCGAGCATATACAGCCTTCTTAGTATGTGCTGCTAAAGATATCTTCTTTGCCTCTGTAATATCCTTCCATGTAGCAGATTGCAGATCTTTGACATTCGAAATCAATGCATACTCAATCTTAGCCACACCACTTGTCTCATCTTCTACATTAAATTTAACATCAACAGAATTCTTGAAAAAATGCTTAAATGTAATCGTATTTAGCAATGATGTATATTTGTTTTCCTTTATGCTGATAGTTCCTGTTGGAGCTGTACTGTCTATTTTGACAGGAGCAATGCTCATAGGATTTGTCACATATCCTGTATCACTCTCCATCAACTGATATGTTGCCATTTTATCTTTTCCATCAGTTAATGTACACTCCGCTGTATCCTGCCAACCTGACTTATTATCGCTTAGGCGTATTTTATACCCCACCGGTGCCTTCAATTGAACAGTGCCTGACGTAAACCATCCATTGTCTCCAACACTACCAGAAACAGTAGCCCTTACATCCGTTACAAACTCTTTTATACTCCACTCGCAGATATTATTTGAACCGTCTAACGTATAATTTGGATTATCAATGCTTTCTACTTTTGCTGTATATTGCCCTGGATTAGTAGCTGTATGGACATTGTTGCCATCTTTACTATATGTGATATTTGCGTTTTCGCCATCTACCAGGTTTGTTATTTTTGCATTTACCTCATGCTGCATTTCATCAAATATAAATTCTGATTTAGTCTCCCATGAAAATTCAAGTTTTCGAGGGTTAATTGATGCAGTGGTACTTGATGGATAAGAAATAATGTAATTATCTGCCTTTGTGCCATTATTTGATGAAGGATTAACTGTTATAACAGCATTATTGCTATTAATATTTACTATCTTACCATTTCCTGCATTCTTGTTATCAAATGTACCTGTAAGTCCGGAAATACTGAGTTTTTCTCCTTCTATTCCTGTATCAGCTAATGCTGACACATTAGTGACAGTTGTTCCATCATAATTTTTGCTGTCTGCATTTACCGTTGCTGTTATTTGTTTAGGATGTATAACCACATTACAAGTACCAACTACAGGTTTGTAGCCTGTTGCATTGATAAAATACATAACCTTATAATTACATACATCTTTGAACTCATTTTTTATTCCCGTTGCCCCTGTGAAACTATAAGTCACTTTTGCATCTGCTGGTTCAGTTACATTTACAGAAATACCATGAACTTTCCCATCGTATGTACCATCATATCCTGTTGCAGTGTATGTTATTTTCTTTGCAGCCGATACCGTTACATTTACTTTTACATTTAAAGGTATATTATTTTTATTTACCACCGTATCTGGTAATGTTATTTCTCCAGAAACCTCAAATTTCTGTTCATCATCCTTATTTGGATCATATTTCACATTCTTAAAATCCCATGCAACAGGAGCTGATGTAATATCTGAACTCTCTGTTTTAATTTTAACAGTTTCTGGCAAGCCCAACCCCTCTGCTGACTTTTCAGCTCCGTAGCTTGCCTGAACTGGCTGTGGCGGTGTTATGCTAATAAGATTTGCCTTTACCCAAAATGGTATCTTTATATTTAGCGATCCACCCGTGATGTTACAGCCTGCATTAGGGCTCTCTTTCCCATTACATGTAATTGTTACCGTATCACTAAAAACATATCCTTCTTTTTTTGTTAATGTAACATTAGCATAATATGTGGCACCATATTGTACTTTATCATCTGCTTTCACTTCTGTTCCATCTTCTTTAGTCCATTTAAAGCCTGAGCATACTGATACCCCAGTCGTATTACAAGTTACAGCTGTAGGAAATGACACACCAGGAACAGGCGCAGTGATTGTCACATCCACTGAATCGATTGTAATGACATTCATCCAGTGACATTTATTACATTCATTTTTACTGTTATACTCATGATTGCATCCTGTATAATATATTTCTCCTGCTTTTGCCTCATGTGATCCATTTCCAAAATCGACCTTAGTACATCCGCTAAACATATTTTGCGTGTCTGCCTGACTTGAAATACTCCATTTCTTAGAATGTTGTTCATCCAACTTCGTACTAATTCTTAATGTTGTGCAATTGTAAAACATTAGCTTATAACAATTACTTGCTAATGTCTTTGCTGGCAGATTTGGAGCCTCTATAAGTTTTGTACATCCATTAAACATATATGAATAACAATACTCTGCTAAATTTGTTGCCGGCAGATCTGGAGCCTCTATAAGTTTTGTACATCCATTAAACATATATGAATAACAATACTTTGCTAAATTTGTTGCCGGTAGATCTGGAGCCTCTATAAGTCCTGTACATTTATCAAACATAGAAAAATAACAATAAGGTGCTAATTGTTTTGCTGGCAATTTAGGTGCTGTTGTCAATCTTGTGCATCCAGAAAACATATTTTCATAACAGGTCTCTGCTAATTGTTCTGCTGGCAATTCTGGCGCTGTTGTCAGGCTTGTACATCCACTAAACATAAATCCATAACAAAACAATGCTAATTGTTTTGCTGGCAATTTTGGCGCTGTTGTCAGACTTGTACATTCAGAAAACATATAGTCGTAACAACACGATGCTAATTGTTCTGCTGGCAATTCTGGCGCTGTTGTCAGGCTTGTACATTTATAAAACATAGAGTCATAACAATACGATGCTAATTGTTTTGCTGGCAATTCTGGCGCTGTTATCAGACTTGTACATTCAGAAAACATATGGTCGTAACAATGCGATGCTAATTGTTCTGCTGGCAATTTAGGTGCCGTTGTCAAGCTTGTACAACCATAAAACATATGGTCATAACAATTTGATTGTAATGTTGTTGCTGGCAATTCCGGCGCTGTTGTCAGGCTTGTGCATTTAGAAAACATATATTTATAGCATTCCCTGGAAAGGTTTACATCAGTTTTATTTCCTTCACCATCTGTTAAACTGGTAACACTGCCTGATGCTTCTATTATGCCGTTCATTGTAAAGTGATTATAATAATCCGTAGTAACATTCTTTCCTTTAAAACTTACAGTACTTCCAACCTTATCAAGTTTAATTTGTGTACTCTTAGCATATTCAAACCAATTATTTCCACCATCTGTACTATACATTACATCAGAGCCAGTTCTCCATTCAAACGTAATTGTAGACCCTGCCTCCTTCGCTGTAAAAGTCAAATAATTAGGTTTCACATTTTCTGTCTCATCCGCACTTACCTTACTCATAAATCCATTTACCGGCATGAGTGTTACTGCTGTCACTACTGCAAGGATCAGTGCCATCATCTTTTTTGCGAATCTACTTTTCTTCATATTCCAGTACCTCCCTCGTATATGTGCTTCGTTATCTATTCCATATCACATATACTTGTATTGATAGTACTAATTATACAACATTTTATGCCTTACTTTGCCCAAATGGCGCCAAATGTAGTTTTCAGGGTGTGAATTGCAGAACAGCCTGCAAATCAGGCAAAAAAAGGCTCAAAAAAAGCAAAAAATGTGTAAAAACGCAAAAACAGCCGGGCACATCTCTCACATATGTCTGACTGTTTTTTATCGCTTACTATTCAGTTTTATTGTAGCTGTCCGCTAAATTCTCCTGTAGTGGTACGCAAAGTATATATTGCCGGCTATTGCGGTAAGCGTCCACGAAATGACATATATAAGATATAATGACTGCAGTGTCTTAAAATACGCAAACACCGTGAGCAGCCATATAATCCTGAATACGACAGAGCCCATGACAACTATGATGGTTGGCATGACGCTTTTTCCGATGCCCCTGGCGGCGGCTGTGGCATTGTCCATGAAGGCTGACACGCAGTAGACGAACGCCATCACACCGATTCTGATCTGTCCATAGTGTATCACGGCATCATCACTCGTAAAGAGCAAAAGAAACGGTCTTTGGAATATAAACAATGCCACTCCAAGCACCAGTCCCATCAAAAACGAGTATGCCAGGGTGATGAAAAATGTCCTAAGCACCCTTTCCTTTTTCCTCGCGCCCAGATTCTGCGCTATGAAGCTGGTACATGCAGTGTAAAATGCTGCCATCATGTCATAGATGAGCGAATCCGCATTGGTGGCGGCTGAATTGCCCTCCACTACCACATGGCTGAAGGAATTGATGGATGTCTGGATACATATATTGGCTATGGCAAAGAGCGAGTACTGTATCGCTGCCGGCACTCCGATACGAAGCACTGCTGCAGCTGCATCCCTGTCAATCGCTATATCCTTCATGTGCAGGCCGTAGCTGCCGTATGTCTTCAGGAGAAACCTGATGATGAGAGCCGCTGAGATGTACTGTGCTATGATGCTTGCGATGGCTACTCCTATCACTCCCAGTCTGCATACTATTACAAAGAACAGGTTGAGCACTATATTGATAATTCCTGAGATACTCAGGTATATGAGAGGTCTCTTTGTATCTCCCACTGCGCTCAGCACACCGTTGCCGAAATTATAAAGCGCAAGCGCCGGCGAACCGCACAGATATATCATCAGATATGCTGTAGCACCGTCTATAAGCTCAGGCTTTGTATTCATCACTTCAAGCAGTGGCTTTGAAAAAGCCAGACCTGTCACTAACAGTAAAAGTCCCGCTATAAAGCACAGGATGACCGATGTGTGGACGGTCTTATGCACCCTCTGATAGTCCTCTGCTCCCATGTGCAGTGCCGTGACAGCATTGACACCGCCTCCCATGCCAAGCAGTATGCCTGTTGTGAGTGTGATGATGATTGTCGTGGAACCGACCGAGCCGAGTGCTCTTGCACCTGCAAATTTTCCCACCACTGCCACATCTGTCATATTGAAAAATACCTGAAGCAGGTTTGAGAACATGAGCGGTATGGAGTAAATCAGTATCTTCCTTGCGAGTGGTCCGTTCACCATATCCAGTTCTTTGGTCTGTGTTGCTCTTGACTTCATTTTTTCCTCTTGTAAATCTATAATATATTCACACTGCTATGTGAACAGTACCCTAATTATAGATACGTTTCATTCTTTTTTCAAGACTGTTGTTTACGCTTTACAAAAAAGATTATATAATAAAGGCAAAAAGACTTAAGGGGTAAAAATGTTTGAAATAATAATCTGTGATGATGACGATGCATGCCTTGAGCTGACTTGCCAGCTTGTGAACGACTGGAAGGCCGCTATCAGCACTCCCATCAGTGTAAAAACCATGGAAAGCGGCGATAAGCTGCTTGAATACTGTGCCAAAAACAGTCCTGATGTGATTCTTCTGGATATCATGATGCCTCTCTTAAATGGCATGGATGCTGCAAGAGAGCTTCGCGAGCACAATCTGATATCGAAAATAATCTTTCTGACCACATCGCCTGAGTTTGCCATCGAATCCTATGATGTGGATGCTTCCGGCTATCTGCTAAAGCCTGTTGACAGAGAGAAGCTATATAAGCTTTTGGACAAATGCCTGTCTGCTGTGTCAAAGCCTGCCGACTCCATTGCAATACATACTGCATTTGGATATCAAAATGTACTGATGCACCATATTGAGTTTCTTGAAGCGCAAAATAAGAAGGTCATATTGGCACTATATGACGGACAAAGACTTGAAGCCATTGGCAAACTTTCAGATTATGAAAAGCTGCTCACTGTCGAAAAGGGCTTCTTCAAGTGCCACCGGAGCTATATTGTTTACATGCCGGCTGTGGAGCATTTTTCAGCAACTGAGCTTGACACAAAATCAGGTACAAAGATTTCCATTTCCAGAGGTCTTTCAAAAAGCTTTCAGGATGCCTATTTCTCATTTATGTTTAAGGAGTAGGCTTTACATCACGAAAAAGGAATAATTATATGCTTAATTTTATCATGCCCACTGTGAGATACATACTTACACTCTTCTTTGGAGTGTTTGTCACTACATCTATAATAGGTATCAAAAACAATAAAAAAAATATACTGATATTAAACGCATTCTGTATCATAGATCTGCTTTTGGATCTCATGCTCATATGCTTTAAAGACTATGCAAGTGCGGTAAGTGCATATCCTCTCGTGACGCATCTTCCTCTTTTACTCATACTGATATTTGTTTTTCACCGAAGTGTACTCAAATCACTGCTTGCAGTCACAAGTGCCTACATGTGCTGTCAGATATGTAACTGGATGTCTATCATCACAGAGTCGCTCGGCTATGAGAGCTGGATTGTCGATTTGACCTATATTGCCGGTATTTTCCTCACATACCTTATCGTATACAGGTTCATCGCCCCGGCACTGTCCGATATTTTTGCAAAGCCCGACGTGGAGCTCATCCCTATATGCATCATGCCGTTTTTCTACTACATATTCGACTATGCGACAACAGTGTACACGAAGCTTCTTTATAGTGGCAGCCGCATAGTGGTAGAGTTTGTTCCATTTCTCATGTGCATCAGCTTTCTGAGCTTCTGCGTGGTCTACTATCACTCGATTGAACGCCAGCAGCAGATTGCCACACAGAATTATTTTATGCAGATAAAGCAGGCGCAGTTTGCAAAGGAAATCGAAAGCATGCAGCGCAATGAGAAAAATGTTTCTCTGCTTCGCCACGATATGAGGCACTTTCTGAATAATATAGCTGCCTTTATCGAAAACAATGAAAATGACAAGGCATTGGACTACATACACAGCATAGTTAAGGCAACCGAAAAGACCACCAGAAAACGCTTCTGTGCAAACGAAATAATCAACATCATTATCATGTCCCATGCCGACAGCTTTAATGATAAGCATATCGATTTCAGGTATTCTATATCTGTTCCATCAAAGCTCCCCTTCTCAGACATAGACATGACAGCGATACTTCAGAATGCCATGGAAAATGCCATGCATGCCGTCATGCTGCTTGAGCCTGACAGGCGCTTTATCAGACTCTCCATCTCTGAGAAAAGCGGCAAGCTTTTGATTTCTGTTGAAAATCCTTACGCTGTAAGGCCTAAGCTCGTAAACGATATGCCTGTAGCGACAGAAAGAGGGCATGGACTTGGCACAAGAAGCATTCGACAGACAGCCGAGAGACTGGGTGGCAAATGCCAGTACAGTGTGACCGATACACTGTTTATTGTAAGAGTGATAATTTAGTTTATTTTATTAAAACAGCCGGTGCATGACGCACCGGCTGTTTTGATTCATAGACCATATAATTCAAATTACAATTAGAAATCTGTAAGGTTTGCAGCTCTCTTCTCAAGGAATGCTCCCATTCCCTCTTTCTTGTCGTTTGTATCATTTACAACACCAAAGAGGTTTGCTTCCATCTCAACAGCGTTCTTGATATCCATATCATATCCGTTGTTGATAGCAGCCTTTGCAACTGCGATTGCGTAGCTTCCCTTAGAGATGATCTTTGCAGCCATAGCCTTAGCTGTTGGCATAAGCTCCTCTTTTGCTACTACCTTATTAACGAGACCGATGCGGTATGCTTCTGCAGCGTCTACATTGTCGCATGTGAAGATCATTTCCTTAGCACGTCCCATTCCTACTAAACGAGCAAGTCTCTGTGTACCGCCAAAGCCAGGGATGATTCCAAGTCCTGTCTCAGGCTGTCCGAAAATTGCGTTCTCAGAAGCGATTCTGATATCACATGCCATAGAGATCTCGCATCCTCCACCGAGTGCGAATCCATTGACAGCTGCGATTGTTACCTGACGCATATTCATGAGCTTGAAGAATGGCTCTGAAGCCTTGATTCCGAATGCTCTTGCCTGTGGTGCTGTGAAGTTAACCATCTCTGAGATGTCTGCTCCTGCTACGAATGACTTGAACTCGTTGCCCTTCTTGTCAGGACCACCTGTAAGGATAAGCACCTTAACATCGTCTCTTGCCTCGATCTCTGTTAATGCTACATTTAACTCGTCAAGAGTCTCACTGTTTAATGCATTAAGAGCAGCCGGTCTTGAAATTGCAAGTACTGCAATCTGATCTGCTACGTCAAGTGTTAAATTTTTGAACTCGCTCATTGTATAAATCCTCCTTAAAAAACCTATGTTTAACCGACATTTCTGTCGTAATTTATAAAAAAATAGTAACACTTTGACAAATTTTTGTCAATGTCTGAATGACCTTTTTCAATAATATTTACCGTTTAATTTAATATACAAAATTTAAGGAGACAGTCTGCTTAATGCAAACTGCCTCCCACCTTAGAAATAATATAATCAAATTATTTAATTAAATTAAATTAAATCAAAACTCAAATTACATAAGTCCATGTGTCCTGTTGTAAGCATTGCAGATCATATTTGAGTTCTTGATAAGGATGTGCATAGCGATGAATGGTCCGATTCCACAGATGAGTGAACCAAATATACACCACATCAAAACAGTGGTTCCATTCTCCTGAATGCCAAGTCCGTATCTGCCTGCATTATTTGCCAGTCTGTTGCCCAGCTTGTAGTACCAGTACCATGCATAGATACCGCATGTAATCATTGAAAGCAGGATAAATGCTACAAGTCCCGATGTATTCTCGCCATCTCCATCACATGCTATATTGACATCATGAGCCATCTTGTAGATGAAATAATAACCATAAATACCACATGTGATAATAGACAGGATGATGTATGAGGCAAGACCTCTGTCATCCTTTAATCTCTCTCCCCTGTACGGTGGAGGAGTCTGACCACCATTATTCTGGTAGCCTGTGTTGTACTGTCCGGCTCCGTTATTCTGATAGCCCGCATTGTACTGTCCGGCTCCGTTATTCTGATAGCCCGCGTTGTACTGTCCGGCTCCGTTATTCTGGTAGCCTGCGTTCTGCTGGTTTGCACTGTTTCCTGTGAAGGACTGCTTTACCTCATCAAATGCACTTCCAAGCTCCTGCTCTGCTGCATTGAAGGCCTCTCCTGCTTTGTTGACAAAATCCTGTGCCTTGGAAACAGGTGCTCCACAGTATGGACAGAATTTTGTTGAATCAGGAATTTCTTTTCCACATTTCTCGCAAAACATCTTCTTTCTCCTTTTTATTTGCTATTTATTATACGGATGATACGAAACAGGATGTTGTTTTGCGGCTCAAAAACCACTACATCATCGCCTGACCATATCAATCTGCACATATAAACTATAGCAAACATAATGATGATTGTAAATATAATTATTTTATAAATTTTAATATTTATTTTAGATTTACACAAAAGCACTATTACCGCAATAGGCACAAGCCAAAAAAGCGGATGGTATGCAAATGCCTTTGCTATATCAAGCTGAAAAAATGCCATCCATGCCCTCGACATGCCACAGCCTGCACATGATATTCCGGTGATGAACTTAATGGGGCATGTGATGCCTATCGACTCCATAGCTGTGTAAAGTACCACTACGGCTGTGACAGCACATATGAGCTCTTTTCTTTCATTTTTTCTTCTATTATTTCTTTTATTGTCCATACAAATGTTATCTCAAAAAGTATGCACTGTAAGGTGGCAGCTCAAGGCCACCGTTTAATGTAACCTGCTCACCTGTAATCAGGTCTGTGGCATCACCCTTTCCCATATCAAAGCCCGCGAAAAACGGCTGGTCTGCGGCATTGATGCACACGAATACCTTTTCGCCGTCACATTCACGACCGAAAACGCACTGGCCGTTTGTGAGCACAACCGAATAGAAATTACCGTAGCAGAGTGCCTTTGACTGCTTCTTTGCCTCTGCGAGCTTTGAAATCCATTCAGTCAGCTCATTGTACTGTGGCGCTTCAAAGCATGCCCTAAGCGCCGGGTCACCGTCTTCTTTTTTTGCCTTCTCTCCCCACTCACTGCCATAGTACACACAAGGGATGCCAGGCATACCAAATGCAAGTGCATAGATTAGTGGCAGATGCTTTTCATTGGTCAGTATGCTTGCCACTCTTGTCACATCATGATTGTCCACAAATGACAGCAGATGCTTACCCTTGTAGAGAGTCCACTGCTCCGGTCCGAACTGTCTGAGAAGAGAATGATTTATCTCAAACATATTCATGGAATTAAAGCTCGAGTACAGACCCTTATAGCACTCATAGTTCGTTACCGAGTGAAGCATCGCATCATTCATAATCTGGTTGTAGTCACCATGCAGTGTCTCTCCCACCAGGAAGAAATCCGGCTTTAGTGAGTCGCAGAACTCCCTTAGTCTTCTGAGGAAATCATGGTCGAGGCAGTATGCCACATCAAGTCTCAGCCCGTCTATATCAAACTCGTCTACCCAGCCCTTTATCGCTGAAAAGATATGCTGGATTACATCCTCATTTCTCAGATTAAGCTTGACCAGATCATAGTTTCCTTCCCAGCCCTCGTACCACAATCCATCATTATAGTTTGAATTGCCATCGAACGCTATACGGCCAAACCAGTTCACATATGGTGAGCTTTCTCTGTTTTTAAGCACATCCTGGAACGCCCAAAAGCCTCTTCCCACATGATTGAACACACCATCCAGCACTACCTTTATGCCGTCCTTGTGCAGATTGTCACAAACCTGTGCGAAGTCCTCGTTTGTGCCAAGCCTTGTGTCTATTTTTGTATAATCCCTTGTATTATATCCGTGTGTATCAGATTCAAACACCGGTGAAAAATAGATTGCATCTGCCCCAAGCTTTTTGATATGAGGTATCCAGTCATTCACTTTTAAAATTCTGTGTTCCAAAACACCATCATTCTCAAATGGTGCCCCACAGAAGCCTAACGGATAAATCTGATAAAATACACTTTCATATGCCCACATTATTTTGCCCTCCTTGATAGTTGTGTAGTGGTTTTGTACCTGTTATCTATTATACACAATTATGTACTTATATGCTACATTTTTTTGTTACTTTTTACCTACATTAAGTATTTTGTTACCTTGTATAATTAAATTTCTAATAGAAATTCCTGTAGATAACACATGCAATAACCACATGGATAAAGAAAATAAGCGACATCCCCTTTACAAAATACCAATGCTTTGTCTTGTGCCTGAAGGCATACATCCCAGCCCATGTACCGGCGCTTCCGCCCAGCAGGCTGAGCCCAAATAATGTCTTCTCCGGGATGCGCCATGCGTGTGCCTTGGCCTTACACTTGTCAATTCCCATCGCAGCAAAGCCTGCTATATTCATAAGAAGCAGATAAATCAGAAAAATTTTCATATAAATAATGCTCCATTCTATTACTCCGCACATAAATTTATAAATATATAAACATATCTGCATATATTAATAAGTCCACAAAAAACAATAGCCCAGCCTTTAAAGGCCGGGCCATAAATTAATTATTAATTCTTAGCTTTTTTAGAAACCTTAGCCGGTGCAGCCGCCTGCTTTTTGATGGCGCTCTTGCCCAGATAAAGCTTCATCACATACCACAGCTCTGTAGCGATGCAGATTGAAGAATATGTTCCGCAAAGCACACCTACCATGAGTGGTAATGAGAACTCTCTGATTGATGTATGACCAAATATAAAGAGTAACAATACCATAACAAATGTAGTAAGCGAAGTATTGATGCTTCGTGAAAGTGTCTGTGTAAGGGACTCGTTTGCTATATCAGCAAGCTCATCTGCTGAGTACTTCTTGATACCGTGAAGGTTCTCACGGATACGGTCAAAGATAACGATTGTATCGTTAACTGAGTAACCTACGATTGTAAGTATACATGCGATAAACGTACTGCCGACTGAGATTCTGATAAGTGCATATGCTGTGACAACAACAAGCACATCATGTACCAGCGCAAGGATAGCACTTGAAGCAAATCTGATATCCTTGAATCTGAACCAGATATATAACAGCATGAAAATACATGCAATGATAACTGCCTTTACAGCATTTGATCTCATCTCTCCGCTGATTGTTGAGCTGATACTCTGAGTCTCTATAGTTGATGCATCAACATTGAAATCCTTCTCAAGAAGAGCTGCGAGATCCTGTCTCTCATCGAGTGAAAGTGTACGTGTCTTTAATGTGACATCATGGCTGCCCTGGACTGTAGTAACCTGCACTGCACTATTGCCAAGGAGCTTTGATACTGAAGGCACGATGTCCTTCTCAACCTCTGCGGCTGTATAATCCTTGCCAAAGTCTGCTGTGGTTGATGTACCACCTACGAACTCAAGGCTGTAGTTTAATGCATTGCCGCTTGTAGCACCGAAATAAATCATACCGCCGATACCTGCAAGTATAACTACACCTGAGATAACAAAGTATTTAACTCTGTTCTGTACAAATCTGATAACCTTTCTCTTCTTTGCCTTGCCGTAGAACTTCTCAGCTCTGACACCGACACCGTAAAATGCTCTTGTAAGGTATTTTGCAATAAAAAGAGCTGTAAACAGTGACAGAATAATTGAAATCATAAGTGTGTATGCAAAGCCCTTTACTGTACCTGAACCGAGCACCATAAGCACAAGTGCTGCGATAAAGGTTGTAATCTGTCCATCGAGGATAGCTGAAAGAGCCTTCTTGTAGCCCTCATTTACTGCAGCAAGCACTGATTTGCCACCTGCGATTTCCTCACGGATACGGGCAAATACGATAACGTTTGCATCTACTGCCATACCGATACCAAGGATGATACCCGCGATACCCGGCAGTGTAAGTGTAATCTCAAACCAGTAAATAAACAGTACTGTAAGCATTGAGTAGAGTGCAAGTCCGATAGATGCAACCACACCGAGTATACCATAGAGCACAATCATGAATATCATGATTAAGATAATTCCGATAATTGCAGCCTTTACTGCATTTGTGAGCGCTGATCCACCGAGCTGTGCGCCAACAACATTTGACTCTAACTCCTCGAGCTGGAGGTTGATGGCTCCGACACGGATAAATGTTGCAAGGCTTGTTGCCTCGTCGAAATCCTTCATTCCGTTGATTACACAGTTACCATCTGAGATAACGGCGCTTACTGTAGGAACGCTGATGAAATGATCATCATAGTATATACCGATTGACTGTCCTGCATCCTTTGCCTTCTTTGTGGCATCTGCCCATGTGTCAATAGCCTCATCCTTGAGCTTTAATGAAACAACAGGCTCCTTGGTTGATGTAGATGATGACTGGTCATACTGAGCGCTTGCATCCTTTACATCGTTACCATCGAGGATGACTGAACCATTGGCCTTTAAGGTGTCAATATCATAGTTGAGCTTGTAGCCGCCCTGGGCCGATGTGTCCTTTGTATAGTTGGCATTTCCGTCACTGTCATACTGGGCGATGAAGTACAGTGATCCCGGACTTCCAAGATCCTCGAGTACCTTGTTAGGGTCGTCAACACCCGGAATCTCTGCAGTGATACGGTCATCCCCGCTCTTGTATACAGAGTACTCTGTTGTGTAGCTTTCTGCACGCTCCTCGAGCTTTGCGATAGTATCGCTTACGTCCTTGTCTGAAGGATTCTTGTCCTTGATATGGTAGGTGATTGAAACACCACCTGAGAGGTCGAGACCAAGCTTGATATTCTGATAATTCTTATCCTTGGTGCTCTCACCATTAGCAGTAGCCTCCTGCTTTTGCTTTGTGTCGGTGATTACTGCTGTGGAATACCAGCCCAGTAAGCCGATACAAATGACTGCCACAAGGATAATCACCCAACTCTTTCCTTTTTTCATTTTCTTATACCTTCCTGTCATTTTGCTACCATCCATATAGGTATACAGATGGCAAATATATTCGCACACGGGTCACAAATACAGCTATCCGTTTCCCGTGACAAATTCAAATTATTGTGCATCATCTGCCATATCAGCCTCTGCTGCCTTAATCATGATAGCGCACTCTATACGCTTCTTCTGCAGCTCGCAGCCTAAATCATAGGCATCAGTGATTGTGCCGTGGAAGTTGTATGAGTTGGCGGCACAGCCACCGCTGCAATAGAATCTGGCAAAACAATTGCGGCATTTTTCCTTGGCATAAACATTACAGCACTTAAACTCATCCTGGATGTCAGTGGCCTTGATGCCATCCCAGACATTACCCATAAGGAAGTCCTCATTGCCCACAAACTGGTGGCATGGATATAAATCTCCCCATGGAGTCACTGCCAGGTACTCTGTTCCTGAACCACAGCCGGAAAGACGCTTATATACACAAGGTCCTCCCTCTAAATCTATCATAAAATGGAAGAAATTGAAGCCGTTTCCTGCCTTGTTTCTCTTTACCATCTCTGCTGCAAGTCTGTCGTACTCATCAAAGAGCACAGGTAAATCAGAATCCTTAAGTGCATACTCATCTGTAGGCTGTGCCACCACAGGCTCAACCGAAATCTGCTTGAAGCCTAAATCAGCCAGATGAAGCACATCCTTTGAAAAATCAGTATTGAAATGTGTGTATGTACCTCTCACATAGTACTTGTCCTGATGTCTGCTCTCCGCAAACTTCTGGAATTTCGGAACAATAAGGTCATAACTGCCGGCACCCTTTCTGAAAGGCCTCATGCGGTCATGAACCTCCTTGCGTCCGTCTATACTAAGAACTACATTGTCCATCTCTTTGTTGGCGAAATCCATAATCTCGTCATTTAAGAGCACACCGTTTGTGGTGAGTGTGAACCTGAAATGCTTGTCATTAAGCTTCTCCTGCTCTCTTCCATATGCCACAAGCTGCTTCACCACATCCCAGTTCATGAGAGGCTCTCCTCCAAAGAAGTCTACCTCTAAGTTTCTTCTGCTGCCTGAATTGGCAATCAAAAAATCAAGTGCCTGTTTTCCTGTCTCATAGCTCATGAGAGCTCGTCTGCCGTGATACTCGCCCTCCTCTGCAAAACAATATCTGCAGGCAAGGTTGCAGTCGTGCGCTATGTGAAGGCAAAGTGCCTTTACAACTGTCTGGCGCTTCTTGAAATCTATGATACGCTCTTTGTATGTATCTTCTGTGAAGAGCTCTTCATTATCCTTAAGCTCATTTACTTCCTGTATTGCTTCTTCTATCTCCGTCTGTGGATACCTGTCCACAAGCTTTTCAATAATCTCCTTAGCTGAGTTGTCCTCAAACAGCTCAATAACGTCATATGTGACATCATCCACCACATGGATTGCGCCACTGTTGACATCTAAGACAATATTATAGCCGTTGTTCTTGTACTGATGAACCACTACAATATTCCTCTCTTTCTATACACATTTTAAAATTACACTGCGAAAAGAGTGTGCACCTGTCAGCGCACACTCTTTAAATCCGCTTCACCTATGACTATTTGTACTGCTCACAAGTCTGGTTTCCAACTGTACAAGATGTCTTGCAAGCTGACTGGCATGATGTCTGGCACTCGCCACATCCGCCCTTTTTAACTGTGTTCTGTAATTTTCTTGTATTTAATGTCTTTACGTGTTTCATTTTTATCTCCTTTTCATTTAACGATGTCTGATTGACACATCATATTTGCTCTCAACATTATATCACAGCATTATCAATATGAAAAGTCCTTTTTTTAGCGAAAAACAAGCGCTGAAAACATTACCAGAAGAAGTATTATCAAAAGCTCGAATATATTTTTTGATTCACCTATATCTATGACCACTGTTGCTATCACATACGTTATCCAGTATGCTACAACAGTCACCCTGATAAAACGTCTGCGGTGAAAGCAGCATTTGAGCAAAAATCCGCACACAAGCCCCACCACTATATTGACCGCCATGGCAAGTGCAAACTGTATCCACTCTGCCATGTCGACAAAGCACTGTACTATGGAAAGTATGATAAGGCACAAAAGCGCCGTAAGATGCATGATACATATTGTTATCACAGGACCTTTGATTTTTCTCCACATAAAAACGCCCTCCACACATCATATATATGTGCAGAGGGCGGTAATTATTCATGTATGAAATTCATTCGTGATTACAGCTCACAGTTATTAACTGTTCTAGGGAATGGGATAACGTCACGGATATTGCCCATGCCGGTAAGATACATTACGCATCTCTCAAAGCCCAGTCCAAAGCCTGCGTGTCTTGCAGAGCCGTATTTTCTTAAGTCAAGGTAGAACTTGTAGTCATCCTCTGAAAGTCCAAGCTCATTTATTCTGGCAAGGAGCTTGTCGTAGTCATCCTCTCTCTGGCTTCCACCGATGATTTCTCCGATTCCCGGTACAAGACAGTCAACTGCTGCAACGGTCTTTCCGTCGTCATTCAGCTTCATATAGAAGGCCTTTATCTCCTTCGGATAATCTGTGACAAATACAGGGCGCTTGTAAATCTGCTCTGTGAGGTATCTCTCATGCTCTGTCTGTAAATCACAGCCCCATGATACCTTGTAATCAAACTTGTCATTGTGCTTTGAAAGGATGTCGATAGCCTCTGTGTATGTCACACGTGCAAAATCATTTTCAACAACATTTCTTAATCTGTCAAGGAGTCCCTTGTCCACGAAATTGTTGAAAAATGCCATCTCCTCAGGTGCATTTTCAAGCACATAGTTGATAACATACTTGAGCATGCTCTCTGCAAGCATCATATCATCCTCAAGGTCTGCAAAAGCAATCTCAGGCTCAATCATCCAGAACTCTGCCGCATGACGTGTGGTGTTTGAATTCTCCGCACGGAAGGTAGGTCCGAAGGTGTAGATATTCTTGAATGCCATAGCATATGTCTCGCCGTTTAACTGTCCTGAAACAGTAAGGTTGGTAGGCTTATTAAAGAAATCCTTTGAGAAATCCACCTTTCCATCCTCTGTCATAGGGAGATTGTTCAAATCAAGTGTGGTCACCTGGAACATCTCTCCTGCACCCTCACAGTCACTTCCTGTGATAAGCGGTGTGTGCACGTACACAAAATCCCTCTCCTGGAAGAATTTGTGAATAGCATATGCGCAGAGTGAGCGCACTCTGAAAACTGCCTCAAAAGTATTGGTACGAGGTCTTAAGTGTGAGATTGTACGAAGATACTCAAATGTATGTCTCTTCTTCTGCAGAGGATAATCCGGTGTGGATGCACCCTCAACAGTCACCTCAGCTGCCTGAATCTCAAATGGCTGCTTTGCATCCGGAGTAAGCACAAGTGTACCTCTTACGATAATTGCAGCTCCGACATTGATCTTGCCAACCTCATCATAGTTGTCTAAGCCATTTCCGTATACAACCTGGATTGGCTCAAAAAATGTACCATCGTTTACCACGATAAATCCAAAATTCTTTGAATTACGATTGCTTCTGACCCATCCTCCGATAGTCACCTCTTTGTCAGCGAATTTGTCCTTGTTGCGGAAAATCTCGCGTATGTTTGTAAGTTCCATTATCTAATCCTCCATTTAAGCTGCCTGCGCATCACCACAGACAGCATATTTATCGTTATTATTCGGCATCCGCGCTGCCACTTGAAGTATCCGGCGCTGCACTGCCATCCTCAAATGTCACATTTGCTTTCTCTGTGACTGTATCAATAGCCTTGTTTACAAGGTACTGGTTCTTAAGGTATGTCTTTCCCTCATCCTTGTGTCCGCTTCCAAAATACTTGTATACCTCAGAAGCCTTGCTGAACTGACCATTGCTGGCTGATACGATGTAATCCACATAGCTGCCAAAGGCATCATCATCCATCTTGATATTTTCCTTCTCAGCTATAAGCCCAAAGATGAACTCTGTCTTTATCTGGTCTGTCAGATTCTCCTTCCACTTCTCTGTGGCCTGATCCACTGTCATGTTGTAGTTGGACTTTAAATATTTCTTAAGTGTCTGTCCATCCTTGACATTTTCCTTGGTAAATGAAGCAATATACTCATTGAGTCTGGCCTGTAAATACTCATCAGGAATCTCGACTGTGCTGTTTTCAATCATGTAGCTCTTTATCTTGTCCACCTCAGCGCTGTAGAGCTGCTGCTTCAAATCCTTCTCAATCTGTGTGGTAAGCTGGGCATTAGTTGTCACCCCGGCCTTTCCAAACACTGTGTTGACCTGCTGGTCTGTCATATCAGCAAGTGCAACAGGATCTGCTGAGTAAATGCCCTTTACTGTATACTCAAATGTAACTGTCTGTCCGTTTAGGTCATCGTTGCCATAATCCTCAGGGAATGTCACGTCACCCTTAACCTTGTCACCCACCTTGGCTCCGATTAAAGGCTTTGTAAATCCATCGATAAATGATGAACCGCCGACCTGGCTGTTATTTGTCACATCAAGCATCACATCTGTAGCTGAGCCACCATCAAATGCTTTGCCATCCTTATATCCTGTGTAATCAACCTTGACATAATCGCCATCTGCAACTGTATCACGATCTGTAACCTGCTTGTACGCATCTGCACCATATGACTGAAGCACATTGGTCAGATATTTCTGCTTTGCTGTATCGTTTATCTCATAATCGTTTGAGACAGTAATTGCAATACCTGAATAGTCTGCAAGCTTTGTAACCTGCTTTGCGTAGTCTATGTCAAACTGTCCGCTTCGCATCGTCTCGCTGCCGGCCTCGGTGCCTGCCTCTGTTGCGCTCTTTGAGCCACCCTTTTTGCTCTTGCCGCTTATCACAGCAACAAGCGCAATAATTACCACGATAAGTGCAATCACAATCACTGCTATGACTGCCTTCTTACCTGTATTCTTCTTCTCACTCATTGGAATCCTCCTGAAATCTGTAAGTCATGTTATTTATATGTACAATGCCCTGCCACGGCAAAAACGCATCCGCAAAACACTATACCTGTCTACAATATCACATATCAGGTTAAATTACAACGAGTGAAAATTTCTTTATCTTTGCAAACACCGGAGGAGTATGCATCCTAAGCCCTACTGTCACCCTGGCATTCTTTTGCAGCCTTACCGGCTTAAGCAGATGTGTCACAAACCTGATATCATCCGGGAAAATGTCGCTTGTATATGTATGAACGCCGCTTTCATCCTCCACATCCATAAACAGCTCGACCTCGACACCTGTTGTATTGGTTCCTCTATATTCAACCGCTGCTATATACTCACCGGTATATTCAATATCCACCGTCTGGCTTATCGAATAGTCAAAATTGGCATCTGAAGAGATAAACACTCCATCCTTACCCAGTGTATACTGTCCTTCTTCGAGGCTTGTCTCAATCTGCCAATTATTAAATCCATCCTTAAATTCAGGATTTGAGATCAGATTTCCATGAATCATAAGAAGCTTCATGAAATCCTCCACCTCCGGTGTTTCTTCATACTCATAAAGTGATTCAATATACTTGTCAAGCTCTTTAATCGGCGGATTTTTCGGATCAAAGTCCCTGATTGCATCCCAGCCCGGCAAAGCCCTGCCATGCTCGTCAAACATACCCATATTCTCAAACCAGGTTCCCATGCCTTTACCAGGCACACCGACAGGCTCCCAGTAGTATACACCTGTCTTTCCGGTATCCTTTGACACCTCTGTTGCTATCTGCATGATTATTTCAAGAGACTTCTTCTGCTCTGCGCTGCCTGCATCAAGGCCTGCAGTCTCCATGAGTTCCTTCGAGATATGCTCTCCCTTGCAATGCCTCCACGGATGAGCTGTCTCCACAATATAAACCGGCAGATTATATAATTTTATGAGCCTGCTCATAGTATCCTTCAAATCCATGAAGGTACCATGCCAGAACGAATAAAATGAAAGGCCAATCGCGTCAATCGGCAGCATGCCCGCATTAAACATAGAATCAAACCAAGGCATAATACAGTTATATCTGCCTCCCTGATCCAGATGAATCATGACCTTTGTCTCCGGGAGCAGCTCCCTGACAGCTCTGATTCCCTCATTTACAAGCGCAGCCAGCTGCCTGTACTGTGGCACTGCACCATCCGGAAACAGCATACCACTCCTTATTTCATTGCCAATCTGGACCATATCCGGCGCACAATCCATGATTTTTAATCTGTATAACACATCATATGTGTACTTGTGCACTGCCTCCTTCAGCTCATCAAAGCTTAAATTCTTCCACGCATCAGGCTTATTCTGCTGTCCCGGATCGGCCCAGTAATCTGAATAATGAAAATCAAGCAGAAAATGCATTTTGTATCTTTTTATGACATGAGCCATCTCGAGAACATATGCAAGACTGCAATACCCCTTAGACTCAGGCACCTTATCGGGCTCGTTCCATATACGCAGACGGACTGAATTTACATTATTCAGCTTCAAAAGATCAAATGCCTTGCATACATTGCCTTCTTTATCCATGATTTGTATATTATTGTCAACAAGCATAGGAAGCGATGATATATCCACGCCCTTTAAAAAATTGCTATCCTTTTTCTGCTTGTGCTGTTGCTTAAGCTGATACATCTTTGTGTCAGCACTTACGAGGTAATCGTCAAAGCTCTTACCACTGCCCGGCTTTGTATATATGATACCGTGACTGATAAACAGGCTGTGTTGCTCCATGATATCATACACACGCTTTATATACTTCTCAGCAGTATCATGACTGTCACCCGGAATAAATACGATAAATTCATCTCCACCGAATCTGTATACCATACTTCCTTCAGGCTTTTGCTCATCAAGCACCCTCGCCACAGTCTTTAAAAGATTGTCACCATACTGGTGTCCGTAGGTATCATTTATGTCCTTGAAATCATCCACATCGAGAAATACTAAGGTGCAGCCGACATTTTGAGCTTCAAGCTCAGCAAACAAAGGAATGACCATCTCATTGCATGCCACACGATTGTATAGACCCGTGAGCGCATCACGGTTGTAAAGGTTTTTAAGCTCATTATTTGTGTTCTCAAGCACCTTCTGCTTAAATAGATTCTCAAGCTTCTTAAGCAGGGCAGACTGTATATCAAACTGCTCCGGATGATCGTATAAAAACTCAGGATTTCTGAGTATTACATAGCCCACTATCTCGTCCCTGAAATGCAGCGAGCAATACATATAGCAGGTGTTCTTATCTACACTCTGCATGTACTGCATAAGGTCATTTACACTCTTAAACTCAAGCCTTCCATTGTCCTTGTCATCCGCATAGAGTACAACCTCTTCGTCAATATCATAGCCATGCTTTCTAAAGTGTGCATTGTTTCTTGCCGCCGCAAGATCTGAAACACCGACCACATACACTCCGTCACACTTCATACTCTGTATATAGTCAGAGTATTTCTCAAACAAATCATAATATTCATTGCATTCCTCAAGCTTATTCTGGAGGATCATTACTGCATCCTCCTCCTGTTCCTTTGTCACTGAGCTCTTGACTATTTCCTTTATATAATTACGATAATCCACTCTGCCTGTGTTTGGACATCCACAGCTCTCCGCCGGGATAAACTCTGAATCAAGGTATTTGTCAGAAGCCTCACCTATTCCATACCAGAGTGCCTTAAATATCTCAAGGGCTTTTCTGCCTATATTGACCCTGTTGTGCTCAACAGTAGTAATCTGAGGGTTAAAGTACGCAGCCTTGTCCAGATTGTCAAAGCCTGTGACCTTAAAATCCTGTGGCACTCTGTATCCAAGAGCCTCTGCTTCCGCACACAGTCCTGCTGCTATATTGTCATTTGCACATAAAAAGACATCCGGTAACGGCTTTTTGCTCTCGTGCCAATTACTCATATACCTGACACCTGTCTGATAATCAAAATCACCAAACATGTACATATCAGCTGTAAGTGGTATGCCATAATCACTTAAAGCCTCCTTGAAGGCCTCAAAACGCATTCTGTTCTCATAATGATACGGCGGACCACCTGCAAACACAAAGCTTTTGCAGCCATGCGCATAGTACATATGATCCATTATCTTGCGAAACAGCCTCTTATTATCGTTGCCTACATAGTAAAACCCATCAACCTTATACCCGATACTCACTACCGGCACATTTACCGACTGCAGCTTTCTGACCATATACTGTATCTGGTCCTGGTCGGTCGTATTGGTACAGTCAAATACCACTCCGTCGAAGCTGTTCAAATCAGGCAGATCGTTCAGTGCATACTCACCCTTGTTAAACTTTAAATCATGGCTCCAGGTTCCATTTGTGTTGTAAAAATACAGGCACACATCCAGTCCCAGCTCTTTAGAGCCTCCCATGATACCCTCTACCCACGAATATGTTACATATCTTCTCCAGCCATCAGCCAAAAGAGCAATTTTCTTCATTAATAAATACCCCTTTGCGTCTTCTAAAGACCTTTTCCAAAATATAGTTCTATTATACTACGATTTTACCTATTCTTGCAATAAAGATTGATTTTTTTTAGCATATTTGATAGAATTAATTTAAATAAGCAAATTTTTAGGAGGGATACGTTTTGAATCCAGCATTAATCGTACTTATTGTTATCGCAGTAGTGCTTGTGGTAGCATTTATAGTATTAACAATCCTCGGTAAAAAAGCACAAAAAAGAAAGGAAGAGCAGGACGAACAGATAGCTGCTGCATCACAGACAGTCAATATGCTAATCATTGACAAAAAGCGTATGAAGCTAAAGGATGCCGGTCTCCCACAGCAGATTATTGAGCAGACACCAAAGCTTATGCGCCGCTCAAAGCTTCCTGTAGTCAAGGCCAAGGTCGGACCAAGAGTCATGTCTCTTATCGCAGACGAGCAGATCTTTGATGAGATTCCTTTAAAGAAAGAGGTTAAGGCTTCTGTCAGCGGTATCTACATCACAGCTGTCCGCGGTATCAGAGGACCTCTTGAGAAGCCTAAGAAGAAGAAAGGCTTCCGTGCAAGAATGGCAGAAAACTACAGCAAGGCCAACGAACAGCTCAAGGCTGAGGAGGCTGCAAAGGCTGAAAGAAAAGCTGCTAAAGAGGCTGCCAAAAAATCTAAGCAGAAATAATATCATGATTTAATTTTCATGTACATAAACAGAGCATGTGGGATGGCTTTCATCCTCACATGCTCTGTTTTTTATATGCTTTATATATTTTTTACCCCATAGGCTTGGCAGACTTTTATGCAATTTTGACTGCTGCGCCTTTTTTCTTCACAGCTATATTGATGTGACAGTCGCCTACAAATTCATAGTTGACATCAAGTGCATACTTTACCTCTGCCCTTATCTCGTCCTCAGTCTCCTTTACCTCTATGCTTGTGGCATCAATACCTATCTGGATACTTCCAAACGGTGTATAATAATATGTCAGGTTTTTCTTTCCCTTCTCAAATATCATATGTACACTCATAGGTCCCTTGCGGGTGAACTCAAGATAATTGTCATTGAATTTAAGCATATTTTTGAGTGTCTGGGTCTCACCCTCCATTATCTCCTCAAAAAGCACATAGTGCTTGTTATTTCTTATATAATACTCTCCCGGGGCAATCACCTCTACCGCATCCGACTGTTGGTCCGGTGCGAGCTGCAGGCCCTTTAATGATACTACTACATCCTTTGTCATTTTTTTCTCCTTATCCTCTTGCATATCTAAATTAATTCACGCTTTAATAATTTGTCATCACATATTTTCTTTTAATATATTTTTTCAGCATGAATATACTAACTGTTTTATCTGAAAATATCAAGGATTTTTAGTTTTATTTCATATTTTCCACTGTCAAATATGCTCTCATACTCGTCCGGAGTGAGTACCTCCTTAAGATTTTCCTTTGCTTCGTCCTCCACCACCTCGTACACACTGCCCCTAAAGCACATGTTTGGATACAGCACGCACCACCAGTTATGACCGGCTCCATCGCCCAGAGTTATTTCAAGCGCCTCGTAATTTCCCTCAGGAAATGTATAGTCCCCATACGTCTTTTCCGGGAAATCGGTGTGTGTAAGCTCTGCCGATGCGCCATATGTAAAACCGTTTGCTGCAAGCGTCTCCTTTGATACCGCTATTATTTCGTCCATATGGTCATTTACGGTGGCTCTGGTTTCTTCGATATTTTCGCACTCCAGCAGATATGGCTCTATGTAAGCCCCTACTGCATCGCGCACCTGCTTTTTCACATTCTGGTCTGCTTCGCTGTCGCTGTTTGCCAGCACGTGGAAACGCAGGATTTTGCCGGCGATGGATTTTTGCATGTCGGCTGTACACGCTATACTATTGGTGTTTGCGGCAGGTGTATGATTTTTTGCAGCTATCGCTGCCGTAAGAGATATTATTGCTATGGTTGTTATTATTATTTTCTTTCTCATGTAAACAAGTATTGCCTTATTTGAAAAGATTATTCATCCTTTTTGAAATTTTTACCATGCTCCATGAATTTCATTCGTATAGTCATCCAATAAGGTGCCAAGTGTAATTATCGGTTCCCCATCCTCATGATTCTCCTTATTCATTTTCTGCTCATAATAATCACCCATGTTATCAAAGATATCATTTATATCATCTGCTATGCACACATATGTGTTTCTCGGAAATTTTTTTGATGTCTTGCAATATTCCATGAAGTCTGAATAAGCTGCTTTATCTTTTCTAAGTGTTTTTCCTATTAAAATCACCTTCAAATGATTGGTATCGGCTTTCTGTGACAGCCGATCCTCGAAGCTGTCCACGGCTGTTTTGATATCATCTGCATATTCCGGTTCGTATGATTTGTCCATGTTATAGTAGAACTCTATATATCCGCTATTTTCATTTGCCGAAACATCTCTGTGGCTAACATATGCTTTGTTATCAGTTACTTCTTTATCGGTTATTTCGTCATTATCTACATCTACAATATCGACCGCCGCAAGTGTCGGAAAACAGCGCTCCTCAAGTTCCACTGCACTGCAGCCGGTGAGCATGAGACCTATCGTCAGCACTACTATGACCGGTATCGCTATGCACAATAAAAATCCAAGATATTTTTTCACGATTTCACCTCCACTTTCAAGAATATATGCTAAGGTCACTGTGACTGCTATGACAAAAATGATGCACCAGCTTCTCATAGTGCTCTTTTCCTTGTCATGGCTTTTCTGTCTGTCAGAGCCAAATTGCTTATTGCTACAGGAATGCCGATTTTTATTAAATGTAAATATAATTTTTCTTGTATTTTCAGCAAAATTCTCACATCTTAAAACCGCATAATAAAGGCTCATATTGAGTACTGAAAACAGCGTGAAAAACCACACCGACAGCATCAGTGCATCTGCCCTCTTGAAGAAGCTGCCTTTTATCTGCACATCACTCATCAGTACGACAGCCGGAAACTCTATTTCCGACAGTGAATATTTTCCGAAGTTTCCAAGCAATACTGCATACAATAAAAAAAGAATGCCTGCATATGTGAATATTGCTTTACTCACACTCCCTCGTATCTGTGAGGCAGTGCGTTCCTTTACAAACAGTACATTGAACACGGAAATGGATGCTGCAAACACATAGTATGCACCAGCAAATATATCCGCTATGCCAAAGTCCACACCGACTCTGTCCTTAATCATCAGATAGTCAAATCTCACATCCGATATCGCAAACAAAAGCATAGCAGCAAGCGGTATCAGCACAAAGAAAAATACTACCTCGTATACCCTTGCCCGGCACTCCACTCCGCCACTTAGCGCATAAGCGCATACCGCCATTATCACAAGGAGTACAACTGTAAATGACTCATCCGGTATAAGGCTGTCACGTATCAGCTTTACAAATATCCATGCAAGAAATGCAGCCTGTGACAGCTCGTATATCGCAATAATTAAATCATAAATTAACATTTTCGCATATTTTGTTTTATCAATGCTTCTGTCATATATTGTTTTCCTGCGTTCACGCACCTCGCTTACTATCCACATAAATAGCCATGCCATGAAAACTCCGAGTGCGATTGAGATAAAGGCATACTTTCCAAGCTTCGCCAGATTGTTTGGAAGCACCAGTGTGCCGACTCCAAGCAGATTAAAGACGTATAACCTGTATAGCTGACGGGGCGATATGCTTTCGTTTTGTGCAAATGTGTAGCTTGTGCTCATATTTTTAGTCATCCTTATTTCCTTTCAGCTTTCTGCACTCATTTTCCCTTGCAAATACAGGCCGCCTCCAAAGTCTGCGAAGCGGAAATCGTATGATACTGTCCTTTTCATCCTCGCCGCCTGTCAGCTCGCTGCCCACAAATGGCATCATGTATGGGTAACCACAGCTTTTAAGCTTTGCGAGATGCAAAAGTATCACCATCAGACTTATTAAAAATCCAAAATATCCAAGCCATGCCGACATCATTATTACAGCGAATTTGAGTATCCTAAATGAAAATGCAAACTCTTCACTCGGTATGGCAAACGAACAGAGTGCGGTGAATGCAACAAGAATAACCACTATAGGGCTAACTAAATTTGCATCCACCGCTGCCTGTCCGATTATGAGGCCTCCGACTATGCCTATTGTGTTTCCCATTGCTCCGGGAAGTCTTATGCCGGCTTCACGAAGCAGCTCAAAGGACAGCTCCATCATGAGCACCTCTATGAGCTGCGGAAAAGGACAGCCGAGTCTGGCTTCATAAAACGCCAGTATGAGTGGTGTCGGCAGTATCTGTGTATGAAAATTTGTGACCGCCAGATAAAGCCCCGGCAATGTAAATGACATAAAGGCAGCCACGTACCTTATCAGCCTGGCAAAGCTTGCCGCTATCGTTCTGTTATAGTAATCATCTGCGGTTTTTAAAAAATTGTTCATGGTGGTTGGCAGTATTATCGCTATCGGTGAATTATCGCACAGCACCACCACCCGCCCTTCTAGGAGCGCATTTACTGCCACATCCGGCCGCTTTGTGGTCTGAAGCTGTGGAAACGGCGAATACCATTTCACCTCGGCAAACTGTTCAATGACTCCCGAATCACCCACATGGTCTATCACATAGCTGTCCAGATTCCTTTCCACATCCTCTACAAGCCCCGGTTTTACGAGGTCTCTCACATATAGTATGTCCACATTGCTGTGTCCTCGAAGTCCCTTTTTCACCTCTTTACACTTTAAGCGTGTGCTCCTTAACCTGCGCCTGATAAGTGCCGTATTTATCTTTATGGAATCAGCAAAGCCCTCATTTGAGCCTCTTATGACCTTTTCCGAATCAATCTCCTGAATTGACATGGCAGGATATCCCTTATCAGGAAGCTTGAAGGCATCCGGATAACCATCCACAAAAAAAATCACGTCTCCTGTCAGCATCATCTGGGCCGCCTCATTAACCGTGTGCAGATGTGCAAATTCAGATAGAGCTGCCTGATTTTTGTCAAGTACTTCCTTAACCTGATCCCTGTCTATCCCTTCAAGGTATGAGGTAAATCGTCCAAACGCACTGTTATTGATACCGGAGCCTTCACATGTCACCTCAATATAAGCAACAAAACACTTTATGGAGGCATCACGCCCCAGATACATCTCCTGCATCTTGATATCTGAGCAGTCAGAATATATCTGCCTGAAGCTTTTTATGTTCTCATCTATGTTTGTGGTCATCTTTAACTCTCCTATATACCCAATAAATCCCGTAAGATTTAAAATCCCTGATATAGTATGACCATACAAGCTCGCAAATATCCCTGATTGTTTATTTTGTAACTATCTAAGCCACTAACTAAGCCACTAAAAAAGGCCGCCGTTCACACATCAGTGCGACCGGCAGCCCTTGGTTTTGTTATATTATTTTGTTTTTTATTATCTTTGTCTGCTATAATCTTGTTATATTTCTGTTTTATTTTTTCTCTTCATCCTGCTTTTGTATCACAGCCTTCACAGCAACCGCCTGATTAGCCACATGTGTATGCATTTCTGTAGTCACAAGCTCCATATTTCTTGACTCAAGCGCCCTGTAGATGGCATCATGCTCCTTCACAAGCATCGGATAATTCTTCGGATCCTTTAAATACTCCACTCTGTAGCGGTACATCTGCTCGCGGATATTGTTCATCATAGATACAAGCTTCGCATTACTGGTTGCCTCATAGATAGCATCGTGAAACTTCACATCCTCCTCAGCTATCTTTTTCACATCTCCTGAGTCCATGCTCCTCTTGAACTCGTCCTTTATGGTTTTTAGATTCGCAAGCTGCTCATCACTGATTTTCTTACAGGCTATTTTGGCTGCAAGCTCATCGAGAGCCTCTCTCACCTCAAGCACATCCTCCATATCCTTGAGAGTCATCTTGGCAACCTCTGCGCCCTTTCTCGGCATTGTGACTGCAAGCCCCTCCTGCTCAAGCATTCTGATTGCTTCACGTATAGGTGTACGGCTGACTCCAAGCTTTGACGCAAGCTGCAGCTCCATAAGTCTCTCTCCCGGCTTGAGCTCACCCTTTAAAATTGCCTCACGAAGTGTATTAAACACCACATCACGCAGTGGCAGATATGCATCCATATTTAAAGTTAAATTATCAGTCATCAAACTTCTCCTATCTCTTGTATTATCATTCTCACATATAAGAAAAAAGTAACTATAAAGCACCCGCTGTGCTATCCGGATATCACGTTATTTGCGATTATTGTATACAGATGTCAGATACACCTGTCTGGCAAGATGTGAGCTTCTCATGGCTTTGTACGCTTTCTTTGCAGTATCTTCATCGTCAAACAGACCAAAAACCGTCGGACCACTACCGCTCATCATGGCTCCTACCGCGCCATTTGAAAGCATATGCTTCTTTATCTCATCTATCACCGGATAATTTGGTATAGTCACAGTCTCTAAGACATTTCCCATATGTGCTGCGATATCATGCAGATTCTTAGCCTTTATATCATCTATCAGGCGGTCTATATCCGGATGAATAGTCGTATCATCAAGCTTCAGATTCTGGTACACAAATTTTGTGGATACCGAGATGGACGGCTTTGCAATAAGCACCGGACACTTTACCATTGGAGGAAGAGGACTAAGCGCCTCTCCTATGCCCTCGGCCAGCGCCGTGCCTCTCATAATACAGTATGGTACATCCGCACCTATCTGCACACCTCTTTCCATAAGCTGTTTCTTTGTCAGTCCCAGTGAAAAAAGCCTGTTTACACCAATAAGCATAGCTGCCGCATCAGTACTGCCCCCCGCCATCCCTGCTGCAACAGGAATACGCTTGTCCAGCTTCACTGATACACCGTCAGTTATAGAAAACTCATCCATCAGAAGCTTTGCAGCCTTGTATATGAGATTGTTCTCGTTTACAGGGAGAAAAGACAGATTGGTCTGTATCTGTATGCCCGGCTCCTTTGTCCTTTTGATATCAAGCCTGTCATACAGATGAATGGTCTGCATAATCATACGGACCTCATGATATCCGTCCTCTCTGCGCCTCACAACATCGAGCCCCAGGTTAATCTTGGCTAATGCTTTTAATGAAATATCGTTATTACTACCCATATTGTATTACCTCTGTTTTTTGTATACAAGGATTATAACACACCCTACCCAAAAGAGCAAATTTAAATATTCTCATTTAATTGTTAATTTTTACATCTCATCAGTCAAATTAACCTAAAAAGGGACTGCACATTGCGCGCAGTCCCTCTAATATATCATATTCTGTTTTTAGCCCGGTCTTGGTACAGTTTAAAAATAACTGAATCAATATCGTACTAGCCCTGTACCTGTGTGTCCTCTGTGCCATTCTTCCAGTCATCAAACTTCTTGAGCACTGCATCATAAGTATCCTGACAAATTGACGGCAGCTTGTCTCCCCAGGCTCCTGTTGCCTGTGAAAAGCCCTTCTTGAATGCATTCAACAGCTCATCAGCCTTGTCCTTGTCGCCTCCCGACAGTGCCTTTGCAAAGTCAAGTATACGGTCTGAGGTCTTCTCAACACCCCAGTATCCATCATCTGCGATGTCCTTTTTGGCCTGCGCTATTGTGTCTGCATCTACAGTCAGATTCTCAAACAGACTCTTTAAGCCCTGTGACTTGTCCCAGGTTGAAGCCTGTCCTGTCATGGACTTTCTGACGATCTCGATAAGCTGCTGCTGTCTGGCGTTGGCATCATCCTTAAGTGCCTGTACCAGTGCATCTCTGTCTGCCTTGCTCATCTTCTGGTTTACTGTGCTCTTTGCAGTATCCTTTGAATCATCCTTGCTGTCTGATTTCTCATATACAGCTGCCTCCTCGCTGAAGCCTGCAGTCTTTGCATCCGACTTATCCGTCTTTGCATCCTGCTTCTTTGAAGCGGTATTGGTATTCTTTGTCTGCGCCTCGTCCTTTGCTGTGACACTCTGCGCCGCTACTGCTGAAACTACACTTGAAATAGCATCTAACATCTCTCATCCCTCCCTGGTAATGTGCGTGCGGGAATCCTTTCCCGCTATACTATTATCAACCTGTATAGCGTCTGATATAGCTAAACAGTCTTTCTCTTATATTGTGTATCGGCTGTTTTGTATCTGTTTCTTATAGCCCTTGCCGTTATTTTTTCAATTTTCTGCCAAATATAAATGTCGAAAAATATATTACCGATGCAATAATCACTATCATCGGACCTGTTGCCACATTGGTGTAGTATGACACTGCGAGGCCGACTATACCGGAAAATACTGAAAATATCACTGAAAAGAAATGATACTCACGCATATTTTCCGAAATATTCCTTGATGAAGCCGCCGGTAATATAAGCAGAGCATTTATTATAAGTATACCTATCCACTTAATGGATAGCATGACAATGAGTGCTACAAGCACTGCAAAGAGATTGTCCATAAGACGCACATGGATACCCTTGCTTTTTGCCACGCTTCTGTGTATACATATGGCGTTGAGCTTATTGAAGCAAAACACCCAGAACACTATCGTGACCACAAAAATCACAATTAGATAAACTATCTCAGTCTTTGTGATGCTTAGCACATCGCCCACCAGTATACTTGAGTATTTGCTGAAATTGCCGCCCTTTGACAGTATCGCAAGACCTATCGCCACAGAGCACGATGAAAATACCGATATAATGGTATCTGTAGATGCAGTGTTCAGACTGCCTATCTTATTTAAAAGAAGTGCAAACACTATCGCAAATATCACCATGGCAAGCGAGGTGTCTGCCATGCCGCATACCACTCCGACAGCGATTCCGGTAAGTGCTGAATGTCCGAGTGCATCTGAAAAGTATGCCATCTTTTTGTTTACAATCATGGTTCCCATTATGCCAAAAAGCGGTGTGATGATGAGCACAGCGATAAGTGCATTTCTCATGAAATCATATTGAAGCCAGGAGGTTATATTCATTTGTGCTCCTCCTCTCTCACCCAGGATTCCTCTCCTGTGTAGAAAATTCTCTCAAATTCCTTGCTCTCGAAGACTTCCTTCACAGTCCCCTGCTTTGCAACGGTCTTATCAAGCAGTACAACATGGTCTGCGTACTTTGCCACATAGTCCAAATCGTGCGATATCAGTATGATTGCAAGGTCATAGTGAGTCTTTAAATAATCCATGGTCTTATAGAAAAGCTCCATGCCGTTTTGGTCTATTCCGGACACCGGCTCATCCAACAGCAGCAGGTTTGGCTCGTCCATGATTGCCATGGAAAGAAGCACTCTCTGCAGCTGTCCTCCCGAGAGATTGCACACCTGCTTGTCGATGAGCTCCTCAGCCTCAAATACCTCGAGTGTCTCCTTTATCTTTGCCTCTATCTTTTTGCTCTTTGGCAGAAAAACAGGATAATTGTACCGGTAGCTTGCTATGAGGTCATACACGCTGACCGGTGTATTTTTCTCGATATTGACAGACTGCGGCACATAGCCGATTTTAAGCTTAGCCATATGTCCGTCCTTAGTATCCTTGAACTCAATCGTACCGGTGTGAGGTATCTCGCCGAGTATCGCCTTTATGAGTGTAGATTTTCCGGCACCGTTCTGGCCTATTATGACATTGAAGGAGCCGCAATGTATGTGCATATTTACATCCTCAAGCACTGTCTGCTCTCCAAAGCTCACTCCAAGGCTATTTATTTTTATGCAATGAAAGCCACATGGCTGTATTATTTTCCGCATATTTTCTCCAATTTTATTTAGTAAATGCCTCTTTGATAAGCTCTATATTGTGCTCCATACCATCAAGATAGCTGTCCTTGTCGTACTCTCCCCTGTTGAGCGGGTCGATATAAATCACATGCACATCTGTCTCACGCGATACGGTATCTCCCATGCTCTTTCCGTAGAGCTCCTCAGCTAGTATTACCGACACTCCGTCATCCTTTATGGCACCTATTACCTGCTTTATCTCACCTGCGCTGACTGAGCGCTCCTCGTCAAGGTCTAACAGATAGCATGCATTCATGGAAAAATCATCAGCTACATACGCATAGGCCTCATGGAATATGATGATATTCTGTCCATTGGTAAGACTCTTTATGCTATTTATCTTTTCTTCAAGCACTGCAAGCTTTGCATCATATGCTTTTGCATTTGCATAATATTCATCAGCATGCTTTGCATCCTTTTCGGCAAGCCGGGATGCGATTGTCTGAACCATGGTGCGGTAACGCGGCACGCTCATCCATGCATGGGCATTCTCATCACCATGGTCATGATCGTGCGCGCTATCTGATTCTGCGTCTGCTTCGTGGTCATGGTCGTGGTCACTGTCCGATTCTGCGTCTGCTTCGTGGTCATGGTCGTGGTCACTGTCCGATTCTGTGTCTGCTTCGTGATCATGGTCGTGGTCATTGTCTGATTCTGCATCTGCATCGTGATCATGGTCGTGGTCACTGTCTGCATCATCCTCAGAAAGAAGTGCCACATCCTCACAGGCCTCAACCACATCAAGCTTCAGATACGCCTTTGCCACATCTGACATAAACGACTCTATACCGCCTCCGTTTATTACAAAAACATCGGCTGTGGATAAAAGCTTCATATCCTCCGGTGTTAGCTGAAAATCGTGCAGACAACCGGTCTGTGGCTCGCTTAAGTTTTCAAGTCTCACGCCTTCCACACCATCCACTATGTTTAAAGTGGCAATGTACATAGGATAGAAGGATGTCACGACTGTAAGTATATCGTCAGCTTCGTCAGTATTTTTTGTATTGCCCGAGGCATTTGATGCTCCACCGGCAGTGCCTTTCATACCTGCTGTGTGCTCATATGCCATTACCGCAAGCGTACACACTATCAATATACACAAAAACATAATGCCTACAAATTTGCATTTATTCTTCATATATTAAATATTCGCCTTTCTTTCTATAACTTTATTTCTTTTTATGATTATTAACGCTTTTTTTGCTCTTGGCCTTATCTCTGCGCTCTTTAGTCTTTTTGGCAACCGGCTTTCCGGTCTTCTTCCAGCGCTCCTTTTTGTGCGGCTGGGATGCAGCGGCTCTTTTTGCAGCTGATTTTGCCTCGCGCTTTGCTGCCTCCTCCTGCTTCATGGCAAGAAGCGTCTCCTCGTCAAATACGAGTGAATCTATGAGATTCCAGATTTCGTCCCTGCCTTCCTTTGACATGGACGAAAACGGTATAACTACCGTGCCCGGCTTTACATGAAGCACATCCTTGATAGTCTTTATGTGTGCGGCAATCTGGCTTTTTTTCAATTTATCAGATTTGGTTGCAATGATGATCGGTGCAAAGCCCTGGTTTACCATCCAGTCATACATCATGATATCATTGTCAGATGGCTCATGCCTTATATCTATTAAAAGAAACACTGCCTGAAGCTTTTTTGAGGTGTGAAGATAGTTTTCTATCATCTGTCCCCATTTAGCTTTTATCTCGATATTGGCGTTGGCATAGCCATAGCCCGGCAGATCGACCAGATACATGGCGTCATTGACGTTGTAAAAATTGATGGTCTGCGTCTTGCCGGGCTGTGAAGAGATCCTGGCAAGTGACTTTCTGTTCATGAGTGCGTTGATCAGTGACGACTTGCCTACATTTGACTTGCCGGCGAATGCCACCTCATTATACTCATTGTCAGGGATTGTGCTTGTAATTCCGCAAACTGTCTCTAAATTAACACTTTTAATTACCATAATCTCTTCCTCATTCTTATTTTACAAATGCTATCTTCTCCACCTGTGAAAATCTCTCCACCGGCACGATTTCCATGCCGTCTGTTATTTCTTTTGAAATCTCCTCCAGGTCCTTTTCATTATCCTTTGGAATACACACTGTTTTTATTCCGATTACTTTGGCTGCAAGCAGCTTTTCCTTGAGTCCTCCTATCGGAAGCACCCTGCCGCGCAGTGTTATCTCGCCCGTCATGGCTACATCTGCCCTGACAGGTCTGTCTGTAATGGCTGAGAGCATGGCTGTCGCCATAGTGATACCTGCAGATGGTCCGTCCTTTGGCACTGCGCCCTCCGGAATATGTATATGGATATCATGCTTCGTGTAAAACTCTGCATCAATGCCATATTCTTCGCTTATTGAGCGCACATAGCTAAGTGCCGCCTGTGCCGACTCCTTCATCACGTCGCCAAGCTTACCGGTGAGCACGAGCTCACCCTTGCCCGGCAGCACATTCACCTCGACCTCGAGTGTGACACCGCCCACGCTGGTCCATGCCAGGCCTCTAACGATTCCAACCTCTGCGCGATCATTTTTCTTCTCCGGACTGTACTTCGGATTGCCCAGATATGTCTTAAGATTGGTCTTTGTAACCTTTACAGCAGCTTCGCTGTCCTTAAAGATTTCCCTGGCAGCCTTGCGGCACAGCTTGCCGATAGTCCTCTCAAGGCTTCTGACTCCGGCCTCTCTGGTGTACAGCCTGATAATATCCTTTAGGGCAGAGTCTGTTATCGTAAGCTGTTCCTTTTTAATTCCGTTTTTGCTCTTTTGCTTCTCAACCAGATGTTCCTTTGCTATGTGAAATTTCTCATTTTCAGTGTAGCTTGACACCTCGATAAGCTCCATCCTGTCAAGAAGCGGCTTTGGAATGCCTGAAACCTCATTTGCAGTTGCAATAAAAAGCACCTCCGACAAATCTACAGGCATCTCGATGTAATGATCCCTGAATCTGCAGTTCTGCTCACTATCAAGCACCTCGAGAAGAGCGGCTGATGTGTCACCCTTGTAGTCACTTGACACCTTATCTATCTCATCCAACAGCATGAGAGGATTTGAAACGCCTGCCTGTCTTAAGCCATTTACTATACGGCCCGGCATAGCGCCGATATATGTCTTTCTGTGTCCACGGATTTCTGCCTCATCGCGCACACCACCAAGAGAAATACGCACATATTTCTTCTCCAGTGCAGACGCAATTGAACGGGCTATGCTTGTCTTTCCTGTTCCCGGAGGACCTACAAGACAAATTATAGGACTCTCTCCCTTGCTTGTCAGATTTCTGACTGCCAGAAACTCAAGTATTCTCTCCTTAACATCCTTTAATCCGTAGTGATCATCATCGAGCACCTGTGCTGCATGGTCAAGATCCTTGTTGTCCACAGACATCTTGTTCCACGGAAGCTCAAGTACAGTCTCTATATAGCCTCTCTCAACTGTGCTCTCTGATGAGCTGCTGCTCATATTTCTAAAGCGCTTTATCTCTTTTTTCGTCTTTTCCTTTACGTAGTCAGGCGCATCTAACTCAGATAGCTTTTTCTCATATTCATCAGCCTCCGAGTCAGCATTCTCGCCCAGCTCCTCACGTATCACACCAAGCTGTTCACGAAGCACATACTCCTTCTGATGCTTGTCCACACGAACCTTTACTTTTTTCTGAAGCTCATTCTTTATAGAAATAACCTCCACCTGGGAGAGAAGTAATGATACTATAACCTGATATCTGTCATTGATATCCTCTGCCTCAAGCACCTGCTGCTTAAGCTCATATGACACCGGCAGATTGTTGGTTACATAATCTATGAGCTTTTCAAGATCCTCGTACTGATCTATCTGTCTGATAAGCTCCTTGCTGATTTTGCCGACGACTGCCGCATATCTGTGAAAAGCCTCTCTGACTCCGAGAAGCATGGCTTCCCTGAGATCCTCCGGCAGGCTGTCTGCATTACTATCACAATAACAGATTTCTGCCTCAAGGTACTTCTCACAACCGGTAAAGCCAAGCAATGCTGCCCGGCTTATTCCATCTACAAGTATTCTCACAACATCATTCTGCAGTCTGACAACCTGCTTTATGTCGGCTACTATTCCCATCCGGTAGAGGTCTTCCTGAGTCGGGTCCTCCCTGTCCACATTCCTTTGAGTGACAAGATAAATCTTTTGATCCTGCTCCATAGCCTCCTCGACAGCACGAAGGGAGCGCTCTCTGCTGACATCGAAATGAGCAATCATCCCGGGCAGAATAGTAAGCCCTCTCAGCGCTACTGCAGGCATGTTAATAATCTGTTCTTCCACTTATATCTCCTGTATTATTGCACAGCCTGGCATAAAAACCGCTGTGCAATTTATATTATCCGATGCTGTATCTTTTGTAAAATACCGCCATGTACTTATGATGCTGCTTTTTCCTCGATATATGCCTCCGGCACACACTCACCATCGAGCTTTAAGTTGTCCTCAACGGTATCCTTGTCGATTACACACTTGCTGATGCTCTTGTCTGACGGTATACGATACATAATGTCAAGCATAACAGCCTCCATGATTGCACGAAGTCCTCTGGCTCCTGTCTTTCTCTCAAGCGCCTTGTCAGCGATGGCATTTACTGCATCGTCTGTGAACTCAAGCCCTACTCCGTCAAGCTCAAAAAGCTTGGTGTACTGCTTGATAAGCGAGTTCTTAGGCTCCTTAAGTATACGGATAAGTGCATCCCTGTCGAGTGCCTCAAGTGAGACTGTGATAGGTACACGTCCGATAAACTCAGGAATCAGTCCAAACTTCACAAAATCCTGTGGCAGTGCATGCTTAAATGCCTCTCCCACGTTAAGCTCTGTCTTTGACTTTACATCTGAGTTGAAACCGATAGATGATGTATCCATACGGCTGTCGATAATTTTTTCCAGACCATCAAATGCTCCACCGCAGATAAAAAGTATATTAGTAGTATCAATAGGAATAAGCTCTTGCTGCGGATGCTTTCTGCCGCCCTGTGGCGGTACAGATGCCTCTGTGCCCTCAAGAATCTTTAAAAGAGCCTGCTGTACACCCTCGCCTGACACATCTCTGGTGATTGAGACATTCTCTGATTTCTTTGTAATTTTATCTATCTCATCTATATAAATGATACCATGCTCCGCACGCTCGATATCATAATCTGCCGCCTGAATAAGCTTTAATAGGATATTCTCCACATCCTCACCTACGTATCCTGCCTCTGTAAGTGTTGTAGCGTCTGCGATAGCAAATGGAACATTTATCACTCTGGCAAGTGTCTGCGCAAGAAGTGTCTTTCCTGAGCCTGTAGGTCCAAGCATGAGAATATTACTCTTCTGAAGCTCTACATCTGATGTATCACCTGCCAGTACTCTCTTATAGTGATTGTAAACAGCAACCGAAAGCACCTTCTTTGCCTGGTCCTGTCCTATTACATAATCGTCCAAAAACGCCTTAAGCTCCTCCGGAGTAACAAGATTTATATCATCCTTAGCGCTGCTTTTGTCCTCATGGCCCTCTACGCCTTCTTCCTCAAGAATCTCGGCACATATATCTATACACTCATCGCAGATAAAAGCTCCATTAGGTCCGGAAATCAAACGATTTACCTGGTCCTGTGTCTTACCGCAAAATGAGCAGCGAATCTTTCCGTCGTTTTTTCCTGCCATTATTAACTCCTTTTATTGCATGAGGGCATCCCATATGGGGTACCCTCTTAAATTCATCTGACTTCTGATTATCTGTTTGTTATTACACTGTCTATGAGACCATACTCTGCGGCTTCCTGTGCTGACATATAGTTGTCTCGCTCTGTATCAGCTGCAATTGTCTCGTATGACTTGCCTGTATTGGCTGCTAAAATTTCGTTTAATCTCTTCTTTGTCTTTAAAATATTTTCTGCAGCAATCTGAATCTCAGTAGCCTGACCCTTTGCACCGCCCGATGGCTGATGAATCATAATCTCTGCATTTGGAAGAGCATATCTCTTGCCCTTTGCACCGCCTGCGAGAAGGAAAGCTCCCATGCTGGCTGCAAGACCGATACAGATTGTTGAAACATCACACTTGATGTACTGCATAGTATCGTAAATAGCAAGTCCTGCTGTAACCATTCCACCCGGTGAATTGATGTAAAGGTGGATATCCTTATTCGGATCCTCAGACTCAAGGAATAAAAGCTGGGCAACAACAAGGCTGGCTGTTGTCTCATTTACTTCCTCTCCAAGGAAAATGATACGATCTTTTAATAATCTGGAGTAAATGTCGTAGTTGCGCTCTCCTCTGCTGGTCTGTTCAATGACATATGGTACTAAACTCATATAAAATACCTCCTTTATAAAAGTTCAAAAGACCGGCTCAGAAAATAGGCTTCTGAGCCAGTCCATCAAATCTTGATTCAAAAATCTTATTCTTCTGTAGACTCTTCTGCATCAGCCTTTTTCTTTGCCTTTGCACGCTCTTTAACGTTGTCCATGATAAGATCTACAGCCTTTGTGATAGCAAGGTCTTTCTTCATAGACTCCTTCTCAGCATCTCCCATGTACTCTTTAAGCTTATCAGCCTCCATGCCGTATGCCTTAGCCATCTTCTCTACCTCAGCATCGATATCTGCATCAGTAACCTCGATATTTTCCTCCTTGGCAATCTGCTCAAGTACAAGGCTGCTCTGGATACGTGTTGTAGCCTCAGGACGAACCTGATCCTTAAGCTGGTCAACTGTCATGCCTGAGAACTGTAAGTACTGCTCCATTGTAAGACCGCTCTGTGCGATTCTCTGAGCGAACTCCTCAACCATTGTCTCACACTGTGTCTCAATCATTGCCTCAGGAAGATCCATCTTTGACTTGTCGATAATCTTCTGGATAGCCTCATCCTCTTTAGTCTTCTTAGCTTCTGTCTCTTTCTTCTCTGTGAGGTTCTTTTTGATTTCCTCTTTGTACTCAGCTAATGTATCAACACCTGCTGCATCCTGTGCAAACTCATCATCAAGCTCTGGAAGCTCCTTAGCCTTGATCTCGTTGATCTTAACCTTGAATGTAGCCGGCTTTCCTGCAAGGTCTGCTGCCTGATACTTCTCAGGGAATGTTACATTAACCTCAACCTCATCGCCTGTGTTCTTTCCTACTAACTGATCCTCGAATGTATCGATGAATGTGTGTGAACCGATCTCTAATGGATGATTCTCACCCTTTCCACCCTCGAAAGCTACTCCGTCAACAAATCCCTCAAAGTCGATAACTGCTGTATCTCCCTCTGCTACAGGACGATCTGTAACTGTAACTGTTCTTGCATTTTTGTTTCTCTGGTTCTCAAGCTCAGCGTCAACCTCTTCATCAGAAACTGATGTGTCAATCTTTGTAACTGTAACGCCCATGTACTTACCAAGAGTAACCTCAGGTCTTACAGCAACCTCTGCTGTGTAGATGAAAGGCTGTCCCTTCTCAATCTGAGTAACCTCAACTGTTGGTCGTGAAACAATGTCAACACCGCTCTCGTCAACTGCACCTGCGTATGTCTGCTGCATAAGAATGTTTGCTGCATCCTCGTAGAACACACCTGCTCCATACATTTTCTCAATCATAGCTCTTGGCACTTTTCCTTTACGGAATCCAGGTACACTAATCTGTTTCTTCTGCTTCTGATATGCAGAATCCAATGCTTTCTCTAATTCCTCAGCTGCTACCTCAATAGTAAGCTTCGCCATATTATGCTCTAAATTCTCAACCTGTACACTCATGTCAATCGTTATCCTCCTTAAAAATATATATGAATGGTATGTACATCAAATGTAATGTGGGCATGCTTTTTAAACTGCTAAGCCCAGTCATTGGATGATTATAACACAACAAATCCACTATTTCCAGTGTTTTTTACATTAAATTTGCTTTTGTGTATAATTCCATAAATTGTCAGCAATACCAAAACATATTTTTGTCATTTTACGGCATAATATTTCCATACACATACAGCTTGTGTATAACGTTTTAAAAGGAGGTATTGCATTATGGCAGCATCAAGTAGTAAAAAGGCTTCTGTACCGGAGGCAAAAGAGGCTATGAGCCGTTTCAAGGAAGAGGTTGCTTCAGAGCTTGGAGTCCCTTTAAAGGAGGGCTACAACGGTGACCTTACTTCTAAGCAGGCCGGTTCAATCGGTGGCGAGATGGTCAAACAGATGATCATGAAGCAGGAGCAGCAGATGAAATAAGCTCTGCAATAGCAGGCTTCAAATGTACGCTTCAAATGCAAGCATAAAAAGAGGCCGCGCACCATGGGGTTGGTGTGTGACCTCTTTTGTTATAATACTAATGATATGAGGGTCAAAAGATATTTTGCCCCTCATTTATGATTAATCTGATTATTTGCTGAACGTTGTATTAGTATACCAGTCCCTGTCGAATATGCTCTACTGTGGCATCGTCTGTGAAGTATCTGACAAGCTCGAGTGCAAACGCAATAGCTGTTCCCATTCCACGACTTGTAATCACATTGCCGTCCACAACTACAGGCTGCTCAAGCCACTGTGCACCGAGCAGCTTTTCCTCAAAACCCGGATGACAGGTAGCTTTTTTGCCCTCAAGTATATGATTCTCACCGAGCACGCTAGGCGCTGCACATATCGCTGCAACAAGCTTTCCCTCAGCGGCGAATCTCTTAATTGTCTTTACTACGGTCTCATCAGCACCGAGGTTTAATGTACCCGGCATGCCTCCCGGCAGTACGATTGCATCGTAGCTGTCAAAATCAGCCTGCGCCTTTGTGGTATCTGTCTTAAATGTCACCTGATGAGAGCTTGTCACCTCGGCTTTTTCCGTGATTGATATGGTTTCAATCTCCAGCTTTGCTCTTCTAACTATATCGACTACTGTAAGTCCTTCAATCTCCTCACAGCCGTCTGCCATAAAAATTCCTACTTTAATCATATTTTTCTCCTTTATTTTTCTTTGATAATACTAAAAAGCTGCGGTTCATCCTTGAATTTTTAAATACCGGTCATTATAATCATACATAAATGATATGAGGGTAAAACAAAAATATAAACCGTAACTATAAATCTACCAGTAACCTGAAAGGATATACCATGGAAATCGAAAGAAAATACTTACTTAAACAGCTTCCTTCCAATTTAGACAGCTACGCGAGCAAAAAAATCGCCCAGGGCTATCTGTGCACCTCGCCTGTTGTCAGAGTCAGACGCTCAAATGACAGCTATTATATGACCTACAAGGGAGCCGGTCTTATGGTGCGCGAGGAGTACAATCTTCCTCTCACAAAAGAAGCCTACGACCATCTTGTCCAAAAGATTGACGGTCGTCTCATCGAAAAGACACGCTATCTCATACCTCTTGACGGTGGTCTGACCGCAGAGCTTGATGTATTTGAGGGTGACCTGGCTCCTCTTACACTTGTGGAGGTTGAATTCGACTCTGTCGACGCAGCAAATGAATTCACAGCGCCTGACTGGTTTGGCGAGGATGTCACTGAATCCGGCAAATATCACAACAGCTATCTGAGCCGATTGGAAAATTCATAGTACTGCCTGGTCTTTATCGTATTCTTTAAATCATCATACCGCTTTTGCAATGGGCCCTCAGGAACTACAACATCCATAACCACCGCTATGTCATCTATAAGGCGGTCGGTTATGATATCCCTCATTGAAATAAGTATATTGTACTTCTCTTCAAAGGTATCCGCATCAAGGAACTCCAGCAAACGCGGATCCGGTGCCTGGCCTTCATCTGCATCCGGTGCCGGCTCATAACATGCCTGTGTCTGAACACTCACAGCTTCAGGTGCATTAGCTGCAATCGCATTAGTGTTGGAAGAGATACTCTTTCCCGACATATCCTCCGGCTTATCCTTAAGTGTGATCTTCTCAAATCTGTATTTCTGCTTCACATCAGGATATTTCTCATGGTCCACCTCGCTTACAAACATGTCGAGTGGTCTGGCGTATATCCCAAAATCATCATATAAAGCCTGATAAATCACAAGCTTTTCCCCTGTCTCTGAATGTGTCGCCACTGCAACTATCTGATACAGCTTATTCTTAAAGTGCCTGTAAAGCTCTCCGGGCTTTGGTGTTCTGTCCATCATTTCTGCCTCTTTTCCTATTATTTAAAAGTTGTTAATCATGTCTAAGCCTTCCCCAAGGAAATCTCTCTCAAACTCCAGATTGCCACTGTATCCCATGGCAATCAGATCCTCAACACTGCCAAACATGCTCTGTGTCTCAGCCTCTATAATCTTTGCACCATCAGCTGCTTTATTATGCAGTGTCTGGCAGTTTCTTGAGTGCTCCTGCGCCAGCCTCTGCTGCGCCTCGCTATGTCCGTGCATAGTCTCAAGCTCTTTTTGTGTCGTATCATCCGCAAAGCGTGCGTTATTTTTCACGGCCCTCTGCACTATATCCGGATTGCTCTGCTGTGGTCTCTGCTGTGGCTGTACTCTCTGCTGCATCTGTGGTCTCTGAGGCTGCTGTGCTCTCTGCTGCATCTGTGGCTGTGGTCTCTGCTGATATGCCTGGTTCAATGCATTCATACCCGACTGAACTGTATTCTGCATGCTGTTCCATATCTGCTGCATCTGCTTCTGCTGCGGTCTCGATTTGTTTGGCTGCGTGTTTTTGCTGCCTGCGCTCTTTGATTTTTTGTTAATGTAAAAAACAGCTCCTAAAATAATTGCCCAAATTATAACATCCATATTCTGCTCCTTTTCAATCTACATTTTCTATGTCAATCCCTGAATATCCTGCACATATCGCGCAGTATGTACTCTGCTGTCTGTTCCGGCTCCCATTGCTTTGTAACACCCACAAGCAGTGGCTTAAGCTCCGACAGTATCCTTGCCGTGCGCCGGTCTGTCGTGCCCTCATACTTATCGTTTATGGCCTCAGCCTGCTTCACACATGCCTCAAGCTGCTTTAATATATCCTTCCAGAACTCCTCGTAATATATCTCATGCACTCTCTTAGTCTTTTGTGTGAAATTTAGCTCTGCAAGCTCTTTGTTGCTGTGCCCCAGATAGAAATATGACAGAGCAAACAAATCAGGCTTTTTCCTTTCAAGCCCCTCATTTGTCAGGTGTATCAGATTCTCTATCTCACTCTGTAAAATGATACCGTTGTCAAAGGATGACAGATATCTCTCCCCCTGCTTTACAACAGAGTCCAAAGTCGTGTGAAAATCCGTGTCCACCTTGCTGATTAAAAATTCATCGTCAAACATACCGCTTTTCGCTTTGCAAGCCTTTATCAGCTCTCCAAAGTGCTTCCGGTCGGTTCCTGTGAGCTCACAATACCCGATAACTTGCTGCTCCAGCTCCTTTAAATCTGAAAGCAGGCTGCTTAAACCTGTCTTCACGCCATAATAGCGCTTTGCAACACCGGAGGAATTCTTTTTGGTTTTGACATACAGCTTAAGCCAGCTGTTGACCACTGTCATGTCGGCACCTGCCGTATCCATCGCTGTCTTAAATTTCTTTTCCGTATCACTTAGTCCTAAAATCATCACACACCCTCAAACATCATTCTAAAACTATATAATAACAATTCTACACCATTATCATATTTTTTTAAAGAGCCTTTTTTCGCTCTGAAAAGCCCACTTTAAACGCAAAAAAGGAAGCCATACAATAGCTGTATGACTTCCTATATACTCTGCATGTTATTCGCATCGTCGTGCGAATGGCACGAGCGGCTTTGTTATGATAGCAAAATCAGATTAACGACCGAACTGCATATCGTTGTTACCTGATTTTGTTGTGAACATCTCAAGCATGTTGATTGGATCGTTGTAATCCATAAGCCATCCCTCACGGGCGAAATCAAACTGTCCGTCCTTACGGCTGTTAAGGAATACGTTCCACTCCTGCTGCTCAACCTTTAAGTTGATACCTACCTTTGAAAGATCAGCCTGAATAGCCTCACCAATCTTTACATTGGCCTCTGAGTTGTTTACGAGGTATGAGAACTCGATAGTCTGGTTTACCTGGCCTGTGCTCTCATCTAATAATCCGATAGAAGCAAGAAGCTCTTTAGCCTCCTCAAAGTTCTTATCGTAATCTGTGCCGTAGTAGTCCTTGTTCTTGAACTCGCCACCGTTACCATCTGTAACACCCTCTGGGATAAATGTTGTGGCAATCTTCTGTCCGCCCTGGGCGATTGTATCGATGATGTACTGACGATCGATAAGAAGACAGATTGCTTTTCTGAATACCTTAGCCTGGTCAGCATCTAATCCAAGTTCTGAGTAGAGCTTAGAGTTGATGTTGAAGCCTGCGTAGTATGTTCCAAGGTTGTCTACTGTGTAGAACTCGCTTGTCTTCTTAGCTGCCTCAATCTCTGCTGTAGGAATTGAATCAATAAAATCAAGGTCACCGTTCTGGTAAGCTGTGTAAGCTGAAACATCATCAGATGTAAGCATTACGTTCATCTCATCAACTGTTACATTGTCAGCATCCCAGTAGTTAGGATTCTTAACATATGTCATGCTTGAATCATGTTTCCACTCCTTGAGTGTGAATGCACCGTTTGTAACGAACTTGTCGCTTGCATCGTTTGCCCAGTCATCATTTCCCTCTACTGACTTCTGGTTTACAGGGAAGAAGAATGGGAATGCACATAAGTCAAGGAAGTATGGTGTAACTGCTTTAAGCTTGACTGTAAGAGTCTTTCCATCCTCAGAAGCTACTACATCATCAGCAGCAAGACCCTTTGTATCATCATATCCTGCGAATACTGCGCAAAGGTAGCTGTAATCTGCAGCTGTCTTAGGATCTGCTGCTCTCCTCCAAGACCACTCGAAATCCTTTGCAGTAAGCTCATCACCATTTGACCACTTAAGACCGTCACGCATTGTGAATGTGTATGTGAGGCCATCCTCAGAAACCTCATAGCTCTCTGCACATGCAGGCTCAAGCTTGCCCTCAGCGTTGTAACGCATAAGACCCTCAAAGCTGTTTACTGCAAGACATCCGCCGTCAACAGTACTGTTTAATGCAGGATCGATATGATCAGGCTCTGATGCCATGAAGATGTTTAACTTTCCGGCATTCTTTGTGTTCTTTGCATTGTAGAAGTATTTCATACCCTCTACTGTTGAGTATACGCCTGTGACATAATCCTTGAGCATATACTGGTCATTGTAGTAGTAAAGTGGAATAACACACCATGTATCCATAAGCATATCCTCTGCCTGGTGCATCATCTCTGCACGCTTTGCAAGATCTGCTTCTGTACGGATAGAATCTACTAACTTGTCATAGCTTGTCCAGTCTACCGCTGTTGATACAGCAGTATCAGGAGTGTCGTTAGTAGATGTTTTGTTGTTGCTCTTGCTTCCACAAGCAGTCATGCCAAGTGCCATAGCTGCAACAAGAGTAAGTGCTACTAATCTCTTTTTCATCTTTCTTCCTCCTAATTAATTAATATGAAAATAAATTTATGTTAGAACCGGCACAAGTGACTTAAGCTATATGCCGGTAAAAACCTTATATTAGCGGTTGAAGCATGCAACCATATGTCCGTTTCCTCTGTCTGTAAGCTCCGGACGTGCTGCAGCACACTGCTCTGTCGCGTATTTACAGCGCGAACGGAATGGACACCCGCTAGGCATGCGAAGAGGTGAAGGGACATCTCCCTCAAGCACGATTCGCTTGCTGTGTCTGGCAGTCTCAGGATCCGGAATCGGAACCGCTGAAAGCAGCGACTGTGTGTACGGATGGATTGGATTGTCCATCAGCTCATCTGCATCTGCAAGCTCCATCATATGACCTAAGTACATAACAGCTATTCTGTCAGAGATATGCTGCACTACAAGCAGATCGTGCGCTATAAACAGGTATGATAACCCTCTCTCCTTCTGCAGATCCTCAAACATGTTGACTACCTGGGCCTGAATTGAAACATCAAGTGCCGATACCGGCTCATCACATACGATAAACTTCGGATCTACTGCAAGCGCTCTTGCTATTCCGATACGCTGTCTCTGTCCACCCGAAAACTCATGTGCATAGCGTGTGGCATGGTCTGCGTTTAGTCCAACTGTCTCCATGAGATCCATAATCATCTCATGTCGCTCTTTCTTGCTATTGTAAAGCTTGTGCACATCGAGAGGCTCTCCGATGATATCCTCAACCGTCATACGAGGGTTGAGTGATGAATACGGATCCTGGAATACCATCTGCATCTGCTTACGGTAAGGATGCATATTCACATCTATCTTCTTCTCACTGTCAAACAATACATTGCCGTCGAACTCAATGCGTCCTGCTGTAGGCTGATACAGACGTAAAAGAGTACGTCCTACGGTTGTCTTTCCACAGCCTGACTCTCCAACAAGTCCAAGCGTCTCACCCGGCTTTATGGCAAATGACACATCATCGACTGCCTTTAATTCCATCTTTTTAAATCCGTCATGAACAGGGAAATACTGCTTCAAATGGTCTACCTTGAGCAGGTACTCGTTGTTATTTGTCTCATTACTCATTTGATTTTCCCTCCTCCATCATATTCTTAATATTCATCCAGCATGATGCGAGATGATCCTCTCCAACCCAGATTTCCTCCGGCTTTTCGGTGAGACATATCTTCATAGCGGCATCACAGCGAGGGCAGAATGCACAGCCCTTTGGCATGTTGAGCATATTGATTGGTGTGCCTCCGATAGGAACAAGCCTAGTTTTTGAATTGGTCTTTGTAGGGATTGAACGAAGCAGTCCCTTTGTGTACTCATGCGCCGGGCTGTAGAATATGGCATCTGCTGTTCCTCTCTCACACACACGGCCGCCGTACATAACTATGATCTCGTCACACATTGAAGCAATGACACCCAGATCATGTGTAACCATGATGATTGCCATGCCAAGCTTTTCCTGCAGTGACTGCATAAGCTCAAGAATCTGTGCCTGGATAGTCACATCAAGAGCTGTTGTCGGCTCATCTGCGATAAGGATATCCGGCTCACAGGCCAATGCCATAGCTATCATGACACGCTGTCTCATACCACCGGAAAGCTCATGAGGATACTGATTTACACGCTTCTCAGGCTCATTTACTCCTACAAGTGTGAGCATCTCTATAGCGCGCTCCTTTGCTTCCTTCTTTGTACGGTCTGTGTGAAGAAGCACTGCCTCCTCAAGCTGGTAGCCTACCGTAAATACCGGATTAAGCGATGTCATAGGATCCTGGAAAATGATTGAACAGCATTTTCCTCTGAAATCTGCCATTTTCTTTTTGTTCAATTTGGTGATATCCTCACCCTTATATTTTACTGAGCCGCCTGTGATGGCACCATTCTCAGCAAGAATCTGCATGATTGAATATGCTGTAACTGACTTTCCTGAGCCTGACTCTCCTACGATTCCAAGAGTCTTTCCCGGCTCAAGCTTAAAGCTGACACCGTTTACAGCTGATACGTCTCCGTTATCGGTCTTGAAGGTAGTGTGCAGATCAGATACTTCAAGAACAAACTTATTATCTTCCATCTTACTCACTCCTTACTATTTCGATAATTTAGGGTCAAATGCATCTCTTAAGCCGTCACCGATAAGATTCAATGTAAGAACAATGATACAAATCGTAAGCGCCGGAAAAATAAGACGCAATGGGTAGCTCTGGAGTCCGCCACGCGCTGTATTTGCCAACGAACCAAGTGAAGGCATAGGAGCCGAAACACCAAGTCCGATAAATGACAGATAACTCTCAGTAAAGATGGCTGATGGTATCTGAAGCGCTGTAGTAATGATGATTACTGACAGACAGTTCGGTAAAATGTGTTTTCTGATAGTGCGGGCTGATGATGTTCCGATACACTTTGCTGCGAGAATGTACTCATTCTGCTTAATGGTAAGAATCTGACCTCTTATAAGTCTTGCCATTCCTACCCAGTAAAGCAATCCAAACACTATGAAAAGTGCAATCATGTTGACACCGAGCTTTGAAAGCACTGTACCCTTTATTACAGGTGTCAGCACCTCATTTAATACAACTGCGAGTAAAATGATGAGCAGCATATCCGGCAATGAATAAATGATATCTACTATTCTCATCATAACCATATCTACCTTGCCACCGCAGAAGCCTGATACGGAACCATAAATGATACCGATTATAAGCACAAGCAGTGATGCAAACACACCGACTCCCAGCGATACACGAGCTCCGTAAACAACACGGATAAAATAGTCTCTTCCGAGCTCATCTGTGCCAAAAATGTGCGGGAAAAGCTTCTCACCTGCATCAATCTGTGCCTGCTCAGCCTCGCTGTACTGGAAAGGTCCTAAGTTCTGTGCACCCTTAACGATATCTGCATAGCCGTAAGGCACAATCTTTGGTGCCAGAAAAATAACCAAAATAAGTAAAACCAAAACTATAATAGAACCCATAGCCAGTGGATTTTTGCGGAGTCTCTTAAGACCATCCTTCAAGAAGGTAGTTGACTCACCCATAACCTCCTGCTGGCGTTTTTCTTCATCTGATGCCTTGGCAAAATCCTTCATATCGAACTTGCTAAGGTCAATCTGTGTGGAGAAAGGAGCTCTCTTCATATTATCTTTCATCTTTATCTCTCCTTAATCAAGCTTAATACGTGGATCAATCACTTTGTATACAATATCTGTAATGAGGTTCGCGCCTACCATGATGACAGCAAGGAAAAGTGTTGTGGCCATAATCATTGTGTAATCACGGTTTGTGATACAGCTTACGAACTTGGAACCGAGTCCTCCGATATTGAAAATACTCTCAATAACCATTGAACCTGTGAGGATACCACCAATCATAGGTCCCACATATGTGATGACCGGAATGAGCGCATTACGAAGCGCATGTACAAATATAATCTTGTACTGATGTACACCCTTGGCCTTTGCCGTACGGATGTAATCCTGTCCGAGTGCATCAAGCATTGAAGTCTTTGTAAGTCTTGTAATATATGCCATCGGTGAAAGTGACAGTGACAGCACCGGAAGTAATACCATGTTGCTTCCTGAGCTGAAGGCCTGCACCACACCAAGCTTTATACAGAAGAAATAAAGTAATAACGTAGCGATGACAAATGACGGCATCGACGTAATCAGTGTGACGAAGAATACTATAACTCGATCCGGCCACCTGTTTCGCATCAGCGCTGCTATCGAACCGAGCACCACTCCGAATACTATCGCAGTGAGCGCCGCTAAAAGTCCAAGCTTCGCTGAAATCGGGAAGCTCTCCCCAATGATATCTGAGATCGGACGGTCTGTCTTAAGACTAACACCGAAATCTCCGTGCAGCACGCCTGCCATGTAGTTCTTGTACTGGACTATAAGTGGCTGATCCAGTCCGTAGCGTGCCTCAAGCTCTTTCATTACCGCCGGACTCTTTGCCTTCTCCGAATTGAATGGACCACCCGGAATTGCATTCATGGCAAAGAATGTAATAAGACTGATAATGAAGATTGTAAAAATCGCGAGAATAACTCTCTTTACAATGTACTTACCCATATTTTTCTCTCCCTCTTGGATTTGTATCGATAATGCATTATTTTTATTTTTTAAAGCATTATCACTGCACCACGTCAAAGTATTTTGTCTAATACGCAAAAAAGTGCGAATGACCTCATTGTCATTACACACTCCCTAATCTTGCTGTCTGATACAACTGTCGTTCTGACGCGAACAATTCTTTTTTATTATACACAGAAATCATACTTTGTCAATTGGATATATTTTCCTATATTATTTTCATTTTTGCATAAAAATTAGTCATTTTTTATAATACTCATTAATAAGGGTAATTTATGCAGTTTATAAGCATTATTTATACATTTTTATTCATTTTTATTTTTGCATTAAAATATTAATTTTCAACGCATGATTACTTTGAATTGTTAAGTACCGGTGTTATTCTGGCATTAAACGGATATTTGGTGTATAATTACATATCATTATATATCAAGGAGCCACCTATGCTTACATACGACGATGCACTCAATCTCAACTACTATAAAAAAACAACCTTTACCGGCTGGATGAACGGCATGCGCTTTCTCATAAAGCGTGAGGAGCCAGTCATCAAGGAAGCCACCGAGGATACACCCGAGGAAAAGGGCGAGCCAATCTTTCATGCATGGATATGGCCGGGGCCATATATTTTTGACCTGACCGACGACAGCAAAAAGACTGACAATACCTTTCCATTTACAGATGACGGAAAAAAACAGTGTGTAGACTGGATTAATGAGGTCATCAGTGCACATTCAAACGAATATCCGAAAAATAAAACAGATGGAGAAAACCTGCTTTCGTAATGTGATAAATAATGTTGACACACCTGAAACAAAATGATATACTGTCAAAGTGTTTGCGGGCATGGCGGAATTCTTGACAATTGAACTGCTAACGTTCAATTGTAGGCAGATGCGCTACTGTACGCGGCATATATATGCGGGCATGGCGGAATTGGCAGACGCGCTAGATTTAGGTTCTAGTGGGAGACCGTGCAGGTTCAAGTCCTGTTGCCCGTACTGTTTACAAGGGTTTCAGAGGTTTTTATTACTTCTGAAATTCTTATTTTTTTATCATTTTTTACTATACGAAAGGATACCGCAATGCAGGCTTACAAGGATTTGGTAAAAGCGCTTCCGGGCTTAAAAGAGGATATGCCACGCGCATTTTACATGCTCGCAGAGCTCTTTGATTACGGCTCATTTGATATATGCACAAGTGACGACAAATATATAATCCCTTATATCATGAATGATGCGGTGGAATGCTATCTGACTGTGGAAAATGCAGTGTTAAAGGGCGATTATCATTGCGAGGAAGAAATCATTTCGGCATCGTTGGTTTTGAAAAGCCAAAATGGCTACGGACTCATTCTGCACCAGCAGGACAATGTGATCACACTCTGGTTTGATAATTTGCATGTGCATGAGGCATGCTTTAAATACCATGAAATAGGGCATTTCTGGGTAAAGGGACAGGAACAGTGGCGTATGCTTGTATATATGGTAGGAACAATCGCTGATAAGTATATGTACATGGGAAAGGAATACTGCAACGAGACAGAATGCTTTATCCAGAGCCTTATTTACTTTGCACCGTTTCGCAGATGGACACCGGTACCTGGCGATTTGATGGAGTATCATTTTCCGGCCCGTGTAGAGGGAATAGACATTATGGAGGAGCTTTGCAGGGAGGTTTCGGACACTGATTATCTTAAGCTCATTGCACGCTACAGGGCAAATCCATGTGAGAAAACGGAAAAGCTTTTGAGTAGACATTTAGCCGATGCAAAAAGAGTACCGCTTTATCAGTATATTTATAAGCTTGTGATAAAGGCATCAAAGGATTATCCGGAGAGAAATTACGGAAATCAGATAAATGAACGCATAAAAGAAAAGCGTAAAGCGCTTGAAAAGGAGCTGCTTCAAAAGGGATACACCGGAAAATACCCTGTGTTTTCCAAGAAAAATACGACTGTGCGTGTAATGGAGGAACAGCCCTACGTCACAGCAATTCTCGAGTGGGATGATTACAAATATAAGCAGCAGCTTATGATTTCTGAGTGCAGTTCAAAAAAGTATGATGGAATTAATGCTGGATTTTTTAAAGGAATAGGCAGACACGGACGCATTGTGCAGGTGTAGATACACATAAAACAAAAGCCACGGAGCAATCCGTGGCTTTCATAATACGCTTATTACAAGGATGGGCTTGAGAAGACTCGAACTTCCGACCTCACGCTTATCAGGCGTGCGCTCTAACCGGCTGAGCTACAAGCCCTTGTGTTTTGCACAAAACGTATACTACAATATTTTTGGTGAGAAGTCAAGAGTTTTTTACTGGTTTTCTTTATTTCTGTCAATAATCAATCTTGAAGTAACTGTTCAGTACCTTATTCACATTCAAACTGTATTTCCACAACAAACCGCTTCCCCTCAAGCCTTGCTTCAATACTCCCGCCCATTCTCTCCACAAGTTCCTTTGCAATCGAAAGCCCAAGCCCGCTCGATGATATGCTCCTCGCCTCATCGGCTTTGTAAAAGCGCTCAAACACCTTGTCCACATCTATATCATCAGGATTTTTTACATCATTTGAAACCAAAATATGGACAATCCTGTTTTTTGAAGTACGCTCGTCATCTGAAGCCCTGCAATTGCACGAATCCTGTTGCTTCATCTGTATGCAGATGCTCTTCTGCCCATGCACCAGCGCATTTTTTATTACATTCTGAAACACCCGCCTGAGCGCCTGCACATTTGCAATGATAAATATCGTGTCCTCACATATATCAAGTGACGGCTCAATGCCCTGCTTTTTCCACTCCTCATAATACGAAAACACTGTCTGCTTTAAAAGTCTGCTGACACAGCAATTAGACAGCTCTAGCTTGAAGCTGTCATTTTTAAGCTTTGTGAACATGAAAAGCTCCTCGAGCATATCCTTAAGGCTTGTGATGCGCTCCTGGATGATATCTATATAATGCTCCTGCGCGCTCTTGTCAGTCTCATCCCTAAGCAGCTGAAAATAGCCGTCCAGCGAGGTAAGCGGAGTGCGGATATCGTGCGACAGGTTTGTGTACGTGTCAGATATCATCTGCTCCTTTTTCGCTGCTGCCTCACGTTGCCTGTGCCATTGCTCTAAAAATCTGTTTATGCGCTCCTTAAGCCTTCCGATATCAGCCATGTTGGTATCGGTTAAAAGGAGCATATTTGTATCCTTTTCGCATAAAAAATCAAGCTGTTCGTTAATGTCACGAAGCTGTGCCCTTATTTTTACGAGCACAGCTATTAAGACAGCTACCGAAACTGCAAGTATTACAGTCAGTATTTTCCAAATCATGTTTTATTCCTCATTCAAAACACATTATATATCCCTGCGTTTAAATACACCGTACACTGCAATCAGTGACACCACTGCCCACACAGCGGCTACCGCAAATGCACCGCCTACTGTCTTTGCAGACGCACTCAGATCAAGCTCAGAAATCTGATTAACAATAAGGTAATCATTTATATCAAAGTTCTTTACTCCGATTTTTTCAATAAGTATATTGATTCCACTGAAAATCAGTGTAAAGATACCTGTACACATGCACACAGCGATAATCATGCTGATTACATTGTTTTTTATAATGATTGCCATTGCCATGACAAAATATACAAATAAAAGTGTGACCACATACTGGCTGCCAAGCATCTTAAATAAGTCTGCTGCATCTCCGAATTCTGCTCCATGTAAAAACAGCGGTGTCGCAATACACTGGACGATCACATCAAGTGCCATGGCCACAAAGGTAAATACCGAAAGCGCTATCATCTTTGAAAACAGCAGCACTCCACGGCACTTCACCTGTCCGCCTACGCTCTTTATATAGCCGCTGTTTAGGTCTGCTGTTGAAAAGAGCACCGTAAATATTGCAAGTAAAAGTGCCAGGTCAAGACCCGCTATATCGCTTTCAACCATATCTGCTATGGTCGGTACCTCATCTGACATGTCGGATTCATCCATTTCAAGCCCGACTGTTGCCGTTGGTCCATTTGACGATTCCGCCGATGCTGTATCGTATTCATCTGCTATCTCACTGTCTGACTCACTTACCATAGTGACATCATCAGTTGTTTCCACGATGCTCTCTGTCGCCATACTTCTGACAAGAGCGGTCATACCGCTCATAGCTATTGCGAGTGCCATAGCTATTACAAGTATAACATAAGCTGACTTTGTATGTATCAGTCTGTAAATATCCATTCTTACCGCATTAAACATTTGTCGCACCTCCTGTGATACTAAGGAAATATGTCTCAAGCTCCATTCCTGTGACCGCTAGCTGTGCCACCGAAACTCCTGCTGTGACCAGCGCTGTATTTAAGGCGGCGCTATCATTCAGGCGCTCATAGACATCTATATGATTTTTGTCCACTATCATGTAGTGCACAAAGCCCATCTTATCGAGCACAGGCACTGCTTTATTTGGATTGTCCACTGTCAGTGTAATCTTCTCACTGCACTTGGAAAGCAGCTCCTCTCTGGTAATTTCCTGAAGCAGGGCTCCATTATTTATAATGCCGTAATCTGTGGCAAGCTTTGAAAGCTCCTCCAATATATGGCTTGAAATAAACACAGTCATATCCTGCTGTGCACACAGATTCTGAATCGTATCACGCACCTCTGCAATTCCCTGTGGATCAAGTCCGTTGATAGGCTCATCAAGCACTAAAAGGTCAGGCTCTCCAACCAGCGCCATGCCGATTCCAAGCCTCTGCTTCATACCAAGTGAAAAATTCTTTGTCTTTTTCTTTCCCACATTTAACAAACCTACCTTATCAAGTATGCCCTCTGCATACCCCTTTTTACTGATGCCGAAGAGACGGCACTTCATCTCGATATTTTCCTTCGCCGTCATGTTTGGATATACACCCGGTGCCTCAATCAGGCAGCCCACTCTTGAGCGTACCTTTGACAAATCCTTTCCAGCGTATCCAAACATGGATATCTCTCCGCTTGTCGGCTTTGCCAGACCACCGATCATTCTCATACAGGTAGTCTTGCCGGCACCGTTTCTGCCGATAAATCCATAGATTGCACCCTTTTTGATGTGGATATCCACATTGTCAACCGCTTTCTGGTGCCCATACTGCTTGGTCAGTGCCTTTGTCTGCAATAATATTTCACTCACAACCAAATCTCCTTTTCTTGCATAATATAATAGTGAGGGTAAAAGAACTCTATGTATTCCTTAGCAACCCTTTAATCATAATATAAATGTAAAATCCTAATACATCGCTAACAAAAAGTAAAAAAAGAGTAAAGCTTGTTTACCTTTACTCTTTCATTTTGTAGCCTATGCCCCACACGGTCTCTATGTACTCATCATCGGTCAGCTTTTTTATCTTCTTTCTGATATTGCTGATGTGCACATCAAGAGTCTTTGTCTCGCCAATATACGGCTCATCCCAGGCATATTCAAATATGTCCTCCTTGGCAAACACCTGTCTGGGATGCGCCATGAGAAGCTCGAGTATGGCAAACTCCTGCTTTGTGATGCCGTCAACAGCGTTATCTTCCACGTAAAGCTGTCTTGAAATCCGATCAAGCACAAGCTGTCTGTGCTCTATTTTAGCAGGACCCGCTATATATGTATTTGCAGTATCTCCCTGCCCGGTCTCATTTTCTGCTTTTGTCTGGTTTCCTCCTGCCTTGCCCGACTTTGAAGGTACATCTGCCACCGCATGACGCAGCTGCACAGCCACTCTGGCAACGACCTCCTTTATCTCAAACGGCTTTGTGATGTAATCATCAGCGCCTGCCACGAGCAGATTGATTTTCTCATCCAGCTCATCCTTTGCCGTAAGGATTATCACCGGAAGTGACGCATCCATCTGCCGTATCCGTGCCAGAAGCTCCTCCCCTGAAAGCCCCGGAAGCATCAGATCCAATAGCACAAGCGCATAGGCTTCCCTGTCCAGCTTAAGCAAAAGCTCTCCCTCTGTGCCTGACCATGCCTGCCTTGTCCTATATCCGGCTTTTGAAAGCGCTGTCGCAAGCAGATCATTAATGTCCTTGTCATCCTCTATTATGAGTATCTCCCCGGATTTGTTGTCTGTCATAATATTCCCTTTCTCTATCTGTTGTACCACTTAATAACTTTTTATATTCTAGAAATATCCCTCGACTCCCTGCACCAGTCCGTCTGCCAGATTTTCAAGTGTGGCATCGCTGTGGTCAGAGCATGCGTTGCCAAGCTCTACATCCACTGATGGTACCGTGCTGTATGAGGTCTGTGTCAGGTCTATTGCCATAGAGCCATTACCGTTTATCTTTGCTCCATGAGCGCGCAGTCCTTCTATCAGGCTTGCCCCAAGTGCATCATGCTGCTGCCAGTGCGATGCAACCGGCTCCATACCCTTTATGCCTCCCGGCACTGATATGTAAAAGCAGCCCTTATCGTAGCTTAGTCCGTCCCCATCCCAGTGCAGCGCAATATGACAGTCTGCCGCATTATTGCAGATGACAGTACGTGCCACGTTATCAAGCTGTACATCGCTTCCGTCTCTTACCATAAGCACATCATAGCCTGCCGCAAGCAGCTTGTCCTTTAGTATCTGCGCCATGCGAAGTGTAACAGAGCTTTCCGGTGTACCGTCATTAAAGGACATACCTCCTGAAACTGCCACTGCTTTTGTTGCGCCTGCGCCTGTTGTACCGCCTGTGGTCTTTGCCGAGCCATCCGGATGACAGAGTGTCTTTACTGATGTGCCTCCGCTCGTTCCGTGACCTGCATTGACACCTACTACTATATTTTTGCGGTTTGCTGTGGCCTTGTACATGACCGCACAGCCTGAATTTATCGCTGAATGGTCTGCATACTGCCATGAAGGATTTAGTGATACCGATTCTCCATTCTCATAGGATGCTCTTTCTACATACTGATATGAGGAATTATTTTCACCTGAATCGTTCTGCTCCTCGTCCGGCTGTTCGGCAGTCTGTTCTTCCTGCTGCGCTTCTGTCTGCTGTGTTTCTTTTGCGGCCTCTGTTACCACCTCTGTCACAGCTTCTGTTTCCGTAGGCATCTCAACCTTCTCTGCAGCCTGTGTCTCTGTTGCAGGCTCTGTCGGTGTATCCTGTGCTTTTTTGCCACATGATGCGAGGGTAAATATCATCATGCCTGTAAGTAATATTGCGGTAAGTCTTTTCATTTTATGTGATCTCCGTTTATAATTAATTGAATTGTGTACCAGTATATATCTGTGGTACATATAGATACTTTATACATATTATAATAAAATGTATGATCTTTTTCACTCTTTTTTTTCAAATATATTAACCTAGTCAATAAAATTGTAATCCCTCAAAAATCAGTTATAGCAAAGCCACAGGACTTCTGGTCAAATTCAAGCGGAAATGCTTTAGTCAGAAGCTTACCTAAAAAGCAGGACTGTCATACAATTTTCAGTACAACAGTCCTGTTTTCTACATTGCTTTACTATTCATTATCGTTCTTTTTTCTTTTGGCAAAAATTCCAATTATTCCGGCAAGTGCTGCCGCAAAAACAGTTGTCCAAAGTGTCACATCTGATGTATCTCCGGTCTTTGATGATATAACCTTCTGATTATCATGCTTTTTGTTATCTGTTAGTATCACAGAATTTGTATTTGGCTTACTGTTTGGCTTACTGTTTGACTTGTTATTATTGCCTTTGTTACTGTTATCGTCTGATGGAATATTAACAGTAATAGTTGATGTTGCTGTCATTTCTCCATCTTCTGTCGTTACAGTAATGATAGCTGTTCCGTTTGCCACTGCGGTAACAAGTCCATTTTCATCTACAGTAGCTACGCTGCTATCGCTTGTGGTCCAGGTCAGCTTTTTATTAACTGCATTGTCCGGTGTTACAGATGCTATAAGCTGTACTGTTTCCCCTTTTCCTGTAAGTGTCTTGCTGTCCGGTGTAAGTGTAACACATGAGGCAAGCGCATTATCAGTATACGCAATAGCATATGTTGAAAATCTGTCAGTAACAAATTTGAGTGTGTTTGTTTCTTTATCAAATTCTGCATCGAGACTATCAACCTTGCCGTCGTGAAGTCTAATAACCTTGTATTTTCTTAGAATAAATCTATCTTTAGAAACAAGACTCTCAGGAAGCCTTAAAGATATTTCTATATGGGCACCAGGCTCACTAATCTGCGACTTTGTTGATACTCCGTCCTTAGTTACCGACTTAAACAATTCTGCCTCAAAATATGTGAGATTCGAAATATCAGACCCCATAAGCTTTTTAGCTAATGCTTCTATTTTTTGCCTGTTTTCTTCAGTAAGATTTTCTGTAGATGATATTTCAACCCATATTCTTGCATTTACTCCATTTTCAACTTCTGCTTTTTCCTCCGGTGTAAATATACCTTTTGCTGCGATAAGATCTTCCTTGTTGGTATCCAGCGAAGCACCACCGAACGGTGAATCAGGTGTTACCTCTGCCTCCTTCTCAATTTTTCCTGCATCATCACCATCATCAGTATTTCTATATTTTTTCTGACCACATATGCTACAGGTTGATTTTTCCTGCTTGCCATCACTAATCCACTCAGACCAACTGTGGCCTGCTGCAGGGATTTCCTCCTGTGCTTTGATTACTGCATTACATACTGAGCAGTGGCTTCCGGCTGTCTTTCCGGCTGTGGTACAGTTGGCTGCTACTGCAGCATCCTCCACCTCTGTATGGCCTGTTGCTGGGATGGTTTCTGTCTCAATTTCATCACATCGGCTGCACTTTCGCTCCTTTGTACCCGGCTCGGTACAAGTGGCTTTCTTTGTTACCTTCCACTCACCTGTGAAGTCATGTCCTAAGGCATCAATTGCTGTGCTGTCTTTTACTTCATCACAGTTCTTACAGTGGATTGACTTGCTTCCTTTTGCTGTACATGTTGCCGGTGTATCTACTGTGTAATCATCATTCCATGTATGTCCGGCTTCTGCTGTCTTTATATCTTTAGTCTGAGATGTAAATGCTTTATTAGCAAATGTAGCTGTGTAAGCTGTGATTTCCGGTAATGTACACGATTTCTGCTGTTTAATATTAGAAACTGATTTAACTGTTTCAGTTTCCTTCTGTTTGCATACACTACATGTTCTTTCTGCGGTACACTTTGAGTAATCATCATTCCATGTATATGAGGTATCTCCATAAGTGTGTCCGGCATTAACTGTCACATTGACTTCTGTTTTATTACCGGCCTTATCTGTTGCTGTAATCTTATGTGTTCCAGCCGATAATGTATATTCTCCGTCAACTGTTTCAAGTGTCTTTGTCTCTTCACCGATAGTGTCCGTTACTTTGTCAAGGTGCTCATCTATTACTGTAAATTTCACATCACCGCAGTAAGTCTTATTATTTTCAAGTCCGTTTACTGTCGGTGCTGTTGCGTCAACTATCATTCCATCTGATGAAACGAATGTGACATTTCCTGCATGGTCCTCCATTCTCGCAAATACCACATACTTGTCTTCCGGATTGATATTAAATGACTCTGTGTACTCCTTAAACTCTTTTGCTGAATATTTTTCTGCAAGAGCTTCGGTTGTATATGCTTTTGCATCACTTCCGCTTACAAGAAGATAAGAGACTTTCACATTCTTTGATGAATCAAATCCATCTGCTTTGTAGCTGTCATCTGTTCCGGCAATTGTAACCTTTTGTGTTTCCTTGAAGTATTTTCCAAAGGTAATAGTATTGAGGAATGAGTTCCATATATTATCCTTTACCTTTATCTCTCCGGTTGGAAGAGTTGTATCTGTCGCAGGCTCTCCATACTCTGCGCCACAATCGCTGCAGACTGCTTTCTTAAAGTAAGATGCTGTTCCACCTGAATGCTTTGCCTCATATGATATATATCCCTCACTCTTATCACAATTTGCATTGGTACATTCCTTCCAATGCTTTGTGCCGTCATGCTTCCACTTAGCATTTTCAAAGCTGTGCTCATGTGGAATCTCAATCGTATATACAAATTCTGATATTGCGCTTGAATACATTCCAGACTTTACGGCAATCGCTTTGATTGTGGTAGAATTTGTTAATCCCTGTGTTCCTGTCACAGATATAGCATCTGAATATTTCTCTGTTGTTCCTGACGGCTTACCATTATCACCAATAGAAGGCACTGTGCCATCTGTTGTATAATAAATTGTGGCACCATCTGTAGAAGATGCAAGGGTTACAGTCTGATTTGAAGAATACGTTCCGGCTGCCACATCTGCCGTTGGTGCGTTTACAGTTTCTGCAGCGCTGATTGTAACTTCAATTTGAGTAGTAGGCTCTATAGTACCGAAATCAATCTCTTCTGGATGATTAACTGTACCTCTTAATGTTATTTTCTGTTCTTCCATTTTTGAAGGATCATAGCTTCCGCTGACAGGTGAATCTGTATTCCATGTAACTCCAAGCTTTGTAAAAGCTCTGTCTTCTGTCGTAATCTCTACCTGTGATGGAAGATTCATATCGGCATATGCGGTTCCATTTGCTACAGTAATTGGAGCCGGTGCTGTGATACTTAGAAGCTTATCCCTGCTTGATTCAAAATCTCCGGTAACAGTAAGAGTACCATCTTCATTGACAGATTTTTCATTTCCTAATCCCCAGCCATTCACTGCAATTTCTGTAGCATCAGTAAATGCATATCCCGGCTTAGGTGTAAAACTCAAATGCGCCTTATATGTCCATGGATAATAATTTGCAGTTATATCTACATTATTATTCGTTGTGTCTGTCCAATAAAGCTGTGCTTTTTCTACTTCCTCTGTCGTACATTCAATAGCAGTACTAAGTGGTTGTCCTCCCTTCGGCTGATTGATAGTCGCTTCAACTCTGTTAATCGCATTATATATATTAGTGATTTCTACAGGCTCACTCGCATAATCAGTTGCATTTGTATCATTTATGTGTTCTGCGAGTATATACACATGATAATCACTTCCGAGTGTCTTTCCATCTAATCCATTTGGAAGTTCAAATGTACCTTTTCCACTTCCACTATTAATTGAGTCAGTCTGTAATGCACCATAATACAGAATCTGTGCATCGCTTTCTGTGTATGCTTTATCTGTAATCATTACAGAAATCTGATTTGCCTTTTCTGCATCAGTAGTGGCTGTATCCGTATATGTGTATGGAACTGTGATTACTCCATCGGCTGACTTTGTAACTGCTTTATTTTCTGTAACATTAACAGTCTTTCCAGCATCTTTTAATGTCAGCTTCCACTCATTACTTGCGATTGTATTTATCTGATCGCTATCTTTTGTGATAGCGGATGTTTTTCCTACTCCAGTCGCAGATGAGAGGAGAATAGATGACAGATTAACATTTAAATCCGGACTCACATACACCTCTTCTGATGAAACACTATCCCCAACAACAATGAATTCATCTTTCGCTATAACAATCGCATTAGTAATTGGAATAACTGCTGAGCGTAACCACCAACTAGTAGTATCGTTATTGTTACCTGTTTTTTTTCTATTTATAGCTCCATCAACCTTACTATATCCATAGCTTGTATTACAAGCCTCTTTGACATCAAGTAAGAAGATTTTATCGTCATTAAGTGTTGTCCAGTGACACCATCTACATATACCTTCGTTTCCATCACTACTGTCAACTGAAATCTTAGTGCTTGATGCTATCGCATTCTGTTCTGATGATGTAAAAGCAGTGGTCAGAAAGCCCTCCGAACTATAGTCATAACCTTCACCTTTTTCACTATTTAAATATCTCTTTAAATAGCTTGTTGACCATATATTGCTACTGTCATCAAACTTGCTTTTAAATAGCAAACTGTCACAGTCAAGAAGCATAGTCTTTGTATTATTATCCTTACTAAAGGTTGTTGTATCACTGTCAAGCACTCTGTATTTTATTGGGCTTCCGTTATATGTTCCAAAGTATACATAGCTTCCTGTCCATGGTTTATCTGTACTCTTTCCCACTTCCGGATTAGTAATTCCCGGGGTACCGAAGCTTATAGCCTTTACCTCTGGTGCTTCCCAAGGTTTGTCCGGTACTGAAATAGAAACCGGGACACTTGCATAGTTTGTTAACTTATCGCTCTTATCACATTCAGCGATGATGTAAGCGTAGTAATCTTTTCCACACTCTTTCTCTGAAAGTTCTGCCGGAAGTTTGAATGTACCTGTACTTGTTGTTTCAAAATTAACATCATTTGTATCTAGTGTATCATAGGCAAGAATATTTGCATTATTTGTATTACCCGGTGTGTACTGTTTATCTAATATAAGCACAGATGCCTTTGTAACAGCACCACCCTTGCCTTCAGTTATAGTATATGGAACAGTTATTGTATCACCTTTTCTTGTGATATTTCCATTCGCCGCCATAATTGTACTATCGTCTATGAGTGTCAGTTTATACTCTGTTCCTGTTTCTCCGGCTGTTCCTGAAATAACAGATGAAAAGAGGACAGAGGACAGGTTAATGTTCAAAGCGGGACTAACATAACTATCACTACAAGAAGCCGCTGTTCCTCTATCGAACCAGCCTCCTTTATCAGAAAACCTCACCATACCAACATAGTTACTCATCATCTGTGATGTAGAGCGTAACCACCAGATGGTATTATTATTGACACCGTCGCATGTTTTTATTCTGTTTGTAGCATAGTTATATGCTTCCATACTATATCCATAGCTCATATTACAAACTTCCATTAGATCAAGTAAAAAGATTTTATCACCTTTAAGTGACGTCCACTCAATATCTCCATATGGTTCTCCATCACTGCTGTGTGGTGTATTCTTACTGCTTGATGCTATAGCACTCTGTTCTGATGATGTAAAAGCAGTAGTCAGAAAGCCCTCCGAACTATAGTCATAACCTTCACCTTTTTCACTATTTAAATATCTCTTTAAATAGCTTGTTGACCATATATTGCTACTGTCATCAAACTTGCTTTCAAATAGCAAACTGTCACAGTCAAGAAGCATGGTATTTGTTGTGTCATCATAACTAAAGGTTGTTGTATCACTGTCAAGCACTCTGTACTTTACCGGACTACCGTTATATGTTCCAAAGTACACATAGCTTCCTTTCCATGCATCCTTTGTACTTGTCGGTGCTGCTGGATTTGCAATGATACTTGTGCCTAATCCAATGGATTTTTTGGTTGCATCCTCACCTGGAGTTTCCGGTTCGGTCTGCGCATATGTTCCTGATTTGAATGTTTTTTCATTAGCCGGAACTGCTCCATTTACTTTACAATCAATATCCGAAGAATAAATTCTATGAGTTGTATCTCCCTGATTTTCATCACGAGGTCCTAAATACAGACTTGAACCTTCTTCTTCAGTAATATTGACAGTTACTTTTGCATTGCCACTTATCTGATTTTGAAATGACGCACCACCCCAAGCTCGTACTTCACTGGTTCCTTTATTTGTGATGTTAACTGTTATGTCAGATTTACTGCCATCCTTAAATGTTATTGCACTACACCATTCACTACCTAATATATGTGCATTGTCAAATGTAACATCATACTCTACAGCTTCATTTGTTTCATTTGAAAAGCTCAAAGGAGTATCACATTCTACTGAACCTGTTATAATGTATTTACCTGTAAATGCTATTTCATTACCACCATTTTGAGTATAACCGGTTGGTGTAATTTTGATTGCACCGTCAGATATATTTAAAGTAACAGATCTTAAAGTCATATGAATAGTACTGTCTTTTTGTATGGAATAATCCTGAAGAGTATTTCCGTCTTCCAATTCCTTACCTGCAAACGACAAACAAATTTGTTTTACGTCTATTCCTTCTTTATCCTGTATTTTTTCCTTAACATCTTCTATCCGGTCTGTTGGTTCAACATCAAGTGTAATATGTTTTCCACTAGGTGCTTTTACAAATATTTGCTGTGCAAACACTTCAACTTGTCCTACCGGCATAACCATCATTAGTCCAATCATCAATATTAATGATAGCATATATGCTATTATCCGATTAACACTCTTCTTTTTTTTCATATTTTACCTCCCTGACTAAAAAAATAGTATTATCGTACCGTCTAATCTAGTTCCATATTACCATTTTTGTTAAAATGTAACAATGTAATTTTCCCCAATCATTAAAATTGCACCCCCACTCGGTAATTTTCGTGTTATAATATCTATATACAAAAGTTTTCTGACAATTAAAGGAGTATCTATGAACAATTTAAATCAAAAAGAAGAAGTTAAAAACCTGTCTCGTGCCATTTACCACAACTATTGTAAAGGAGATTTTTCACTATGGTTTAGCCTGTTACACCCCAACAGCATATGGATTGGTCAGGGTGAGCCGATTCTTATCGGCGGAGAAAAAATAAAAGATTTCTTCAATAATTATCCAGCCAGTGTTGTGCTTGAGGTCATCAACGAGACCTTCTTCACCACTGCTCTCAGCAAAGATAATTATATTGTTACCGGAAATGTACTTATCGGTACTGACAAGTATTCCCCTGTCGCCACTGTACTTATGACTTTCGTGTTCCGATATATCAGCAATGAACCAAAACTGATGTACCAGCATCTGTCATACGACTATGTGGCAAAGGAACTGACCTCCAATAACGAATCCACTAATTTACTCACCAGACTTCTTATCCGTCAGACTTTTTTGATGAAGGAAGCCGTACCGCCTGTTGCGGTCAAGATTGGCCAGCAGATTTACTATATTCCATCTGCCAGCATCATTTATCTGCAGAGCAACAGACACAAAACAATTATATACTGCGTAGACAAAGAGCTCGAATGCTCTATGCTGCTTCCGGATATCATGCCGATGCTTCCGGACAATTTTTATTTTGTAAGGAGAGGCTGCGTCATCAATACGATGTATGTCACATCTATACGACGCTGTGAAGTGGAGCTGATCTTTGGCACGACTATCCAGATTCCTGTGCCATCATACACCAAGGTAAAAAAGGATATCAACGCGCTTGTTATGCGCAAAGTTTAACTACCAAAACAGGCGTAGGAGACTAACTCTGCGCCTGTTCAGACTCTGCGCCGTCTCAACTGCTTTTAATAATGGATTGTTATTTATTATTTTTATAATTCTTAATCACAATTAACACGCAGCTTATTATTGATAACATACAGCAGAACAGCAATGCAATACATGTCACAATATTCCCTCTGCTCGGATGATTGTAAAAATTCACTCCATACATTATCGTTACTATTCCTATGCACGAAGTAATTATTCCTATAACTATCTGTAGCTTTAACAATTTCATTCTATCCATAAATTTTCTCTACTTTCTTAGAAACTTCTATATTCTTAGATATTTCATATCATATGTCACATGGTAATTATATTTTTCTTAACAAATCACGAATATTTAATAGATATAAACAACATAAATATGCGGATAGTATTAAAACTTGAAATCGAGCAGTATCCCTTTGAGTAAAAACAAATATATTTATTCCTATAACAAATGACACATCACAAACTATTTCATAAACAAAATTAGATTTAATTACTTTTAATCTCGCAAAATTAAAAAATAAAAATATAAGATTCAATATAACATAAACCATTACAAAATTTATCCCAAATTTGTATTCATCAGTAAATATATTTATTATATCTATAATAAATTTCCCACCAAAAAGAAGTATTGTCCAAGACGCAGATAATGTAATCCACAAATATTTCTTTATATTATCATCACACTTAATCGATTTGTCTCTATTTAAAAACATAGTGATTCGATTATATATATAATTACGTATATCCGTTTCCGACTCAATAACACTTTTTCTATTGTTAATATCTATTTGATTATTTTCTATATTTACTTTATGCAAAAAACAAATCCAGGCTATCAAATTTATAATAATAATAATAGACGCTATATTTTTCAAAAAAGCAATCTCAAAAAAGTCATTCAATATATTTATTCTACATAATAAAATAATAAATAAAATGCTATACCACTTACAAAACTCTATTGTTCTAATATGCTGTTTTATATTTATTAAAATCATTAAACTAAACAATAAACATAATAAGGATATAAAGTCATCTATGTATTTGAATTTAAAACACTTATAAAATGCATTATAAAATGTTAATATATTCACACCACTTATTATTGCACTTGCTATTGTTATATTTCTGTTAATACAGTTTTCTCTTTTCATTGACATAGATCCACTTTCTAGAAATAAACAAAATTATAATTGAACCAATAACCAAAATATGGGATATAAATAAATTATCATGCAATTCCAATATATACTCCAAAACAAACATATTGATTAATAATCCTATTAACCAAATAGTAAAATGTATAATGTACTTTCTCATAATTATCTTCATATTCCCCTTGTTTTGTCCGGTAATTCTCATTAAAAAACAATCTCTATTTTTTCTTTCTTACTCATATTCATACATGTGTACCTGCCTTCGTTTGTACGATTTTTTTATAAAAAAAATTGTAAAGTAGTGTTTATGAATTAAAACATCATATTATTCATACTTATATTCTGTTATAAGAACAATATTGAAAACAATCATTTCAAAAGCCCATACGTTCAAAACAAAATATGAAAAAGTACGTTCTATCAATGGCAATCCCAAAAACATTTGAGGATACAATAATCTTACAGCTAATACAATAAAGAGTACCATCACACCCATCAGCGCCCGTCCTGCTTTCAACATTACCTCAATTTTATCAAGAACTGTTAATTTATCAACTTTCCTATAATTCCATTCACTTTGGACAATTCCAATTAGCATCCCACCGAAAATGCTAAACGGATAATATGGATCCTCTCCACTTAAAATCAATACCGCTACATTAATCAAACTAATCACAGCTATGACAAAATGAATGATTTTTCGATTCCATCCGCGTAGGCGAAAAAATAATGTGTATTCTCCAATCAAAAAATTAAGCGGAATCAGAATAGTAATAAGCCCAGATTTTTCAAAATTTAAATATTCCATATATTTGCACTCTCTGTATCAATCAATATCTCTTTTGTACAAATTTTTAATATTATTTTTTTCTATTATCATAAACACTAAATACTTGAGCTATTAATGCAAGCAGCATAATAATAAACAGCCCTATGCTATTTCCATATAAAAATATAGTAAACGCCTGTATTGCAACAACTACCCAGTTAATTATTAATAAAATAAGTTCAAGATTTTTTTCCATTTTCATTTCCTCCTAATTCATTATTTTCTAATATATCAGCATTTTTTGAAGAAATTTTTATAAATACACTATCCGGCATTTGAGTGATCTTAAAAACCAACATAAGAAAATAATCTCTATTTTTTCTTTCTTAATCATAATTATCTTCATATCTCTTATAGTTATTTGTAGCGAATCTGGCCAACCACGTATCAGGCGGAAGTGTCCATAAAATCACCAAAATCCACACTATGATACCGATAGCCCTGTAAATACCACAAAGCTCCGTGCATGGTGCAATATCCAGACACGCAAATACAGAAAAAATACCACAAATAATAAATGCAATACCAAAATACACTAGCCAAAAATTATTTTCCCAGCTATTCTCAAAGAAAAAACCTTTTATTTTTCTCCGCTGTAATATAAGCAATACCACACCGGCTATAGTCATCGCTATATTAGCCGCCTGATATACATATATTCCCAATATAAATGCAAGTAGTATCGCAGAAATAAACACTCCGCATATTCTTGCTCCGGCTATGCCATCACTTGATACTTCATCTTTGATATTACTCATAGCACCTTTAATCTGTATTATAAAAAACACCAAATAAAACATAAGACCTGCTATCACAAGTCCAAGCCATTTGGGCAAACCGAAAACCGCTTCTCCGATAAAACATCCTATTGCCAAAACACATAATTGTATGAATAAAACTTTTAAATTATTCTTCATAATCCCCCCTTATCTTGTAACGAATGGTAGAAACATATTTAGCAGGCTCATTTCTAAGACAAAAATAACATGACGAAAACCATATTTCAATAATAAGCCCGTGAACGATGCATTTAACCCCGCGAACGTTGTACCTAACCCCTCAATACCTATTTTTATCATATTATATTATACCTCTTGAAATTATCTATAGCTCAATTATAGACAAACTCACAGTATTTTTCAAACAAAATAATTATAACCTTAGATGTCCTACATTTTAGGCTACATTTTATATAGTCAATAGAAATTGTAATTCCTCTAAAAATCAGTTATAGTATATGTGAATGCATCGAACATATTTTAACTTGGGAGGCTCACATGGAAATATTAAAACTGCCTGTTGGAATTGAAAATTTTGAAGATATACGAAGATCTGGGTTTTATTATATTGACAAAACCATGTTTATTGAGCAGTTTTTAAATACTTGGAGTGAAGTAACGCTGTTCACCCGTCCAAGGCGCTTTGGAAAGACTCTTGGCATGAGCATGCTGCGCTCATTTTTCGAGATTGGCACTGACAAATCACTGTTTGACGGATTATATATTTCACAGAATAAGGCTCTTTGTGATGAGCATATGGGCAAATATCCTGTGATATTTATTTCACTTAAGGATGTCGAGGGTTTATCATATGATGAGGCATTTCATCTATTCTCCAGAATCATAGGAAATGAAATCAGCAAATTCTCCTTTTTGGCAGAAAGTGATAAATTGACAGTTTGGGAAAAAGAACAGTTCAAAGGATTACTTCATATAGAAAAAGGAAAGTTCATTTTTGACAATGCTACATTTACCACTTCATTAAAGCTTCTCTCCAAGCTTTTATATAAACATTACGGCAAAAAGGCAGTCATCCTGATAGATGAATACGATGTGCCACTCGACAAAGCATACCATAACGGCTACTACCATGAGATGGTCTCTCTTATCAGAGGCTTGTTCGGACAGGCGCTAAAGACCAACGATTACTTACAGTTTGCTATTTTGACAGGCTGTCTTCGCATATCAAAAGAAAGCAGCTTTACAGGCCTTAACAATTTTGAAATTGTTTCAATCATGGATTCAAAGTATGACGAGTGCTTTGGCTTTACAGATAAAGAGGTTCAGGAAATACTTACGTATTTTAATCTTTCAGAGCATTATGCAGATGTAAAAGAATGGTATGACGGATATCACTTTGGAAATGCCAATGTATACTGTCCGTGGGACGTGATAAATTACGTGGATCTGCTCAGATTGGAGCCTACTGCAAAGCCGCAGGATTTCTGGTCAAATTCAAGTGAAAATGCTTTAGTCAGAAACTTCATTGACAAGGCCAATGTCCAAACCAAGTATGAGATAGAGTGCCTGATAGCAGGCGAATACATTGAAAAAGAAATATCCCAGGAGCTGACCTACGATGAAATCGACAAAAGCATTGCAAACCTGTGGAGTGTGCTCTTCACCACCGGTTACCTGACCAAGCAGGGCGTGACCGATGATGGCAAGGTGCGTTTATCAATACCAAACCGTGAGATTAAAAACCTTTTCATAAAAAAAATCCGCGAATGGTTCAGCGATACAACTGCAAATGACGGAAAAACACTTGAACAATTCTGCAATGCATTTGTGGATAAGGATACCGAAAAAATAGAAGAGCTTTTTGGCGATTATCTCTGGAATACAATAAGCATAAGGGATACCGCAGTTGCCAAAGATAAAAAAGAAAATTTCTACCACGGTATACTGCTTGGTCTGCTGGGCTACAAGGCAAGCTGGCTCATCAAATCAAACACCGAATCGGGCACAGGCTACAGCGATATCCTCGTTGAAGTTCCAAACAACAGAACCGGCATCGTGATAGAGCTTAAATATGCCGAAAACGGCGATATGGATGCAGCCTGCGATGAGGCACTGAACCAGATTGAGAAAAAATCATATGTGGATAAGCTGAAGCAGGATGGCATGCGCAATTTCATCAAGTATGGAATTGCTTGCTTTAAGAAGGATTGTAAGGTTGTGGTAAGTAAATAAGGCACGCATTTAAACAGGCGTAGAGAGACTAGCTCCACGCCTGTTTACTATTCTTTTAATACACATTTTGTAAGTCAATATATTAATTATTTCTTTCTATTATCATAAACACCAAGTACTTGTACTATTAATGCAAGCAACATAATAATAAATAAACCTATACTATTTCCATATAAAAATATAGTAAATGCCTGTATTGCAACAACTACCCAGTTACCTACTAATAAAATAAGTTCAAGATTTTTTTTCATTTTCATTTTCTCCTTTTCTTAACTTTTTATCTATTTTTACTCTCTATAAACTATCAAGTGGTAAAATGTTGAAAGCAAAACTTTCTAAAAATACTCTATAATAAACTCAATTACTTTCTTAAACTTTCCTTGAATAATCATTCCAATAATTCCCACTATAACAATAATTATTCCTATATAAAACATAACATATGAATCAATAAACCATGTTGTTATTTCCATTATTGCACATCCTATGACAAAAATCACTACTGACAAATTAGAAATTATTTTTTTCATTTTCCCACGTCCTTGTTCTATTTTCCTAGGTGCCTCATATTTGATTAATATAATCATCAATTTTATTTTTCACATACAATAAGGTATTCCTATACTTGCCCGGAATATTTGCCCAACAGTCATATAGCAGAATCATATCTTTCTTTTTATTAATTTCCAATTCTTTTTTCCATTGGTATGAATCAATTATTTGAAGAAAATAATCGAAATAATCTCTCCACAATTTTGAATATTGTCCTACATATAATTTCATTCTCAGTACAACATTACGGATATTGCCTACGTAATCCTCATTCTTGCTAAATAGAGCATAAAATACATACAGTGTAACAATATCAAGTTCCTTTATGTCCGGCGAAGTACTGATTTCCTCAGGTTCCATAAAAAGTCTTTTTAATATATTTTTTACATATGCCGGTTCTGTATAATCATTATCATATATATTCTTAGCCAGTCTCCTCTTAACCATGCCAAGAACATAGTTTTTATTTATATCATCATCATAGAAATTTTCTACCCTGCAATCATCATAAACTTTATTCAAATACAAAGCTCCATTCCCTCTTCTGATGTTGCGAAGCTTGAAATTATCTCCATGAAATTTCCGCTCATAAATCATGTCCAATGCTTCAAACTCTGCAAATAAAATAATCACTATCAGCGCTCCTGCCGGTTTAAAGCATAAAAACAAAATCATTACACTAATACCAAAAATATATCTTCCGATCTTTCTTGCAATTATGCCCTCTCTTAAAATTCGTATCATCTCTTCATATGAAAATCTGTTATACTCTTCATCATCAATAAAATCACAATAAACAACCTCAGGTTTTTTCCCAATTTTTACCTCAAGCTTCCCATCTACACTATTTATAAGAAAAGGGAAAATGCATAATGGGCACTTTAGTGAATACCTGATTCTCAAATATAAAAATCTGCTCAATGCTGTAACCTGTAGCATTATAATATCTGATACTGTAACTGAAATTACAAGTATAGTAAACGATACTCTCCAGGTGTAAAAATCTCCCTTAGAAAATAAAACTCTGTAATCTAAAAATGTACTGACAACAATCCCTATTATTGAAGTACAAAATATACCAAACCAATAAAATTTTATACAATTAATACCATTTCTTAGCATTATCACCATCCTCCTCGACTGTTGTTAATTTCTTTATATCCTATAATACAAATATCTTCAACCATAAATACATGAATGACACGAATTTGTACATGTTTGACATTCAATCAATAATATTCGATTATATAAAAACAGTACCACTTATTCTAAATTGTTTTCAACACCTTAAGTATTTTTATCGTTTCCATATAATACCTCATACTTTTCAATCAACCAAACACTATTCCGTTATTTTTATGAGAATCTCTTCTGTCAATAAAATTGCCAATGCACATTCTATAATCCCATGCCTATATCACCATTCCTCTAAAATCTATTTTCTTTTGTCACGAACGACACTTTCTTGTCATGAACGGCATGTTTTTACCTTGCTTTTTAAAAATATTCAATTGCCATACCATTATGTTTTTTTACAAGAAAACTGTTAAAAACTATTATTTCAATAGGTAACACCGCTAAAATGATATACGAAAAGATACGTGTTATTAATGGCAATCCCATAAACATTGACGGATACAACATTCTAACCACTATTTCAATAATAATTAATATCGCTCCCAACAAAATTCTCCCCTTTTTAAAC
>OLGY01000018.1_pt1 | contig 163316 bp, 157 predicted proteins | sample 1605951 | NCBI WGS metagenome assembly OLGY01 (sample SAMN03283280) | human gut metagenome | biome: human-associated habitat; material: feces | host: Homo sapiens | place: Peru | collected 2012
TATCATATTCATATGTTATCCTGCCTGTTTCATCTTCCTTTGATGTTATTCTTCCGATGGCATCATATGTATATTTTGTCTTTTGATTTCTTCCGTTTGTACTTTCCGTAAGAAGTCCTATTGCATTGTATTCATTTGTCTTTGTTACGCCTATGGCATTTGTCTCTGATACCGGTCTGCACATTTTGTCATAAGTGTAGGTTGTTGTTCCTCCATTTGCATCGGTTACCGTTGTAACATTTCCTATGTTATCATAAGATGTTTTGGTGATTCCGTCTAATGGATCTGTTACTTCTGTAAGTCTGCCTGTTTTATCATAATTATATGAGGTTGTTACGCTGTCTTCTGTATTAGTGTATTTATTCTCTTTTATGAGGTTATTGGTATTATTATACTCATACGTATTTTCATGACCTGCAGCATCTATTGTCTTTATAAGATTATTGTTTATGTCAAATAAAATTTAACGGCAAAGCTCTTCTTTCGAACCTTGCCGTCAACATTTTTTATATATTTAGTTAAAACAATTACAATTGCAAATGCCTGAAATACTACGACTCATACAAAATTTCAGACACTTTTCTCCACTTAACTTCCTGAACTCTCATAATTTCTAAGCCCTCTGCTCCATATAAATGTGCCTACTGCAAATACGGCTGTTGCCGCAAGAATTATCGCAGCACTTTGTACTTTTTATTCATCTCTTTAATGGTCTCTCTAATCTTTTCTCATACTAACACGTCAAAAACTCATTATCAAATATAAAATCACGTAAGCCCTTACTTTTTTGTAAAATATTTGTAAGCTAAATCTATGCCTTAGAAAATGCCTAAATGCTCTAAAAGGATTTTTATACCCAGCAAAATAAGTATTATGCCACCAGCAATCTCTGCTTTAGCTTTGTATTTTGTACCAAATATATTTCCAATTCCTACACCTACTGCCGATAATATAAATGTAGTAATTCCAATAAATGTAACTGCATGAACCAAATTCACTGACAGAAATGCAAATGTTATACCAACTGCTAATGCATCAATACTTGTAGCTATAGCAAGCATAAACATTGTCTTAACGTCCAGATTAGCCTTAACTTCTTCTTCGTCATCTTTTGAACAGGCCTCTTTAATCATATTAGCACCTATTATCCCCAGAAGAACAAAAGCTATCCAGTGGTCAATCGCTGTTATCTGGTTCTTAAACTGTACACCCAGAAAATATCCGATTGTTGGCATTAATGCCTGAAATCCGCCAAACCACAAGCCTACAATTGCCATATTTTTAAACTCTAGTTTCTTCATTGCAAGTCCCTTACAGACTGACACAGCAAATGCATCCATTGATAATCCTATTGCCAAAATCAAAAGTTCAAGTATTCCCATTTTCTTCCTCCGTATCTCTTCTTTGCCTAGTCTGATTACGTTATAAACTCATATAATGTCTGCCTATATTTATAAGCATAATGTACCTTTTACACCTTAATCTTAATTTCAGAGTTTCTTAATAGTGTTTTTTTATCATTTAATGCTCAAAAAACAAAGTGGACAAGTCCACCTTAATTTCTCTGTTAAAATTCTTTATTAAATAATAAAAGACTCGAAGAATCTACGCCAGCTTAATCATTCACTATTAAACGATTAAGTTACCACAGATTCCACGAGTCTCGTTATTTAAGATAATACCAGATTTGCATCATTATGTTGATATTATCACAACTATTGTTGCTAACTACTCCCTCAGTGGGAATATATAAATGAATTTTAACACAGGGCATTATTTTACTATAATTGTCTGTAAATGTAAAGGTCTATTTTTATCCTTCTTTATATGCTTCTAAGATTCTCTTGGCATATTCTGAAAATGACATATTAGCATCATCACCACTTGTAAATTTTCCCTCTAAACTAAATTTAAACATATCATTATCTGCATTTGCAAATTCAATTGATGGAACTACAACAGACTCGTAATTCTGCTTAGCAGTTTCATAGTATTCATTAAATTTTGCATCTGTAAGCCAGTCGCTTTCAGCAACTTTCTTCAAAGCATCGGCATATGCATCTTTAAAATATGCATCATCTCCAAGAATTGTTTTTGTAATAACAGGATTTACCTGTCTCCTGCCTGTTGATTCACAATCTTCAGAGTATGGTGAAACATCTGTCATACCTGCACCCTCAGGATTCCAGTCATATGTCATTCCAAAACATCTGTCATTATCATATGGTATAAAAATTGCTTTTCCCGAGTCTTTTAAAAAATATAGATAATGATTATTATAATTATTTCTTATATCATCCGGATTACCGACGAAATAACTTACTGCTAAAAATTTAACCAGATAATCAGTATCCATTATACTTTCTAAATCTTCCTTAGAAACGTCATTTTTATTCAAAACATCCAGCATATTAATAAGTGTGCTATAATCTGAATCTTTATCATTTGTCTTTAAATCATAATTATAGAATTTACCAGCTTCTTTATCCTCTATGCCATAAGTTACAGATGATTTTATATAGTTAACAGGCTTGAATGTCCAGCCACATTTATATAAATCCCCACCCTGTTCTGATTCAGGAAGATTTCTCTCTATAAATATCTTATCCACAGGTTCATAGATATTAACTACACCATAATTCTCACCATTTATCCCTAGTGAACATAAATTTACATGCTGTGATAACACACCCATATCCCTGAACATATCATTTGCATATATCTCTCTTATATGGCTGTCATCATAACACCTGTTCCATTTGACCTCCATACCCTTTAAAGTTGCAAATCTTCTGTCTTTTCTCGCCTGGCGTTCCTCTTCACTATTCCATACTTTCGCATCTTCTCCGTAGTATTCTTCATTATCGAAAGTCTCGTTAAAGCTCAGACGGTAATGTGAAAGATTAGGTTCTCCGGTCTCTTCATCATATACAGGAACTCTTGATGTATTTCCTTTAAGACGTATGCCCACCTCTTCAATCTCATACACCTCATCACCTATTGAAATTACAACTTTCTCTGCCATTCTGTAAATAGGTGATTTTGAGTTCTTCCTATCATATTTCTCATAATCTTCCTGAATCTTATCCAATTCCTCATCAGATATCTTAATCTGTATCGAAACAGGATTATTTATATCAAATAATTGCTCATACAATTCATTTTCATCAGAAATATCATTATCAACCTCCGTTGAATTATCTTTCTTCGTTGGCTTCTCTTTATCATTTTTATTATCTTTCCCACAAGCTGATAACAGACATACCACTAAACACATCACAAGTAAAATCGACACTCTTTTCTTCATCTTGAAATACCTTTCCTTTCCTTGATTCTCATAGTCAATCAAAGCATTATACACTATATTTTCACAAATCATTCCTTGCTTTATTTTATCATTTACGATAGAATAAAGCAATATTGAAAATATCTGTAATCACGTTTTTATAACCTACAGGATATATTATTCAAATGAAAGGATATGAATCAATTATGAATGAAAATGAAAAGAAATCTCAATTTCACGAGGCTTTATCATTTCTAGTAGAATCAGCAAATATAAATAATGGCTCACTTACCATAGATGAAATCAAATCAGCTCTTAATGATGTAATAACTGATGATGAACAATATACGCTTGTATATGATTATTTACTTGAGAATAAAATTTCCATCAAAGGTTATGTTCCTATTGTAAAAAAATCTCCTGCTAACATTTCATATAATGAAGCAGAAGATGGTAACGCAGATATATCTGAAATAAATGTCTCCACTTCAGTGGACGATGCCAAAGAAAAGACATTTGTAGATATGTATTATGATGACCTTGAAAATATGGTGGTGTTAACAGAAGAAGAGGAACTCATTCTCTTAGAAAAGGTCCTTGCAGACACTTCGGACAAGTTATCTCTTAACAGTCTTATTGAGGGTAATCTTAAAACTGTCATTGAACTTGCAGAGGATTTCAGAAATAAAGGTGTCTCTCATGGCGACCTCTTACAAGAGGGTAACTTAGGACTTATGGAGGGAATTCTCACTTATGATGGCAAGCTTCTCCTTGAAGAATTTCATTCTCATCTTGAGAATTCAATACGAAATGCAATAAATGATGCTGTCCTTGAACAGAATGCTTCAAGCCGAATTAATTTTCATGTTGCTGACAGAGCAAATGAACTTGACCGTGCATCTATCGCATTAAGCAAAGAATTAGACAGAACTCCTACCCTGGAAGAACTCGCTAAATACCTGTCACTTCCTGAGGATGAAGTCGAACGTATTATGAAAATGTCACTTAATGCTCTGACAATTGATGAGAGCAATATTGACGGAAATAATATTACACCTGAGGTATAACGATGCTAAAACTCCCCGACAAACTCTATGTCTGTCGGGGAGTTTTGAAATTATACTAAACTATCATCTAGTTATTTATTCTCATCTATAATCGTTCTAACTTCATCAATTGATTTGTCCGTTGCAAGCGCAATCTGTTCTAATGTAAAATTATTGTTATACATATTTATTATAATCTTTACTGTATTCTTTATAATCGCTCTTTCTTCAATACCCTCGCCAAGATTACACATACTATACACTTCCTCTCTAATATCATTCTCTATTGAAATATTATATTCTTTCTCTATAATGTTAAGTTTTTCATTCTGTGAAATACTATCCGATAATAAAGCTCCCAATAGACGATGAAGCTCATATTTTTTCTCAAATTGCGGCAAATCCTTCGACAGTCCTATTATCACTATATTTAACATATCTAACTTGCCCGACCATTCATAATTTCCTAATAGCCTGTCATTAATAAGATGATAGCAATTCATACTGTTTTCTTTCATATTCATACATATCCATATTGATACAACTCGTTTGATATCATCATAATTCATATTTATGAAGTCTCTCTCTTTTTGAGATGAGACCATTCGACACACATAAAATATTGCTCTGTTTAATATATTATAACCTATCGGCACATCTTTTTGTGCTTCAACATTTACAATAATCTGTGATAATCCATCTTTCATTCTAACATAAAATATAATATCAAACCTTACCAATCCCTCGTTGATTTCTAAATTCTCTGTATTTATTCCAATAATTCTTTGTTTTTTAGAATTCTTCTTATCAATATTGGTAAGTCCCGGTTCTACAGGTACGATACCTATATAAGGCTCGCCCTCTATATAACTTACTACTTCTTCAGGATTCATCCCCTTGAATTCATCTACTGTATTTACCAGTATATGTGCCAATATACTTTTCTGTGCTAATAAACGTTTAGCCCTCTCATCATATTGAGTTTTGTCATTAGCTGATTTTAATGCATTTCTTATCTCTGTATTCAATAACGTACCTCCTTATAAATCTATTTTCTCCCTAACAAATATATAAATTTATCATATGAGTTCATTATAAAACAATTTATTTTTATCATCAACTTACTTTTTATAATTACACATAATGTTCACAATTAATAAATTATATGCTAAAACTCCCCGACAAACTCTATGTCTGTCGGGGAGTTTTAATTATCAATATATAAATATTACAATATATTTTTTATCTAATTAATATATCATAATATTTTAACGCCATTTATATTATAATTGTCTTATGCTAAAAACTCTTTAACTGATGCATATATACCCTCGCCATCAAGTCCATATTTATGAACTAATTCAACTGCCGGGCCTGACTCACCATATCTGTCATTTATGCCTATCTTTTTAACCTTTACAGGGTATTTTTCTGAAAGTACATCGCATACAGCACTTCCAAGTCCACCTATTATTGAATGTTCTTCAACAGTTACAATTTTGCCTGTCTCTTTAGCTGCATTTATAATAGCTTCCTCATCAATTGGTTTAATTGTATGCATATTTATTACTTTGGCTTCTATTCCATCTTTAGCAAGCATTTCAGCGGCTTCAAGTGATGTCGAAACTGTAAGACCACTTGCTACTATTGTTACATCTTTTCCTTCTCTTAATGTAACTGCCTTACCTATCTCGAATTTATAATCAGGAGTATCATTTATTACTGGAACAGCAAGTCTGCCAAATCTAAGATAGCAAGGACCTACATATTCATAAGCTGCTCTTACTGCTGCTTTAGCTTCAACATAATCTGATGGATTAATAATTACCATACCTGGAATTGTTCTCATTAATGCGATATCTTCATTACACTGATGTGTTGCTCCGTCTTCGCCTACAGATATTCCTGCATGTGTTGCTCCAATTTTGACATTAAGATGAGGATATCCGATTGAGTTACGAACCTGTTCAAAGGCACGTCCTGCTGAGAACATTGCAAATGAACTTGCAAAAGGAACCTTTCCTGTAGCAGCTAAACCTGCCGCAATACCCATCATATTACATTCAGCAATACCACAATCTATATGTCTCTCTGGAAATGCTTTCTTGAATACACAGGTTTTAGTAGCTTCAGCTAAGTCAGCATCTAAAACAATAAGATTATCAAATTCTTTTCCTGTTTCAACTAATCCGTCTCCATAGCCTTCTCTTGTTGCTTTCTTAATTACTTCTGACATAATGCTGCACCTACCTTTTCTAAATCTTCCATTGCTACTTTGTACTGCTCATCATTCGGAGCGCTTCCATGCCATTTAGCCTGATTCTCCATAAATGAAACATCTTTACCTTTAATACTCTTAGCAATAATAGCTGTTGGACATCCTTTTGTAGCTCTTGCTTCATCAAAAGCTGCTTTTATCTGTTCAAAATTATGTGCATCTATATTGATAACGTGGAAGTTAAATGCTTTGAATTTCTCATCAATAGGATATGGTGAACATACCTCATCAACTGAACCATCAATCTGAAGATTATTATTATCAACAATAACAACTAAATTATCAAGCTTTCTAAATCCGGCAAACATTGCTGCTTCCCAGACCTGTCCCTCTTGAATCTCGCCATCACCTAAAAGTGTATACACTCTATAGTCTTCATTAGATAATTTAGCAGATAAAGCCATACCTACTGCTACAGATATTCCCTGTCCAAGTGAACCACTTGACATATCAACACCAGGTGTTCCTTTCATATCAGGATGTCCCTGAAGATATGAACCAACTTTTCTAAGTGTTGTTAAATCTTCAACTGGAAAATATCCTCTGTGAGCTAATGTTGAATATAATGCTGGAGCAACGTGTCCTTTTGATAATACAAATCTGTCTCTGTCTGCTTTCTTAGGATTAGCAGGGTCAATATTCATTTCTTCAAAATATAAATATGTCATTATATCTGCTGCTGATAATGATCCACCCGGATGTCCCGATTTCGCACTGTGAACAGCCGTTACTATACCCTTTCTGATTTCATTTGCCTGTTTTTTCAGTTCTAAAACTTCCATGATTACCTCCATTACTTTTTGAAAAAAGTACCGAATTTGTCTATTCCGCATAAAACTATAACACATAAACTTCCATTTATCAATGAGATAAACGGAAGTTTTCGTAATAAATCTATATATTCAATAATCTTTTTTAATTGATTTATATGACATTTGTAACTACACATTTTTTACAACCTTATATACAATATACTATATCAATAACATTATGCAAATTATATATAAAATTGCGCAAATTATATCTGTTAATGAAGGTAGTATGGAAAATATTGCTGATGCGATTATTTTTCACACAGCTATTTGTTTCAGAGCGAAAGCAAATGGCTTTTATGGCAGATGTGAAATCGCATGTGTGAATTTCTCATCGCCTCTTTACCGCAAAGTCGCTCAGAAATGAGGATTATTATGAAAAACAGAAAATCAAGTTTAATATGGGGGCTTATTTTTATAGCTGCCGGAGTGCTTTATATCTTAAATGCATTTACCTCAATCAAAATTGATATATTTGATTTCTGGCCATTACTTTTTATTCTGCCAAGTATTGCAAGTATGTTTTCAAAAGGTATACGCATTTCCAATTCACTATTTCTTCTTATTGGGGTATCATTTTTGCTTACTGAATTCAATATAATAAGCGAAAGTACAATGGATAAATTGTTTATTCCATGTTGCCTGATTATTATCGGAATCATAATTATTTTCAAGGATAAATTAATTAAAAAAAACATTCCTAAATGGGTAAATGAGAAGAATAATTTTAATAAATCTAATTATTACAGTGCTATTTTTTCATCTAATAAAGTTGTGTATCCGCATGATAAATTTGAGGGATGTGAAGCTAACAGTATATTCGGCAGTGTAATTATTGATTTACGAGATGCCATTATTACTGAGGATACGGTTATAAATTGCTACTGCGTATTTGCGGGAATCGACATCTATGTTCCAGATAATGTAAATATACGAATATCAGGAACTCCTATCTTCGGTGGAATAACTAATAAGACCAGAGATTACGAGAATATTAATGCACCAACTATCTTCATTAACGCAACCACAATGTTCGGAGGTGTTACTATCAAATGAGATTTTTTGAAAAAACAATTAAATATGTTGCAACCGCTATAGCTGCTCTGCTAGCTGTGGCGATTGTAGTCAGCATCTTAAATGTAGTCCTATTCTTATTCGGAGGTATAGGTAATAATAGCAGTAAGCTTACTGATTATTCCGGTTCATATTCAATCAATGATGTTAAATCAATTACATTGGATAATAGCATTGCTAATGTTAATATTGTTACGACAGCTGATTCAGAAATTACCATCGAATGTAAAAATGTATATGAAGCTTTTAAATGCTCTGTTAATTCAAAGGGTGTACTTACCATTGATAATAGCGGCTCCAAACATGGTTTTCTATCATTTCACAGGAAAAGAAGTGGAAAGATAACTATTTATATTCCTGAAAAATTTGAAATAAATGTCTTAAACCTTGATTGTGGTGTTGGTAATATTAAGATTCAGGACATTTCTATGAAGAAATTAATAATTGATGGCGGTGTTGGTAATACTAAGTTAACTTCATGCCTTATAGAGAATGGTGATTTTGATATGGGTGTTGGTAATATCAGATTAAATGACTGCATACTTTACGATGCTGAAATCGATGGCGGTGTCGGTAATATGGATATTAATATTAATGGTGATATTAATGACTATTCATTTGATGTTGATGGTGGCATAGGTACTGTCCGAATTAATGGTGAGAAACCGGGAGTTTATTCAGATAATAAAGGAATCTATAAAATTAAATGTGATAGTGGTGTCGGTAACATAAAAATAACGATTGAGTAGTTTTTCACTACTCAACCGGTTTTATTTTACTCTTTAATATGCTTTTCTTACTAATTCTTAATCAGTATTCTTAATTCAATAATTTGTCTGATTAACACCCAGTATTTATAAGCCATTCTGTCATTTTAATTATAATTCTATAAGAAGTCCTGCTCACTTAAAACTCTCATATCATCTTTATTCTTATGAATTCTTCCAAATATTTTACCAAGACTAAATCTGTTTGCGTGGGCAATTGCATCATCTATAACTTCCTGAATGTCCTCTATTGATAATACAGGATTACGTCCGCTTATATCATCTAACTTCGCATATAAAGCTAATTCACCCATTTCATCAATTGTATAGAACTGTTCTTCTGCATAATCTTTAGCAATTTTAACCATATCATCAATTTCCATCTCATGAATGTCTAATCTGTTAGAGAAGAAACCTTTGAGATCAGGTGAATTGTCAAGCATTCTGTCAATTGCTGCTTTATCATCTTCTAACACGATAAGCATTTCTTCTGTATAATTCTTCATGGCAATCATTAAATCTATAATCGTGTTAGGCATAAGATTTCCTGCCTGTTCAATGATGAGGTCTGTTCCAAGTATCTGTGTCATTGCAAGTGCAACTCCACGTTTGTTAAGTACAGATGCCTTTACTTTTGCTACTTTTCTACCACTTCGGTTTCTTCCGCGGTTAGCTGCTTTAATAAGACTAAGGCCTAGTGTTGTCTTTCCGATTTTCGCTGAACCTGTGATAATAACATTATTTGTCTTAGATGTTCCATCCATAACGAATTTATTAATAAGATTATCGAGTGTATCAGCTATCTTTTCTTCCATACTTCCTGTTCCTACGAAATCATTGAATAGACTTCTGTATTCTTCAGGAATTCTGTGATTCTTAACTACAAAGTCTGCAGAAGCTACACTAGATTTATCTGTGGCTTCTTCTGATGTTTCATTTGCATTTTCTGAAACTTCATCTATTGTCTCATCAGCATTTTCTGTGGCTTCTTCTGACGTTTCATTTGCATTTTCTGAAACTTCATTTATTGTCTCATTAGCATTTTCTGTGGCTTCTTCTGACGTTTCATTTGCATTTTCTGAAATTTCATCTATTGTCTCATCAGCTTCATTATCTTTAAATTCTGCCAGAACCTCTTCTAATGTCATCTGTCCTTCTATCTGGTCATCTTCTTCAGGTTTTGTCATTTCAACTTTTGTTTCAACTTCTTCCTCTGTATTCTCAAATACTGACTTTGGAAGTGACTGATAAATATTCTTGCTTGCATTAAGTATTCTGTTAATCTCTGCTCTGTCTATTCTCTTAGTTGGCTCATCAATTAAATCATCTTCTATTTCATCTTCTATTTCATCTTCATCAGATACAGTCTCTACAGGTCTTACCTCTTCTGTCTCTTCTGTCTCTTCTATCTCTTCTGAAGTTCTTATCTCTTCTATAGGTACAGATTCTTCATTGACTTTGCTATATTCATCTGACTCTTCAATTGTTTCTACTTCAGGGATATCTTTAGCTTCTTCAACTGTTTCCGCTTCTGGGATATCTTTAGCTTCTTCAACTGTTTCTACTTCTGGGATACTTTCTGTTTCTTTTATTTCTTCTATATTAGCTGTATTTTCTGTAGCTGAATTTTCCTCTGCTGTCTCAGGAGTATTTTCTGCCTCTATTACATTTTCCGGCTCGTTTATAATTTCAGATTCTTCGACCTCTTCAACTTCTGAAACATTTTCTGATTCCTTTACATTTTCTGTTGTGTCTGCTGAATCATCATATACATCTTCGTCATCATCATCTAAATAACTGTCATCATCTTCTATTGCTGGACGAATCTCGTCATTATCATCATCTTCTATTGTCGGGCGAATCTCGTCATTATCATCATCTATCTGCATCTCGAAAGCATTTCTGACTTTCTTCTCATCATTCATAAGTTTTTCCATGCTCTTAGCAAGTGCAGCCTGAATGTTTGCTGTATTATATAGATTATTCTCATCAGCTAATCTGATATTGATTTCATCTATGTCTATTTCAGCAGTCTTAGTGAGTTCTTCACCAATGTTACTTACTTTACCTTCTTTATCCTTATCAAATTCGAATATTTCAATCATTGAATCTTTCTTTCTTAAGTCGGAATTACCACTTAACATATCTTCTGATTCAAGTGATTTACTTATCTCATCTGCTGTCATTCCCTTGTATTTATCTGATGGAGTGCCTGATGTACCCTTAACCTGTTCAGCTCTTAATTTTGCTTCCATAACAAGCTGTCTTGCAAGGTCAGCTGCTCTCTGTGCCTCTAAGGCTGCTGCCTCCGCTGCCTTAAGTGCTTCATTTGCGGCTATCTCCTCGGCCGTAAGCTTTGGTATATTCTTCTCTGCTTCCTCTGCTCTTCTTGCTACCTCTTTAGCTGCGGCATTTGCATTAGCTCTTGCCTCATCTTCTGCGCTTATCTCATCATCGAGATACTCGTCGTCATCATCACTTATGTTGTCATCTAATAATTCTAAATTATCTTCTAATACCTCTTCATCATCTTTCTTCTTATTATATTTTGAGGTTTTTCTTTCTTCTTTACCGGCTACAATTGCCTCTGCAAGTGAACGCATTCCTGTGTGGTCTTCACTTTCTGCTTCTTCATCTTCGTCGGATTCTTCGTTGACTTTACTAACTCTTTCACGACCTAATGCATCCACCTGGTTCCAGTTATCTGCCTGTGTATCGTCTTCTGAATCTTCATCATATTCATCTATAGAACCGGCATTGACATTTGAAGCATTTACCTCTAAGTTATCTGATTCACCATTACTTACACTCGTAATGTTATTTGAATCTTCTGTTGATACTATATTAGATGATGCTATATTAGATTTTGCAACATTATCTTTAGCATAACGTTTATTATATTCTGTGAGAACGCCTGTAATTAGCTTCTTAAGTTCTCTTGCCTTGTCTACATACTTACCATCATTGAACCATAACTCAAGTTCATCACACATAGCAATACACTTATCATCTTCTCCGGCTTCATGATAGAGTTTAGCTAATTCATATTGCCATCTCTCATCCATCTCAACTTCTATGTATGCCTCTAAAATCTTAATAAGGACTTCTATATCTTCACCTTTTGCCTTGGCTATTCGGTATTTCAACAGATATTGTGATACATCTGATGGCGACATCTCTACAAAGTCCTGATAGAACTCATCTGCTTCCACAAAATTCTTCGTTCTGAGTGCTAAAATAGTCAGCTTATAAGCTAACTGTCTTCCTAATGGTGAACGTTCATATGCAATAAGAAGAACTTCTTTGGCTTTCTCATACTGCTTAGTATTCTCATAAATATCTGCTACGCGGTTAATCATAGTGTTGTCTTTAACACGATACCAGTCTATTTCATCGGCAATCTTAGCTGCTGCTTCGAACTCTTTACGTGAATACAATTTCTTAATCTGGTCTGATTTAACATTATATTCGTACTTGTCCAACTCTATACCTCCGTCTTTATTTATCTATTTTAAGATATATTAATCTATAATTTTACATATGTTTTAAGTGTATCACACACATTCTCTATTGTCAAAACAATGCTGTCTGTTCATAAGATAAAGTTGTGTAATCCAGCTCATCATTATTAACATTACTGAAATAATCCACTACAACCGTCTGCTGACGTCCGTTACTTATCTTCTGTCCTAACACATAATTAACATCAAATCGTCCGCTGATTGCAGGTGTTGCCCCTCTTGCCGGAACTATTAACTGCACATTGTTAGTCTTAAGAAGTTTAAATATCGGCTCCCATATATATATATCTTTAGCAGCACCAAATGGGTTATCGATGAAAATAACTTTTTTAAGTTTTGATGCATCAGCATTTTTAGAATTAATGCTTGAAATATAATTAATTATCGAAATAAGGAACTGTATATATATACCCTGTGACTGTCCCGTACTTCCCACCGCCTCCTCATACGGAAGAAATCTTGACTGGTCTGCAATTCTTTCTCTCTTATAAAGATTAAGTTTTATCGAATTCATATCAGTGACTATAACCGAGAACATCTTCTTCCAGCTTAAATTATTTCTGATATATTTAAGTTTATCCTCTGTCTTTTCAAATGAATCTGCGCCTTTTGCAACCCTGTCGATATATTCAGACATCCTGTCTTTATACACTTCTTCTTTAACATACGGTATTCTTAAGTTAATTACAGGAATTGTTTCATCTTCCATTGTAATTCTCGATAACTTCGATAATCTGTCTAACTCTGTCTTAATATTAGTACAGGTCTGTATACACTGATTCTCAAAATTATCCTTAATAACCTGCATATCCTCAATGCCTTTAAGTATACGCTGCTTTTCAAGATTAATATACTCATTAGTCTCTTTAAGCATTTTTATTAATTCATCTGTTTCATCTAAATTCGCAGGCATACTTACATTCATTCTTATTTCCGATGCTAATTCAAATGCATTCAGTTTCTTCAAAGTATCATTAAGAAGTGACATTTCCCTTTCATATTCTTCTGAGCGCTTGTATTTCTCATCTATGAATTTGTCTAACTGTTCACTGACATTTTTACATTCTGCCTCAATATCTGCATTTTCTTCAAATGTACCTGCTTTTATGTCAGGCTTAATATCAGATTTAGTCATTAATTTATTAATATCTCGTTTAAGCATATTAATCGTAACTGCCTTACGTTCCATTTCTGATATTGCACCTGCAAGTCTGTCTGTTTTATCCGTCAAATCACTAAGAAGTCTTGCATTTTCATTTAGAAATGTATCGATTTCACTCTCTTTTATCAAATTTTTGTCAAATTCACCATATTTATCAGTAATAATACTAATTGCGTGACTTATTTTACCCTTTAACTTGTCAGCATTAGAACGCATTTCCTGTATAGATTGTCTTATCTCCTTCTTAACTGCCTTATGTCTGTCAGCCTGTCGCTTAATATCTGATAAATCTTTAGGAGATGTAACAACTAACTCGTTATTATCGTATTGGTTCTTAAGCACCTCTACGTCTACACCCATATAATCTATATGTTGTAAATTCTTCTCCATTGATACCTGATAGTTATTAAGAAGTTTTTCTTTATCTGCTACGGCATAATTTTCCTTTTTAAGGCTCTCAATTAATGCCATTAATTCTGTCTCTATATCATCTCTGCTTCTTCCATTGTATTTTGCTTCATTGTCCCTTACTTCTTTATACACTGTTTCATCATAATATGAAGAATATTTTTCTGACCAGTCTTTCTTTATGGTATCTAATTCTTCTTCCATAGAATTAATTCTTATCTGTCTCTGCTTAGACATATTTTCTGTTGCAGCAAGTCTTTTACTACTGTCTGTTGCTTCTTTCTTAAGTCGTTCTAATTCTGTGGAGGCTTTCGTTTTCTCATCACTGACTACATTGGATTCTGTTATAAGTCTACTAATCTCTGACAGTGCATTAATCTCTTGTTCTGTTTCTTCTTTCTCTTTCCTTAAGTCTGCCAGTTCTTCTTTAACATTTCTTATATCGTTCTCCGTAAATGCAATCTCTTCCTTGAGATTTTTAGATACCTCGATTTTCTCAAGAATTTCTGAATTAACTTTCTCTAAGGCTTTCTTAGGATTAAGTATTTCTTCATCATTTACATCATTAACGATATGATTTATAAACAGATAATCCTCTTTTACTACCTGTTCATTTTCTAATTTTCTTAAATACTCTTTATTGAGTTTCTCCTGTAATAACTTGATTCGTTCAATGTTCTGCTTAATCTTATCTGATGAAAATTCTTCTGCATTTTCTCCGATAAAGAATACATTTTCAGAATTAATTAATTCTACATTTTCTTCTGCTAATTTCGTACCATTAATAATTGGAACCGTATATCCATTTTCTAAGTTTTCCTTAAGGCGTGTATCCATTATCGTCTGCTCGAAATTATCCTTTACAATGATTGCATATGGTAAAACAGGATTGTATTTTACTAATTCAAACCTTGTTTCTTCAGGAAGTTCTGCCAGGTATTGTGCTCCTGAAACTGCTGTATTAGAATGATATCTTCTGATGTATTCAAGCACCTCTGATAAAGCAGCTGATTCATTAACCACTCTTCCAAGTTCGAGTGCCTTAAGTTGTCTGTCAATTTCTACAAGTTTCTTTTCAGCTTCTGACGATGCATTTAACATATTTTTATATGTCTTTTCTATTTTCTTAAGAAGTTCTTCTAATTCTTCGGCATCATATACCTGCTTTAATTTAGAAAGCTTCTCAGATGAATTTAATAATTTATTGTTATTTTCTTCGATTATGTTCTTTCTCTTCTCTAAATCATTTAACTTATAATCATTTTCTCGTAATTTAAGTCTAAGTGTTATGACTTCTCCTGATTTAGTCTCGCATTTGCTTTCTAATTCCTCTGCCTTGTCATTTATAGCAGCTAATTTATCCCTGTCAGTGGCACACATTTTATCCGCATCTGTTGGTAATAATAGTGAAGTCATATTCTTCTTATCAATGATTTCTTTATTAATCAGAGCCGATTTTCTATCATAATCTGCCACTTTATAATCTAATACCGCTAACTTATTATCTAAATCTTTAGTCTCTGTCCTGAGTGCAGCTATAAGTTCTGTTTCATTTTCATTTATGCTTTTCTCTTCATTTATCTTAGAAGTAAGTTCGTTAATTCTCTCATCATCAGACATTTTTCGTATAGCAGCTAACTCCTTAAGATTATCAAGCAGAGTATGATTATCCTTAAGAATATTATTCATTACAAGTTTGAGTTTATCATATTCTTTTTTACACTGTATATATTCAAGGTAATAATTGCCACCCTCTAAGATATTTAATCTCTCTATAAATGCCTTGACTTCCTCATCTGTCTGCACAAGTTTTTCATTTTCTCTGCTTAACTCGGCCTCTAACTTCTCTAATTCTCCCATATCCACAAGCACTTTCGCTGTTTCAACTTTAGCCGACAGATTATTCTTCTCTGCTAACACATTTTTACGCTCGTTAAGTGCCGCTTCTAATTCTGACTTATTATTATTCTCTGATACTTCAAGAGAATTATATGCTTTCTTAATCTTTATAAATGCATTCTCAATACCAACATATAATTGTCTTATTGATGAAATTCTTCCTGCAAAACCATCGATAATCTCTATCTGTCTGTCGAAGTTATTTATCTCCTCTTTCTTATTAGATAATTCTAATAATTTATCCTTGATATTAAGAAGTGTTTCGGCAAGATTTCCGTCCTCTGAATCATTTGCATACTTATTCCTGAACGATTTCTCGATTATCTCCTCAATCAATAAATCTTCCACTACTTTTCTGGTGTTCTTGTAATTTGTCTCAAAATATGTTCTTACGTGTCCCTCTGTTTTATTAATTCCCCTGATAATCTCCCATTCACTTTCATATAAGCCATAGTCCGCTATGAATCTCTGATAATCACCTTTCCTTTCAAATATTTTAACTTCAAGATTGTAATCCTTACGCTGTAAATCTTTAAGATAATTCTTGAGTCTTGAATATGTAATTCTCTCACCATTCTGGGTAAGTGGGAAATTCTTTATATCATTGTCATTAAATTTTCTATAGAAAATGCAGTAATTAAAATATTCAATCGCAGTTCCGTTTCTGCTTCCATCTGCATTTTCTTCAAACTCTCCCTGCTCCTTTGCCTTTCTGGCGCAAAAACCGGTAAGCATATATTTAAAACCATCTTTAATATGTACATCACTAAGACTCCATTCGATCATTGAATGGATGGTTGTACTTCCCTCATTTGTTCTGAATAATTTCTCTATAGGCTGTTTATCATCAAGCGTACAATTCGGTATTAAATTCTGCAAAAGTAATAGCATTAATACACTTTTTCCACCACCATTTGCCAAGTCGTAAATGGTATTTTTACATGAAAAACGCATCATAAAATCGTCATAAAACTGCGTTCCGAAATTGTACTTTACATTATTTACTCTGATTCTGTTAATGTGTGGCATAATTACTCCTTTTTATTTCATTATCTCGTATAATCTTCCTTTATATTCTTCAAAATAATTACTTACAAGTGCTTTGAATCTCTTCTTAGGGTAGTATCTTTCATTATTTTCAATTAATAATTCCTGCTTTAATAAGAAGTTCAACGTCATTTTGACAAAACCAACCTTAGAACCTCTTGCTGCTCTTGCATTAGTTTCTTCATTTGCTACGATAGGCAAGTCTTCCCATACAAGTGCAATTGTCTTAAAGCTGTTCTCTTCGACTTCATTGAGTGATAAAACCGACAGATTATTTATCACCCCAGATAACGAACTGTCTACAGAGTTAATAATATCATCAACTTTAACATACTCATTGAAAGTTACATTTCTTGTATCATTATAAAACCAGGTTATCACATTATAAATAATAAAATAACATAAGAATAATTCCCTGTTCAGTTTAACACCTATCTCTTTCTTAAGCTCATCATTAGAATATCCAAATACCCTGTTATTCTCACCTGCCGATGCGAATATAGAGTTCTCATATTCATATAAAGACAGATTCATATTCTTGCAAATAGTATTTGTAATATCATAGACTTCGCTGTTATCCATATATTCGTCATATAAAGAAGCCGTTTCCTTAGAATCCCTGCTGATTTCTTCACCTACTATCAGCTTCGACACTATTTCTAACGCCTTAGATAAATTCCTATTTTCCACTTTCTGCTCCATTCCGCAGGCATCTATGCCGGAGGAATCGCGAGCTAAATTCCGAATTTAGCTCTGCGATAAATACTAATTGCGATGCCTGCAACGCAATTAGTTGTGAGAAAAATAATCGCATCAGCATTATTTTTCTCACTGTGCTCCATTTCTGAAATGTACATTTACAATTTCATTTCCCATATTCTCAAGTATTTCATTATCCTCCAGGAAATCTATCCTGAAAGTCAGATATTTATATTTTGCGCCACCACTTTCTTCTGTTATGACTTTCTTCATAAAGCCCTCTAAGAATGTGTCTGGTTTCTCTATTACTTCACTCATATCATATAATGATTTCTGGCACAAATGTGTTACAAACGAATAATAGTCTCCATTCTTAAGTACATTTTTACCAAGTTTTTTAACGAGTTCTTCATTATATTGCATTAAATCAAACTCTTCATTTGCAATCAGCATATCGAATAAAATCATTAAGAATATTCTATGATTTTCAGATATTCTATCATCTTCTATTTCATCATCATATTTGAAATTCTCATCATACTTATTTTCATTAATCTTTTCGCCATCTTCCATTGCTTCCGTTCTCATATTTAACATATTATCAAGCAATGTAAGCGAAAATGTTTTCTTAACATTTAGCTTAAGCAATGGCTTTGTAAACAGATTAAGGTTGTCTGTATTATCACTTTTAATCATATCACTTAGCACTTTTCTAAAATCAAATGATGATTTTAATCTGTTGAACTTCGCCTGAACAACCATTTCATCAGCTTTTGCCTGCAATATTGTGCAGGCATTCAGAAGTTCACTGTGCTTGTTCATTGCCCTGTTTAATTCACTTTCTAAGTGATATATGTCCTCCATTGCCTCGTAGAATTTATTATCTTCCTCGCCTGCCCTTAATGCCTGCTCTATTAATTGTTTATTCTTATCGAATAGCTTCTGCTCTTCGTCAAACCACTTTACGGTTGTCTTAATAAAGCTTTCGTATGCCTTAATTCCCTCGAATATATCATAGCTAAGTATTCCTAATATCTCATTTTTCTTAGAAATAAGCCGGCTTACCTCGTTATTTATTCGTGATACCACCTCTGTACCACCCTTAAAATTTCTTGTCGAAATCATCTTAGTAAGCAGGACTTGTGCTATGGTTATATTGCTCTCATCTTTTATCTCCTTGGTATCAAGATAGAATTCTATTGCATCAGAGGTTATATAATACACCACATTATCATCTACTATTTTGTTGTCAAGTATCTTCGTCCTTACTGTCTTACGCTGCTTAGATACCGGATCAAAATATTCATAAGAAAATGGTTTACCATCATTTTTCAATTTGTCAAATATATATGCAATCAGTTCCTTTTCTTCGTCTTCTTCTATCACAAGTTCAAAATCACGTTTTAATACATCTTGCATAAATGTCATATATTCGTTATATGTAACCATTTTATCTCGAAAATTATTTTCTTCAATAAAAAAGCGCAATACTGCCATCACAATATATCCCATATCAAGTACAGCAAATTTTCCCTCTTTATATTGACTTAGAGAAATATCTGCTAATTTGAAAAATGGGTAATATTTTCTGATATTCAGCATACGCTCATTATGGTCGTAAACTATATCCCTGACTAATGTATATTCCTCGGACATGGTATATTCAACCTTTCTTATTCTTTAGGACATTTGTGTAACTGTTTAGTGTTACAATCCTGTATAGTTCCTTTACTGCAAGCAACTAATTCACCTTTGCAGAAGCAGAAACCATTATTATCTCTAATCTTTTTCTCTACTTCCTTTTGTTCTTCAAGTATACATTTTCTTACCTGTTTAACATTGCAATCCTGAACTCGTCCTTGACTACAATCAACTAATTCACCTTTATAAAAACAAAAGCTTTTTCCTGCCATATTTTCTCCATTCCATCAACGCAAAACGTCGAAAGCTATTCTACATATCTGTTCTTCCTTCTAACGCCTTAAGTAGTGTAACAGAATCTACATATTCTAAATCTCCACCTACCGGAACACCACTAGCTATTCTGGTGACCTTAATACCTGTTGGCTTAATTAATTTGCTGATATATACTGCGGTTGTCTCTCCCTCTAGACTAGAGTTTGTAGCTATAATAACCTCGTCTATATCACCTCTTAACCTTTCCATCAATTCTTTTAACTTAATATCATTGGGTCCGATTCCAAGCATTGGAGATATGGCACCATGAAGTACATGATATACTCCATTATACTGTCCTGTTTTCTCATATGCCGCTAAATCCCTGGTATTCTCTACAACCATAATTGTCTTATGATCTCGTTTCTGACTCTTGCATATAGGGCATAGTTCATCATCAGTAAGTGTGTAACATTCTTTACAATATCTTACATTGTTCTTAGCCGAGGTTATCGCATCAGTTAATGCCTTAACCTGTTCCTGTGGCATATTGATTATATGAAAAGCAAGACGTCCGGCGGATTTTGCACCTATCCCCGGAAGTCTCGAAAATTCTTCTATTAACTTAGATATATGACTACTGTAATAATCCATCTTTAGTCCCCATTCCTACACATTAATTGTGTATTAGGTTTTATTTAATTTTGATTAGGATATCATTCAGTTCTTAGAATGGAAAGCCTCCGCCTAATCCACCAAGTCCACCTGTAATCTTAGCCATAGACTGTTGTGATAATTCTTCCATCTTTCTAAGTGCTTCATTTGTAGCTGCTACGATTAAATCTTCTAACATCTCGATGTCATCAGGATCAACAACCTCTTCTGCTAACTTAACCTTAACAACTTCTTTCTTACCTGAAACAGTGACTTCTACAGCACCGCCTCCGGCAGTTGCAGTAACTTCTTTCTCTTCTAATTCCTTAGTGGTTTCTTCCATCTGTCTCTGCATTTTCTGTGCCTGTTTCATAAGATTGTTCATATTTCCCGGCATTCCTCCTGGAAAGCCTCCACCTCTTTTTGCCATGACTTAAAAGTCCTCCTCTTCTTCATTTTCATCATTTACTTCTTCAACATTGAAATTAATACTGTCTATATCAAGACTCATATATGACGTTTCATAATTCTCTTTAGAATTTAAGCATCTGAGTTCCACAGGTACTTCTTTACCTATAGCTCTGGCTATCTCATCTTTAATAAGTTTAATATTATCAGGCCTGTTATCCTGTTCCCAGTCAATTGAGGAATCATATACAATGCACAAAACTGAATTCTCATCGATACTCAGTCTGTTCTTTCTTATACCTACTCCTAAATGTCCTGTTATATTTCTTGTAATACTCTGCCAGTTGTCTGCCACCTTTTTTATCTCTTCAGGTACAGCCATCTCTAACTTCTTAACTACTTTATCAGATTCATTTGAATTTTCATTTATATTTGCCTCTGGTCTGCTAGACATATTATCTATTAGTATACCATTTTCCAGTTTTTTTTCAATATTATAAACTCTGTTTTTAAGCGACTCGTAATCTACTTCCATCGCCGGCTGCATAAGTTTTATTATGCCTATCTCTATTAACACACGTTTCTGTGAGGAATATTTTATCTGATTAGTAAGTTCAGAAAGTATTCTTATATAACGCATTATGGTATCCACATCCAGCATACCTGCTTCTTCCTTTAATGCTTCTAATCTCTCACTCGACATATCGATTATCTCGTCTGCATCATCAGAAGTCTTTAATAAAAGCATATTTCTTAAATACCATGTAAAATCTACTACAAATTGTGATAAATCTCGTCCATAGCTAATCATTTCTTCAAGTAACTTCATGCATTCCACAGTATTTTCACTGATAACGGCTCTTAACATATTACTGAATACATCTGTATCCACCGCACCTAATATATCAAGTGTCTTATCATATGTCAGTGCCTCACCTATACTAAATGCTTCACACTGGTCTAAGAGACTTAGCGCATCTCTAAGTGAACCATCGGCAGTTTTCGCAATAAAGCGGAGGGCTTTGTCCTCGACCTCCATATGCTCAATATCTGCAAGCTCTTTTAATCTGTCTTTGATTACATCTACGGAAATATGTTTAAAATCATATCTCTGACATCTCGAAAGTATGGTTATCGGTATCTTATGTGCTTCTGTAGTAGCTAATATAAATATAACATATTCAGGTGGTTCCTCTAATGTTTTTAACAACGCATTAAACGCACTTGTTGATAACATATGAACCTCATCTACTATATATACCTTATATCTTCCCTCTGTCGGACGATACTGTACTTCGTCCACAATCTGTCTGATATTCTCAACACCATTATTCGATGCCGCATCCATTTCGATAACATTCATAGAGATTCCAGCACTTATTGCCTTGCATGTAGGACATTCATTACATGGATTACCATTTACAGGGTGTTCACAATTCACTGCCTTGGCAAATATTTTAGCAACAGTAGTCTTACCTGTTCCTCTTGTTCCACAGAATAAATATGCATGTCCTATTCTTCCCGATACAATCTGATTACTTAATGTTGTTGTAATATGCTCCTGACCTTTAACATCATTATAGTTATCTGGTCTGAATTTTCTATATAAAGCTGTATAAGACATTTTTAATTAATCTCCAAAACTAATTCCTATTAATTTAGCCTCTTTGATAACAGACGAATCAGGATTAACACCTTTTAATCTGCCTGCCACTTCTTCAAGAGGTACTTTGATGATTTCACCATCGTGCATTCCAACCATATATCCATATTCTTTATTAATGATAAGTCTGGCTGCTGCCGCACCGAATCTTGTAGAAAGAACTCTGTCATATGGACAAGGACTACCACCTCTCTGTGTGTGTCCCGGAATTGTAACTCTTATCTCCTGACCTGTTTTCGCCTGAATCTGCGCTCCTAATTCATATGAAATAGATGGATATGGCGAATTAGCTTTCTTCTCTTTAAGTTTCTTCTTAGAAAGCTTAGCATCTTCTTTAGATATCGCACCCTCTGCCACTGCAAGAATTGAAAATCTCTTGCCCTCTTTTGTTCTCTTGTCAATAGCTTCAACTACTTTGTCTATATCATATGGTATCTCAGGTAAAAGAATAATATCCGCACCGCCTGCAATTCCTGCGTGTAATGTAAGCCAGCCGACTTTGTGTCCCATTACTTCCACGATAAATACACGACCATGTGATGCTGCTGTTGTGTGTATACAATCTATTGCATTAGTAGCGATGTTAACCGCACTCTGAAAACCAAATGTTATATCTGTACCATAAATGTCATTATCAATTGTCTTAGGAAGTGTAACTACGTTTAATCCCTCTTCACGAAGCAGGTTAGCTGTCTTATGTGTTCCATTACCTCCAAGAATAACAAGACATTCTATCTTAAGCTTCTTATAAGTATCTTTCATGGCTTTAACTTTATCAAGTCCGTTGGCATCAGGTTCTCTCATTAACTTAAATGGCTGTCTCGATGTTCCGATAATTGTTCCACCCTCTGTTAATATTCCTGAGAAATCTTTAGGCTCTAATTTTCTGTAATTACCATACATCAGTCCCTTATAACCCTCTAAGAAACCGATTATCTCTACATCTTTCATATTCTCATAAAGTGCCTTTGCAACACCTCGCATAGAAGCATTAAGACTCTGACAGTCTCCTCCACTTGTAAGCATTCCTATTCTCATTTACGATACCACCTTTCTTATGTCTGCATTTTGTCTGTATTTCAAACTCATATAATAATATTTTACTTAAATTAGCTGATTAATTCAACTGTTTTATTAAAAATAAAGAATGTAGCTTGCGACATTCTCCGCCTGCGGCGGATTGCGATAGCAACATTTTCTGCTCCGCCGCAGTGCGATCCTCGCGGAGCGTTTTTGCTTACCAGGACAATTTCAACGAAATTTCCTAGTAAGCAAAAAAGGTATTTCTTTTCGTTAAGAAATACCTTTGATTACTCTATTATATGTATTTTATATAATCATTACACTGGCTTTACTTTACTGATACATTAAGGAATAAATGTATGCCCCAAGCGGACAAGCCATTAATTATATATTCTTGTTAATCATTTTCTCCCACTTCGTTGTAAAGTAGAATACTATCGACATAACCGTTGCAATTGTCCATCCGATTGGCCATGAAGTCCAGATTCCCGTTGTTCCAAGTGCTGTCTTAGAAAGTACCTCTGCAAGTACAACACGTAATGTAAGGTCTGTAAATGTCGCTATCATAAATTTCTTCATAAGTCCTGCGCCACGAAGTATTCCATCTGCCACTAATTTAGCAGCTACCACGAAGTAGAATGGTGCAACAATATGTAAGAACATAACACCTACGTCCATTGCTTTTCCTGTAGGACTGTCTAAGAAAATGTAGATTAAATATTTTCCAAAGAACATATATACTATCACGATAGGAATACAAAGCATCCATACGAGCTGTAACCCTGCTTTGAAGCCCTGTCTGATTCTGTCGAATTTCTTAGCACCTAAATTCTGTGCCGTATAGTTAGACACACCATTTCCAAGGGTTGTCATTGAAGTAATAACCATATTATTTAACTTAATGGCTGCGGAATATCCCGCCATTACAGATGCTCCGAAACTGTTGATTACGCTTTGTATAATTATATTTCCAAGCGATATAAAGCTCTGCTGTAAAATACTTGGAACTGCAACGATTGCTATATGTCCAAGTAAGGTCCATGAGAATTTGTCAACTTTTCCCTGTGTCTCTATCTTTGCAAATCTTTTAAATACAACTACTATCGCAAGAATACAGCTTATGCCCTGACATAAGAATGTTGCCCATGCAACACCTGCTACTCCCATATGAAAAGCTGCTACGAATAAAATATCCACAGCTATATTCGAAACTGATGAACATGCCAAAAAGATAAATGGAGTTTTTGAATCACCTAATGCCGAGAAAATTCCCGTTGCCACATTATAATAGAACACAAATGGCAAGCCCATTATATATATATCAAGATATAATTTTGAATCAGCCATAATATGTGATGGTGTATTTATAAGTCCCAAAAGGCTTTCGCTAAATAACATTCCTATTGTCATTAATACCACACACAGAACGCCGCTGGCAATAAGTGTAGTATAAACTGCTGTCTTTAATTCCTTATATTTCTTAGCACCAAATAACTGCGATACAATTACCGAACAACCAATATTGCAGCCAAATGCAAATGCAATAAATATTAATGTTATTTCATAACTATTACCTACTGCTGCCAATGCATCATTACTAATAAATTTACCTGCTACGAAACTATCTGCAATATTATATAACTGTTGAAAAATAATACTTCCAAATAGCGGCAGGCAAAACATCCATAATACTTTATTGGGTTTACCTACTGTCAAATCTTTATTCATGACTTTTCCACTCCAATCATACTTTTTCAGGCATTTTTACCTATATATCCAGACTGGCTATATTACCTGCATAAGGTTTGTTGATAAAATTACCACAAACGCCAAATTCACCCAGAAAGCCAGTTAATTCGCAGGATATTATAATTCAATTTTTATTATATAAATAATCTTTTTTTGATATGTCTTATATATGATTTTGATATGTCACGTATAACTTATAAAATTAATTTTACAACAATGTTTCAAATTAATAATGCATTTTTTAATAATTTTCTTTCACAATACTAGCAACCATTAAGTCTACAATATTTCCATTTAATGATGCATTTTCAGGTCATCTTTCAGAATACGTTCCATATTAGCCGCTTCTTCTTTAATATTATGTAAATCTGAACGTATGGCTGCTTTTTCTTCCTTAAGTTCAGGATTCTCAACTATCTCTTCTTTAATAAACATAAACATAAAACTTATAAGAAGAATTGCACACGATATCCAGATAGTTCTCATACCCAATTCAGAAATCAATAACCCTCCTAAGCCTGCACCAAAGGCAAACATAAATATTATTCCAAGATAACAAAATGCTTTCTTAAGTATCCTTTTATCATGAGTTCTTTCATATGCACAAAATGATTCCATTTCGCTTCGCATATTTCCTATACACATTGTGCTTGCAAATGCATATCCGTTTACTTTCCTGAACGCCTGCACCTGCATCGCGCATGCAAACGATACCATTGCATTAGCGAGCATATTCCATTTTTCCGGCAGGAAACCCACTATAAACAGAAGAAAAATTTCTGCGATAAGTACCAGTTGTCTCCAGTGAATCTTCTGAAGAAGTCTGTATTTCTGTCGTATACATTCTGCCACAGCAACCCCCAGGGCAAAGAAAATAACAGGAATAAAATAATGTATCGATAATTTTAAGTTTCCTGCTATTATATTCTGACTAAACAACACAATATTTCCGGTCTGTGCATTTGCGAATACTTTTCCTCTCGAAATATAAGTATAGGCGTCCTGCAGACCGCCTGACACTGACAAAAAAGCTGCTATTAAAAACGATTCTGACATTTGACCATGAATTTTATGTTTCATAAAGATTACCTCCTTGCATTACGTTTTTAATACTTTTTCCTTATCCTGAAAACAATTTCAGGCATTTTATATGCTCTGCATTACACTTTTAATACTTTTTCCCTTGTCAACGGGTCAATAAGTTCTAACAAAGCCATAATTACCGCCATTCGAATGTATTTACCATTCTGTACCTGCTCGAAATATGCGGCACGTTTATCATTATCTACGTCGATTGATATTTCATCAACCCTTGGCAACGGATGTAATACCGGCATATCAGATTTAGCTAATTCAAGCATTTTTGCATTTAACATATATATTCCTTTTAAACGGATATATTCGTCTTCGTTAAAAAAACGCTCTTTTTGTACTCTTGTCATATAAAGTACATCTAAATCCGGTAATACCTTTTCTAAACTCCTTACCTCTTTATAAAATATATGATTAGGTTCTAACGTATCTTCTTTAAGATAAGTCGGAATACTTAACTCTTTCGGTGATATAAAGTAAAATTTATTATCAGGATAACGTACTAAACTATTTACAAGTGAATGAACAGTTCTTCCAAATTTCAAATCACCACAGAAGCCTATCGTAAGATTATCTAATCTTCCCTTACGTTCACGAATTGTCAGCAAATCTATTAAAGTCTGTGTCGGATGACTATGACCGCCATCGCCAGCATTAACAACAGGAACTTTTGCAAACATTGATGCTCTTAATGGTGCTCCCTCTTTTGGATGGCGCATTGCAATAATATCTGCATAACAGCTTACAACTCTTGCAGTATCTGCTATCGTTTCGCCCTTCGTTGCACTCGACTGCTCTGCTCCTGCAAAGCCTAATGTCTTTCCGCCAAGACTTAACATAGCTGCTTCAAAGGAAAGCCTTGTTCTTGTACTTGGTTCATAAAACAATGTAGCTAATTTCTTACCGTCTGCAATATGCATATATGCAGACTGATTGTCCTTAATTCGTTTTGCCAAATCTAATATTTCTTTAGTTTCCTCCAACGTAAAATCTAAAGGGTCAATCAAATGCCTCATAGTTTTTCTCCTTTTCCTTGTACTTTACACCAAAAAATATTATACTATGGATATAGATATATGTAAAAGGTATTATTGATATATGTATAATCATTTTTTGATATATATAACTATAGTAGTTCCTATATTATAATATTGATAATTTTTTAGTTGTATATTTTATAGTTTACAACTTCATCTAAGCATCTATATATTAACTTCATATGGACATATATAGACTTCATCTAAGACATCTATATAAAAAGACGAAAGGATAAATTATATGTATATAAGTTACGATTATTACAGAATTTTTTATTATGTAGCAAGATATGGCAGCATTTCCAAAGCCGCCAGCGTATTAATGAACAACCAGCCTAATCTTACACGAACAATTAAGAATCTTGAGGGCGAACTTGGTTGTCCACTTTTTTCACGTACTAACAGAGGTGTAAAACTCACTCCTGAAGGAAAACGTCTATACGAGCATATTAAAATAGCATTTGAACAAATTGAAGCCGGAGAAGCAGAGATTGTTGACAGTAAAAGTCTGCAAAATGGTTCAGTATATATTTCCGCAAGTGAGGTAGCATTGCATTGCTGCCTGCTCCCAATATTTAAAAAATATCGTGCGCTCTATCCTAATATCCGTCTGCACGTAAGCAATCATTCAACTCCTCAGGCTATCGAGGCATTAAAAGAGGGGCTTGTAGATTTCGCAATCGTATCAACACCAACTGTTAAATCTACTAATTTAGAAGAGATTACTGTCAAAAAATTTCAGGAAGTATTAATTTCAAGCAACGCATATAAAGAACTTAAGAACAAAATAGTTTCCCTTGCTGATTTAACAGATTATCCTCTTATATCTCTAAGTTCACAGACTAAAACATTTGATTTCTATTCAAAATTATATGAGGGATATGGGCTTGCATATGTACCTGATATCGAAGCCGCAACTGCTGACCAGATACTTCCAATGGTCCGCTCAGACCTAGGCCTTGGCTTTGTTCCTGAAGATTTCATTAAAGGTGTAAATGATATCTTCACTATTAAAACAACCGAGAAAATACCAATGCGTGAGATTTGTCTCATCAAGAGAAAAGGACAACTGCTAAGTATGGCAGCTAAAGAATTTGAGAAAATGATGCTCGAACCAATATAACAAAAATAAATAGTTGTAAAATAGTATGAAAAATAATGCCGACTGCTGCATATACTTGTGATATTGCTACAGTCGGCTCTTATATACTTTACTTATATTATATATTATTAAATCCGTGCGTTTTGCTTTGTATACAGATCATAAGCGTTACCTCTATAGTTAACTCAGTCCAGGCTACCTTACGGCACACAGAAGGTTTTACTTAGTGCTGCTTCATTCCTGACCTGACACGATTCATAAATTCCTGTTGCGTAAGACCTAAACGTCATCGCCACTTGTAAAGGGCAGCCCTACAAGATATATCCGCGGCAAAACATCACCCCTGCTAGAGCGGATTGCAGGTACAGGGCACCGCTAACTCCCCGGCTGCACGGAAACTTTATGACTATTTAGTGCTTTTAAAGTATATCTGATATTAATTGTATTGTCAAATAAATATTTTATGAAATTAATTTTTCATCAGATGCCTTTATTATCATCATACTTTTATCATATTACTTACCTTTTTATTTAATCCCCTAAACGTCTTAACTATTTTATGCCTAATCATTATTAAGTCTATGCAATCTGCATATTTTTATTATCACAGCTATTACCAGAAACATAAGACTTCCACTTGTATCTATGCACACATCTCTTATGCTTGGTCCTCTATCTGGTACAAAACTCTGGTGAAATTCATCAGATGCCGCCACAATTATACAGAATATAACTATCCACCACAGACATTTTACGTATCTTTTCTGTAATAATATCTTCTTCCATTTATCAAATGTATCCGCTAACTCTAATACTAATATTGCCAATATTCCATATTCCGTAAAATGTGCACATTTTCTAATGATTGTATGTAATGTATCTAATTTGATAATTTGCCTTACCAAATTAACCTTATAAATCTGCCTTGTTATTCTAAGACTTAATCCTGCTGATTCTTCACCTGTTTTAGCAGACATCCCGAATATGAACACAAGCCAGATTAGAATACATATTATGAAGATTAATCTTTTGAGATATTTTGTTAAATTCATAACTAATTTCCTCTTTACACTTTTGTTAGTTGCATAATTGGTTTTTGATTTTATGTATGTTGATTATTTGTGCTTTTTAAATTTCTTAACCTCTTCTAACATTAATAAATATGTATTTAACATACTACGATTATATAACCTATGTTTTCTTATGGCATCCTGTATACATAATAACCTCCACCATTTCCGTGATATCGTATAGTATAAAACTCCCTGATCTTTTATGTATTTCTCATTATAGCCATTATTCCAGCTAGATTCTCGTTCATCTGTCAACGTAGCAATATATTCAGGTACAGCTACTATTTTTAATCCATTTTTTAAACAAGCCGATAGAAACAAGGTGTCCTCACCATGACATCTTTCCGTTCCTCCTCCAAAACACTGATTGAAATATATACCATATTTTTTTACACTAGATAATCTAACAGCTATTCTTACGGTTCCATATCTAAGATAATTTAAATATCCTACTTTTTTCTTTTTATTAATTATTCTCTGAGTAATATTTTTTTCTTTAAGATTAAAAATTATAACATCTGCTTTAGGATTATTATTAAATGATTTTTCAACAATCTCTCTATAATCATCTTCATATATTATATCATCATCTGCAAAAAGGCATATATCTGCATTTGCGCGCATTAACGTGTTGTTTCTGTTAAGTCCTACTCCATGTTCCGCAAAGTTCAAATAAACTATATGCATATTATCAATCTCAAATTCATCAACAGAATTTTTATCACATTGATTACCAATAATGGCATCTGTTTTGATATTCATTTTTTTAATTAACGAATAGTCTGATTGCCTAGTTGTCGCTACTAATACCTGAATTTTCATGGTATGCTCCTTTTAGATAATTAATTCTTAATTTTTTTCTCATATCTTATCTTTTTTATTACACCATATATCATATTTTCAATTGTATACCATAATGAGACACCAACACTTTTTTCATCACATATTTTAAATAAATCGTAATGGCTTTTTATAAGTTTTACTAATTTGTCATGTGACAATGAATTCTTTCTAATTCTATAGCTGGCTAAATTTTCTTTCAAAAGATAACAATTTGCTTTCTTACACAATTTTAAAAGAATTGCATAATCATCATTTTTATTTATATTATTAATCTGAATTAATCCCATTGTCTTCGCACTATACATAAATGTCAGACATCCCGGGTATCCATAATTATACATTTTTCTTTTAGTTACAACCCTTGGTCCTGATACATAAATATTTAGCGGTTCGGAACACTCATCAATCTTTATATACTCATGATATGAAAATACCAGATTATTCTTTTGCATAAATTCAATCTGATGCTCTAATTTTTCACATTTCCATAGGTCATCAGAATCAAGAAATGCTATCCATTCTCCTCTGGCTTCTCTTAATGCTCTGTTTCTTGTAAGAGCCGCTCCCATATTTCTTGCATTTTTAAAATATCTTATTCGTTTATCATCAAATGAGAAAATCATATCTTTAGTATTATCATTTGAACAGTCATCTACTATAATTAATTCCCAATTTGTATACGTCTGATTAATTACTGACTGTATTGATTCCTTAATAAACTTACCAGTATTCCAAGCTGGCATAATAATTGATACTAATTCATCTACCATAATATTTTACCCAAATACCGTTAATACGGTTTTAAACATAGTTATCAGTTCTCTAAATAAATCAAATTTCTTAATGCTTTCCAGATTATATTTCATCTTTTCCGGCAAAATCTTTTCTATATAAACTTTATCAACATCACTTACATTATCAAGCATTTTTGCCTCATCTCTGTAACGTATACTTGCCTCAGATGTTAAACCTGCTGGAAGTAATAATGTTGCCATCATTTCCGGTGTATAATGTTTTACATAATGTACGCTTTCAGGACGAACTCCTACAAATGTCATATCTCCTGCTAAAATATTGAGGAGTTGGGGTATTTCGTCTAACCTGTATTTACGCAGTTTTTTCCCGATTTTTGTTATTCTGCTATCGCCTGACACAGTAACCTGTGTACCAATTTTATCTGCATTTGCTACCATTGTACGAAATTTATATATTCTAAATTTCCTGCCATATCTTGTGACTCTTTCCTGACGATAAAATATTCCTCCTTTAGAATCAGTTATAATAAGTATAGCAATAATCACCATAATCGGAAACAAAATTCCAATCATGATAACAGATACCACGATATCAAAAAGCCTTTTTAATATCAGACTTAATTTTTTCTTTCTTAATATTTCATAATATGGTCTTACAGCTTCTGTCTGCATATATTCTGGCAATTCATTCCATTTTCGTAACATCCTAGCCTCCCATTCTCCGACTTCTATTTTTATACAATATATTCTCTGACTATTCTTATATATTGATTAATAACATAATCAATCTCTTCATCTGTAAGTCTGGTATGAAGTGGCAATGTTATCTCATTCTCAAATCTTCTATATGCATTAGGATAATCTTTAATATCAAAACCAAGCTGCTTATAAGCAGTCAGCATTGGCAATGGTTTATAATGAACATTACATGCCACTCCTGCCTCTGCCATTTTAATAATAATTTCATTTCTCATATCTTGTGTAATATCAGAAATTCTTGTTATATACAAATGTCCTGACGATGTATATTCATTAGTATAATGCTTCAACACTTCAATTCCAACAGGTATAAATGCATTATCATATTTTCTTACAATTTCCTGTCTCCTTGTAAGTAAACCTTTGTAACGCTTCATCTGTGCTAAGCCAATTCCTGCTGCTACATCGGTCATATTACATTTATACCATGGACCAATAATATCATATTCCCATGCTCCAAGCTGCGTTTTAGCAAATGCATCTTTTGATTGCCCATGTAATGATAATAGCTGATATTGATGGTATATTTTCTCACTATCTATACCATTTATTTCCCGCCAGGTCACAGCACCACCCTCAGCGGTAGTAAGATTCTTAACTGCGTGAAAACTAAAATTCGTAAAATCAGCAATACTTCCAACCATTTTATCTTGCCATACCGCACCTAAAGCATGTGCAGCATCTGCCATAACTATAACTCTTCCAAATGCTTTTTGAAGTTCATTTTCAGGTTGAAATAATTCTTTTTTACTTTCTACAATTTCATATATTCTGTTATAATCGCAAGGTATTCCTCCAATATCTACCGGAATAATTACCTTTGTTCTCTCTGTAATTGCCTCAGCTAATTTATCATAATCCATTTCCAGTGAGTCTTCCTGTGTATCAATTAACACAAGTTTTGCTCCTACATGGCAGACTACCGATGCACTCGCAGTATATGTATATGCACTTGTAATTACTTCATCACCGTCTTTTATACCTAACAGTCTCAATGTCATTTCTGCACATGACGTCTGCGAATTCAGACAGACTGCACGATTAACACCACATAAACTAGCTACTTCTCTTTCTAATTCTTTTGTCCTTGGACCTGTTGTAATCCAGCCTGATTTTAACGCCTCAGTAACCTGAATAATTTCTTCTTCAGTAATATCAGGTGGTGAAAACGGAATTTTCATACTAATCCTCATTTCTGAGCGACTTATTGCGAAGAGACGATGAGAAATTCACACAAGCGATTTCTCATCTGCCATAAAAACTATTTACTTTCGCTCCTAAGCAAATAGCTGTGTGAAAAATAATTGCATCAGCATTATTTTTCATACTAGCCTCCATTTCTTTACTATCTTATATTTTATTTTCTGATATTTCATTCAAGGCTATATTATTTACTTCTTCCGGGCTTCTAAATGTAGATACTGTCTTTCTCAATGCTTCCCTTGCCTTAGAATCATCTCCCGAATCACAGGCTTCTTTTAGAATCATAAGCCGGCTTCTAATTTCTTCTTCACTTAAAGCTGTATCTCTTTCTATAAAAATCAAACTGTTTGGAGTTCTGTCTAATGTCTCAGTTTTTACTAACAATTCTTCGTATAACTTTTCTCCCGGTCTAAGTCCTGTCTCTACTATCTCTATTCCCTTAACACCTGATAATCTAATCATATTTTCTGCCAAATCATAGATTTTGACCGGTTTTCCCATATCCAGGACAAAAAGTTCACCATTATCTGCCATGGCACCGCTTTGAAGTACCAATTGTGATGCTTCCGGAATAGTCATAAAATACCTTATTATTCGCTTATCTGTTATCGTTACAGGACCACCATTTGCTATCTGCTTTTTGAATAATGGAATAACTGAACCGGCACTGCCTAGTACATTTCCAAATCGTGTTGCACTATATTTGACTTTTCCATATGTACTTGCACTTTGCACTATCATTTCACACATTCTCTTAGTTGCCCCCATAACATTAGTGGGGTTAACAGCCTTGTCCGTTGATACCATCATAAAGCGTTCAGCACCATATTTCTCACAGAGATCTGCAACTATCTTTGTTCCAAAAACATTATTTTCAATAGCTTCTATGCAGTTATGTTCCATAAGTGGTACATGCTTATGTGCTGCTGCATTAATTACTATCTGTGGATGGTACATTTCAAATACTCTTTCCATTGCCCTTATATTTGTAATCGATGCAATTTCAACCTGAATATTCAATTTACCTTCATATGCTATCATTAATTCCTGTTGGATATCATATGCACCATTTTCATAAATATCCAGAATTATCATCTGTTTTGGATTCATTTTTGCTAACTGTCTGCACAACTCTGAGCCAATAGAACCTCCGCCTCCGGTAATTAAGACAACCTTATTTCTATAGTACTCATTTGTATGTTCATCAGCTACTACCAATGGTTTTCTGAACAACAAATCTTCCGCATCAAATTCTCTTAAATGTCTCTTAACTCCTGCTGTATAAACTGTCGGATAATCATAGACCTTAACTTTATATCCTGCCTGTTTATAATATTCATATAATTCTTTCTTCTTATCTGCCTCAAGTGATGGAATTGCAAGTACAATTTCCTGAACCTCATATTCACCTAATTTTCTAAATGTTGCCTCTTCAACAGACCACACCGGAATACCATGTATCTCACGTCCAATTTTCTCTTCACTGATATCTATAAAACATCTTGGAATATATGCTGATTCTTCACTGTTAATAAGCTCTTCTGCAAAGCCTACTCCCACACGTCCTGCTCCAATAATAGCTATTTTTATTCTTTGGACTTCTTTATCAGTAACAGCCTTTATCCCAGAAAACATATACAGAATTTCAGACAGAATCTTTCCCTTTACTGTTTCCTGATTACCGCATTTATAAGCATATCTGTACATCATTCGCAATGCCAATGCGCCCAGGAGATTAATACAACTTAAACTGAGTGTTCTTGCAAATGTAATCTGTTGTATAGGCAGATTGAACGCCATTGTTAAATAAATTATAAATGCAATTCCATCTGCAAAAAGCAGACGGATATAACACTGAATACCTCCATATCTCCATATCTGTCCATATACATTACCCAATAGCCTTATTAAAAATATTATGCTTACTGATAAAACAGCCTGCTGAATCATTCCGATAATTGAAAGTTTATCGTCCCCCTCATAAAGTACCAGCAGTAAAATTGCTGCTACCAGATATACAAGCAAGTCATATAAAACTAACAACCATTTAATATGATGTTTTTTATATCTTTTCACTTCGATATGTACCTCACTACTTACATTTTCTTTATGATATCAGTTAATAAATATTTGAATAACATATTCTTAACGTATCTTTATCTTATCATTACTCATAAATATTTTATTTGCATATTTAATATACTTCCTCAATTCTCCTCTGTACGTTTTGTCAGCAATTGAACGTAGAATAAACACAGAAGTATTCTGTAAATACACATAAATTCTTTCGAATATATTTATTTTAACATAATATCGTAAATAATAAAATGCACTTATATACAAATAAAGACTTTGAAAGCCTTTTCCTCTCTTTGATGTTGACTTTCCGTTGTAATGAGTTACACTAGCTTCCGGAATATAACAGACTTTTTTATGCATTTTCTGCAGCTTATATGCAATTATCCATTCTTCACAATACAGAAATACGTTTTCATCAAAATATCCAATCCTCTTAAATATTTTAGAATCTATCATAAAACAGCAGCCACTAAGCATTCCATAAAATTCAAATTTGTCTTTCGTATATGGATATTCTGTAGCAAATCTGTTACTCTTATTTCTTAAATAATACAACGGCTTCTTAGAACACATATATAGCATAAAATCATATGTTTTTCTTAATAATTGAGTTTCATTTCCATTATAGTCATGAACTGATGGTCCTGTCACTGCAACATCTTTAGAAATATTTTCGCTCATTAATTTTAATGCATTGTTATTAAATATAACATCACTGTTAACAATACATATTCTATCATATTTTTCTGTATCTAATTGCTTGCATATGTAATTATTTCCTGCAGAGTAACCTTCATTTTTCTTAGTTTTAAATACCATTACTTTATGATTTTTCTCATATTTATCCGCAAGAAATTCATATGAACCATCTTTTGAATCATTGTCTACAATAAAAACCTCATATTCAATATCTTGTGTATGTGCAATAATTGACTCTACACATTTTATAGTTTCTTCTTTAGTTTTATAATTTAAAACTATTACCGCCACCATTGTATTCTTTCACCTTTTCCTTAATAATTTTAATATTTTTTGTATCTTTTATTTATTCTATTAATACAATTTATTGCAGTTGTAATCCCCTTTTCTTTGCATACCCTGCTAAATGTACAAAATTCATAAATTTCCTTTTGAGGATATATTATATCATTTTCATTAATGCATTTTATTTTTTTGAAATTTGGTAATACTTCCGCGTTTTTTATTCCTATTCTCATATTCATACCTTTCTAATACTAACTTCTTTTCTATCTATTCCCATAATCTCCGTTAAATAATTATATTCCGCTTCAACATAATGTTTTCTCTTACTCCAAATTATTTCATATATAAAATAATAATATTTAGATGGGCATTTTAGTAATAGCCAAAAGAACTTAATAAGTCCACCTTTTCCACTAATCTCTTTAAGTTTCTTTGATTTCATTACAACTTTATTATCCAAATAATTCTTATATAATATTTCATATAGTTTTTCCCTGTCTTTGTCTATTAACAGTTCCCACTTTCTGTTCTTAGATGTAGATATTCCACCTCCGTATTCATACCACACAACATTTTTATTCATATGATATATGTTATGATTATCTGCTGCTGCAATATATGTCATAAAATCTTCTGCGTATATTACTCTACCATCTAACATATGTAGCAATCTGTACATATACTCTTTTTCATATACAATTCCTGCACCCACAATTCCATTCCAACATAGTAATATACTTGTCTGGACTTTTGACAGATTATATGGTTGTTTATCAAACACCTTTATATTATATGGCTTTGTATTACTATATTGTAATATCTGTTTATCTTTATAGCTAAACGGAACTACATTTCCAAAAGCAATTTTGGCATCTCTCTTATTTACATAATCAAATATCTCTCTCAATATGTGATTATTATACAGAAAATCGCCCGGAGATATCACCTTAATATATTTTCCTGATGCATTACTTACACCATTCAATATATTAATTACAGTCCCTCTATTCTCTTCTAATTTTACAAGTCTGTAATTATAAAATTTCTTCTCTGTAAAATATTTCTCTATATTTTCGAAACAATCTTTAGTCGAACCATCATCGCATATAACTATCTCAAATTCTATATCTTTCTGATTAATTATAGAATTTAATGTATAAATAACTTTTTGTATATCCGGGTTAAATTGAGCTACTAATACAGTAATATCCATTTTCATAATTCCTCGTGTTCCATATAACTAATTAGTTTATTACTTCTATGCATCAAATCTATTTAACATATCTATCACATATTCTATCTGTTTTTCGCTTATTCCATAATACATAGGAATACTAAGTATTGTATCACTTATACGCTCAGATATTTCGTATGTTTCTTTACTGATTTCTGAATTTCTATATGCTTCCTGTTTATGTATAGGTATTGGATAATGCTTTACTGTTCCAATTCCATTTTCATTAAGATATTTCTCTAATTCATCTCGTTTTTCGCATCGAATTGCAAAAATATGATAAATATGCTTATATTCATCATTTGATTTTAATGGCATTATTATCTTATCGTTATTAATTCCATCTAAATATTTTTGTGCCACATTTCTTCTAAACTGATTCCATTTATCTAAATACTTTAACTTAACTGATAAAAAACCTGCCTGCAATTCATCTAACCTGCTATTATTACCAAGATAAATGTGGTGATATTTATAATCTGAACCATAATTACCAATAGCCCTGCATTTATCAGCTAATTCTTTATTATTGGTAACTATACAGCCACCATCTCCTAATGCTCCAAGATTCTTTCCCGGATAAAAGCTAAATGCTGCAGCCATCGACATATTTCCAGCTTTCACACCTTTATATGTTGCTCCATGAGCCTGTGCTGCATCTTCTATTATATATAATCCATATTTCCGTCCAATAGCACATATCTTGTCCATATCAGCCATTCTTCCCTGCAAATGAACAGCAATAATTGCCTTTGTCTTTTTTGTTATCTTCTCTTCTATTAAATTACAATCAATATTATATGTTGTAATATCAGGCTCAACCATAACAACATCGGCTCCTGCATAAGTAACCGCTAAAGCTGTAGCAATATAGGTATTTGATGGAATTATTACTTCATCTCCTTTACCTATTCCTAGTGCCTTTAATATAATATATATAGAGTCTAATCCTGTTCCTGTTCCAACACAATATTGTGTTCCACAATATTCACTAAAGTCATGCTCAAATTTTTTACAATAATTTCCATTAATAAATATATTTTTACTGTATATATCATTAAATACTTCTTTTATCTCATCTTCTATCTCATTATGCATAGGTTCAAAAGATACAAATGGTACTTTCATGTTTGTCACCTCTTATTTATAAATTCAAGAAATTCATCATAATCTCTTATGTAGTCATTATTATCATATAATTCAGATGCCAAAACAAGTAAAACCGCATCTGGTGAGAAATCATACATCTCCCTCCAGATATCATTAGCTATGTACAATCCCTCATATGGCTTCTCCAGAGGGATAATCTTTTTCTCTGAACCATTATCTAATAGTACCTTACAACTTCCATGTATACATACTAAAATCTGCTCAAGTGATTTGTGTGCATGAAATCCTCTATGCACACCCTCTAATGTATCATACATATAATATACTCTTTTTATTCTGAATGGTATATCTTTAAACTCCTCTAATGCCACTAATTGTCCCCTGTCATCACCATGTGGCTGAAAAACATATTTTACAACTTGCATTTTTCCTCCATTCTAGGCATTCTTTTTCATAAGCCTTCTCCATATATATTTAAATTCATCTGTCCTTCCAAAACATATCAAAAATATTACGTTAAATCCAACAATACATATAATCATTTTTATTATAAAATATAATATTGAATCTGAAAATAGGTTACATACATTTTCTAGTGCAATATAACCTACCAATGTTATAACTACCCATGTAAAATATTTTTTAAAATATTCTATGCAGGAGGATGCAAATATAAACTTATATACCAGATATGGAACTCTCCACCATGAGGTTAATAAATTGCTTATAATTGTTCCAAGTATTACACCTGATATCCCTATTTTTTTTGCCAGAATTATTGATATAATTAAATTTAATACAGACTCTATTATTGTTCTTGCTTTATCTTTTACAAACAAACCATTACTATTTATAAATGACGAATTTATTATATTACTTAGAGTTATGTTTAAACTAATTGTAATTAATACTATTACTTTTTTAGACAAAAGTAAACTAGTATCCTGCCATATTGAATATATAAATGGATTAATTAACACACATACACATCCGGTACATAAACTATTTATCCACATATTTATAAATTGCAAATTGTTATATAAGTTACGTTTTTCATTATTATTAGCATTAATGCTATAATTTCCAATAGACGATGTTATGTTCCCCAATAGTGCATTAACAATATTATTTAGCATCGTTGTTATCATCAGGTAATTTGAATATATTCCTACTGCAATTATTCCTACATATTTTGATAAAACAAGATTATCTGTCGCCGTTAATATTACATAACCTATTCTGTGACACATCAATGCTTTTGAATCATTAACTATTTTTTTTATACTATTCCTGTCTAGTTTATTCTTCTTATCAAACACATCTTTATATTTTTTATATGTATACCGACTTAATATATAATTAGACGCAACAGTGATTATTATATTTATAATTAATGTAGCTATATATTCTTTTGTAATTAATAAGACTATTATCATCAATCCATACTGTACTATATTTGCAATTGAATCTGCAATAGCCTTTACATACCCTCTTTGGTCTGCTTCTAACAATGACTGTTTATATACAAAAATATAGCTTAACACATTCTGGAATACAAATAGTACATAAACAATATATATATTTACATCTTTAGGAACTTCTGACATATCTTTAATCAGAAAATTCAAAAATGGCATAATAAGTATTCCAATAAAAAATAATGATATCGCAACAACATTATAAAATTTTTTATAGAAATTCATCAACTCTGCAACTCTGTTTTCATCATTATTTTTTATTGGTTCATATAAATAATATATGATTACACTTCCTATTCCCAAATCAGCTAACGAAAAAACTACTGTTATATTAGAAAAAAGTCCTGTAATACCTAAATATTCTTTTGAAAGAACCATTACAAAAATTATTCTGTATGCAAATGCCATTATAGCTTTAATAATCTGATTGATTAAAAAACTTAATGAAATCAGCTTTACATTCTTCATTCTTGGTTGATTATTAAAATTCATTTATGTTTTCTATCTACTAAATAATTCAGGATATGTTTCATATAAAAAATCTTCCACACAAAGATATTTCTTTACTCTCTCAAAATTATCAAGTATTGCTTCCTTTCTGTCTTCGTAATCTGCTTTATTGCATTTATCAATTATATTATCTATATTCTCTAAATCTTTTTCTTTAATAATAATAATACCATCTTTATTAAAAAATTTATCTATTTTTTCTGCTCCTAAGTATATTGGAATCGTCATTGATGCAAAACAATTTAATAATTTCTCTGTAAAATAAAATTCATTTATATTATTTTCAATAGCAAAACTATATCTGTAATTTGTTAACGATTCTGCTATTTTTATATTTTTACCACCATCAAAAGTTCCAAAAACATCACCTTTTCCCGTATTTTTCAAATATCTTGCAATTTCCATTCTTACTTTATGCAAATGACACATATTCTTATCCGATGACACAATTGAAATATTCCTGTCTTTTTTTAAATATAATTTTTCATCTAATTGTCCACCACCATGTTTGGTTCCATAATAAACTCCTGCTGCCGGTACATATATTGCATTGCTATAATTATTTAATATCTTAGCTGAATGAGTAAATATTTTATCAAATTCATTACTTAATCCCGGATTTCTGTCAAAAATTTCGTAGTCTCCCGGAAAAATAGCCTCAGATTCTATTAAATATGCATATTTTTTTTGCGGATTTCCTTTAGTCTCAGTTATATAATTATGACTATAAACATGTATTGGTAATCTGAATGAATATCGGTCCCAGAATAAATGTAAAGGCATTCTTCCATAAGTGAAACTATACGGATATGTCCAAGACTGATTATCTCTTAAATACCATACATTCATTTGCTCACCATTAGCATTATATAATTCAGGTTCTTCTATATTAGTGAAACCACTATATTTTTCATTTTCCTTATTTTTCTTTTTAATATGCATATCATTTATGCATTTTCTTATATAACTTCTCATTACGTCTTACCTCGCTTATTCAATGCATAACGTATAACTGGCCTGCATAATGGTATTCTTATAAAATCTATTACTATTTTCTCCATTATGGATATTTCTAATAATTTTTTATTTTTATATATGTCACTCAAAAGTATTTTTATATCTTTATCAGTACCTTTTGTCCTTATAGCCTGTTTGAGCAATTGATAGCTTTGCCATGCCGAGCGTTTTCTTATTATTTTCTCATATTCCGGATATTTTTCACAAATCATTTCAATCATTTTATTATGTGCACCTACTGAACTTGCTTTTCCTATCTTATATGTATGGCTAACACTACTTTCCCTCTTTCTATAGTGATACATTTTTTTTCTTATCTGACCGAGTCTTTCCGTAGCCATAATACAGTCTATAGTAGCACACATATCCTCAGCTACCATCAATTCACAATCAAAATACAATTTTTTCTTCAGTCTTTCTAAATTAAACACTTTGTTACATACAGATGCACACATCATATTATTCGCATCATCTGTTATACACATTTTAATAGCTTCTTTTTGTTTAATATATTCACACTTATCTGAATATTCATCATCCTCTATATCATTTCCGTAAAATCCATAAGCTACTATATCTAAATCTTCCTCAATAATATTTTTCATTACTATAGCATATGTATTACTATCTATATAATCATCTCCGTCTACAAAGCTTATATATTTTCCTCTAGCCATTGCGACTCCACAATTTCTTGCAATACTTACGCCTTCATTTTCTTTATGTAGTACAATTACATTCTTATAATGCTCTTTATAATAATCACATTTCAAGCCACTTCCATCTGTTGAGCCATCATCTATAAGTATTATTTCTATATTATTATCGTATGACTGTTCTATAATAGACTTAACACATTCATCAATATATTCAGATACATTATACACAGGAACAACGACTGATAAAATAATATTATCCAAAGTTTCTCTCCAATTCATTTTTGTCTTTTTTATTCTGGATTATCCTCTTATAAACATTTATATATTTATTATTTATATTTTCCATATCAAATTTTTCTACTGCATATTCTGTTATTTTTTTAGAATCAAATCTATAGAAATTATCTATCATATATTTTATTCCATCTGAAAGTGCAGTCACATCATTCTTTTCAACTATAATAGCGGCATCTTTATCCACAAGAGAATCAGCCCCTCCAGATTTAGTAACAACCAAAGGTTTTCCTAACATCATACTTTCCTCAACAAAAACTCCTGCCGATTCGGTCAGGCTGGCTGAAATGGCGAAATCCATACTTTTTATTATTTTGTATGTTTCCTCTTTAGATAACTGTCCATAAAATTTACAATTGTCTTGTATTCCCAGTTCATATGCCATTTGCTCGTATTTTTTCTTATAAATTCCATCTCCAACTATATGTAAATATATATTTTTGTCATTCTCTAATACTTTCTTTAATGCCGGCAATAATATATGATACCCCTTTACATATTCATTATAAAAAGCTGCTACTATGACCGCATTAACAGAACTATCTTTTCTTACATCTAGTGGTATAACATCTTTTCTTATATTTATCCCATTATACATTACCTGAAATTCGCAATCAGGAAATACTTCCCTCAATTTGTTTGTTAAATAATCTGACACACAGAAATTTGCCTTTGATTTTCTATAAACATTATGTATTATTCTCTTACTCCTACTATTATTAATATCGGTTAATTCAAGTGGACAATGTTCTGTAATTACAACCGGTATATTAAATAACCTTCCTAATGCAATTGCATATTTTCCAGCACTGCCCGCTACATGCGCATGTATTATATCAGGTTTAAATTCCTTATTTATTCTCTTGAAGGCAAGGAAAATGTCTGTAAGACGCTGAATTTTGTATTTCAATCCTTCTTTAAACCTTGTACGGTATATTCTTACTCCGCTATCAATTTCACACGAACATCTCTCTTTCTGCTCTATATCAAATGGCCAGAAAAGCGCTACATTACATTTTTCTTTCATATTCATAATCTGCTCATAATGAAATATACCTGCACTAATTTCTTTATTTAATCCGGTATACCACGAAACCATCATAAGTACATTCATAATATTATAGCTCCTTTATACAGAATAACTACTTTCTACATATGCCTTATAAAATATCTTAACTTCTACCGCTTTAAATCTCCAGCCCATTATACCAATTGTCAAATCCTACATTTTCCCATGGCATAGCTCTGTCAAAATGATATCTCCATGGATAGGCATTTTCACCAGTTACTTTATTCTTAATATTTCTAATATCTCCAATTACTTTTGCCGGATTTCCTGCTACAACTGTATATTCTTCTACATTTTTTGTAACAATAGCACCTGCTGCAATCATTGAGTCCCTTTCTACTTTAATTCCCGGTAACAATAAAGCACCTGCTGCAATTATAGCAAAAGTCCCTACCGTAACTCCAAGAAAATCCTGTGATGGCGGAGTTGGATCATTAGTAAAGGTAACATTAGGAAATACCCACACATAGCTACTTATTTTCGTATATTGACCCATAAATACTTTACTATGCACTCTTACATAACTACCAATTTCACAATGATCCTGAATGTCTGACAATGTTCCTATACTTACATTATCACCTATGGTACTCTTTTCCCTGATTGTAGCATGATGCCCTGTCTGAAAATTATTACCTATATTGTTATCGTTATAAATAACTGTATAACTCCTTATTAATGCGTTGTCACCTATGTTCAGTGTATGATTTAGATTGCTGAAATCATTATAAAAATCCATCAAATGCTCACCAAGTATACAACCTGCCTCAACTTTTGAATTTTGTCCTATTCTTGTTCCATCACGAATTATTACATTAGAATCTATATAGGAATTATCCCCTATATATACATTATCTTCTATTATACAATTATGTCCTATTCTGACATTTTTTCCTATTCGGGCATAAGATGAAATAATACAATTTTTTCCAATCATACAACCAGATTCCAACTCCACACCTCCATTTTCCTAAAACTCAATCTCTTTCAAATATCTTGCTAACGCATCCTGCCATGTTGGTAAAGGCTCGAATCCATTTTCTACAAGTTTACTCTTATCTAAACGGCTGTTAAATGGTCTTGCTGCCTTTGATACACCATATTCTGCTGTAGTTACAGGAACGACCTTAGTTGTGTAACCTGCCTGTTTATAGATTTCGCAAGTAAAATCATACCATGAAATATATCCGCCCTCGTTTGTTGCATGATAGTATCCATATTTGTCTGTCTGAATCATATCTACTAAGAGTCTTGCAAGGTCATATGTGTATGTTGGTGTACCTATCTGGTCATTTACTACTGTTACTGTATCGTGAGTCTTTCCAACATTTAACATAGTCTTGATGAAGTTCTTGCCATTTACGCCAAATACCCATGCAATTCTTACGATAAAATATTTATCAAGTGTTTCACTTACAGCTAATTCACCCTCTAATTTTGTCTGTCCATATACATTAAGAGGCTTATAATCCTTACAATCAGGCTGCCATGGTGTTTCGCCCTGACCATTAAATACATAATCGGTGCTGATATACATCATCTTTATATCAAGTTCTTTACATACATCTGCGATGTTCTTAGTTCCACCTGCATTAATTTTACGGCAGATTTCTTCATTATCTTCTGCGGCATCAACTGCTGTGTATGCGGCACAATGAATTACACCATCAACCTTTGATTCTGTAATAACTTTCTTTACTGCGGCTGCATCTGTGATATCCATTTCTTCAATGTCTACACCAACTGCTTCAATATTATTCTTCTTTAATTCGTTAACAACGTCAAATCCTAACTGACCTTTTACACCTGTTACTAAAATTCTCATTTTAATCTCCATTCTGAAGCGCTGCTTTTAGTTTTTATTTTTAGATTTTCCGGAATATCAGGGGTATATTTTTTTTCTATAAATTTCCTAAATTGTTAAAAATATCAATTCACCCTTTTTATCTTATATATTATATATAATCATTAAATTCTTAATACTATCAATTATCTGTCACGCTTCCCTTCAGATAACCATATACCTGTACTAAGATGTCAGAATCAATAAGTATTCTGCTCCTGGCATTATATTAATATATTATTAATATATATCAAAATACCTATAATAATCAATACACTCTTACTTGTATAACACTATTCTAATCAGCCCTGACCATAACACGTATACTTTTAATTCCAAGTGCAATGGCCGCTAATACATTATATTCTCCACTGTATATAGATACTTTTTCATCATCAAGTGTCTTTTTGTCTATAACCACAGGTTCATCAAAATCTTTATTCTTCACTAAGTACGCTATCTTCTCTCTTATTCTGTCCTGATCAGGCTTTGCAATATTTAGTTTGATTTCATCTATATCTATTACAGGCTGAATTGTGTAATCTCTGATAATTTCGTAAACCCACTGATCCCTGCTTTTAACATTAGCCATTCTTACATAAGCACTTTCAACGCCAAGCATTACAAGAGCATTATATCCAACAATACCAGATACAACCGCATATTTTCCATATCCCAAAGGCCGTACCACAATCGTATTTCTATGATAGTTCATAAATTTCATTTCTCTATCCTTATCATCGCCTATGTCTTTAATCTGTTTATCAAGTGAATCCAGAATACTTTTATCAAGATTCTTGTGAATTTCCTCCACAACTTCTATATCACTCATATGAATCTTTATGAGTCTCTTATTTTTTCTCTTCCACGCATTTGTGTATGTTTTAAAAAATCTCATCTTTTTCCTCCACATTGTATTGTTATAAATTATTGTTATTAAACACCGGTTCACTAATTCTATTCCGGTATATTATATAATAAATTTCCAAACGATTAAAAACTTACTGCACATATTCCTATCATTTGCAAATACACCTAATTCACATAATTAATGTTACTACGCACAAATAACAGATTGAAAAATCATAGATAGATGATTTTTCAATCTGGCTTAATAATTACTTTCTTTTTATCACTTTCAAATTTCGCAATTCCAATTCTATTTATATCTTCAATATCTGTTAATTTAAGTGTATATATCATTTTAACGAACTTTCACATATTTTTCAATATCATATTCTATTTTATTTATACTTTTTCTTTATTGTATTTCTTTATTGCATTTTTTCCAGGTCCTTTTCATCTTTTTTACGTTTTCGCAGATTTTTAAAAAAATCTGATAACATTCCACTACATTCCTCCTGTAAAATCCCCGACTCAATTTCCACCTGGTGATTAAATTCTTTGACCTGTAACAAATTAATAACCGAACCTGCACTTCCTGCCTTAGGATTCATACTTCCGATATATATCTTTTTTATTCTCGATTGTACAATAGCACCTGCACACATCTGGCAAGGTTCAAGCGTGACATACATTTCACAGTCATCTAACCTCCAGTCTCCGAGCCTCTTACTAGCCTTCTTTATAGCATTCAATTCCGCATGTGACAATGTATTTTTATCAATGTTACGCCTATTGTATCCCCTTGCAATTATTTTGCCATGATATACAATCACACAGCCTATAGGCACTTCATCTATATTTTCTGCCTTTTTCGCCTGTTTAATCGCCGCCTTCATATATCGTTCTTCTGTCGTCATTATTAATCCTCACTTACTCGTTAACTTTATCTATTATAAATATCCATTTTCCGGATATGTATTTATGTTAGCTACTTACTCATTAACTCTATCTGTTATCTTTTTATTCTTTTCTATATTACCCGAATAAAGAATGTCGCCTGCGACATTCTCCGCCTGCGACAGGTTACTATAGCAACATTTTCTGCTCCGCCGCAGTACGCTCCTCGCGGAGCGTTTTTTACTTACCAGGACAATTTCAACGAAATTTCCTGGTAAGTAAAAATATCAAAATTGCTTTTAACTGACCAATTAATTATTAGCATTCCATTACTTTTTGTTACAATATCCTTCGATATATTACAATAATGTAAAATTTTTGTATTAATCTATTATATTGCTTGCATATTTTATTATAATATTTTTTAATATATTTAGCTAGTAAATAAACAATAATATCAGCATATATTCTACATATATCAACATCTATTAACATATATTGCATTTATATTATTCCATTTACTATATGTTTCTTTACTTAACAATCAAAATATTAAGGCAGGTATGAATATGCGTAGGTCAAAAACTTCTATAAGGTTAATATTAATTCTTCTGACAATAACAATTTTTTCAGCATTATCGATAACATTGTATAGTCATTTATGTGTAAAATCAGACCGGAGTATCAAAACAGATGCTGCGGGCACTGATATTTCTAATTCTACTATATCAGATGGTTCTGGTAACTCTGATAGTCCTGATAGTCCTAAACAGGTATCTACATCTCCTGAATGTAAAACTTTATTTAAAATAAATGATCTCCATAATGGCGATGTTAAATTCTATGATAACAAATATATTGTCGGCAATGATAACGGAACTCTTGGTATCTTTGATTTTAACGGACAAAGAATTTGTAAATATGATGACATTAAATTAAACTGGCTGAGTGTCGAAAACACTGATAACGTTATTATATACGCAAATTCTAATAAGGAAGTCGGAATACTTAAGCTTGATGATTCACTAAATATCATCTTCCATAAAATTATAATGAGAAATGATAAAATGGCTATAGATCCTACAATTCTAAAAATTAATGATACATACTTTATTACCGTTACAACCATCACTGGCACGATAAATAATTCAAACCCAGATAAAGATAATGGCATCTATTCCGTCGACTTATACAAATCAAAAGATTTACTCAACTGGACATATATGGATACAATTATTAAAGATAACCACAACATAGAAGACCTTGTAGCTATGAGTGTCAATGGTACTTATTATATATTCTTTGAGCGTGAAGTCGTCGATAAAGGCAATTCCTCATTAGAGGTTATTTCCTCCAATAATAATGGTATTAAATGGAGTTCTCCAAAACTTCTTTGTAAGGCTGAATCTGACAACGAGTTAGGCAATATTATCTTCTATAAGAACAAATTTATTCTTTATTACAGCAGTGACTACCTTAATAAAGGAACTTCCTATGAAGGTGCTTCAATTTTTGTAAAATCTCTTGATAAAAACCTTGAAAATGCATCTTCCCCTAAAGTATATGAGGAATTTTCAAGTACATTGCTATTTGACGTTCTCAAATCAGATGATTCTCTATACTTAGTCTATAACGAACATTATTTAACAGAGTCAAATATGGTTCTGGCACAGATTGTGCTAGAACCATCATAACATATTGCTATTCTATATATATTAATAATCATAATTTACAATAGGGCTTCCAACATATACATATGTTATATTTTCTTTCTCATTATATGAAAATGCTATATTTATGTTTATTTTATCGCTGCCTATTGCAACATAGTCACTTAATATTTCAGTATATCCGTATACATTCATATGCTCATCATTTTGTCCATTAAATATTTCTTTTGCCTGAAAGCTCTTAAGTATACCTTTTGCAATCTTATTTTCCTGCCCTTTATCAATTTCACCATATATTTTTCCTTTTATAACCATATATAGATTTTGAGAGATAATACTTGTGCTCACTTCTTCATCTTTATTTGCTGCTTTTTCTCCATTAACTGTATTGCTACTTTTCTTGTCGTTTTCTGATATATTTTCTGAATTTGCTTTATCGTCGTTTTCTTCCTTGCATATTTCTTTCATAGTCTTTTCTATAAGATTTTTATAATAATATCCACTTTCTAACGAACCTTTTATATTTAATGATACCGATAAATAATTTCTTTGTGCTATAACATTCTGGCTTTCCTGATATTCTGTTGTAATAAGCTCAAGTTCAAGTTCTGAACTTTTACCCTCTTTCTTCATTACCGCTACACTTCCTGCATCAGTTCTATATTTATCATAATAATATTCTGAATTTACACCTAATCTTTCTGCTATCTTATCTATTAATTCAAGACTTCCCGACTCTCCATAATATTTTTCTCCTAGATAATAATAACCCTCTATTTCGCAATCAGCTTCGTGGATATTATTGTTCTGAAAAACTTTTTCTAATGAATTTTCAGCGATAGCATTGGCACTTACCGACTTCTCCGGTGCTAACTTACCATAAGCAAACTGTACTAATAATACAGTAATTCCTACTCCTAATAAATATATAATTTTTTTCATCAAAAAACTCCCTTACTTAAATACTTTATAAAAGTATCGTCAATAAAGGGAGTTTTTAATCAATTAATTAAATTGTATAAACGAAATACCACAAACAAGGTATACTTTGTATTATCTGTATATGCCTATATTTGTCTGTATTTATCTGTATTTTCACTCTACAAGTCTTTAATTTATTTTAAAGCTTCAATTCTCGCAAGCGAACGTCTGAGAGCTGCTTCAGCACGATCTATATTAACGCCTTCGCCGCCTTCTTTTATACGTCTTTCTGCTCTGATTCTGGCTTCTTCAGCTCGGTTGGCATCAATTTCATCCGGCCACTCTGCAACTTCTGCCATTACAGTTATCTTATCTTGCAATATTTCCACAAATCCTGCATGTACTACAGCTTTCTTAGGTTCATCATTATCATTTTCATATATTTTAACAACGCCTGGTGCAAGTATGCATGTAAGTGGTATATGGTTTTTGTATACACCAATATTACCTTCACTTGTATTCATTTCCACAAACCAGGCTTTACCCTCGTAAAACTGTCTGTCTGGCGTAATAATCTCTAGTTCAAAAAATTTTTCTTCCATAGATTCTATTCCTTTCTCTTACTGAAGGATTACTTCTGCACTCTTGCAACTACATCATCGATGCTTCCTGCATTTAAGAAGTAACTTTCCGGAATATCATCATGTTTGCCCTCAAGAATTTCTTTGAAACTTCTGATAGTTTCGCTAAGTGGTACATATTTACCCTCTACACCTGTAAACTGTACTGCGACGTTAAATGGCTGTGAAAGGAATTTTTGAACCTTTCTTGCTCTGGCAACTACAAGCTTATCTTCTTCTGATAATTCATCCATACCAAGAATTGCGATAATATCCTGTAACTCTTTGTATTTCTGAAGAATTTCCTGTACACCTCTGGCTACTTTATAATGTTCTTCACCTACAACCTTTGGATCAAGTATTCTCGATGTTGACTCAAGAGGGTCTACAGCAGGATAAATACCTAATTCTACGATGGAACGGGATAATACTGTTGTAGCATCCAAATGTGCAAATGTTGTAGCAGGTGCTGGATCAGTTAAGTCATCTGCCGGTACATAAACTGCCTGAACAGAAGTGATAGAACCATTCTTTGTAGATGTGATTCTCTCTTGTAAAGCACCCATTTCTGTCTGAAGTGTTGGCTGATAACCAACGGCTGAAGGCATACGTCCAAGTAAAGCCGAAACCTCTGAACCCGCCTGAGTAAAACGGAAAATGTTATCAATGAATAATAACACATCTTTACCACCCTGGTCTCTAAAGTATTCTGCCATAGTAAGACCTGTAAGACCTACTCTCATTCTTGCTCCAGGTGGCTCGTTCATCTGACCGAATACCATCGTTGTCTTATTGATAACGCCTGATTCCTTCATTTCATAATATAGGTCATTACCCTCTCTTGTTCTTTCACCAACACCGGTAAATACTGAGTATCCACCATGTTCTGTTGCAATATTTCTGATTAATTCCTGAATTAATACAGTTTTACCAACACCTGCACCACCGAACAGACCGATTTTACCACCCTTCTGATATGGGCAAAGTAAATCGACAACCTTGATACCTGTCTCAAGTATCTCTGTTTCTGTTGACTGCTCTGCAAATGCTGGTGCTTTTCTATGGATTGGAAGATATTCCACGCCCTCAGGTGCATCAATATTATCTATAGGATTACCAAGTACATTGAACATTCTTCCCAATGTATTCTCACCTACAGGAACTGATATTGGTGCGCCTGTAGCAACGGCTTCCATTCCTCTGACAAGTCCATCAGTTGAACCCATAGCGATACATCTTACTGTATCATCACCAAGATGCTGTGCTACTTCCACAACAAGTCTTCCATTATTAGTCTCTATGTTAATAGCATCATATATTTCCGGAAGATTACCGGCACTAAATTTGATATCAAGTACGGCACCGATAATTTGAGTGATTTTACCTATGCATTCTTTACCTGCATTATTCTCTGCCATTCTCTCACTCCTTACTTCATTTTTATTCAGGTTCCTGTAAACAACCATAAACAATATTTTTATATTGCTTATCGTAAATTTTACAATGACCTGTTATTTTTATTATATTAACTGATGGCTTCTGCACCAGCTATAATTTCTGTTAATTCCTGTGTAATCGAACTCTGTCTTGCTCTGTTATACATTAACGATAAATCTGCAATAATATCATCTGCGTTACTTGTTGCAGAATCCATTGCAGCCATTCTTGCACCATTTTCACTGGCTACAGCCTCGATTAGCGCACCATAAATCAAACTACTTACATACTTTGGTATAATCATATCAAGAGCTTCTTCATCATTTGGCTCATAATTCATCAAAGTAAGCTTGTCCTCTTTAGGAACATCTGCTTCCTCTGCTGAAACAGGCAGAACCTTAAGCATTGTAGGTATATGGCTTACTGTATTCTTAAATGTAGTATACGCAATGTATACCTCTCCGAATTCACCATTCTCAAATGCTTCTAATACCTTTTCGCCAATTTCCATAGCATCTCTGTACATTGGCTCATTTACCACTTCTGAGAAGTCATCTTTAATTTCATAACCGCTTCTTACAAGATTCTCTCTGCCTTTTTTACCTATTACATAAGTTACTACCTTGTCTGCTGAAAAATCTTCATTCTTAGTAAGTAGCTTTGTAACATTACTGTTATATCCTCCGGCAAGGCCTCTGTTAGCCGTTATAACTATAACTGCTTTCTTCTTGCTCACACCTGCACGTAAATATTTATGGTTAATATTTCCTGAACGTGCAAGCATAGAAGTTACACTTTCATACATATGATTAAAGTATGGTTTTGCTTTTTCTGCGCGAACTCTTGCTTTCTGCAATTTTACAGTGGCAACCAGCTTCATGGCTTTAGTAATCTGTTCAGTACTCTGAATACTTGTTTTACGTCTTTGAATATCTCTCATTGACGCCATGATTTACACCACCTTTCCTAAGGTATGGCATCTATTTTGCTGCCTTACACTCTGTAATTGCCTTAACAAGTTTCTCTTCAATCTCTGCCGATAATTCTTTTGTCTCCTTAATACTCTCAGGTATCTCAGGATATTTTGTGCTGATATATTCGAATAATTCCTTTTCGAAATCAAGAATTTCATCTACAGGAATATCCAATAAATATTTCTTAGTTGCAGCATATATAATAATTACCTGATATTCAACAGGCATTGTATTATACTGATCCTGCTTTAACATCTCTTTAATTCTTTCACCCTGTGCTAACTTCTCTTTAGTATCAGCATCAAGTTCTGAACCAAACTGTGAAAATGCTGCTAACTCTCTATACTGTGCTAACTCCACACGAATAGGCGCAGCTAATTTCTTAATAGCTTTAATCTGTGCAGCACCACCAACTCGTGATACCGAAAGACCTGCATTTACGGCCGGTCTGAAACCTGCATTAAACATCTCTGTTTCAAGGTAAATCTGTCCATCTGTTATCGAAATAACATTTGTAGGAATATATGCTGATACGTCACCTGCCTGAGTCTCGATAATAGGAAGTGCTGTTAACGAGCCTCCTCCTAATTCATCTGAAAGTCTGGCTGCACGTTCAAGTAGTCTTGAATGTAAGTAGAATACATCACCAGGATATGCCTCACGGCCTGGTGGTCTACGAAGTAATAACGAGAGTGTACGATATGCTGTAGCATGTTTACTCAAGTCATCATATACTACTAACACATCCTCTCCATTTTCCATCCACTCCTCACCAATTGCACAACCTGAATAAGGTGCAATATACTGTAATGGAGCAAGGTCACTTGCTGTAGATACGACAATTGTTGTATATGCCAGTGCACCATATTCTTCTAATGTTTTAACAATTGATGCAACTGTTGATGCTTTCTGTCCGATAGCAACATATATACATTTAACATTCTGGTCTTTCTGATTAATGATTGTATCAATCGCAATCGCTGTTTTACCAGTCTGACGGTCACCAATGATAAGCTCACGCTGTCCTCTTCCGATAGGAACCATCGCATCAATAGCTTTAATACCCGTCTGAAGTGGTGTGTCAACAGATTTTCTTGAAATAACACCAGATGCTACTCTTTCAATCTGTCTGTACTTATCTGTATGGATTGGTCCTTTACCATCTATTGGTTGTCCAAGCGCATTAACAACACGGCCTAACATTGCATCACCAACCGGTACTTCTACAACTCGGCCTGTTGATTTAACAGTATCGCCTTCATTTATGTTCTTCTGATTGCCAAGTAATACGGCACCTACGTTATCTTCTTCAAGATTCAATACCATACCATATACTTCACCTGGAAATTCAAGAAGTTCACCCTGCATAGCCTTTTCAAGACCATGTATACGAGCAATTCCGTCAGCTACCTGGATTACTGTACCGATGTTAGAAACATCAAGTTCAGCGGAATATTTTTGTATCTGCTCTTTAATAACAGAACTGATTTCTTCCGGTTTTAAATTCATGGAGCTAACCCACCTTCTTTCTAGCATAATATATTACCTTTAACTATCATAAATATGACTCTTCACACTTTGTATAATTAAATAATTATTACACTGTATTTTTCAATAAAATATATTTAATATTATATTTAACTTTTAATTTAATTAGACAAGCTGGATCTTATATAAATCCTTTGATAACTCATTAAGTTTTAACTTTATGCTGTTATCCACTACCCTGTCACCAATTCTGATAATTATGCCACCGATAATATCCTTATCTACCACATAATTCATCTCAAATGATTCATACTTAGTCGTTGCAAGTAACTTATCCTCAACCTTCTTCTTCTGGTCTTCAGTCATCTCTACTGCCGTAGTTACATATGCAACACCAATTTTCATATATTCTTTAACTAAAGCGATAAAATAATCAAGAATTTCAAGAATACTGTTTTGTCTTTCTTTCTTAATTACAAGAACTAAAAAGCCAACCATATCCTTTGATACCCGGTCTGTAAATATGTTTTCGATTACAGATATCTTCTCTTCCTTATCTATCTTAGGGTGATTCAGTAGTTTTATAAGCTCACTGTTAGTAAGAAACACTTCCCTGATTACCTTAGATTCTTCAAATAACGAATCTAATCTATCTTCTTCGAGAGCCAGTTCAAACAATGCATCACCGTATGTCTTAGATACTAGCTTAGCCATGTTTCCTCACCTATCTCTTTCAATGTTTCCTCAATGAGTGTATCCTGTGTCTTTTCGTCCACAGATACTGCTACTACCTTGCCTGCCATAAGAGTTGCAACAGAAATGATTTCTTTCTTAATGTCATCAGCAGCTTTCTGTTTTTCTAACTCTGCTTCTTTCTTAGCATGAGCAATAATTCTTGCCGCTTCTTCCTTAGCTTCATTCACTATTCTCTCTTCACTCTTAAGAGCTTTTCTTCTGGCTTCACTCAAAATAGTTTCTGCATCTTTTTCAATATTCTTAATCTTTTCGTCATACTCTCTCTTAGACTCTTCGGCTGACTTCCTATCAGCTTCAGCCTGTTCTCTCTCTCCTGAGATTCTGTCCTGACGTTTCTTAAGAAGTTCTCTTACAGGATTAAATAAGAAATATGATAATGCCGTAAAAAGTACGAGCATTGTTACTGCAAGTACGAAACAGTCAAATATCGTCTGTGAATCTAATCCAAATAGTCTTTCACCAAACAAGGTTTCGCCTCCTTTCTGAGAATTATTACATTTTTAAAATTATTATTAATTCCAAATCGGCTTAACCTTATTTGAAAGGCTTAACAAACATTAATATGATTGCAACAACGAATCCGTAAAGACCAGTTGTTTCTGCAACTGCCTGTCCCAAAAGCATAGTAGATGTAATATCTGATTTAGCTCCTGGATTACGACCAACTGCTGCGGCTGCCTGTCCTGCTGCATATCCCTGTCCAACACCAGGTCCAATACCTGCTATCATTGCAATTCCTGCACCTACGGCTGACATTGCATTAATAAAATCCTGTCCTGTAACTTGATTCATAAATTTCCTCCTATCTGTCTGTCATGCAGACTCTTAAATCTTTTTAGTTTTAGTCGGCTATTTTGTCATTAATATATACCATAGTCAGCATACTTATTACATATGCCTGTATACAGCCAGAGAAAATATCAAAATAGATGTGTAGTATCGCTGGCCAGCCAAATGTATATGGCTTAAGCAAACCATAAATCAGTCCCATAAGAACTGTTCCTGACATTACGTTTCCGAACAAACGAACTGAAAGCGATAAAGGCACCGCTATTTCACCGATTAAGTTAATCGGGAATAAAATCGGATTCGGTTTAAACAAATCTGTAAAGTGTTTAGATTTGTTTTTCTTAATACCATTGTAATGGATTAAAACAAACGTAATAAGACCTAACGGTAATGTAATACCATAATCGGCAGTAGGTGGTCTAAGTCCAACCAGACCTGATATATTGCATAAAAGTACAAATAAGAACAATGTACCAATGTAATTAACAAAACGTTTAGCATTTGTTCCCATGACACCCTTAACCATATTATCTATGGTTTCAACTATCATTTCTGCAATATTCTGAAGTGTTCCTGGCGTATCACTTGCCTCTGCAGCTTTAATCTTACGATTAACCACAATTGCAAATACAATTAATATCAAGGCTATGATGACCAGACAAATATGTGTACTGGTTATATATACAGTAGAGCCACCGATTTTAACTTCTTTAAAAAGTTTAATCATAAAACTTCCACTGCTCTCATCGTCAGCACTTGCTGCCAGCAATGTTCCACCGACTCCTGATGGTACCATATTCCCTACGGTACTCAGAATTCCGTTTACCACATTCTCACCTTCCTTTTTCTGTAGATTTTCTAGCTAAAACTTTATGAGTAAGCGGCTGTAAATAAGCCGATACTTTCAATGCCATTACGCCAAAAAGTGCTGCCACAATATCACCCACTTGAGTTATACCTATAACAATAAGCGCTATAAAGCATAATATCATCCTTGCGGCTGTCGTCTTTTTGACATGTCTGTCTGCTCCTCTTTCATTAAAACTCATAGCCTGCTCAATGGCTATTGTCATATGGAATGTCATTAATACTGATATAATGACTCCAAGTATGAACCCAATGGAAACATTCAGCTTTCTGTCTGCAAATATTAGAATTAATATCTGCCCTAATATATAGTAAATCACATTACCTATAATCAGTTCAATACCGGTTCTGTTAATGCGAAAACTTCCAATTCTGCTTTCAGACACATCAACCTCTGTATTATCATTATCTGTATTCTGTATCTGATTTCTTTTTAACTTCTTAAGCCTTTTATCTCTGTTCTGTTTCTTATTCATATTCTGTATTTTATCGGTCTTTTTCATTTCTACCGTTGTCTGTGTCTTTGTGTTCTGTAAATTGTCTTCCATCATTCCACTCCCTTAACACATCATTTACCATTTCCTGCTCTTCTTTAACAGACTTCTCTCCCTCTGATTTACCTATGGCTTTCTTAGCAAGATGATATGTATTTCTGCATCCCGCCATAATTCCTATTATAATACCCGGCAACGTAAGTGGTATACTAAATTTCTTTTCTAAATATATACCCAGCGACATTAACATAAATATAGGAACTAACATACTTACCCCTAATTGGGATATTAAGGCAAAATTAGTATAAACATCTTTCTCTAATTTATTCTTCTTTATCAGAATCAAACCTCCATTCATTACAAATCAATGTTGACTTTTCTACCTGTTTTTACATATTTTTGAAACTTAACACCCGCCGAAGATAACATTCTCTTCGAGGCATATACAGATGGTGTATCAGCATATTTATCGCAGTCATATACTAATTCTTTTATTCCTGACTGAATAATTGCTTTTGCGCATTCATTACACGGAAACAAGGTAACATACATCTTAGCACCCTCGAGACTTCCGCCACGATAATTAAGAATTGCATTTAATTCACTATGCGTTGTATAAAGATATTTACTGTCTATCTCTTCACCTGTCTTGCCCCATGGAAATTCATCATCTGAGCAGCCATTCGGGAAACCATTATATCCAATAGATAAAATCTTATTCTCAGGACTGACTATGCATGCACCTACCTGCGTATTCGGGTCTTTCGATCTCATGGAAGCTAAATATGCCACTCCCATAAAATATTCGTCCCAGCTTATATAATCGTCTCTTTTATCACTCATTGTAAACCTCTTCTAACCTGCCATAAATCTTTATTCTATCATTCCAATTCTTCTTATATGTCTCTCATCATTAGAAAATTCTGTATCTAAAAATGTATCAACTATCTTAAGTGCAAGTCCCGGGCCTACTACTCTTCCACCTAATGCCAGAATATTGGCATCATTATGAAGTCTTGTTGCCTCAGCCATAAAGCAGTCAGTACAAAGTGCAGCTCTAATGCCTTTTACCTTATTAGCAGCAATTGATATACCAATTCCTGTTCCACAGATAAGTATTCCCTTTTCGCATTCTCCTGAAGCTACAACATTTGCAACTTTCTTCGCATATACAGGATAATCAACTGATTCTAAGCTATCACAGCCGTAGTCTTTGAATTCTATTTTTCTTTCCTGTAAATGCTTAATTATCTCCTGTTTTAATTCATATCCACCATGGTCACAACCTAATGCTATCATAATTCTTCCATTATCGCCTATGCGATTCCTTTCTCTTTATTCATCTTGTTCTATCTTATCTTTTACAATTGTAATCAATTTTTCTAAATACTTAAACTGGCTTCCATATTCTGTCAGTTCTCCACCATATGCTGCCTCAACATCTATTGCCTCTCCTGCAAATTCTCTTATGGAATATACATTAACAGCATTTTCAAACTCATCATATACTTTCTTCTTAAGTAAATCAGTCATTACTAAGACCAGAATATCATCTCCAAAATCATCCATTGTAAGCTGTTCAGACTTTTCATCCTCAATTGATATTCCCTTGCTCTTAGCTATGGCTACAGCTTTTGGATTAACTGGCTCTTCAAATAATACAACTAAACCTCTTGACTCAATCTGTAAATCTTCATTCGTATTTATGTTTCTGTATATAGCTTTTGCTAAAATACTTCTACAGGTTCCCCCGGTACTTACAAAAATTACTTTTTGGTATCTGTTCATAATATCAAACCTTTCATTAATATTATCAGCTATATAACCGTCTCAACCTGATATCCGGCAGCTTTTAGAAGTCTGTTCATTATTGCCTGTCCCAATTCTTCACTTCTAAATGTTTCGCCTAATATATAATCAACCTGTTTGTCATCAAATTCTCTTAAAACTTTATATAAATTTTTAGAAATACTAAGCTCGTTATTACGACTTCCTATCGATATTACTTCTCCGTATCTATATCTGTCCTTTGATTCAGCACTGGATATTATACCGACTTTATAACCTTTTTTAATATATGATTCTGCTAATTCGTTTATTCTATCTGCAACTTTATCTATATCACCATCAAACATTGTAAAATCCGCCTTGGGTGCATAGTGCTTATATTTCATTCCCGGAGCTTTAGGTTTCAAATCCGGACTTACCGGTCCAAGAATAGCTTTATCAATAGTAACTTCTCCGACTACTTCTTCAAGCATCTTCTTATTAATATATCCCGGTCGTAATATCATAGGAATATCACCTGTTACATCAACAATTGTTGACTCAATTCCAATTCCAACCGCTCCACCATCTATAACCATTGATATCTTACCATTCAGATCGTCCATTACGTGCATAGCCGTTGTAGGACTTGGTCTGCCCGAAGTATTTGCACTCGGTGCAGCAATAGGTATATTTGATTCTTCAATAAGTGTAAGTGCTACTTTATGATTTGGCATTCTTATCGCTACTGTATCTAATCCACCTGTTGTTCCATATGGTACAACATCACTTTTATTAAAAATTATAGTTAATGGACCAGGCCAGAATGCTTTCATAAGTTTTCTGGCTGATTCAGGGATTTCTTTAACCAGAGGTAATATCTGTTGTTCATTTGCCACATGTACTATTAACGGATTGTCAGATGGTCTGCCCTTTGCTGCATATATTTTCTTTGATGCCTTCTCATCAAGTGCATCTGCTCCCAATCCGTATACTGTCTCTGTTGGAAATGCCACCATATCTCCAGCATGCAAAATATCTGAGGCTTCTTTAATTACCTCCATATCAATATTATCGACATCAACTTTTCTAAGTATTGTGTTCATTTCTGCCTCCATGCCTGAGCTTAATTCTGTGCTCCATTATACCACTTTTACTTATAAATTAAAACTAAATATTTGATAAATATTCTATTACAGCTTTATTAATTGCAGCCGCTATTTTATCCTGATAGAATTCGTCTGCAAGCTCTGTTGCCTCTTCCCAATTAGACAGAAATCCACATTCAACAATTACTGATGTACACTCCGATTTGCGAAGCATATAATAATTATTATTTTCTTTTGCCTTTCGTTTATTCTTACCATCTACATCACTTTTTATTATTTCCTGTAATAATTCTGCAAATTTTTTTCCTTCTTCTGATTTGGAATAATAAAAGACTTGGGCGCCCTTGATATCTTTAGACTCATAACTGTTTTGATGTATACTTATGCAGAGATTTGCATTTGCAGAATTCACTATTTCTATACGCTTTCGCATATCTGCTGACTTCTTGCCTGACACCTCGCTCCCCTCATCTCCACACATACTGACATCTTCAATTCTTGTCATAACAACTTTAATATTATTATTTTCGAGATGTTTCTTCAGTTTTAATGCTATTTCTAAATTAATATCTTTCTCAAATTTCCCGGTTATACCTATTTTACCCGGATCATAGCCACCATGTCCCGCATCTATTACTACTATATATTCAAATTCTTTCTTATCTGACTTTCCATTTTTCTTCGCTACGGTAATACTTCCGGCATTAACATTTATCATTAACGTTGCGCATGTTATGATAATTAACATTCCATAACCCATCACTTTTTCTAACTTATTCTTTAGCATATACAAATATCCCCTCACCTATCATTCTATAAATATGTATTCACAAAGCTGATTAACAAAGGTATTTATCACCTATAATCTTATGCTTTACAATACTTCACTTAATAAATAATATGCAAGGGGACATTCTATTAATTCGTGTATTTAATTATCGTATTCCATAATTCATTATTCTCAAGACCAATTCGCCATTCGGCAACACCTGCAAGTCCATATGTTCCGATTAGTTTTAATTTCTCTTCAATTGATTTCGCATCTTCCAGCCATATACGGACTGTATTATCTCCTGATGGATATTCACCATAATATTGTCCGACATTATCAACCCATACAGGTGTAATACCATTGTTAGTCAATGTAGTAGCCGCTGTTGTCATATCAACTGATGCACAACTTACAACATTACCTGATGCATCTTCTTCCCATATTCTTGTGTAGAACGGAACTGCAAGTACAACTTTTGTTGATGAAACTTTTGATACCATATTTTCAATACCCTTCGTTACCCACGGAAGTGATGCTACCGAACCTGCTCCGGAGTCAACACCCCAATGTTCGTCATATCCCATCATTACTACGTAGTCAACAGTTTTTCCCTGCTCTTCAATATTATAATAACTGTTTGATGCCTCTGGAACTTTATCATCTACTGACAAAACTATTCCATTTATTCTGCATTTTACTGATAATTCTCTTAAAAACTGAATATAGTCATCTGCATTTTCTTTAGCTATATATTCAAAGTCTACATTAATTCCATCTATTCCATATTCAATAGCTGAAGCAATTAACTGGTTAATTATCTTTTCTCTCTTTGATGTATAGCTAAATATCTGTTTATTATCAGAATCTGCTGACTGGTCATCTACAACAGCCCATACCTCTAATCCAACCATATGTGCTCTTGTTACATAATTAGCATCTGCAAGTGATGTCATATTGCCCTCATTATCTGATAATCTGAACCATGTAGGTGCAATAACATTTAATCCCTTAGCAGGAGTAACTAAATCCATCAACTGATTATTAGATGCCTGTGCTGTAACCATGTGCCATGCCATATTAATGGTAAAATCTTTCTGGATATTAGTGTATTCAGGTTCAACATAATCATTTTGTAATGTCTTTGTTGTCTGTTTTCTTAATGAATCTGTCTTAACATATCCAAAGAAACCATCTTCCGTAATTACCTCCGACCAGGTCTTTCCCTTATCTAATACTACTACTTCTGTTGCAGACTTACAATTGTATAAGATATCCGACTTAATGCTCTTATCAAGTCTTATCTTTGTATCCTTCTTAAGCGTGGATATATTTTCTTCCACTCCCCATTCGTTTGTTATACATACTCTGTTAGGAGAGTCATATAATGTATATTCTATATTCGAATAGTTCTTTACAAAGTCTAATGCAACATATACTTTTGAACCTTCTACTTTAACAATCGTATATTCTGCCGTCTTCTTAGCTTTAGTAACATAATATTCCTGACTTCCAACACCTGCCTTAACAATATCTGTAGGCGTTGTATAAATGAGAATGTTCTCATTGTTGTCCCAATAAAATCTATTATTAAGTGAATTCTTTACAAATTCATAATCCACATATAATTCTCCATTATCTATAAAAGCTCTGTCTGATACTATCTCATTCTGTAATAAGATGGCAACCTGGTTATCTGCCGCCTTAGTTGCTCCCTCAAAGCTTATCTTATCACCATCCTCGGTATAACCATCATATAATCTATATAATTTGTATATATCTTCTTCAGAAGCATGCTTCTTAGAAGGTGTTCTTTTATCTATTATATTTCCTACTACCAATACAACTATTGAAATAATTATAATTGCCACCACAAAAAAAACAGGTACTGATTTTTTCTTCAAAATGCTTTCCTCCTTATTTTCTCTATATGAAAATGTCTATTTGTGGTGTATTATAACACTTTTTATCATCTACGTCATCTGTTTTCTCTTTTATATTGTTATGGCATATAATTAATGTGTGTATTTACGTCATTTTATTATATGCCATAACTTTATATAATTAATTACATTCTTTATCTCAAATAACATTTATTGACATTCTATTAATCTCTCTGACACGTAATTAACTATTCTTGTGATATATTATTTTATAATGATACCAGGGGTAGAAACATAAAAACCACTATATTTATTCATAAAACTATGTTTTCTACGACACGAACCTGTTCATATTTGTTTCTAACACGACTCTTTTATTTGCCGTTTCGCTATTGAATACTTCATCTATTAAGTTGGGGTCCCAACTACCTAATTCAATAACACTTGCATTTACCGGATAATCTGATTTAGCTGTTTCCTGATAGTCTTTCACATATAAAACCGCATATATTTTTGTACCCTGATAAACATTTTTATCAACTTCGGCACTAGCCATCTTGAGAATTTCTTCCTCATTAACATTTATAAGTATGCTATTCTCAATTCTCTTAACGATTTTCTTATGCCCTGCTATAACATAATCTTCTCCATCCGGAAAAGTAATTCTTATATCCACAATACTTCCTTCAAGAATATCCGAATGCAATTCAACATACGAATATATATGAAGTCTTATGTCATCAGCTATCTTATCCTGCTTATGCACCATACTTAAATCCATTATCGTTCCCTTACTGACATCAATTTTTAATTCTTTATTTACTAAATCACTCCTAGATGCCAGTCCTATTAAATTATTTTCTCCGTATAAGTTCAATTCAACTAAATCTGCTTCTGTTATCAAATCTCCCTTTTTCTTATCTGCATTAAGTGAATAAGCTTTAATATTAGCATAACCCTTTTGCTCATTCTTAATTTTTACCAGCTCTTCCCTGCAGGTATTATAGTTAATTACTTCTACAACTAAGATACTTCCCAATATAACTGCCGAAATAATCACCCCTGATAACAATGCAATTATCAGATTCTTTTTTCTCTGCCAAATAACCACTATGCCTCCAATATACGTTCTACCTCCATCAACTGTCTGCCTGTAATTTTAAATGGATTATTTATAACCGGTATAGAATATAGCCTTCTTCCTGTACACTCTGATATGTAATCTGCCGATTCTTTATCACCAAAGCAATACAAAAATTTCCACTGTTCATTGAACTGTACTTCCTTCAATCCTGTTACTACACCCGGTATCTTCCACAATCCTATTGAACTAATCATGTACTTTCTGTCACACATACTAATTTCATTAATAAATTTTCTATAATTACTTCCGACATCAAGTATTACACATTCATAATTTTCATGGAAAATTCCTGCTAAATTCTCTCTGGTAACATTCTGATAATATACTACCTTATGTATATTATAAACATTATTATTAATCAAACCCTCAGGTGTACATATCTGTTTCAGAAATTCATAGTCACAATCTTCGTTCAAATCTACTATCGCTGTCTTTCTTCCTAACACCTCTGAATAATAATTTCCGAGTAATATGGAAAAATGTGTTGCCCCAGCGCCTCTAGTCATTCCTGCTACTGCCAGTTTATGATAGGTTTTTCTGCGTACTATACATTTTCTTCTAAAATTAATCATACTTTAATGCCTCTATGCTGTTCTTATAATCATCTTACAATCATTTTATACATTTAATTAATAATTTCTCATTAATATCTTCACTATGTCCCCATAAAACTTTTCTGATTCCTTACATTGCCTAAATGGATTCTCAATATACGGCATTCTTAATACATTAATATTTCTTTGTCTCAAAAGCCTTTTTATCCCTTTATCATCCGAAAAGTTCGCAACATACAATATATTTTTATCTTCACAATCTAAAATATAATCTTCATACTTGAATTTTAAATATTCTTTGATATCGGTAATCACCACAATTACCGGATTTAAAAGCGACGATTTCTTATTATATACACCACAGTCATGTATATTCACCGATTTCCTTAATCCCATAGAATCTGCGTTGTCCTGTGTGCAAAATTTCCCATAATTAGGCAATATCTTGCATCTTTTATATGTGTATATACCATCCGAACATACTGTCTTATTATCAAAATCCAACATATTAATTATATCCTTGGATAAATTATCTTCTATATAGAATACATCTGACATTCTATGTTCTAAATACTTAGTAAGTCCTAACGCAAGGTGGGTTACTCCTGCATATCTTCTACAGCCATAAATTGCAATATCAAGCGATTTCCTATCTCTTACATTACTATTTCTGCATTTTTTACTCTTTCCATCGCAGCCATTATTATTCGCTGATGCTCTGTTAATACTTATCTTTTCAACTATTGAAGTTATAGCTTCCTCTATAATTTTTGTTGATGTATATCTGTCTTTAATGTCCTTTTCCATACATATAGATATAATTCTCAAAATATCATCTCTATAGTTATATAACTGCATCTGAAATCCCTGATATACCTTCTGTATCAGCACGCCAATGCCATACACGTCTGTCCATATACCAATTTTCCCACTATTATACTGCTCAGGCGTAATATATTCCTTAGTAGCCATATTCTTTTCATCCGGAATATCCTTAGTTAGCATGCAATTTCCAAAATCAATCAAATACACTCCATTTTTACTAATGATTATATTCTCCGACTTAATATCTCCATAGATTATTCCATATGGCTTAGTAGTATGTAATAAATGTAATATTGTACATATTCTGCATACATAACCTAGCACCTCAAGAGCATCATTTTCTTTATTATTCAAATATTCTTCAAATGATATTCCTTCAATATACTGCTCAATAATGTACCAATATTCTAAATCTTCCTCCACATCATAAACAACCGGAATACCATCAATGTCTATCATATTGAGAATATTGACTTCTGAATTATAACACTTCTCATTAATAGAATTCTTAGATATTCTCTTCATGGCACGTAATGTTCCTAATATCTTATGTCTTACCAGAAAAACCTGTGATGTGCCGCCTTCGCCTAACAGACTTATCTTCTCATATTTACCACCATTCACCCTGTAGTCCATATATTTTTTTATAAATCCCTCCTTCTTATTTAACATTTTGTTGTATGTTGTGTATTAATTATAATACATTACATTTTAAATTGCAACATTTATTTTATTTTTTTATTTTATTACAGTTTACTTTACATCTGGCATTATAATAAGTTATACTATCGTATATTATCTCAATATTAAAGTTCTAAAATCCACCATTATATGTATTCATGCATAATAATCAGAAATGTTAATTATATCAGAACTAACACAGACATATACCTTTAATATTTCGTAAACATATCCATACCAAAGGAGGAATATATATGGTTTTTGAAAAGTTAAACGATAATCAGATTAAATGTGTACTTGATAAAGAAGATTTATTTTCCAGAAAAATTAATATAAAGGATTTATTTTATGGTTCCCCGGAAACAGAACAGTTGTTTAAAGAAGTGGTTTCAAAAGCCCAGGTTAACTTTGATTTTAATACTCAGAAATTTCCTATATCTATTGATGCCATCCCCCTTCCCAATGATACTCTTGTAATAATTATTACTATAGTTGAAGATCCTGAAGAAATCGATTCAAGATTTTCAAGATTTACACCTGATCCTAATGCTGCATCAGACAAATTATTTTCATCCAAAGCAGATACATCTGCCGGTCATGAAGATATTTTTAGTTTTTTTAGTAATATTGCAAATCAGATTTCTAATTCTCCTAAAGATTCACCGGAAGATTCTAATTTATTTGATTCAGTTAAAAATGATTTTTCTTCATTCGATAGTACCATTGCCAAAGATCCTGATGGCACTATGCTAATTATCTTCAAATTTGAAAATATTGATAAAATTATTGAACTCTCAAATATGCTCATAAAAATTTACAATGACAATAATTCATTATATAAACTTGGCACTTCCTATTATCTTTTTGTATACAACACCGAACACAATGAGGAAACTTTTTTCAAAATATGCGATTTGATAAGTGAATACGGAAATCCGGTTATTAACAGTCCGACTACGTCAGAACACATTTTAGAGCATGCTGAATTAATCATAGCCGATACCGCTATCCAGGAATTATCGCAAATCTAAAGTCTAATCTAAGAATATCGAAACATCTTATAATAATTTCGTAAATTTGAGCAAACAAAAAATGTATCCTGATTTTATATATTTCACAGGATACATTTTTCTGCCATACAAGGCTTTCAATTTATTTTATATTTACCCGATTATTTTGTTGCTAAATAATCATTAATCTCTGATACTAATTCATCAGCATTTAATCCGTGAACCATTGCTGCTTCTTCAAGGCTTTCACCCTGTGCAGAAGGACAACCAATGCAATGCATTCCTGAACTAAGGAGAATTGGAATAATTCCATCATCTATTCTAACAATTTCACCAATTAACATATCTTTTGAAACTTTTGACATAAATTACCTCATTTCTGCGATGTTCCGGTTTTTATGCCATTATTCGTATTAACATCGCTAAACAAATAATGACTTTATGGCACAATTATCACTTTTTTCGCCATCGCATACATTATATTACACGGCATTTATTAATGCAACTTTATTTTGTAATTGCACTTTATTTAGAACGTAAAAATACTTGAATAGTTCCTCTATTTGTATTAAAATAGCAATAAGATTTGAACACAAATCTGCGATTTACTTATATATTCTAAAGGAGGAAGAATTATGGCACACGTAATTAACGACGGATGTTTAATGTGTGGAGCTTGCGCTGGTGCCTGTCCAGTAGGAGCAATCTCTGAGGGTGCAGACAAATACGTTATCGATGCTGATACATGTATCGATTGCGGAGCTTGTGAAGGCGGATGTCCAGCAGGCGTTATCTCTGCAGAATAATCATTCCACATTTTTAAAATAAGACAAAATAATAAGACCATTACACTAACTATATTAGGTGTAATGGTCTTATTTGTTAATTATTATTATCTTTTGTATTATCTATTATTCATAGATATGTTTTTTCTTTTCTTTACTTTTGACCTGTTTCTTTTTAAGTGGATGTTTTGGATTCTTATCTGCCATAACTTATCGCCTCTTTTCTATATTTAACAGGTTATATAAGATTCTTCTAAGATTATCCTTCAATAGCAATATATTTGTTTTCTTCAACTTCTTTGGCCTCTTTCTTTGGAACAAAGAGTTTTAAGATACCATGTTTAAATTCACCTTTAATGTCTTCCTGTTTTACTTCACTACCAACATAAAAGCTTCTCTCACATGCTCCGGCATAACGTTCCCTACGAATGTAATGTCCAGTTTCTTTATCCTTTTCATCTTTGTCAAGACCTTTAGCTGCGCTAATTGTCAGGTAACCATTTTCAAGTGAAGCCTTAACTTCATCTTTTGTAAATCCAGGTAAGTCAATTTCTAATTCATAACCGTTATCATTCTCTTTAATATCGGTTTTCATTATTCTTCCTGCTTTCTTACCATATAATTTCTTATCCACATTTCTCATATCTTTATCATTGTAAAATGGGAAATCATCAAACCAGTCATCAAATAAATTTTCTCCAAAAATACTAGGCATTAACATAAGTCATCTCTCCTTTTCTAAAATACTATGTTTGTTTACCATGTTTCTCTGGAACTGGGATGTTCAGGGAGCTCATAGGACTTACTTCATATCCTTCTTTTGCATCCCTTTCCTTTGTTCTAGGTGTAATATAACACTTATTATTAGCAATGTCAAGTGTTGAGTGCTAATTTTTTTGTGAAGATTTTGTGAACATTCTTTTTATTCATTTATTCTATTTTTAAATGCGGACACAGCAACAATAATTCCTGCAATCGTTATTATTACTAATTCCATAACCTGTGTCGTATCACCAGTCTTTGGAGCTTTTGCATTTGACGGTTTTGTATCTGTTGCTTTCTCTTCTAAATTGTTATTATCGTTCTTATTATCGTTCTTACCAATAACTTCATTGCTATTATTATCATTATTATCAGAATCATTTCTGCTATTATCATCTGTGCTATATACAAGTGCATATGTCGAAAATTTATCCGTGTCAAATGAAATTGTACCGTTTTCCTTATCATAGATAACCGGTATCTTAGCAAATGATTTGCTTCCGTCAGCCTCCATATGCTCGCGAATTATATAAAAGCTGCCATCTTTGCCCTTTAAATCATCAGCAAGATTAAATGTAACTGTCAGATTATTGGTAAGTTCTGTTAACTTATTTTCCCATGCTTCAGTCTTGTTTCCTTTATTAATAACACTGTATAAATTTATGTCAAGATATGCGCTTACCACGTCATTTCCCACATTTTCTTTTATATCACCCTCTAAAACAGCTACCTCATTTTCTGACAAATCCTTAACTTCCAGTCGGATATTGCCTGAATCCACAACATTTTCACCATTAGAAATGCTTCCTGACTTCACATCCGAACTCTCTGTATTAATAATATCATTTGTCTTAGTAAATAAAGCACTCAGATGAAGATTTGTACGAGGCATTATAAATGTAAATGTACTGACTTCACTGCCTGCTGTTATTGTGTTTCCGTTTAATGAACCTGCCACAAACTGATAACCATAATCAGGCTTAATTTTTACAGTAACCATACTATCAGGTTTAATTGCCACCAGACCACCTTTTTCATTCTGGTCATTTATATTTTCAATGCCGTTGCTTCCATCAGGCAGTATTGCTGAGATTATCCTGACACTTCCATTTGCAACCTTACCATCTTCACCAAATGTATCGTCATAAGCCCAGGTAACCGTATAGACACCGCTGCCCGCCTTACTTATCTCGATATCATACATATCTGCTTCTGCAACGGTGTAGACCTGCCAGCCATCTTCTTCCACACCATCTACTTTATCTCCATTAATTTTAGCCTCAATGGAATATCCAAACTGCGGAAGAATTGATATCTTATGCATATCAGCTTTTTCCACATTAACCATATTATCTGTTACCACACAATCATCAACTTTAATGTATGGTCCAAAAGTATCTAATAATTCTAGTCCTGACTTAATGTTTACTGTTACCGTCTTAGGATTAACTAATCTTACATCTGCGCCTTGTACATTTTCACCTGATAGCATTGTCCCAAACACACATATCATAACTAAGCCTAGTAACCATGCCATTTTATTCTTAAATTTTAATGACTTTTTCTTCTTTGTCTTAACCATATTTCTCACCTGCTTTCTCATATTTTATACATTCTTTCTCCAATTATAATAAAACTGTATAAGCCCAATACGTGATTTCGTATCAGTTTTATTATTCAAATTGGTTATATGTCTGTATAACACTGCTCTCGACATTGAGATTTTAACCGCTATATCCTGTACATTTTCATCAGAAATTAACAGCGTTTTCAGCACTTCACTTTCCCTTGGCGTAAGTGAGAATTTCTCACAGAATGTCCGGAATTTTTCTTCTTCATCTGCCTCATAAGTCACTTTTTCCTTTTCATCTGTATCTGTTTTTCTTTCAAACTGATTTGAATAAATATACAGAACAATACTTATCAACGCAAACAGGCATAAAGCTGTGATTATAATTAGCATTACGTCGTTCTTAAGCAGGGCAACTGACAACGCTCCCGTAAGTATGGCACACAAATTATTAGTAGCACGCCCAAGTCCCGCAAAAAGTTTCGGGACTTTCGTATTCCCCGACAACTCTATAAATGCTGTAGAAAAGAACACAACAAAGAACCCTGCCGAGATGTAGAAAAGTATTAACCCAACTAAGAAAGGTCCTCCCAGTTCAGTAACTACGACACATATTGTAGACAACAGCGTTACACAATACATTGTAATATTCATATATTTTCGTTTACCAATATCATATATAAAGCCTGCCATCAGACCGCTTAGAGCAAGAATAAGTCGTGGCCATTGTCCAATATCGACGCTCCCGCCTGCGTGTACTAAAGTTACGGAAATATTTAATGTAGAGAAAATGCAGCTCATAAGTACAACTGCAAGTGTCAAGGCTACACCTGCAATTAAAGGGCTCTTCATATTTCCCATTCCATTTATGTACAATACATTTTCATCTGGTATATAATCTTCTAACTTCATAATCAGCACTACGAATACTGCTATTGTCACTGCTATGAATACCGATTCTCCAAGTTCACTAAATACCAGATTATTATTAATAAACTGCATAAATATACCAAGTGCATACGCAATACCAATATTTTCTGCTAAATGTTTACGCTCGCTTATGACAACGCTGAATATATAATGAATCTCACCTCCTAATATTCCTAATACAGCAAACAACAGACACCCCGGCAGCAATACTGACATATACGAACTGTGCCTGCATATCGTAAAAATGCATATTATACCGGCCAATGCGCTTGCAAATGCCATAATGTATTTGCTGCTGCCACTTATGATTTTGTCCAGTATCGGATATAAGAAGAATCCCATACAGCTTGCTCCAAGAATATAGCTTTCTGCCAACACCACACTCTCTGAACTTGCAACATATGTCATCATATTGTCAAACATATATTCTGCGCCCAGAAATACAAAGTTGAAAAATGCCAATGCGACTATAGACAAAATTCTTTTTCTGTTTTCTATATCTATCTTCATTCGTGTAGTGTTCCTCTCTTCTTAAATCTAATAATTAAAACTCAGATTTCAAACTTTATGCTTTATACTTCAACTTTCAAGTTTCAAATCTCTAATCTCTAATCTCTAATCTCTAATCTCTAATCTCTAATCTCTAATCAATATTATATATATTACAAAATTTATGTCTATATTATAAACAAATGTCACCCATATTCAAGGTGACATTTGTCTCTAACTGTAGTTTTTATAACATTTGTGTAGCTTTGGCACGATATTTGTGGTTCTGTCTTATATACAATAATACTATTTTATTTAGTTTCTTCATATATTGCCCCAAGAAATTTAGAATTTTATCTACCTAATCTAGTAAATCTATTTTTTCTAACAGATATGAAAGAACATTTTTTTCATCTACTACTATTTTCGCCTGACATGCCATTCCATTAACAAGTGAAGCTTCTTCTCCCTTCTTGCCTTTTAGTGTTATGTTATTGCACTTAACTCTTACAATATAGTAGGCATAACCTGTATTCTGATCAACCGAAATATCTTTGGATATATTTTCTACAGATCCTTCAAAATATCCATATTCACTAGATGGATAAGCAGCAATTTCAAATTTTACCTTCTGTCCTTCAGCTATTTTAGCAATGTCTGAATTTTCAACATATATTTCAGCATAATACTTTGATTCTGTTTCCGGATAAATTGCGCCTATTGATGCGCCTTCCTGAATAATGCTTCCATTTTTTATATCTGTTGAAGCATAAAAATATCCGGAAACATTTGCCTTTATTACACATTTATCATTCTGAATACTATAACTCTTTAAATAATTTTCACATTCATTCAGTTTATCCTTATAGCTTAAAATCTCTGCTGCTATGTTTCCTTTTTCAGTAAGAATTGCAACTGATTTCTCAGTTTTGGTATCTGTATCGTTTACTGTATCTAACTGTAACTTTGCAGACGTAAGATTTGTATTCAATGACAAAATAGTATCATTATACCCTGAAATTTGCTGGTCTATTGTAGTTATCTGTTGTAATTCCAAATTCATTAACGCCTGAGTCTTTTCAGTTTTTACAGATTCACAAGTACTTATTATTATCTCTCTTTGTTTCTTTAATGTTTCTAATTCTGTTGTGTTGGCTTCATTTATTATATTACTGTTGTTTGCGATTTCTTTATACTTTGATAATTCGATTTCCAAAGTTTTTATTTTCTCATCATATTCATCTATCTGTCCCTGATATTCATTTATCTTATTATCATACTGTAAAGATGTGAAATTATATGATGCAATATAACTATTTATCATACTATAATAGTCACTTTCATTTACTGAAAATATATTATTTCTTTCTATTACACATTGCTTTACTGCACCAAGTTTATCAATTTTCTCAGTATACTTTTCAATCGCATTCGATATTGATTCTACGCTGCCTTGATATATAGAAATCTGACTGGAAGAATCGTTAGCGTTCATACTTACATTCGCAAATAAAAGTTCTCTTCTATTAATAAACTCATTATAATATGGATTTTCCGAATAACCATCCAATTCACTCTTATCTCCATCAATACTTTTTTCATATGCTGACAAGATTTCAATCCTTTCTTTTGCAGCCTCTAATTCGTCTTGATATCTGATAATCGTATCCGACAACTCTTCAATATTCAGAAGATATAAAACATCTCCCTCATTTACATATTGTCCATTTACAATATATGTTTCTTCTACATTACCTGTAATACCACAGCTTACTTCATATACCGCAGAATCTCCTTTAAATATCCCATTGCTTTTCACAACGATGTCCATTTTTGACAACCCCATCCACGCTATAGCTACAACTATAATAAGTAGAATTAGATATATTGTATATATAAGAAATCTATTAGGTTTTGATTCATAGACTTCTGTACTGTCACTCATATCGTTCATATCTAAAATAATTGGTTTCATACAGTATCTCCGCCTTTCATAACTACGTTTTCTTCTAAAGATTGCTGCTTTACAAGATATGCATATTTACCTCCAAGAGCAATGAGTTCCCTATGTGTTCCCTGCTCAATAATTTTCCCTTTATCCATAACATATATCTTGTCGCAATTTTTTATAGTGCTTAAGCGGTGTGCAATAAATATAGTGGTCATTTCCTTTGCAAATTCGTGAATGGTTCTGTCAAGTGCACGTTCTGTAATAGCATCAAGATTACTCGTTGCTTCATCTAATATTAAAATATCCGGTTTTTTGAGCATAGCTCTGGCTATCGCTAACCTCTGCCTCTGTCCTCCTGAAAGATTAGCTCCATTTTCTTCAAGCCTTGTCTCATAACGTAACGGCAGCTCATTAATAAACTCATGTGCCTGAGCCATTTTAGAAGCATCGATAATATCATCCATAGTCGCATTATCTAATCCTAATGTTAAATTTTCGAAAATTGAGCCACTAAATAAAAATGTTTCCTGCGGAATATAAGCAATCTTCTCTCTTAGAGTCTCAATCCGAATATCTTCAATATTATTACCATTGATAATTATGCTACCATTTTCAGCACTATACAAATGCAGCAATAATTTTGATAAAGTTGTTTTACCAGAACCACTTTCGCCTACGAATGCAACTTTCTGTCCTTTTTCTATTTCAAGGTTAATATCTTCTAACACTAATTTTCTAGTTCCATATCTAAAATTTAATTTTTCTATTTTTATATTTCCTGCTAAACTTGCAGGCGCTAATTTTCGATACTCTTTTTCAGTTCTTTCGGCTTCCAGATCTAATATTTCTCCTAATCTTTCTGCTGCAACAACCGCAGTCTGCATCTGTGGCTGCAAATTAATTAAGTTCTTTACAGGATCAAGAAAGTACGCAAGTAACGAATTAAATGTAATTAATTCACCAATTGTCATTTCTCCCTTTATTACACTTACACCGCCTACCCAGAGAATGATTACACCACCTACAAGTTCCACAAATATTTTCAATGAAGCCTGAAGATTACTAACCCATGTCAAATCAAATATACTTCTAAGAAGCTTTACAAATCTAATCTCTGTTTCACGATTTGCTTTTCTCTCCGCATTATATGCTTTTACCGTTTGAATTCCATTCAAGGACTCTACCATATAAGAAGTGAGTTCAGAATTATTTTCCATCTGATTTCTGTTCAGTTTTTCATACCACTTATGAAAACATACAACTATAATTCCATACAAAACAACTATAATTACTGTAATTCCAAATAATTTTGCATTTTGCATATACAAAATAATTGCTCCTACGAATGCCATTATCATATCTATCATAATGGTAAGTGTGGCACCTGATATTGCATCACGTACTTTTCCGGCATCATTAAATCTGGAAATTATTTCACCAACTTTTCTTGTTCCAAAAAAGTTCATAGGCAATTCTATTACATGTCGATAATATCCAAAAAGTAATGAAATATCTAATTTTTGACTTAGATATAATAATAAATGTGTTCTAAATGCATTAAGAAGCACCTTAAATATATTCAATAAAATTACTCCTATTGATAATGTCATTAAAGTCTTTCTTAAACCATCGGGCAAAACACTATCAATAAGTTCCTTGAAATAAAATGCTCCTATAATACCTAGAATGGTATACACAAGCGATGCTACAAATATATGTAACAACAATTTCCTTTGTGGCAATAGCAAATAAAAAAAGCGACTGAATAACCCTTTGGTTTCATCGCCTTTCTTAAATGCTTCATTCTTAACTAATAAAATAAGAACACCGCTCCATTGATATTTAGGTGGTTTTCCCTCCTCATATACTTCTCCAAAGAATTCTTCCGGAGTCAACTTAACAATTCCAACTCCCGGGTCTGCTATAATAACCTGTTTTTTCGTAATTTTATGTATGACAACATAATGTAATAAATTGCCATCCACAATAACATGTGCAATACAAGGTAATGGAAACTCTGAAAAAAATGCCTCTTTGTTTCCTTTCACTCCTTTTGCACCAAAACCTAATTGCTCTGCCGCTTTAATGACTCCTGCAACATTTGTTCCTTGCTTATCAGTTCCTGCAACTTCACGTATCTTAGTGATGCCTATTTTGTAGCCATTCTGCTTACATATGGTTGCAAGACAAGCCGCACCACAATCAGTAATGTCGTGTTGTTTTATACAATAGTATTTCATAAAACCATACCTCTTACCATAATAAATGTACTATCATATATCATTTTTTTTGTTTTTTTTCACCTATAATAGCAATTATTTGTACTAAGATTGATACAAATATAATTGCACTTATACCTATATCTAGTTTTGAATAATTATTATCTACAATGTTAACTACAAAAACCATTATCAAACACAAAACACTTAGTAATAGTGATATATAACTTCTTTTCATTTTTTTCCTTTCTTACATGCAAATGTAGTAAAAAATTACCACATTTGCACTCTTTTTCCTAAATTAATAAACATCTATGACCATGCCCATATAATTCCTGAAGCGCCAGCAACAACTGTAGCAGCACCTCCAACCTTAGTAGCCATTGTTGGTTCTGGTGTACAAAAAGCTGCTACTCCAGCAACAACTGTAGCAACTCCACAAACTGTGCCAGCTATAGTAGCAAGCCAATTTCTTCCACCATCAAATAATTCCATTTCATCCATGCTTAACTCGCAAAATTCATTTGATAATACTAATTCCATTGTTTTAAATCTCCTTTTCGTTGTATATTTTATTTACACATATTCGAAAAAGTGATATACTTTACCTAGGTGCTTTTTCGAAAGTGCTTGTGTTTTGGGACTCTGATGGTTTTCGCGAATTTTATCAGAGTCCTCTTTTTATATAAAACAGTCTGCCTAAGACAAACTTGATTTATATCTTATATTATAAGATATTAGGACTAATTCCTACATACACATCAATCTCTGCATTTTCAGGATTTGACATATCTATTTTATTTGTGACATTATAACCTGCCGTAATAGGTTGTAGCTTATGTTCCATTATGTATTGATTCAGTTGATTGCACACATCTTGTAATCCCATTGGATGTCCTTTATAAGATGCAACCACAGCATTTACAATTTTAATCTTATTTTTAAAGACAAACTTTTCTGTAGAAGATATACTTCTATCTATAGGTATAATTAATTCAACATCAATTATGTCACCATTGACAGCATAAGTGGCATTAATAGGATTGCCCACTCGCTTTGCCCCTGCATTTTGAATATAGATTTCCATTTCTTTTCCAATATTCTCAATTTCTCTCTGTCTTACTTTTCCTCTATAACTAAGAAGATTATTCACATTTAATTCTTGATTTTCCTTAATTTCTAACATATTACTCCTTTAACAGGACACAAAAAAGGTTGCAATAAAACTTTACGTATTATTGCAACCGAACTATCTATGTAATATATACCGTAGACTTCTAGTTTTGCGTCCTTACATTTCTATAAGTTTGCCCTTTATCTCTTATCAGTACATTGATATGTTATACCATTATTAATACATTGTCAACACTTTTTATTTATATTTGTAAAAAATTGTAAAACTTTGTAATAACATACTATATTAAAAAATTTATTTACATTGTTTAAAAATTATATTTAACTTTAAACTTGTATATCACAATCTTCATAATATTTGCCCTTGTACTGTAGCAATAATCGTTGCCATAGCACCAATGACTACCCGACTATTTTTAATCACACATTTTATACGCATAAAATTTATTTCCAATAAAATATATTTTATCATTATACTCCTATAACTGTATGTAAAAAAGAAAGTTTCTTTCCAATGTCACTCCATTTCACATATGGCAAAATAGCAATCCAAATTCCAGCCATAATAATCATATAGTTCATAATTACCTCCTCTAGATTTTAAAAAATACCATCTTACAATTTTTACACACAATAGCCTTTATTTTACTTTTCTTCTTATTTCCTTTTAAAACTATTCCATATAATTTTCCATCAACTTTTACATCACATTCCTCAAATTCTTCTTTACCACACGAAATACACTTCATATTATTTATTTCCTTTCTAAATAATCAAATAAACCTCAACATTTAATATTTTTAATCTTATTCTTAAAGGCAAATTCTATCTAAAAATATACTATTATTCCAAGACACAAAAAAGCTGCAATAAAACTTTTCGTATTATTGCAACCGAACTATCTATGTAATATATACCTTAGACTTCTAGCTTTGCATCCATGCATTTCTCAATAATTCTCGTAACTATTTCCTTATCAAGTGGCTTTAAGATACAACCGGCAGGTTTTAATCTAATAATTGATGCAATATTTCTCTTTTCTGCAATCTTCGTTAAGAACACAACCGGAAGTTTCCTTAATTCCTCATCGCTTCTTATCATCTCCAGCATTATCCTCCCCTCACACAGAGGCATTTCATAGCTTAAAAACATCATATCCGGTCTGTCTTTTTCTAACATACGCATTGCCTGTAATTCAGTACCCGCTACTGATACTCTGTATCTGTCTCCAATAATCGATTTCATATTGTTATAGATTTCATCATCATTATCTACCAGCAAAATATGTTTTCGTTTGTCAGCATCAGCTTCATTATCCAATTCAGCTTCATCCCATATATCCGTTTTGTTTTTAATTTTATCCTCATTTTCTATATAGTTACTTATATCTGATATATCTTTATGTTCTGCATTTTCATCTTCCGTTATATGCAATCTGTCCGCAATGCATTTCATAATATCCCTATTCTTAATAGGCCTATATAAATGTGTATACTGCGTTTTAGAATACAGCATCTCATACTGCATCGTATCTTCTTTTTTACCTATGGTAATTATAGGAATAGCTGCATGTACAATCGTCAGGATATAGAATAGCTTTGAACTTATATTCTGATAACAACTTATAAATACCACCACCATATCCGGTCTGAACATTCTAATCATATGCGATACATCTTCCGCATTCTTCATAGAACACAACTGAACCTGATACCGACTTAACATAGCCTCTTGTATACAATGGGCCGTATCATTAAAATCTGCTACAAATAAAATTCTTTTCATAATCGTCCCTCCTGATATTCAGTGGTAGTAGTTCTATACAAATATCTCATTTCCTGCGTAAATCACAAAATATTATTTTCTTTTGCAACCTTTACCGCACGTCTGCGGTTATTAACACTTAACTTTTTATATATATTTTTGGAATGAAATTTTACTGTATTTATGCTGATTCCCATAAAATATGCAATTTCTGAATTTGTTCTTTCATTTGCCATTAACTGTAACACTTCATGTTCAGTTTCCGTAAGACTTGGGAAATCTTTTCTACATTCCTTGAGATAATCAGGATATAATAATGCCATTTTCTTAGACAATGCTATCAGATGATTGATATAACTGTTTAGACCAACGTCTTTATTATTACGATTTCGTTTGTAATCTCTTAATAACAGATATGCCTTCTCACCTTCATCTGCAATTAATCTGTCTAATTTTCTTTTCTTAGCTACTTTTATAACCTCATCCATTAATCCATATGCTTCATCACATTTTCCACCAGAATAATATGCTATTGCACACAATAGATTTAATTCACACAAATCTATAACCCGATGCCCGTCCTGCAATAATTTTCTTAATAATTCACCAATTGCAACTACCGAATAATATTTGCCCTCAATTAAATATGCACGCATTTTTATCATATAACGAAATACATCTGTCATGCACAATCTGCCATATTCGTTTGGTGATTCATTCTCAAGCCACTTCTTAACCTCTGTTATATCATTATCATACATCGCACCCCACGCACGTAATGAATTATGATTCTCTGTTAACCACCTGCTGTCTGTCGATGTAATCTTATTATAAATCTGATCTAACATTGGATATAGAACTGCAATCTGACCCGTAGCAATCATAATTCGCATTTGCAGATATAAAGCTACAAACAGCACTGCGACCTCTCCGTTCTGTTCAATAATCGGAATATTTCCAACTAACGATGCTATTACGCCAAAACAGTCATCTTCCATATAACAAATTTCCGCATACGCAACCTCATACATTCCTATTGCACTATCACCATACAATGCACTTAAACATTTCTTTACCTCTCCCTTATGTCCCTTAATAAAATCTCTATACTCTGATAGATCACGAAAACCATTAATAAGGCTTACTCTTCCTGCTGCAATAGGTAAATTAGGTTTCATATAGTCGGCATTTGACGAAAGTTTTCTGACTGCATGCCAGAATTTATTATTATTTCGTGCCGGAATAATTATATCTAAATGTAATCTCATAAATTCAATTTGAGCAACACACTGTGCATATTCACGAGCCTTGTTTAAATCTCCATATATTGAGCATATAATTGCTGCAGCGGTTGACAGATATGGTGTAGCTTTTATCTCTTCTTCAGGAAATGCAAATATGTACTTATCACAATTTTTAAAACCACTTAAGGCGCAAGGTCCCCAGAATATTTTCAAAAGTTGTGTTTTTAATTCTTCTAAATTATTCTGTAATAACAGTTTGTCCAATTCTTCCGGATTAAAACGTTCATTTGCCCTGTTTTTAAGCATACGCACTCACCTCCTGTTTTCTTATATTTTATGACATTTTATTATATTTTTGTACTATCCGTAAGTGTAGTTTAGAATATCCTGCCAATTATTATATTAACATACAAAATGTCACCTTTATACAAGGTGACATTTATCTCTAATCATATAATTCACATAATCTTCTTTATCTTTGAGAATATCCCTCTCTTTATTTTCGCACTTTCCTTTCTGTGAAGCTGGCAACTCCTAATTGTTTCATCTAACTTCTTGAACCTTTCTTCCTCCTGCTTCTCACGTATATGCATAAGGTAATCCATCTCTTTAATTACATTGTCCGATACGATTTCGCTTACCTCTTTCCCTAACATTCCCGTATTCTCCTTAAGTGCATTTGACACCACCTCGGAAATTATGGACTGGAACTGCTCTAACTTACCATTATTAGTCCGTTCTGAAATATTTCCCTGTGATTCATTATCAGTAGTCATAAGTTCACTTTTGCGTTCCATATTATTTACATTTCCGCCATTCCCTGTAAATGTATTATCTCCACTATCATCAACCGCTGCTTCACCATAATCTGTCAGCCTGTTAAATAATTCTTCACGCAGTCCTTCAATGCTCTCATTTTCCCTTGTATTCATATTCGTTAATTCCGGAATCAGCATTTTAATTGCTTTAAGCTGAAACCCTCCGTCCTTCAACTCCTTAACCCTCTTGAACAACTCTATGTAATAATCGGTATAATACCTGTGTCCCATTTCATTACGTGGAATATCAATTCCTAATTCTTCTTCCCAGTATCTTAAAACGTGGGATTCTACCTCGATTAACTTTGATGCGTCTGAAATAATATATCTTCTTTCTTTCATAATCCCCTCATTTCTGTGTAGCCTTATACACTATTTGTATATTTTCGAGTTATAAAATCTTTTATTCGAAAAAAATATACCACATTAAAGACAACTTCTTCAATGTGGTATTCATTGTTTTTATGATTTTTTCGCATCGTAATTGACGAATTTTGTATAATTAGGCAACCATAACAGCTCAACTGTTCCTATAGGGCCATTTCTCTGCTTGGCAATAATTACTTCAGCAATACCCTTTTTCTCGCTTTCTTTATTATAATAATCATCTCTATATAGGAACATAACCATATCGGCATCCTGTTCGATTGCTCCAGATTCACGCAAGTCTGATAACATCGGTCTGTGATCAGGTCTGCCCTCAACTGCACGGCTTAGCTGTGACAAAGCCACAACAGGCACATCTAACTCTCTTGCAAGAGCCTTAAGAGAACGTGATATTTCCGAAATCTCCTGCTGCCTGCTTTCCTGCTTTCCACCAGCCGTCATAAGCTGCAGGTAGTCGATTATAATTATTCCCAAATCATGCTCTAGCTTATATTTTCTGCATTTAGAACGGAGTTCTCCAATCGAAATACTTGGTGTATCATCAATAATCAGATTAGAATTACCAATTATGTTGGCACTCTCTATAAGTCTCTCCCAATCGGAATCATCTAAATCTCCAGTCCTCAACTTCTGCGCATCAACCTTTGATTCAAGTGCGAACAGACGGTTTACCAACTGCTCCTTTGACATTTCAAGACTGAATATGGCTACTGTCTTATTCTTCTTAAATGCCATATAATCTGCTATATTTAATTCAAATGCCGTCTTACCCATAGCAGGTCTGGCAGCTATCAATATTAAATCTGACTCATGAAAACCAGATGTCATATAATCAAGGTCTGTAAAACCTGTTGGTATTCCGGTAACACGACCTTTATTCTTAGATACAACCTCGATTTTCTCCATCGCATTAATTACAACCTGTCTGATTGGTACATAATCCCCGCCATCTTTAGCCTGTAATATTCCAAATACTTTTTTCTCTGTTTCATCTAGGATATTATCTAATTTCTCTTTACCAACATAACAGGTATTGGCAATATCTTCATTTATCTTAATAAGCTTTCTTAAAGTCGATTTCTCTTTGACAATCTTTGCATAATATTTGACATTTGCAGAGGTCGGTACTGCTGCTAACAGGTCTCTTATGAATTCAATACTGCTAAGTTCAGCCGGTACGTCCATCTGGCTTAATTTATCCTGCAATGTAATTATGTCAATAGGTTTGCCTGCGGTAAATAATTCGACCATTGCCTGAAATAATATTCCATACTGATTCCCATAGAAATCTTCTGCCGTAAGAATCTCACTCGCTGCCATAACAGCATCAGAATCCATTATCATCGAACCGATTACTGACTGTTCTGCCTCAACACTATGCGGTAACGTTCTTCTTATAAGTGCCTCGTCCACAATTTACCTCTTTCTTAAATCTCTTTAACCTTAACAGCTAATTCACCTGTTACTTCAGGATGGAGTTTTATCTTAACGATATGTGTTCCTAATGATTTAATAGGTTCTTCTATATGAAGTTTCTTCTTGTCAATATCCATATTTAACTGGTCCTTGATAGCCTGCGCAATCTCTTTACCTGAAATAGAACCAAATGTCTTGCCACCTGCTCCCGTCTTTATAGATACAGTTACCGATGCTTCTTTTAATTCTTCAGCTAATTTCTTAGCTTCCTCTAATTTTTCTTTTGCAATCTTGGCATTATTTGCATTCTGTAATTTGAGATTGTTAAGGTTTACACTTGTTGCCTCGATTGCTAAATTCTTTCTAAACAGGCAATTTCTTGCATAACCCTCATTTACTTTTATAACTTCACCTTTTTTGCCTAATTTAGGTACATTTTCTAATAAAATAACTTCCATTATGTTTTGCCTCCTGTCATTATAGTCTATATTCTGATAATAGTATAAATCAGCTTTAAATTTCTTTCTCCTCCTGCATCTTCGTAACAACTTCTTTGAGTATATTCTTAGCTTCACTTATCGATACATTTTCAAGCTGTGTTCCTGCGGTATCTAAGTGACCGCCACCACCTAATCTTTCCATTATAAGTTGTACATTTAAGTCTCCCATTGATCGGGCACTTACATATACCTTATTATTATGTTCAGTCAGAACAAATGTTGCTCTGATGCCTCTTATATTCAATAATTCATTTGCAATCTGTGCCCCCAGCACTGTAGGACTTTCTATACCCTCTGACGGACACACTGCCATAGCATATACATCATTGAATGTCTCCGCTGAACTAATTGCCTTAGCCTTAGCTTTATAATCATCGAAAGAATCTCTGAATAATTTTCTCACTCTTGTCACATCTGCACCGCATTTTCTTAAGAATGCTGCTGCCTCAAATGTTCTGACACCTGTCTTATTAGCGAAATTATTAGTATCAATCATAATTCCACCGTACATTGCATCAGCCTCAACAGGTCTGATTTTAATTCCGTCATAGAAATACTGTAATATCTCTGCAACCATCTCAGATGCCGATGAAGCATAAGGTTCAATATATGAAAGTGATGCATTTTCAATGGTATCGCTGCTTCTTCTGTGGTGGTCTAATACGACGATGTCCTTACTCTTTGATAATATCTCAGGACATTCCACATAGCTCGGTCTGCTGACATCAACTACTACAATAGCTGTGGCATTATCCACAATCTCCATGGCATCTTCACTCTTAATAAACATATCTTCATCATATTCATCACTTTCTAAGAACAAATCAAGCATTGGTCTTATCGATGATGTTACTTCATTTATAATGATATGTGCAGGTTTATTAATAGCCTGTGTAGCTCTGTAGATACCGATTGCCGAACCTAAGGAATCTATGTCACCTATCTTATGTCCCATAATAAGGACCTTGTCCTTTGTCTCTAATAATTCTCTTAATGCGTGGGCCTTAACTCTTGCCTTAACTCTGGTATTCTTCTCAACCTGCTTAGATTTACCTCCATAGAAATAAATCTTCTCGCCGTCTTTAACAACAGCCTGGTCACCACCTCGTCCAAGTGCTAAATCTATGGCAACTCTCGAATATTCACAGTTCTGTGCATATTCCTCACCATTTACACCGAGACCGATACTTATGGTAACAGCCATCTCATTACCGATATTTACTGCTTTAACTTCGTCTAAGATTGAGAACTTATTACTCTGTAATACAGAGACATATTTCTGCTTAATTATTATGAAATATTTATCTTTCTCAAGCTTTTTGATAACCGCATCATATGCTGAAAAATATTTATTAATCTTTCTGTCTATCAATGCAATAAGTAATGAACGTCTTACGTCCTCTACACTTTCTAATGCATCATCATAATTATCGATATAGATTAATCCTGCAACCATCTTCTGCTCGATATTCTCTTTAGTCAGACGTTTAATCTCTGTCTCGTCAAAGAGATATATGGCTACGAGATAATCCTCATCTTCTCTGTTCTCTGAGCTAAAATCTTCATCGACATTGATTCTGTTGAACTCCACTCTGTAGGTTCTTGCATTATATGTCATATAAGAAAATGGTTTCTCTTTCTCATCTTCCTTAAATTCCAACGAATCTTTAGTAATCTCCGGAAATACCTCTGAAATATTCTTAAAACTGCTGCCCCCACAGATTTCATTCAAGGCTGTATTGCCCCATAGAAATTTACCATTTTTATCAACTAATCCATATGGAAGCTCTAATCCTTTAATCAGTTTCTTCTGCACCTGGGTATAATCCATTGCAAAATCAACTAATTCCTGCAAATATCTGTTTCTGCCATAATAAAAGAAACCAATAGAAAAAATAAGATAAAATGTTACCACAATGCTCAATACGAAGCCTGCCTGTATATCATCAGAATATGTCCATATAACCACAGGCAATAATAAAATTGCGAAATACATAGGCAATTTGAAATAGAAAGCTGTATGCCCATGCAATCTGCTATGCATAAGGTTCTTTCTGTTTCTTTTCTTCTTATTTTTCAACTTCTCCACGTTCTTACCATCTGTATTTCTGCCAGTTAAATTCTGGATATCTATATTATTTCCGACAGTATTCTTATTCGTCTTATTTTCTGTTTTTATTTTATTTTTATTATCTTCTATCATATAATCACCATAGTTCTAAGATTTCACTTAAAAGTAATATATATCATATATCCATATCTGCATATATTTTAAAATGTCACTTACTGTTTTATCTCATTCCATATCTGCTAATGCTATGTGGAACATTATAACATTTATTATATAAATAATCAAATTCTCATTTACTCATTTATACATTCTCTATAAATATCACGCTTGCTTACGCCTCTGTCCTTAGCCACCCTTTTCATAGCTTCCTTCTTATCAATTCCCTGATCCAGATAATATTCCATATGTTCATTAATTGATAAACTTTCCCATTCTTTCTGCTTCTCTTCTGTCTTTTCCTTAAAGGTCTTGCCCTCAATAACTAAGACATATTCACCTCTTGGTTCTTTTGTTTCATATTCACTGATTAATGAACCTATAGTCGTCTGGTAAGCCTCTTCATATTTCTTGGTAAGCTCTCTGCACTGGGTAATCTTTCTGTCTCCTAATACACTTTCTAATTCCTTAAGTGTCTGCACCAGATGATGTGGTGCTTCATATATAATCATAGTTCTTGTCTCGTCCTTAAGTTCTTCTAAGACCTGTTGTCTTTCTTTCTTATCACTTGGCAAAAATGCCTCAAATGCAAATCTTCTCGTCTTAAGTCCCGACATGGTGAGTGCCGTAATACATGCTGCCGGACCAGGCAATGACGAAACCTCTATTCCCACTTCAAAGCACTGCCTTACCAGTTCTTCTCCCGGATCCGATATTCCTGGAGTTCCCGCATCTGTTATTACCGCAATATTTTTGCCCTCCTGCATCAGATTAACGAGATATTTTGCCTTATCAACTTTATTATATTCATGATAACTTGTCATCGGAGTCTGAATCTCAAAATGGTTTAATAATTTAATACTGTGCCTTGTATCTTCAGCAGCTATTAAATCGACCTCTTTAAGAGTCTTTAATACCCTGAAAGTTATGTCCTCTAAATTCCCTATTGGTGTTGCACATAAAAATAATTTGCCACTCACAACTTAGCCTCCTTTTTTATCTGAACTATCGCCTAAAAACCATATATTCTATGTATCTCGTCTGTATAAACTCCAGGTTCTTTGTATACAATCAGCGGACTCTCGACCTTAACCATACTTTTTCCGCCACGGACACTCTCGATAAGTACCATATTTGCCTCTTTATTCTCAAACGGATATACAAACCTTATTCTTTTAGGCTCTAATTTATATTGCTTCAATGTCATAATAAGTTCTGTAAGCCTGTGTGGTCTGTGTACCATATAGAATCTTCCACCCGGCTTTAATAATAATGCTGCCTCTCTTACCACATCATCAAGTGTGCAGAGAATCTCATGTCTGGCTATTGCCTTAGGCATATCAGGGTTCTTAATTCCATGATTATCATTCATATATGGTGGATTAGAGGTTACCACATCAAAGGAAGCTTTCTTGAACATCAAAGAAGCTTCCTTAATATCACCCTCCACTATGTCTATTTTATCCTGGAGATTATTATATTTCACGCTGCGCCCCGCCATATCTGCACTCTCGCTTTGTATCTCAAGCCCTGTAAAATGTCTGCCATTACTTTTAGCTTCTAACAGAATCGGAATAATACCCGTCCCTGTTCCTAAGTCAATTGCATTTTCACCCTCATTTACAATTGCAAAAGAGGAAAGTAATACAGCATCCATTCCAAAACAGAACTTGTCTTTATGCTGGATAATTTTGTAGCCATTGCGCTCTAAATCATCTAATCTTTCGCCCTCTAATAACACATTAGTCATCGATTTTTGACTTTCCTTCCTTACGTTCTAACGCTTCAAGTGCCTTTAATTCTTCATCATTAATATTTTCGGAATTATGTCTCTTTCTACGTTTGAATTTCAAGTCTTCGGCTTTATATTCTCTTATTTCTTTCTCATCATTTACTTCAACTAATACTTTTACTAACTGTCTGAGTACACTTACTGTCTGCACCTCTCCCTTTAATCCGTCATTAGTTGTAACTGTATCGCCAATTGCAGGTAATCTACTGTTAAGTTCTTCGTATGTCTCTTCCTCATTCTTAAGACAGCACATAAGACGTCCGCATACACCTGATATCTTAGTTGGATTGAGCGAAAGATTCTGTTCTTTAGCCATCTTTATAGATACTGGCACAAAATCTGTAAGATATGTGCTGCAGCAAAGAGGTCGTCCACAGATACTATATCCGCCTCTTACCTTTGTCTCATCTCTTACGCCAATCTGTCTTAATTCAATTCTTGTCTTAAATACTGCCGCTAAATCTTTAACCAATTCTCTAAAGTCAATTCTTCCATCTGCTGTGAAATAAAATAATACTTTATTATTATCAAATGTATATTCTGCATCTATAAGTTTCATTTCAAGACCATGTTTCTGAATCTTTTCCTGGCAGATTTTAAATGCATTCTTCTCTTTCTCTCTGTTCTCTTCTTCTTTTCTGTCATCTTCTTCTGTTGCAATCCTGATAACATTTTTAAGTGGTGGTGTAATCTCATCATCTGCCACTTCTCTGATTCCGAGAACAACTGAACCATATTCCACACCTCTTGCTGTCTCAACGATTACGTGCTGTCCTTTTTCAATTGCCAAATCGCCCGGTGCGAAAAAATATATCTTTCCTGTCTTCCTGAATCTGACACCAATAACTTTTACCATTATTTGTTTTTCTCCATTTCTATTATCTGTCTGACCATCATATATTGTCTCTTATCGTAAGGAACATCATCTCTATTGCAACATCAAAATTAACATTTGCCTTTAATCTTAATTTAGCTTTATTCATTGCTTCTAGAATATGCTCAATTCCATTATAAGAAGATTTTGCCGCATGTTTCTTTATTGTCTGTATCTCATCTTTGAAAATAAGTTCATTTACATTCTGTGATGCCTTATATACTAACACATCTCTGAACCATAATATCATAAGGTCAATATAATCCGTAAATCTGAATTTGTATTCACTGGCTCTTTTAACAGCCGCTACGACCTCGTAAGCCTGCATATCTTTTATATATCTTAGTAACTGGATTACTTCATCTAACATTTCTGCGAAATCCTGTGACTTCGACAGTTCTATGGCTTTACCAAGATTACCTCCTGCGAATGACACCGCAATATCTGCCTGATAATCCACTACTTTTTCTTTCTCCATAAGATATTTCTTAATAACTTCTTTCTTAAGTGGCTGCATATCAAGTTTAACACATCTTGATAGTACTGTCTGTAGCAATGCAGAAATATTAGTAGTCAGCAGAATAATAACTGCATATTCAGGTGGCTCTTCTATAGTCTTAAGTATAGCATTCTGTGCTGCATTATTCATTAATTCAGCATCCTCAACTATATATACTTTATGAGAATTACTGTATGGTTTTAACTCAACATCATTTACAAGTGTCTGTCTGATATGGTCGATAGACAATGTTGTAGGTTTATCAGGTGTAATCATTATCAAATCAGGATTATTGTCTGTAAGCGCCTGTACACACGAATGGCATTTCATACATGGAACTGTACCTTTTTCTTCACATAACAGGGTCATTGCAAATGCTTTTGCAACCGTACGCTTTCCCATACCTTTTTCACCATTAATTATATATGCGTGTGAAATCTTATTATTCTCTATTGCTTTCTTGAAATGTTCAACAATGTGTTCATTTCCTAAAATATCTTCTAATCCTGCCATAGTCTACCTCCTGTCTGAGCAATCTTTCTCAAATAATCTTTTTCGCAAAACAAAATCTGAAATTTTATTTGCAATTTCTCAGACATTTACGTCCTGGGAACAAAGATTAATATGCCTAAGCAAACCTTTGACTTATGTTATAATATCTAACAACAGACCTCTTATCTCTCCTACCAGATTAAGAATCTTAAGATTGTCTTTCTCCTCTTTAAGAAGTTCTTCGGCAAGTTTATCAAGGTTCTCATCAACTAACCTGATTATGCCATATACACGATGTCTGCCTCTTTTATCTAAAAAGTTCTCTCTTGAAAATTCATGTGAACGATATACAACTTCATTAATGAAATCTTTAATAAGCTGTCGGTATTTTCTCATATCCCTGACATCAGTGTGTTTCGACAACTTCTTGCCCTGCTCTGATATCTCATTCATAAGTGCAACTACTTTTTCCTGAAAACCCGCTTCTTCGATATTGCTTGCAAGTATAAACTTAAAATTACCATCTGTCTCCTGTACATGACTTGTGTTCTGAACCGGAGTCGATTTAAGTATTTCATTAACTTTTATCTCCATAAACATTCTCCATTCCAAAGTGAAGTGTTACTTATCTCTATATCTGATATATTATCACATTTTGGGGTGATAGTAAACTATTGCTTTTTCCTCATTATTTACCACTTATGCACAAATAAAACACTGTTTTATCTCATTATCTACCACTTATACGCTAATATACTACTGCTTTAGTCTCATTATCTCGCCTTTTATCTCTTTATAACATTTCTCCAGACTTTCATTATTATATTTCTTTTTAATATCTAATTCGTCTAGAATCTCTTCTGCAAAGTCCTTTGTATCAGCTAGAAATCTACGACATAATTCCTCATATTTAGGCGTGTTCTGAGTCATTTCCCTGTTTATTGCACGTATAAGTCTGATACCGTCCTCGACCTCTATGTATATCGGAACTACAACTTCATTTCCATAATAATCCCTTACGTTTCTGTATGACTCTAATGTACCTATTAGTACATAATTATTCTCATTAAGATTAATATTCTCATCATCAACTGTGAAATAATTCCATACTCCGTATACCGTATTATATCCTCTTTTCTCAATGACCTTGCCTGCCTGCTCTAACTTCTCAAGTTCATCTTCATTTACAAAGAAATATTCCCTGCCATTTACTTCGCCCTCACGCATCGGTCTGGTAGTATATCCCACAATTGTCTTAAGATCTAATTCTTTATCATTAACGAGCATATTATAAATCGTATCTTTTCCGACTGAACTTTTGCCCATAACATAAAATATTCTGCCCATTTTACATTTCCTTTCATTGGCAATTTATGCATCAAATTCCGCATACTTCAAATTATTTCTATAAGATTTATAGCCTTCTGCCATTTTGCATTTATGCCTTTCGTATCAATAATTTTCTTTATATTTTAAACATTTAGATGATAATATCCCTTTGTCAGATTAATTCTTCTGAATTCTTCTTTAATTACTCTGATATATTCAGCCGATGTATCATGTAGTCCCTCCACACTAAGACCACTTGCCTTATAATCATTTATAAGTTTAACTATTTCTTTCGTTATAAGTTCTCCAGGTGCTAATATAGGGCTTCCAGGTGGATAAAGATATACAAATTCATTTGAAATCTTTCCGACAGCATTTTCTATAAGTGACTCTTCTGTATCAGAATGTGTCGCTTTATAGATATTCTCCATAACAATTGGTTTTGGAATCATATAACTGACAACTTCATTTTTCGTATCATCACCATATATTCTCATATCTCTGTCGATTTCAACCATTGCCATAAATAATCTTAACAATCCATCTTCAGTGTCCATAGGCGAAGTCATCGCTATCGCATAATCTCCCGCCGCCATTTCTAACTGCAGATGATATTTCTCTAGCATTTCCCTATACAGACGGCTTCCTGTATATGATGTCCCTCTTACTGAAATCAATATCTTCGATGGATCTAAATCATATACTGCATTTTTTCCGACTATTTCACGTCCTGCAATCTTCAGATGTGTAAGCTGTTTTTCGTGAGTTAACATAACTTCTAATCTTTTTACATATGGCTCAAACAAGAATAAACCGTCCGACTTAAGCTTATTGATACACTCGTCTATGCTGCTCATAAGCACATATGACGGACTGCTGCTCTGATATATATGCAGAAATCTTTCGACCTCACTGACATTCACAATATCACTTCTGATATGAAGTAAAGCTGTCTGCGTAAGTGATGGCAATGTCTTATGAACACTTTGGATTACAAGATCGGCTCCTGATTTTACTGCACTTTGCGGAAAACCTTTATGTAGTCCGAAGTGTGCTCCATGCGCCTCATCAACTATCAAAGGTATGCCTTTTTTATGCACAATTTCAGCAATTCTCTGTACATCAGATACAACTCCTTCATATGTAGGCGAGGTAATTATAACCGCCTTAATATCCGGGTTCTCTGCCAATCCATATTGAACCGCCTCGGGAGATATACCACCATTAATCCCATACATTTCAATATATTCCGGATTAATGTATACAGGTGTAAGTTCATTAAGATAAATCGCATTGTATACAGCTTTATGACAATTTCTTGCCACAAGAATCTTATCACCTCTTGACGTAACCCCGCATATAGCTGATAGAAGCCCACATGTACTGCCATTTACAAGGTAATATGTCTTATCAGTACCATAGAAATCTGCTGCCTCTTCCATTGCAATCTTAAGAATTCCCTGCGGATTATGCAGATTATCAAAACCATCTATTTCTGTTATATCATAAGAGAACGGACTCACTCCGTCCTCAATATTCCTTTTATGTCCCGGCATATGAAAAGGGTAATAATCACTATTCGAATATTCAATAAGATTTTTATATAAATCAGACATATATTCCTCCATTTACTTTTTTTGCTATCCATCTGTGACAGGTAAACATTATGACCTGCGTATCTAAATCTCTAAGAACTTCCACAGTTCTGTCAATTCTTTCATCATCGCACACATCTAAAATGTCATCTAAAAGTATCGGCAGCTTAACTTCGCCATTACCTATAGCTTCACATAACGACAGTCTGAGTGCTAAATATACCTGCATTGACGTTGCATTGCTTAGATATTTACACTCATGATAATTAGTTTCGCCTGATTCTCTGACCTTTAGGCCACCTTTTTCACCTATTATAATGCTGTCATATTCTTTTCCACACATTGCATTCATTAATTCGACCATTCTGCCATTAAGAGGCATAGATGCAGCGTCCTTAAGCTTTCGGGTGCGTTTTAGTGCCTCTTCTCTTTCATCTGCCAGACGCTTGTATTCATTATTAAGCTTAACCTTTCTGTTTCCTGCTGCTTTTAGCATATCTTCATATTTCTCAATTCTTGCAGAAATCTTATCCTGTGCCGAACTTGTGCCTGTCTCTAATCTTCTGTTAATTTCCCTTAACTCTCCCTTTAATTCTCGTATTGAATAACCATTATAGCCTAATTTATCTAGTACAGCATTAATTCTATCATATTCCCGTTCATATCTGTCATCTTTATATCTGCCATCTTCATATATATCATCTTCTATATCTTTTTCATCCGTATCTTTCCATTTATTTTGTGGCATATTATCTTTCATCTTCTGCCTGCTGATACTTAATTTAAGCACGAAAAATATCATAAAAACGCCTATAGCTAATAGATAACCTTTAAAGAAGCCTTTATCCATAAAATTATTTACGCCGTAGATTCCGCCTATCCCAAGAATTATTATGGCAATGATTGATAGATAATACCAGTTCCTTGCTTTCTTAAATCTCACTTTGCTTTCTACATCACTTACTCTCCCCCTATTCTTCGTTCTACATTCTTTATCTCTCTTTCTCTCTTCGTCAATATTTTCCAAATCTTCAATTACGCCCTCTAAGATATCCCTTTCACGCACCAACATTGAACTTTCTTCAGCTCTCTGGTTCCTTAGATTATCCCCTTCTTCTTTTAATCTTTCGATTTCCTCCGAAATGTCATCAATTTTTTTAGTAACATCGATAATTTCACCGGAGGTTCCCCTTTTAGACTTTAATTTCTCCATCTCTTTTTCTATCTGCTCCAGGTCATCTATTGAATTATCATCTTCATCAAAACCTGCTGCCATATTGCTAATTCTTTCAAATATGTCATTACCGATTTCGCCTTTCAGATAATCTCTGTCACTTCCTGCAAATATAATCTTCTCGAATTCATAGACTTTAAGTCCCAGAAGATATTCTCCGACTTCATATTCCTTTGGCACTTCAATCTCTCTGCCCGCCTCGTTATAGATATGTCTCACATCAAATGCAGGTGTTTTGCCAAATTCTTTCTCTAACAGATATTCCGAATCACCTACAACGAATCTCATATTTCCACACATCTGACTTCCATCAAATGGCTGGTATTTTCTTCGTAAATTCTGTGATATATCCTTAGACTTTGAGTTACAGCCATATAACATCATCTTTATAAAAGCCATTATCGTGGTTTTGCCAAATTCATTTTTACCATAGATAATGTTAAAGCCTGATTGAAATTCCATATTGAAATTCTTAAGCCCACCAAAATTACCTATATGTATACCTCTTATCGCAAACCTGTTTATTATTCCCTTTTCTTCTGATACTTCCTCTGTATTTTCTATACAATTGTCTTCTATTTCCACATAATATAATTCCGATAATTCACGCTTTATGGCATTAATATTAATCCTACCTGACACTTTGCCCGTAAGGATTATTCTGTATAAATTATCTCTGTATTTTTCACCAAAATTTTCTATCGCAAAACGTTCGATAGCTGCCGCTATTTTTACCGCATTTACACCTGTAAGTGACTGATTTTCGTTGACACTTCCAATGCCCTGACTTAAATCCGCATTTATGAAAAACCGGCTTTCTTTTATATTTCCAAAATGCTGACTTTCTACCACATTTCCAACCTGTGATTTCGCATCTAACTTTATCCTTATTTCTTCGTATCTACGTTCGCACACCTCGACAAATTTCATGTTGGCATAACCCTGCCCCACAATTCCTAAATAAACGCCCTTAGTCCCTTTCATACCAAATGACATTCCTTGCGGACAGCCACAATATGCATAAGTACTGTAGCCTCTATGCAGGACCTCTGTCTGCTTATGAATATGTCCAAGTGCCAGATAATCGAATTCATTGTCCTCAATCTGCTTTAAACTTATAGGATTATATGGATTCTTAGACTGCTGTCCCTCTACAGTCCCATGAAATATACCAAGATTAATCGTATCATCATCACTTATATTTCTCTGTTTCATAAGGGAATTCATACATATACTGTCAGTAAATCCGGCACCGTAGATTCTTGCAACAGCATTTCCAATACTTATTTCGTAATAATCCATTTCCCCATCAAAAATAAATACGTTCTCACACGCCGTATTTATCCTGTCATAACAACCACCCCTGATGTAATAGTCATGATTTCCTGGCGAAATCATAATCATCGTCCTGTTAATCTGCCTAAACCTATCAATAACCCAGTTCACTAATTCATCATCAGGTCTGGCATTATCAAACAAATCTCCTGCAATAAGCATTACATCAACGTTTTCATCTTCACAAATACTAATAATTCTTGCAAATGATTTCTCTATATCATCTTTCTCACAATCATAACCCAGATGAACATCTCCTGTATGTAATACTTTTATACTATTCATATTCTGCTCCGTTATTTCTGTATAATATTAAAAAATTCCTGCGAAGTTACAGCCTTACTGAAATGATATCCCTGATAATAGTCACAGCCTATCTCTTTTAGTGCCTGCATCTGCTCCTCTGTCTCTACATATTCTGCTAATACCTTGAAATTAAGTGATTTAGCCAGATATACGATTGAAGAAATAATTTCCCTGCTTCTCTCATTTGTCATCATTTCCTTTACGATAGAGCCATCTAACTTCACAATGTCAAACTGGTTTTTTTGCAAATATTTTATCGAAGTTGAACCCATTGAGAAATCATCAATAGCAATCATAAATCCTAAGTTTTTAACCTGATTAAGTGCTTTTTCGAATTCCGAATCAGATTTAATCGCCATCTGCTCAGTGATTTCTATGCACATCTCATTGTCTTTTATGTTAAATTCTTTCTTCAAATTCTCAAGAAATTCTATAAAGCTTGGTTCAAGTATCGTCGATATCGTAATATTTACGGATATCTTATATGATTTATCCGTTAAACCTGTAATAAATTGATAATCATATGCTGCTTCCTCAAATAAATATCTCTCTAATTTGCTTAAGATTCCTGCTTCTTCTGCAATCTTTATTATCAATGGCGGATAAATATATCCATGTATAGGATGATTATATCTTAATAATGTCTCTGCCCCTATACATTTAAAATCATTATCATATTGCAACTGGTAGAATAATCTTATATCCCTGTCCTCTAATGCATTCTTTATATCTGCTGCCAGACATTTTGCAAGAGCTCCCGGTACACCAGGCACTTCTAAAATATTGATTTCTTCGTTATCATTTTCAGCCTTCTTTAAAATATTAGTAAGTTCATTCATTCTCGCAGCTTCGCTTCGCATCTTCGACTTATCATACATTTTAACAAATGGCATATAGATAATCACACCTACCACCACTATAACTATCTGTAAAATCGCACCACACATCGAACCCGTTGCTTTATATCCGCTGAGAATTATAGGGGTTGTCCATTCAACATCTCTTATAATCATCGGAACAAAACCGAATTTCATTGCGAAATATGAAATACAATATGCCACAACCGGAGTTACTAAAAATGGTGCAAGCAAATAAGGATTATAGATAATCGGATAACCAAACACCATTATCTCATCAACATTAAATAACATTGGTACTGTGGCAATCTTCGAGAGATTTCTGTTAATTTTCCTCTTACTGAAAATGGCTACTGCCACCAAGAGACATATAGCTGTTCCACAACCACCAACTAATACAAAATGATTGAAGAATGTCTTAGAAAGTATCTCTGTAGGTTGTTTTCCCTCGGCAATCAACTCAATATTCTTAGCTATTCCCGATGAGAAAATTTTACCTGACACATCTTCTAATACGTCATCGCCATATATTCCTAAGAACCACATTACACAAGATGTCACTACAAATTTAAAACCATTTAGGAATGTTGCTTCCTTACCTTTGAAAATAAGTCCTACAACCGACATATAGAATTCCTGGAAGCAGTCCACATCAAATACTATACAGACTAAATAATTAACTATTGCTGCAAATATTACCAAAGCAGCTGCCGGAATCATCGCAATTATTGCATCATTGAATTCTAAATCAATGCCATCTGCATATAACCTGAATGGAATCTTAATATTGTTAATAATTGCAACATATAATTTTGACACTATAATACCACAGAATATTGCCGTAAATATTCCCTCTGTACCAAAATGCATATAATTAAAGTCATTTACATTTACACCGCATAAAATAAAAAAAGACACAACAGTAGTTAAGGCTCCGACAAATACATAATTGCTCTTCGCTCCCAATGCCTTTATAAAATAGGTTGAAATTGAAAATGCCATATATACAGATATGAGTCCAAATGTTGCATCATATATGAAATTAAGCATCTGAAGAAATGCTCCCGAAAAAATATGCGAAATGAATCTCTGATATCCATCAAATGGCATACTCTTTAGAATAAGTGCAAAGGAACCCAGCATAAGAACGGGGATTACCATAATTAATCCTCGTCTTATTGCACTTATTATCTCACTATTATCCATTATATATATAATTTTTTTTAATAATTTTTTCAACTTAAATTCTCCATTCCCCGATTAAGTTATGCTTTGCTTTCAATGACTTTTATCGACTTTTCTTTTAAAAATTCTATCACATTTGTATCACTTACGTCAACAAAACTATTCCTGTCCATAACTATAACTTTTTTATTGAAAATGATTATCATACTATTTTCCATTATATATACGACATCAAAATCTTTATACATTACTGTTAACTCTGTTTTAGATGTCTCCTGCTCTAATCTGTCCTCATAGAAGCGGTATTCCATCTCTACCTGATAATGTGAACTGTGTAACTTCGCAAACCTCATAAAACTTTTCTTTGTTCCCCACTTGTATCCCCATATATTCCAGAAAATAATCGCTAATCCAAGTACAAGAAACGGAATGCATATTATCCAGTCAAAGTATAAAAAGCCCGCAAATGCAATAAACAACATAATTATCGCATAAGCGGTAGAAATTACTCTTAACATTTTGTGACTTGTCTTATAACTTGATATTATTCCTTCTGAATACATATCAAGAGTTAAATTTGTTCTATTTATATAACGTGGTTTCATCTTAATCCTCACTTCTTTTATTTTGAAACCATTACTGTACCCATACCATTCTTTCCATATGTAAGACCTTCATAAACCTTTTCTCTGACCTGCATAACCGGTTTACTGTTATCCTGCTTACTTACAGTTTCAAATGAATCTCTAAGTTTAATCATCATATCACGTACCACTTCAAGGTTCACGTCCTCTCTCCTAAGCTCTGACTTAAGGAGGCACTCATTTGCAAACATATATAAATTCATTAATTCAAATGAAATCTTATATCTGAAGTCGAGTACCGATGACAATTCATTTACAAATTGTCTGGCTTTCCTGACATTACGTACAAAATCGGTAACATTACTATTATCAAATGAATCTCTCGCACTGTCAAGATAGTTTATAATAATTTCATAAGTTATAACGACAATCTGAGTTCTGTTCGACTGACTTATACGCACAGAAAACTGATTAATCTCTTCTCTTGTCATATTGCACTCCATTTCTATTCATTTCTATTACTGTAATAACTGTAATACTTTTTCCGGTAACTGGTTAGCCTGTGCAACCATTGATACACCTGCCTGCTGTAACACATTCTGCTGTGTATAATTTGTCATCTCTTCTGCCATATCCACGTCTACTATTCGTGATAATGCCGATGTCATACTTTCCTGTGTCGAATCAAGACTTGTTACTGAGTACTCCAGTCTATTCTCATACGCTCCTAAGTCTGATCGTGCTTTAGAAACCCTTGAAACTGCCTCTTCGATAATTGTCATTGCCTTACCACAACTGTCAGATGTTGAGAAATCCAGCTGGTCAAGATTCAACGAATTGCTTGAAATCTCCGGAATAATGATATCCATTGTCTGATTTGCATTTGCTCCAAGCTGAATAGGCATTGCCCCAATATTCCAGAGTTCTATTGTCACATCACCTGTAAAATTCTGTTCGGGATCAACTGTACATTCAAATATGAATCCATTTACATCTGTAACTTTTACCTTATTATTCTCGGATGTAATAACTGCTGTATCACTGAAACCGATTCTGTTACCATCATCATCTGTAAGAAAATCTGCACTTCCATCCCCATTAATAGTAAGTCCATATTCTCCTGCCAGCACCGTGCTATCATAATATGTAGCTTTAATTCCACTTGTGAGGTTCTTTTCACCATCTGCATTCTTAACTGTAGCATAACTTCTTCTCTGAACTTCACCATTTAATAACTTTGTATTATTGAATTCTGTATCACTTGATATTCTGTCAATTTCTTTCTTAAGTGACTGAATCTCACTGTTAATATTATTTCTGTCTTCATCTGTAAATGAATCATTTGCGCCCTGTACAGCCAATTCATTCATTCTCTGTAACATAGACTGAATCTCTGCCATTGCACCCTCTGCTGCCTGCGTAACAGAAATTCCATCAGATGCATTCATACTTGCTCTGTTGAGATTCTTTATCTGGGTTTTCATCTTCTCTGATATGGCTTTACCTGCACCATCATCCTTTGCTGAATTTATTTTATAACCTGAAGATAATCTCTCAAGAGATTTCTGTAGACTTTTTTCTGATTTTGATAAATAACCATTTGAAATAATGGCTGACATATTTGTTCCAATTCTCATAGTATTCTCCATTCTGAATAATATTTCATACTTTGCAGCACCTTAAGCATTATACTTTATTTATCGGTCTGCCCTGCGTATTTCTTAATACTAGAAATATACTCTTTTGCCACTTTGAACAATGTACTCGTTGTTACTTTATTAACATTTTTGCTATAAGCTCTGTTATTTCCGGTATAGCCTGTATCCGATTTGCTAAGATTCTTAAGATTTAAACCAAGATTTTCTATCCGAGCCTTAAACTCCTCGGCAAATCTCTCATAATTCTCATTATCTATTGCATTATCACCAATCATTATAAGTCCCTTTACATCAGTATCATTAATTGTGAATTCTGCATTGATGTCCGAATCTTTCATTCTGACAGTGACTTTTCCTTTTTCACTTTCTCCTGTTTCAATAGTAATTTTTACCGTTGATAATTCACCATTAATATTAGCCGGCACATAATATGAGTTTCTGGCAGCCGAACGTTTCACATAATTCAGCATTCTGTTTACTGACCTTATGTCTTTAACATCAATATGTGATTTATTCATAAGAGCTTCCTTAATATCACCTGACATTTCATTAAGCGCAGCATTTAATCTGTCTATATCCAATGTATTAACTTCCGAATTTCCATCTGTGTCTCTCGATAAATCATAATATTCCGTCTCCACGTTAGTGCCATCCGCATTATTAGAAGTACCCTCTAATATTTTAGTAATTTTATCTAAATCTCTACTGACCTTCTCATCATCACATATTCTCTTTATCTTAGAATATGTCTTTCCGCCATTCATCGTATAGAAAGCCAATCCTAATATATTAGAATTGTTCACAACCGTTCCGTCCTCATAAATATTTAGAAGCGTTTCTTCACTTATCGTCTGTAGACTCTGAACTTCTTCTACCCTGAGTATATCATAATCAGAAGTCTGTGTATCTGTATCATTATTTTCCGACTTGTTAACTTCTATATTATTCGCTGCCTTATTTGCTCCTATTGTATCAAATGTTGTTTTCTTTGCTCTTTCTAAGAAGCTCTGACTGTCGAAATAATCTAACTGCTTATCGATATTACTGTCTGATAATTTAACCTCATCTGATAAGCCAAGTGAATCATCAACTATCATATCATTTCCTGTATTATTAAGGCTTCTTGCAGCTGTAAGCAGACTTCTCATAGTCACTTCACTGCCCTGTTTCATAACAGCTCCGATAGCTTTTCTGTCACCCTTTTCTACCATTCGGATAAGTCTATATACACCAATATATGCATCTTTATCCTCCTTACTTATTTCTTTGTTCTTCTCAAGTTTCCACAGATATTCACTATATTTTTCCACTTCGTCAGTGTCCATATTTTCATTAATTTTATCAAGTTCTTCATTAAGAGTCTGAATATCTGTTTTCAGAGGATTGATACCATTTGCAATCAGATATGCAGTTGTACGTGGTGTCAGATTATCAATAAGCTTTGTCACCTCACTATCTAGTTCCTTAATATCATTTATATTTTTCTCATCAATAATCATCTCATTATATGCAAGAATTCGAACTGCTCTCTGATTGTCGGTGCTATCTTCAAGCTCCAAATCTTCCAGCATTTTATCAATTCCCGTAAATGCTTTCTTTAAAGAATCTCCTAACTCTCTATCCGGTTTAGTACCTAGTGTATCATAAGCTATCTGTGCTGATTTCAGAATATTTTCCTTAACAGCACCCTCAACCGTAATATCTTCAACATTGAATTCTATATTATTATTAAGTACATCTCCAAGCACATATGACGGAATTCTTGCAAATGCTTCCATATAATTTGCAGTTTCATTAAATATTGAAATATTTTCATCATTTGCAACTGTTCCTGTCTCATTGAAGATATTTGTCACGTATTTAGCTTCAATATTCTTAAGTTCTTCTACTAATTCCGAAAGTCCTGTTATCTCAACATTAATTCCATTTTTAATCATTAAAGCACTTGCTTCTACTGTCATCTTAAGTCTTAATTCTTCAAGGTTCTTACGTTCAGTAATAATCTTCTTGTGCATTTCATCGGTAATATTATCTGTACGTTCTTTCGTATATTTGTACGATGTATCTTCCTCCTGACGTTTCATATTAAGAAGTGTAACTTCCTTACCGTCAGTCACAAGTTTTTCTATCTGCTCATCCGTTCCATTATGAATTATCTCGACAGCTTCTATGGAATCTGACTTAATATCAGAATAATAATTAGCAGATGTCGAACCTGCACTTAATCCATAAGACACATTTAATGCAATCTTTTGTATCCAGGCATTTTCACTAATTTGATTATTGGAGATATTCTGATTAATCGCATCAATCTCGCTTAATTTATATAGATTTGCTGCTGTAACAGGTATCTTATCTTCGATAAGCCATTTCGCATTAGACATATTTTCATCATTTATGTCAAAACCATTTTTATTAAGAATATCTTCTATCTGACCATATAATTCATTCCATTCTTCATCACTAAGTTTCTCATATTTTTCACTTGAGTTGCTACTATTATTGACACTATGCTCTGCTGTGTATACATTATCTACAGATAAGTCCATATCATTAACCAGCAGATACTCTGATGCTTCCCTTGATATAGGCTGTAGATTCTGTATCTTATCAAGCGTTTCCTTTATCTGGGATGCTCTTGCTCCATACATTTCTTCCAGGTCAGATATGTTAAAATCACCAACAGGTGTATAATTATCGCAATGTGTTGCTAATTCAATATCGATTCTCTCCGAAACAGTAAGAATACTTTGCGGGCTATCTTTATCAGCTATAATTCCCAACTCTTCATATTTAGAGAATTTCTCTGGCGTTACGGCCTCGGCAATCTGTTTTAAGGTCTCACCTGTAACCACTAATTCACTCGTTTCACCTACATCTGCTTTATTAACTATTCTATCATAGGCATCTTTTGTATTCTCTGAACTCTTTATAACATTTTCATCATCCATTTTACTTATCAAAATACTATTCTTGCCTGCGATATCTGATGTCTTACCCACAGCTGATTTAACTTGTCCTGCTCTTCCATCAAAAAAAGCCCCGGTACTTTTGGCAAATTCTGCTGAATAACCCTGTACCGAAGCATTTTTCGTTTTCGAATTACTAATATCAAATATTTCTGATAAATTACTTCCGTCTATATTCATGATTGCCGACCTCATTTCTATTCAATATTTTCATAATGAATATCGGCAGCACACGACAATTTATTTAGTTTTAGTTTTCTTTCTTGTAGTTCTTCTTACAGGTTTCTTAATTACCTTAGGAGTTCTTAAGATTATAGATTCAAAACCTTTCAAATCAACTGTAAGCTTGTAATCAAAACCATCCTGCTGCTCACCCTCTGGCATGGCTTCTGCAGTATATTTGACTGAATTATTTCTATATGGATCTTCCGAACTCAGTACCACATGATAATCCCCTGGATTAGGAACACCTATTACATACTTTTCTCTCTCAATAGGAGTGAAGTTGCATACAAATGCAAGGCTGTCATTAAATGTATTAGGAGCTTTTCTGATAAAGCTGAATACACTGTTATCTCCGTCATCACAATTAATCCACCTGTAGCAATTATATTCTGTTGATTCATAGGCATACATTTCAGGATTCTCTTTATATAAATGTAAAAGCTGTTTTACATATTCTCTTATATCGGCGTGTAATGGTTCTTCTAAGAGATACCAGTCAAGGCTTCTTGTCTCTGACCATTCTTCACGCTGACCAAATTCCTGTCCCATAAACAAGAGTTTCTTACCAGGCTGTCCGAGCATAAATGTATATGCTGTCTTTAAGTTGGCTGCCTTAGTCTCTAAATCACCCGGCATCTTATTAAACATCGAATGTTTAAGATGTACGACTTCATCATGCGATAATACCAGAATGAATTTCTCACTGAATGTATATGTCATATTAAATGTCATTTTATTATGGTTAAATTTCTTAAAATATGGATCAAGTTGAACATAATCAAGAAAATCATGCATCCAACCCATATTCCATTTGAATGTAAAACCTAATCCACCTTCTTCAGGCTTCTTAGTCACATTCGGCCATGCTGTAGATTCTTCAGCTATAAGGAATGCACCCGGATCCCTTCTTTCCATAATGCTGTTAAGGTGCTTGAAGAATTCCATAGCTTCAAGATTACCATTTCCACCATATTTATTAGGAACCCATTCTCCTGCTTTTCTTCCATAATCAAGATAAAGCATTGAAGCAACTGCATCCACACGTAATGCATCTATATGAAATTTCTCTACCCAGTATAATGCATTAGCTATAAGAAAGTTGAAAACTTCATTCTTACCATAGTCGAATACCTTTGTACCCCAATCTTTCTGTTCACCTTTTCTAGGGTCTGCATATTCATATAATGGACTTCCATCAAACATCGCAAGTCCATGTTCATCTTTAGGGAAATGTGCAGGTACCCAGTCAAGTATTACACCGATTCCTAACTGATGTAGATAATCAACCATATACATAAAGTCTTTTGGTTCACCATATCTTGATGTTGGTGCATAATAACCTGTAACCTGATATCCCCATGATGCATCGAGAGGATGTTCTGATATACCCATTAATTCCACATAAGTATATCCCATGTCCTTTACATATTCTCCTAATTCATGTGCTATCTGTCTATAATTGCAGAATCCATCCATACTGTTTGTGTAATCTTTCTTCCACGAACCAATATGAACTTCATAGATAGAAATAGGCTCATCCACAAGCTTATCTGTATCATTTGGTTTATTTCTCTTCCATTTATCATCGCCCCATTCATAACCATTAATATTAGTTATGACCGATGCATTACCAGGACGCATCTCTGACAGATTCGCATATGGATCTGCTTTATAATGTGTAGCACCATCGCGACCTGTTATAGCATATTTATATAAATGTCCTTCGTATACATCTGGAACAAATTTTTCCCATATTCCTGATGTACCGAGTCTGTCCATTATATGTATATAACCATTCCAATCATTAAAGTCACCAACTACACTTACGGCTGTAGCATTTGGAGCCCATACTGCAAAATATGTTCCTCTTACTCCATCAACCTCCATTATGTGCGCTCCCAATTTCTCATAAATCTCATAATGAGATCCGTTTCCGAACAGATATCTGTCTGTTTCTGTTATAACGTTCATAAGCTACACCTCACTTAACATTGTATATTACCCTACTCTGTTGTAATTAATCAAACAACCTTTTAGAATAATTTCTCTCTCGTCATCTGTTAATTCACCTAATTTCAGAGTAAATTCTTTCATTCCATCTTCTTTTACCACATAAGCCTTAATCTCTTCTGCTTTATCAGTTACAGCTTTGGCAATCTCTGGAATAAATATATAGTCTCCATTTGCAAATGGAAGCTCGTCCTTCTCATAAATAAATGGCAACATTCCCCAGTTGATAAGGTTAGAACGATATCTCTTTGTTGCATATTCTTTAGCAATATTTGCCCATCCCCCAAGAACTTTCTGGCATGATGCAGCCTGTTCTCTTGCTGAACCGTCACCAGGTTTAACAGCATATATCGTACTACCTATTCCGATGTTTTCTCTGGATATATTATTATATGCAGCCTTTATTGTATTCATTACAGGAGTTAATTCCTCAAATGTTTCACAAGGACATTTACCATTCTCTCTTGCTTCTTCTGCTGCCTTAACAGCCTTAGCTCTTCCTACATATGCAGGATCTTTTCTTGAAAGTGTGAATTCTGCAAGTCCTAATGGGTTAGAACGATATGATGATGTCTCTCCTGATGGAATTAATTCATCTGTTGTTGTTACAGGATCATGAATCTCTGATACAACCTTTAATAAAAGATTATCTGTTAATGCTACCATCTTTGGCCAGTCCTTGATATTTGGACCAAATTTAATCTCAACTGATGGATCAGCAACGCCCTTACTATCAAATACTCTGTTCTCATATATTGTCTTATCGAAGAAATATCTTGGATTAGTGAAGTTAACATCAACATCTGTTGCTGCTGTTAAATATCCCTTGTTAGCTGCTGTAGCTGCAATTGAACGTGCATCCATAAGAGCAACTGAAGCAATCTGGCCATTCTGTAATTTAGAACCCTCTCTGTTAGGGAAGTTTCTTGTTGAATGTCTGATACTGAATGCATTATTAGCAGGTGTATCTCCTGCACCGAAACATGGTCCGCAGAATGCAGTCTTAACAATGGCACCTGTTGCCATAAGGTCTGCAAGTCTTCCGTTTCTTGCAAGTTCTACATAGATAGGTGTACTTGCAGGATATACACTAAGTGTAAATTCATCTGAACCGATGCTTGTTCCCTTAAGTATGTCTGCTGCTGCACAGATATTTTCAAAACCACCGCCGGCACAACCTGCGATAATTCCCTGTTCTACATATAATTTACCATTTCTTACTTTATCTTTAAGTTTGAAATCAACCTGTCCGTCTAAACTTACTAATGCTTTCTTCTCACAGTCATCTAAGATGTCCATAAGGTTAGCATTAAGTTCTTCGATTGTGTATGTGTTACTTGGGTGGAATGGCATAGCTATCATTGGTTTGACCTTATCAAGCTCTACATAAACAACACCATCATAATATGCAACATTACCAGGATTAAGCTCTTTATAATCCTCACTTCTGCCATGAATATCATAGAAATCTTTAATCTTGTCATCTGTTGACCAGATAGATGATAAACATGTTGTCTCTGTTGTCATTACATCAATACCGATTCTGAAATCTGCACTTAACTTAGACACACCAGGTCCTACGAATTCAAGAACTTTATTCTTAACATATCCATTTGCAAATACTGCACCGATAATTGCAAGTGCAACGTCCTGTGGTCCTACGCCCTTAACAGGTTCTCCTGATAAATATACTGCGATAACGCCCGGCATATTAATATCATATGTCTGTGAAAGAAGCTGTTTAACAAGTTCAGGACCGCCCTCACCCATAGCCATTGTTCCTAATGCACCGTAACGTGTATGACTGTCTGAACCTAATATCATCTTTCCACCACCTGCGAGCATCTCTCTTGCAAACTGGTGAATTACTGCCTGATGAGGTGGTACATATACTCCACCGTATTTCTTAGCACATGTAAGACCAAACATATGGTCATCTTCGTTAATTGTTCCACCAACTGCACATAAGCTGTTGTGACAGTTAGTAAGTACATATGGAATAGGGAATTTCTCAAGACCTGAAGCTCTTGCTGTCTGGATAATTCCTACGAATGTTATATCATGGGAAGTTAATTTATCAAATTTTATCTGAAGCTTGTCCATATTACCTGATGTATTATGGTCTGCAAGGATACCGTAAGCTATTGTATTCTTAGCAGCTTCTTCTTTAGTAATATATTCATTACCTAATTTTGATTTAAGCAGGTTCTCATAATCTCCTGTTGTTTCAACTACTTCTGTACCGTTTAATAAGTAAGCGCCACTCTTACTAAGTGTTACCATTTTCTCGTCCTCCTAATAATCTCGTTAGTTAGTCTTATTATACTAATTTTCAAGGGATTATGCAAACTGTTTTCACACTTTTTATATATTGTCAGAGGGCAAAATACATAAAACCACTATGCATTTGTGCAGTAGTGGTTTTATGTTCTCTATACATTCTTTCTACTAAGAAGAAATAACGTAACTATCATAGTTGCTCCCTCTGACAATAACATTACCCACCACACTGATGCCGCACCAAAGATTAATGGAATTATTATTACAAATAATATCGTCACTCCAAATCCTCTTAACAGACTTATTATCATTGCATATACCGACTTTAATGTTGCCTGGAAATATACTGAAAAGTATACATTTACCATTGCAAAGAACATCGAAAGAAAATATATTCTTATAGCAGGTATTCCCTCTTTAACAACTATTTCCGATGGTTTTACAAACAGATGAATCAATCTATTAGTAAATCCGTAAATCACTCCATACATTATAATTGCAAATATTGTAATTGTCACAAACCCTATTTTCGTAAATTTCCTTACTCTTTCTTTATTTCCTGCACCAATGCTGTACGAAACTAATGGCTGCATTGCATTTCCTGCTGAATTCATAAAGGAATTGGTTACTATCAGAGTATTTGAAATGATACTGTAGATAACAAGTCCATAATTGCCAAAATATTTAACTATCTGCAAATTAAACACGAACACAACGATTCCCCACGCCACTTCATTAAAGCATGGAGATGCACCATTAATAATTATCTTTTTAACCCTTCCAATGCTTATGCTTCGAATTCCATAATGCAGATTATTATTACGTGACAGCAAATGACTTGCTGCAATAAGCATATTAAGCGCATTTCCAATTACTGTCGCAATTATAGCTCCACTCATTCCCATATTGCATTTGTATATAAATATATAATCAAGCACTACATTCGTACACGAACCTACAATAGTTCCCGCCATCGAACGTCTTGGTGCTTCGTCATTTCTGACAAAACAGTTAATGACTGTCTGCAAAATATATACCCAGCCAAATGCAAACATAATGCTTCCGTATTCTCTCGTTATCCTGATATTCTCGTCTGTTGCACCGAGTATCCTATATAATTTATTCTGCATAATAAAAGGAATACGACTAACTAATACTCCTGTAACTGCCGCAACTGTAACTGTTGTCGAAAATATTCTCTTCTGCTCACCTTCATCTTTCTTGCCCTTGGCAACCGATAGCAGTACAGAACCACCTACACCAAACAGATATCCTATTCCAAAATACGCAGAAAATATCGGCAATAACAGGTTAAGTGCTACCAGTCCCTCCTCGCCTATTCCTTTCCCAATCATAAGTGTATCTGTTATGATATAAATCGCATTAAATACCATCGCACAGATTGTCGGTAACAGATATTTTATATAGAGATTTATTTCCTTTCCGTTGTCTAAGTTCATTTCTTTCCTCCGACTATACATAATTCACATTTTTAATTACTAATTTTCTATAGAAAATAAGGTGTCAAAGTAGGCTTTCGATACCTTATTCTCATAAAACAATAAAGCCTTCTTAGAATTCTCATTCCAAAAAGGCTTTAAATACATAATTTACCTGATGTCTTAATTCAGATTAATGCAAATTAATCTAATGTATAAGGCATTAAAGCTACGTGTCTTGCACGTTTGATAGCTACTGTAAGAGCTCTCTGGTGCTTAGCGCAGTTTCCAGTAATTCTTCTAGGAAGAATCTTTCCTCTTTCAGATACGTATCTTTTTAATTTGTTAACATCTTTAAAATCAATTACGTTATTCTTTTCGCCACAGAATACGCAGACTTTCTTTCTTCTACGTCCGCCTCTTCTCTTCATTGGAGAATCGCTTCTGTCGCCTTTTTCTTTATTATATGGCATCGAAAATAGCCTCCTTTTTATTTAATTTAATTAAACTTAGTTAAATGGTAATCCTTCGTCTTCCACACCATCAGGAATGTTCATAAAACCATCTCCTGCTGCACTGGAAGGTTCCGGTCTAGCTGCCTGATAGCCCCCTTCATTATTAGCTGCGGCTGCCTTACTCTCTGCAAATTCAACATTCTCTGCAACAACATCTGTTGTATACACTTTATTTCCGTCACGATTTGTGTAGCTTCCTGTCTGGATTCTTCCTTCAACAACAAGCTTTGTACCCTGATGACAATATCTTTCGATAAATTCACCAGTCTTACCAAATGCAACACATGAGATAAAGTCAGCTGTCTGCTGATCACCATCCCTCTTAAATCTTCTATCTACTGCTAGTGTAAATCTAGCTACTGCTGACGACTGATCCGAATATCTTACATCAGGATCTCTTGTAAGTCGTCCCATAAGAATAACTTTATTCATACCTGCCTCTTTCTAGATATAACAATATCTGTTGTATTTTTTAAAAATTATGCTTCATCTTTAACACATAAAAATCTGATAACATTTTCCATAATACGAACTGAGTTCTCAACTTCGTTTGGACAATTAGAATCAGACTCAAATTTGATGAAATAGTAGAACGCTTCTCTCATTTTCTGAATTTCGTAAGCTAATCTCTTCTTACCCCATTCATCAACGTTAGTAACTGTACCACCGAAACGAGTGATGTACTCTTTTACTCTTTCGATTGTTGCAGCTCTTTCATCATCTTCGAGTTTTGCGCTAACAACTACTGCTAATTCATATTTGTTCATGCGTATTTTACCTCCTTTTGGTCTCTGGTCCCCTGATTAGCAGGGAACAAGGATATTTTAAATAATATATCACGAATAGACAGTTTACCATACATTTCTAAATTATTCAAGGGGTTTTGACAATTTAATTTAACTCATCATTCATTTCTCCTCTTTAGATAAAACATACTCTTTTTATTATGTATAATATAACATATTTTAATTCTATAAAGTTAAAAAGAGACGTCTACTACGAAAGCATTCGTCTCTTATATATATTCAATTTATTTATATATAATTTCTATATTAAATTAAATATACTAAATATTTTCTACGCCTAAATACAACTATCTTATAAACTCAACGTTTTCTCACAAAAGTGTGTAATCATTTTATACGTTTACGGATGCATTACTCAAGATTTAACTTCTTAGAAAGCATATAATTTGAAATCACAAAGTAAACGACTGCCATAAATATTTGTAGTAGTAACATTATAAGGAAATATACAATCATTGGGTTTGCAATAGTATTAACCATCTGTTTAACACTTGTAATTTCATTTTCAATATTATCCATCTTCGTGGTTAAATCAGGTACAACCATCATAATTAATGATGTAATAAAGCCCATAACATAATTTAATAAGAAGTAAAATACTATTGAGCCTAATATTTTATGTTTAACAAATATCTGACCTAATGATAATGATGCCATAAAATTCAAAACATTTACAAATATCTGTGCAATTATAAGTAATACTAACAGCACTAATGCAATTGACATTTTAGGATATGACATCATATCTTTAAATTCCTTGATAAATTTGTTCATACCTCTGGTAAATTTAGGTTTGCCAACAAAGAATAAAAATAATGATAGTAACATTGCCAATATACTCGACATAATCCATACTGAATATGTGATTACCCTTGCTACAAGATGCTGCCACATTTTTACCGGAAGTGTATGTGATAAATACCCCTGATCGCGCAACATATTCTGGTAAAATCTTTTAATTACCAATACAAGACTTAATAATGACATAAATGCCATAGCCACCACATATACCACTGTCAATATAACTGTCATTATCTTGAATACAGTATTCTCAAACGGAATATATATGCAGAATCTTGTTAGTAATGTAAGTACTACCAGCGAGCAAAAAAGCATTACGAACATTTTATAAGTAGCTTTAAATTCATTTTTAATTAATTTACCTAACATCTGAACACCTCCCTGAATAATGCATCAACTGATTTACCTTCAATAGAACGTATCTCATCAACTGTCTTATGTAATTTCAAATCACCATTCTGTATAAATATTACTTCATCTAACACCTGTTCAATATCAGTAATTAAATGTGTAGATATTATAACGGACGCCTCTGGATTATAATTAGAAATAATTGTTCTAAGGATATAATCTCTTGCTGCCGGATCAACACCACCAATTGGTTCATCTAACATATAAAGTTTAGCCTGACGGCTCATTACGAGAATTAACTGAACTTTTTCTTTAGTTCCCTTAGACATTGTCTTCATCTTATCCTTAGGATTAACTTTCAGGCTGCTAAGCATATCAAATGCCTTGTCAGCATCGAAGTCCTCATAGAAGTCCGAAAAGAAATTAATCATCTGAACCGGAGACATATTATCATCTAAATATGTTCTCTCAGGAAGATATGAAACTATCTTTTTAGTCTCAACACCTACTTCGTGACCACCAATAAGAATCTCTCCTTTTGTTGGTTGTAAAATTCCATTGCATAATTTAATAAATGTGGATTTACCACTTCCATTTGGTCCAAGCAGTCCAATTATCTTTCCTTTTTCCAAAGTAAGATTTAATCCATTAAGTGCTGTCTTAGGACCATATGATTTAGTCAAATCTCTTGTTTCGAGTATTATATCGCTCATATTTCTCCTTACCTTTCACTTTCAATATTTTTCTAATAATTCAATAATTTCTTTCTTTGAATATCCCAATTCTTTCATATTGCTGTAGAATTCCTTTATCAGGTCTTCTGCCATCTTTTCCTTTATCTCTGCAATTTTACTTTCATCATCTGTAATCATTCTTCCAGATGTCCTCTGAGAATATACCAGACCAATTCTCTCTAATTCAGTTAATGCTCTTTGCACAGTATTCGGATTAACAGCCGCTTCTGATGCCAGGTCCCTGACTGTCGGAAGCCTATCACCGGGCTTATATTTTCCAGAGATAATCATTCTCTGAATCTGCTCTAATAACTGCGTATAAATCGGTCTGTCATCTTTAAATTCCCATGCCACTTTTATCTCTCCTTTCCAGATAGTATCTGTGCATCTCCCGTTATTTTAAAATATCGCCAAATGCAATGCCTTTGCTTATTATTTAAATAATATTTTTGTGTTAATACATTATTGTATTAAGTAATTAATACAATAACACCATAATAATACTTTGTCAATATACTTTTTATATTTTCCCCTTAATTTTTATTCTTGCTCCCTGGTCTGGTTTAGTTTATAAAACTTCCGTCTTTCATCTCTACTATTCGGTCACATTTTTGAGCCACGTCTTTATCATGGGTAATAATTATTATTGTCTTACCTAACTTATTTAAGTCTTTAAACACCTGCATAATCTCTAAGGATGTATTGCTATCTAAAGCACCAGTTGGTTCATCTGCCAATATAAATACCGGATCATTTACTATAGCCCTTGCTATTGCAACACGTTGTTTTTGCCCACCTGATAATTTATTTACCGGTTTATTTGTCAAATCTCCTATTCCAACTGATTCTATTGCTTTTATAGCAGTTTTCTTCTTATCTTTTTTCGATTTGTCAAACAACAAAGGCACAATAACATTCTCTAAAACCGTATATTCTTCAATCAATGCAAAATCCTGCATCACTATTCCTATTTTTTCATTGCGTATTTTTGCTTTTTTACCATTACTTATGTTTTTAATATTTATGTCATCTATAAAATAGTCACCGCTTTCAAAATCATCAATACAACCTAATATGTGCATAAGTGTAGATTTTCCTGCGCCTGATTTACCAACAATAGCTAACATTTCTCCGTCATTAATACTAAGACTTATTCCCTTTAATGCACAAAATGCATTTGCTTTCTTATAATTATACGTCTTATTTATATTTATTAACCTAATCATATTAACCTCATTTCTGAACAACTTGCCACATTATCTTTCCTGTTTGATTAGTTCTGCCGGTTTGTTTCTATGCAAAATCGACAACGGCATAATTATTGCTAAAAATATAAAGCACAGCCATATACCTGCAATAATCATTCCTTCCTCAATTCCTATGCTTATCCTGTTGACAATACGAGGGAACTTCACTTTCATTATCAAATATTCTGCTGTAGATAACACAACTGACATTCCTATGCTGCATATAATAGAAAATCCTGTTATTTTAACGATACCGTTCCATTTCATGCCTGTAATATAATATATTGTATAATTTCTTAGTCCTTCTAATGTAGAAACTGCCGATATTGATATTATGCAAATAATAGAAATCATTATCACAACAATTGCAAAAGGCATAAATTCCATCTTTACTTTTCGAATCTGCACCATACTATTGTTATTGATTATCTTCATTTCAACAGTGCTACTTGGTAACTGTTCATAGTTCGTCACCTTGATACGATATTTCCTTATTTCTTTCGCTATCTCATCAACTCTTTCATCAGATATGCTATCGTCACATCTTATCAGAACACCACCATACGTAACAGATTTTACTGCATTATTAAACTTCGAAAATTCTTTCTCAGTAGTGACAAAAATCATATCTTCATTCTGTTTAACATCAAAAGGCGAATAAAAGCTGTTATAATACATTTGATCTGTTGGAGAATATTTGATATTACCGGCTATCCTTTCGCCATCTCTAAACACGCCAACCACGTTAATATTAACATTTTTTATTGAACCATTCTCATCATAATAGTACGACTCTATCATATCTCCTGAATCTATTCCATACTCATTTTCCGATACAAGCACATTAATAATGCTTTTATCATTTGGATTACTCTCGTACCATTTTCCGGATTTAAGAGCCGGCATCAATTTTTCATCATTCTTATCAAAAAGATATAACTTTTTGATATTATTTTCGCCTTCATCATAATATAAGCCGGACTCTTCAAAAATCTTATAGGATTTAATTCCCTTAATACTATCTAATTCTTTTACAAAATCATCTTTTAAAATTCCATCAGTATCTAAAAGACACAGACCTTTATTACCAATGTAATCTTTAATTACATTGTAATACTTGTATGATGTTTTCATATTGCCAACAGTAAGCAGAACCATAATATTGGTTGCTGACAACAGTAGCCATATAAGTATGTTTCGTCTAATATTCTTAATGTATTCTGACATACATAAATCTATCATTTTCTCCCACCACCTCTTATAAATGTAATTGTTTGTTTATTTAACACCTTTAAAATGTTGTATAATGCACAAATTATAACTGCCATCAAATAAATAGTCAAAAAATCTTCGTATAAATATTTGTCAAAAATATCCGTAAAATATATAAAAACATCTTTACCATATGGAATTATAACATTATTAAATAGCAGTAATGACACCCCATATGAAACAAGACACATAGAAATTATCTCCAACAAATTAATTATGACAATCTGAATCTTCTTAGCTCCACACAAAGACAAAATAGCATTATATTTAGTTCTTGTTCTCAATATATATCCATATACAATGCCAATGTTAATTACCGACATTCCAAGTATTATAGCTGCAATTATAAAATATGTTTTATACATGTACTTAACATCATTAGAAAACTTCTCCGGCATATAAACATAAACCTGATTGTCAAAAAGACTTAACATCTCTGTTGCAAATTCATTATATTCAGATACCGTCGGCAATGTCGCTAATTGTATGCCAATTGCATCTATTTGCATTTCATCATCTGCCGAAAAGAATGGGACTTCAACAACTTTATCACTCTTATTCCCTATATATCCTTCTTCATAAAAATGTCCAACAACTTCATACTCTGTTCCGTTTATATAACACTTTTTGACATTATCATACCCTCCATTAGTTACTAAAACCTTCTTACCACTATAAAATTCATCATCCGTATATAAACGTCCAATTCTGTTAGGTTGTGAATCTAATATCGTTTTCTTCCACTCGTCATCTACTATAATATTACCATTTCTATATGTAAAATGCATCCATATTGTAGTGTTCTCTTCCTTATCATATCCATCAATAACAACACTTCTAACTTTATTTCCATAGCTTTTTAAAAGCTTATATAATGATGGCTTTATCTTTTCCAGTGGCAAATACACATCATGATATGAGTTTGCATCCAAAAATCTTTCAGAATATCCTGCACTTTCTGATTCTCTTTTTGTATTCATTATCATTCCATATGCCATGAACGAAACCACTACCGACACAATCTGTGAAAAAAGAAGTATCATAATCATCATTTTGTTATTTTTAAAAAACCTTCTTATATTTAGTATAAACAACTTACAAAACACTTCCCATCACCCACCTTAATCATAGTAATACACTTCTATTTTTGATACAGTTTTACCATTATATGAAGTAAATACCATACTACTATTCCCATTATCATAATAATAATAACTTGTCTGTTCTTCACCCTCAAGTGCCTCACTCGGTTCATTTAATATTTCTTTTACTTCCGACATCAAAGTTCCCAATTCTATTCCTGAAATACTGATATGACACATTTCTGTATTTACATGTGTCATATCTTTATCATATGCAGTCACTCCAACAACTCTACCTTTACTAACATCATATGTATCATCTTCAGGTTCAATCTTAATTGTAATATTAGTAAATTCATCTTCTTTACGTAGGTCGCACCATAACGCTCCTATATCTTCTATTTCATCTTTTAATTCCTCCACATTCAATCCAATATTAATACTTAAAGTATCCGGAACATCTTTCACATCAAACGGAAATCCTATATTTTTACCATCTATGGTAAGCGTGGACCATATATCTTTAAAATCATACCTATTGAAAATTCTCTCTTCTTTTTTTGCCACAATTGGTTTTTTTTCTTTTCTTAATCCACATCCACTACACAGTATCATTGTTATTATCACACTGGTTATCAATAATTTCTTGCATACTCGTCTCTTCATTATATACCTCCATTTAAAATAATTATTTTAGGTTATACAAAATAAGGAGGTCGAAAAACCTCCTTATTTACATTAACTATTTTGTTTTATTATGTATGTAAGGGCATCAGCTACACCTGTACTTGAAGATGTACTATTATATACAGTACATGTCACATAATACGAATATATCGTATCTGATATTCTTACTACGCCACCTGAACTTATATCCTTTCCACCTGCTATATTTCCATTATTATTGCTCCTTGCTCCATCTGCAACACCCTTTTTATATCTGGTCGTCGTAATCGTTATGTATCTGGAATTATTCGTATTATTTTTTGCTATTCCATATACCGAAGCTTTATCAACACGAGCACTCAAACTGCTGTAGGAACCTGGTAAATTTACCGATGTTGTTCCCGAAACCGCTACTAATACATCACTTGTTTTCGTTGCTGCTATGCATATTGTAGACTGTATAAATAACGCAATTAACAACATGCCAGCAAAAATTCTCTTTCTCTTAATCATCTTGTATTCCTCCTTGTATCCCGATTAATATTTACCACTCAAATATACCTCTTAATAGCTATTTTTATTTATTCATTTAAGTGATAATTAATTTTAACATTCGACATTTTTTACGTCAAGTATAACTTTTCGACATTTTTCGACATACTATATTTTACTATTTATCCCGTAATCCTCTCGTATTTCGTTCAACAGTCGTTCTTGGCAGCATAACCTGGTGTCCACACCCTATGCACTTTAATCTGAAATCTGCCCCCACACGAAGTATTTCCCATTCGTAGCTTCCACAAGGATGCTTCTTCTTTAGTTTCACAATTTGTCCAACATCATATTGCATATTATTTCACACCTTCTTTATAAATATTTTATCTTAAAGACGTAGACAGGAATTTTAAAATCTAATTTAATTTCTGACACATAAGAATAATCCTTCTTTTAAGCCTTTTCTTTTACTACAACCTACATTAATTCAGGTCTTTTGTCAATAAAAAAATACAGCATCGCAATATCTCTATTACAATGCTGTATTTATCTATCTAATATAGTTTTTGTCCACCCATTTTATATAATTTGTACTCTCAGAATCCATATGAATTCCGAGAGCATATATAATCTTACATAATATTACTTTGATTATATTTATATATTACTTTTTATTCTACGTTGATTCCATCTGTTTCGTAGATGAATTTTACGCTAGTGCTTTTGCCTTCTACTGCATCTGAATAAATATTATATTCTTTAGCAAGATTTACAGTAGCTTTGATTCTTTCTGTAATTGTTGTCAAATCTCCGTTCACGAAGTCTGATACTTTACTGATTGCTTCGTCATTGAACTGTTTCATACCTGAGCTTAATGTCTCTGCTCCTGTCTGTAATTCACCTATTCCTGATGCTAACTGGTCTGTTCCTGATAAAAGTGTATTAACATCTTTAGCTGTTGGTTTTGTTCCCTCATATAACTGGTTTACTGAAGTTGAAAGTAAGTTTGCACCATCATATAATGTTGATACACCAGGCTGTAACTGATTCTTAACTGCTCCATATAACTGGTTTACACCACTTGCTAAAGCTGCTGAACCATCTTTAACCTGTACTGAACCTGCCTGTAATTTACCAATTCCTGCTACTAACTGTGACATTGAACTATTTAACTGGGCTGTTCCCTGTACTAATGTGTTGCCTTGTGTCTTAAACTCACTAAGTCCATTCTGTAATGTTGATAAACCATTTGATACACCGCTTGCACCATCTGATACAGATTTTGCGCCCTGTGTAAGTTTAGTCAACTTTGTATTCATTGATTCCGGATTCATGCTCTGAAGCATTGTCTTAAGTGCTGTATTAGCACCTGTTAGCTGCTGAATCTGTGCATTATACACAGCTATTTCCTGTGCTGTCAGATCTGCTCCTGTCTGTGGATTCTTACCACCACGTATTACTGCGTTTAACTGTGCAATACTCTTTTCATTATTAGAAATGCTGGTATTAATTGTCTGAATCATTGTAGTTAACTGTGATACTAATTCGTTAACACCATCTGATACCTGTTTTGAGCCATCTGCTACTGCCTGTGAACCGTTTTTAAGTCCATAGTTTACATTTCCATTTGCATCCTTCTGGTCATCAAAACCTGCTAACATTTTATCTACATACGAGAATAATGTGCTTGAACCTGTTGCAATATTATTAACTGCACCTGTTACAGTGTTGTTATCTGTGCTTCCAACTGTACCTACGCTATTAGCAAGGTCATTTAATCCATTGCTGAGTTCTGCTGAACCCTGTGCTAACTGGTTAGCTCCTGATACTGCACCGTTATCACCTTCCATAGCACCTACTATCTGTCCGACACCATCTGAAATCTGTTTTGTTCCGTCTACAAATGATGGAACTTTTTCATTTAATAATCCGATGTTTGAATTAACTGTATTAACATAAGTTTTAATACCTGTGCTGTATGTTCCAAAGCTATTCTTTAATGTCTTAAGTCCCTCATTTAATTTTGAAGAACCTGTCTGTAATGCATCTGTAGATTCTACTAATTTCTTAACAACATCTTTTAAATCATCTACTGCTGTTACACTGTCTACATCTACTGCTGAGATTAAATCTGCGCTTCCCATTGTAAGTGTTAAAGCTAATGAGAAATCTTCTACATCGGCTGTTACTTCAACTGTTTCAGGGAATTCTGTCTTGCCGTCACTTGTTATATCTGAAAGAGCGAGATTTGAATTCATTCCAGGAAAACCAAGTCCGACTACTACTAATCTGTTACCATCTGAAATAACTTTTCCTGAATTAACTTCTACATTTCTGAATTTATTTCCATCAAGTATCATTCCTGAAATCATTGTAAATGGTACATACATCTCTGTCTTTTTACCATTAACAGTAATTTCCTTCTTCTGATTATTTGTATACTCAAATTTAATAGTTACTTTACCGCTTTTTCCAGCTATCTCTGATGGAGACATTTCCTTGCCGTCTAAGAGATATGTTACCTTAACATCTACAGGAAGCTGTTTATCTGTAGTTCCCTGATAATAGATATCTTCTCCGTTTGCATTCCATGTGATTGCTCCATCTTCTCCTGTTATATAATCGGCATCTGATTTTACATTTTCAATATCTTTTAAATCTGATTTATCTTCGAGTTTATCGCTGCCATCTTTATTCTTTAACCAGTCACTTACAATTGTTTTATTTACATTTCCATTTGCATCTGTAAGTACATATACTGTTTCTTCTTTGTCTTCTCCGACTTCATTGAATTTGACATTGCTTTCAATTGTATTCTGAATTGTCTTAGCATCTTTACTTGTATCAGCAGATGCAACCTTTTCATTTCCGCTTAATGCCGAGTAGCTGATTCCTGCAATTGCAAGTAATGCTGCCAGTGATATTGATATAGTCTTTACTAGTTTCTTCTTCATATAGCATCGCTCCTTCTTAATATTGATAATATTTTTATTTGAATTATTGATTAATTAGCTTTCTTTGGTTTGAAGCCCATACTTGTGTTGATTATAAGTTTATCAAATATCATGAACATTGCAGGTAATACTAATACAACTACAAGGAAACTTATAATTGCACCTCTTGCTAACAATACACAAAGCGAACTAATCATATCTATGCTTGAATACATACCAACGCCGAATGTTGCTGCAAAGAAGCTCAGTGCACTGACAAATACTGACTGGATTGAACCATTAAGTGCTGATGTAATAGCTTCTTTCTTGCCTGCGCCATTATATCTTGCTTTCTTATATTTATTAGTCATAAGTATCGCATAATCGACTGTCGCACCTAACTGGATAGTACCAATTACGATTGAGGCAATGAACGGAAGCGTTGTTCCTGTGTATGCCGGTATACCCATATTTATAAAGATTGCAAATTCGATTACTGCAACTAATATAACTGGTAACGAAATTGATTTAAGTACTACTGCAATGATTATAAATATAAGAACTATTGATACTGCACTAACTGTCTTAAAGTCCTTATCAGTTATATCAATAAGGTCTTTTGTACATGGTGCTTCACCGATAACCATTGCCTTAGTATCATATTTCTTAACTATGTTCTGTATCTCAGTTATCTGATTATTGACTTCATCTGAAGCTGTCTTATATTCAGATGCTACAAGTATTAATTTATATTTACCATTATCAAGAATCTTCTTATACGTATCAGGTATTACTTCTTTTGGAACTGCCGGACCAACAAGATTATCAAGTCCTGCTGCCACTTTAACACCATCAACTTCACTTATTGCATCTAACATTGCTGATGTATCTTTTGAAGACATATTACTGTCTGCAAGTATCATATGGGTTGCACCCATAGAGAAATCATCTTCAAGTTTCGAATTGGCTACAACACTCTCTAAATCTTTTGGAAGTGTTCCTGCTAAATCATAATAAACATTTGTATGTGTATATCCGTAAAGAGCTGGGATTAAAATTACTACGAATAATACAATGAAAAGACCATATTTCCTTGTAACAAAATTACCGATTTTATCCATATTAGGCATTAATGCCTTATGTTTTGTTTTCTGAATCGCTTTATCAAATGTAAGTATCATTGCAGGAAGAATTGTTACACAGCCGATAACGCCGAATATAACACCTTTCGCCATAACAATACCTAAGTCTAAACCTAATGTAAATGTCATAAAACACATTGCCACGAAACCTGCAACGGTTGTGATTGAACTACCAATTACAGAAACTATTGTATTTGATATTGCATGAGCCATCGCTCTTTCTTTCTCATCAGGATACTTCTCTCTGTATTCCTGATAACTATGCCACAGGAATATTGAGTAGTCCAACGTTACTGCCAACTGTAAAACTGCCGCAAGTGCCTGTGTGATAAATGATATTTCACCGGCGATGAAGTTTGTTCCTAAGTTATATACAATTGCCATACCTATACTTAATAGGAAGAATACAGGTGCAAGGAACGAATCCATTGTAAGTGCTAATACGATAGCTGATAAACCTGCTGCTAAAACAACATACATTACAGCCTCTGTATTACATATCTTCTTGATATCCGCAATTGTTGCTGACATACCACTCTGAAAGCACTGATTCTTTGTTAACTTTCTGATTTTCTCAACACCGTCTAATGTTTCATCGGCTGATGTTGAAGTATCAAATGTTGCTATAAGTAATGTGCTGCCTTTCTCATCATTATTAAATGCATTTCTTATCTTTTCAGGAATTACATCCATTGGAACTGATAAATCAGCTAATGAATCGTACCATATTACATTATTAACATGGTCTACCCTTTTAATCTTTTCTTCAAGAGCCGCTACACCCTTTTTATCCATTCCTTCAACGACACATATTGAAAATGCTCCTGTACCAAATTCATCAGTAAGTATTTCCTGACCTTTCATTGTGTCAATGTCGTCCGGAAGATATGAAAGTATATCATAGTTAATACGGGTATTAATATAAGATATTGTAGCTGGTATCAACAGAAGAAAACTAAGAATTAAAATAGGAATTCTATACTTTACTATCTTCTTTCCAAGTTTTAACATGTTCCCACTCCTTTTTTTGATTTTTATTTAATTATTGACCATTGGTCATTTATTATGTTATAATGTATAACACAAAAATGACTAACGGTCAATACTTTATTTCAAAAAATTTATTTGACTGTGTTTAGTTTTATAATTAAAATAGAACATAATTAAAAGAACTCCAAAATATTATGTTACTTTTGGAAAGGTATGATAGTATGAGTAAATTAGAAACCAATAAGAAAAAGAAACGAGATTCTCTTTTAGATTCTGCATTTGCACTTTTTACATCAAAGGGAATTAATAAGACTTCCATTTCAGATATAGCAGAGAAATCTGGTGTAGCAAAAGGAACTTTTTATTTGTATTTTAAAGACAAGTATGATTTAAGAAACAGACTGATTGCTCACAAGGCGAGCCAGCTATTCCATAATGCCGATGAAGCTCTTGCCAAGTCAGGAATTACAGATCTTACCGAAGAAATTATCTTCATTGCAGATCATATAATTAATCAATTCTGTGAAGACAAGTCCCTTCTATTATTTATATCCAAAAATCTAAGTTGGGGAATATTCAAATCTTCACTTACAAATCCATCAACAGATGACGAAGTTGATTTCTATGATATATACTCTAGAATTTTAGACAGAGCCGATTATAATCTTAAAGATCCTGAGATTATGCTTTTTATGATTATAGAACTTGCCAGTTCCACTTGCTATAGTTCTATATTATATGAAGAACCAACATCGATTGATATATTAAAACCATATTTATATGATTCCATAAGGGGAATTATAAAGAGACATACCATTTCTAATCTCGAAGATACAGATATAAATGCATAAAATAAATTAGTTCTTTATTTATAAATACAGACACTGTTTGGATTATATATCTCTCTTAATCTAACAAATATACTAATAAGCATTTCATACAAAAACCCACTATTGAATAAATACTTTTCAAATTACTCAATAGTGGGTTTTTATTACTTAATTACTACTTAATTATTATTTATTATTTTTGTTTGATTGATTAAATTATTTCATTTAATCAGCCATTATTTCAAACTTTATAATTATCATATTATGCTAAAATACGCTTATTTCTTTTGATGTAAGTTCCTCTGTAACAGATAATAATTTTTCGAATTCGTTAACAAGTTCTTCTGATATAGTTTCTGCCTCTAAATATTCTTCTTTTGCTTTATTCAACTCACCTGAATTTAATGCTTCGATAACCTTGCTTCCATATTTATGTAACTGTGTATGTTTAGATTCTATATCATTCCATCTCTCTATAACCTGTGGATTCTTAGGTTTTACTGAATAATAGAAATGTCCAAAACCACACTTCTTCTCATTAGTCTGTAGTGGAACTGTCTCCTGCTTATCTATCATAGACTTTAATGCACCAATCCAGTTCTTATGTGCATCAATTGCTGCCTTAATTGATTCTTCGAAATTCTTATTATCAAGTTTATAGAATTCATCCTGAGTAAGTACCCCGATATCATCTCTTACTTCATCTAATATATCTTCTACTTCAAATATCGGTTTAATTACATCCGATAATCCATCGCTAACATCTGCTAATACTCTTGATTCGCTTGATAATATATCAATCTGTTCATCAAGATTAGTCATCTGTGCCTCAACCTCATTTATCGAACTACTGATTTCCTGACTTGTTGCGGCAATTGTTGTTATTGATTCATTAATGTTATTCAGGTTATTCTTATTAGATGTATTAATATCTAATACTGATTTAAGGCTTGTATTAATGCTCTCTAATGATTCTACTGTATTTTCTACACTCTTTGAACTCTTGCCTGAAGCCTCTGCGATATTCTCAACGAATGTTCCCATATTACCTGTTAAGACTTTCGTCTGTTCTGCTAACTGTCTGATTTCTTCAGCAACTACTGCGAAACCTCTACCATTCTCACCGGCTCTTGCAGCCTCTATTGATGCATTTAATGCAAGCAAATTAGTCTGTGCAGAAATCGAATTAATACCCTCGATAACTTCATTCATATGTTGGATAACTTCTAACAATGTAGACATATCCTGCTTCATCTGACCTGACTGTTTGATTGCAGTTCCAGATAAATCCATAATTGTTTTAAGTTCTGTTTCACTATCACCGATGCCCTTAAGTATAAGGTTGCAATTTTCCGAAACATTTGTAATTGAATTAGTTAAGTCCTCATGTGCATTTGCCACATCTCCTGCAACTGTCGTAGTTACTTCAGATGTCTTGCTTACATTAACTGCAAGATCTGATAACTCATAACTAATCTTCTTTAAATGATCTGCCTTACTAACCAATGCCAAATCCAATGAGCTAATCTTCATTGTAGAAGATATTACATTCTTAACTATCTTTCCAAATCTTTCTCGTCCACCTTTGAGCCTGTTATACATATCAGCTAATTCAGGAGCAAGTTTTGATGTATCAACTTTTTCTAAGTGTGCAACTGCACTAATCATTTTTACGTGTACTTTATTTCCCATAATGTGCCTCCATCTATGCGTAATGCATTGCTTTTTATTTTTAGTAACAATTACATAAAATCTGCTAATATTATACAGCATTTTGGTAATTTTAACAATATATCTTTTAAACAAAATCAGTATGTCTAAAATCAGCAAATCCGGAACAACTTATTCCAATAGATTAAGGAACAATATAGTACTTTACAATATTTCTTCTATCACCTGTCTTCTACACTAATCTGGCACTTCACCTTAGTTCCTCCCTCTGACACAGTAATGGTAGCTTTACCCTTTTTAATTGCTGCAACCTGCCCTGATTTTGTGACAGCTATAACCTTTGAGTTACTTGAAGAATATTTTGGTCTATATCCATTAGAAACTTTTGCATACAGATTCTTACTTTCACCAACTTTCATAGTAAACTTATAACTTCCTAAAGTTATCACAGGTTTCTTTACATTTACAGTACACTTTTCTATCTCTCCGTCTACTTTTACACTAATTATGGCAACCCCACTATTTACTGCCTGAATATTTCCACTTGAATCTACTTTCGCAACACTTGACTTGCTACTACTGAATTTCGGTTTATTTCCTGATGATGTGGTTGCCGTCAGCTTTCTTACACTTCCTTTTTCCATATTTATACTTATATTTGACAATTTTATCTCTGTTCTGTTAACTGTTATCAGGCAATACGCTACAGCTTTGCCACTCTTAACTGTTATTGTTGCTTTTCCACTTTTCTTCGCCCTTATCAGACCATATTTATTTACTGATGCAATATTAGACTTATTACTTGAAAATGTTGGTTTCTTCCCACTTGATGTTATAGCTGCTAACTGAAATTCATCTCCAATATCCATTACATTATAATATTTAGATAAAATTATAAACTGATTTAACTGTTTATCCCTGGCATATACATTCTGTGTACATATATCCGTATATGCAGATGCCATAATTAAAACGCAACTTACTACTGTCAGTACAATTAATTTTTTAACCCTTGTCTTCATATATGTATCCTCCTGTTCATCATCGCACTTTCATCTAATATCTACGATCGTATCTTAGATTATTACATTAATCTGTTTTCCCTGGGATTAGATAATATCATTTTTTTAATTTGTTGTAAATATGTTTCAGGTAAACTTATAGTACGGGTTTACGTTTTAGTTTTACAACACATTTTTTCATCTATAAATGCTATACCTTTTAATGTATTTTAACAAAAAGAGCTTTAAATTTTCCATTTAATTCCATTTACGGAGGATATAATGAATAATAACTTTGTACTAAAGAAATTGTATGATTTATGTAATATTAATAATTTTTCGACATACAGATTATCCCAGGAATCAGGCGTTCCCCTTACAACAATTTCAAGTTTGTATAAAAACGACTCCTATCCATCAATTCCTACATTAGTCAAACTATGTTCCGCATTCAATATAACACTTAGCGACTTTTTTACTTCTGCTAAATCTCCGGAACAGATAACTGAAGATGATTTAATTCTTCTTAATTATTACCATTCACTTACTCCTGCTCAGAAGAAATATCTTTTCATATATATATCCGGGCTTATTTCTGACACCGATTTATCATAAATACTATCTTACTTAGATTTAAAACAAATATTCTTTAAAATTAACCTGCTAATAACCTGCTAATTCAATACTTGATGTTTATTGTATTTATTAAAAATAATCGTCTTGTAGCCCATAAGGGTTATAGTTATTACAGCCCATATTTTCATCTGTTAGATTACTGTTAAAATGGGTACATTATATATATTACATTTTGGTATTAATATGATGGAAGGTATAATTTATGAACAAAGAACCAGAAACATTTAATTCACTTGAACAGATTAAGAAAATTTGTAAAGAACAGGGTATATCAGTATACAAATTATCAAAGGAAAGTGGTATTCCATATTCAAGTCTTAATAATATGTTTAACAGAAATACCGATCCATCACTATCTACTCTAACCAAAATATGCTACGGATTAAACATATCTCTATCTGACTTCTTTTCACCCGCTCCTTCTAATGTATTACTCCTTAACGATGAAGACAGAGAATTTATGCAATTATATAATCTTTTACCCAAAACCAAAAAGCAACGTCTACGTGCTTACTTAGACGGGCTTGTTGATGATGAACGCTCGAGATAATCCATTTTCTAATTTATATAACAATTATTCGCTATTATTTATGGTTCGGCAAATTTAACTATAATATAGTCCTCAACACACTTAATTGAACCTCTATCGGGATAACATGGCATTTCCTTTATCTCATCTTTATGTTTATCCTCATCATATTCTTCTACAATCGGATCAAATCCACACAACAATTTTAAATCTTTCCTCCATAAGTAATCGTTGATAATCTCATCTAAATTGTTTAAAGGAAGAATATTCGTTTTTTCAAACTGATCATATCTTGTCATGGATTTGTCAGTTTTATTAAATTCACCGACCCACACTATTCTCTTTTCATCAGTGTATCCATCACAATTTTTTATAGAGCTAATCAAATTTGTATAATATGAAATCTCCTGCTTTTGTAAAATATCTGCTTTTAAATAACAATCATTATCAAATTTGCAAAAAAATATAACTAACATACCTATCAATATCATAAGACTTCTTGTTAATATCAAAGAAATCTTCTTGTTAATATCACATAATACTTCCTTATGCTTTAACATAGAAACAACATAGATAGCAAAAAACACTTCACTATAAAGTGTTATTCCATATGCCGATTCATCATTAATAACATATATAAAATTACATGCTAATGGTAATACCAACACAAACATTATATATGCTACCATATTAACTATTGATTTTCTATATAAATATATTGACATTAATCCAGTCAAAATCACACTCAAAATCAGCATCATTTGATATAATACCATAGCAAATGTGGGATACATATTTGTTCTAGCATCACTAGTCGGCCATAAAAATTCTCTATATGCCTTCGCTATTCTTTTTACATATCCATTTATACTTGTTACACCAAACGAATTAATTCCTGCATAATCCCATAATTCTTTTTGAAGTACAATCATTGTAATCTTTGTAATTATTAAATACAAAATTAATGATAAAATTAATGTAACAACAAAATATATACATAATGACACCAATTTCTTTATTGTAAGCTCTTCTCTTAATTCAATCATATCTTTTATTAAACACAACAATATAAAACTTATTGCAATTGACAAATTAGCCTGGTAAATCCCTATAGAACTTACTAACAAAATTATACCAATAACATATTCTTTTATATTTTTATTAATTCTGGCATAATACACCAGGCAAGATCCAATTAAGCAAATTAGATAACCGACCATATAGAATGGTGCTGTATACATATAAAAGAATAAGCTTGTTATAGACGGGAAAACAACCATATAACCTGACAAAATAACAATATATTTCTTATCTTTTATCCCTAACACCTTTACAATCAAATATATAATTGCAGAAACAAATAAAAAAGTAACCACTCCGAAAAATAATGGTGTCTGATAATTGCTCCCACCTTGTATAATTTCCATCACATATTCCAGTAATGCCAGCAACCATCTTCCCGATAATACTATAATAGGGCTTTCTCCCCAAAAACTACCTATTGCATCATGAAATACAAAATTATTCATCATAAAAAATCCATGTGCAACAATGCCAAACAGAATACATGAAACAATAATATAACATATATCTTTTTTTATTACTTTATACATATTACCTCCTTAAATCTGTGGATTTCAAGTCATTTTGTATGTTGTCATAACATTTCCTTATACTAAGCATTCATACCTTTACGAAACAATTTAAGAATACAAATTAATTTTCTAATACAACAAAGGACCGCCGCTCTAAGAATAAAAGATTTCTTAAATCGACAGTCCTTATAATTAATAGAGGCGACAACCAGATTCGAACTGGTGATGACGGTGTTGCAGACCGGAGCCTTACCACTTGGCTATGTCGCCATATCACGTTGCCATATTCAACAGCAACGCATATATTATATCAATATATATTATATTCGTCAAGGATTTTTTTATTCTTCCTAAAAGTTTTTTTGTATTTTTAGATATCTTACAAAAACTTCATTATAATATTACTATTATAGATAAAACTCAAAATACTGTTAGAGCTTATTGCACTCATTATCATTTCACCTGTATGTGTTCCGCTCATAAATGTTACAAACAGGCATAGAACCCATATTACAAATATTCCCTCTACAAGCCCGACTGCACTTCCTAGTAATTTATTCATTTCGTGAATTATCGGCAATCTGCTTATTACATTTAAGAGTGAAATTATAATCCTTAAAATCATTTTCGTTATCACGAACAGAACAAACATCGCCAATGCACTTACAGTAATATCTGTAAGCGAAGTCGCTATATAATCATTAATTGTGTCCACATTCATTGTTAATTTTTCATCTGTCATATTATCTTCTAACAATTTATCTTGTATTGCTTTAGGAAGGTTTAACTGCTCGATTGTCTCCTTTTGTTTTTCCCTGGTAGAGAAATCCAGCTCAGATGTTACATATTTATCTGTATATTCAGTCATCTGTTCCTTTATCTTATCATATACAGGAGTATTATTTTTAATAAACATCTCACATGGTTCTAATAATATTATTGATATTAAAAATGCTACAACAGTTGCTACCAGTGAAATTAAAAGTCTTATCATTCCTCTTTTATATCCATACAAAACCATTCCCGCAAGAAAAGCCAACACGCCTATTAATAATAAAGTTTCCATAGGTCTACCTCATTTCTGTACTTTAAATATTATGATTAAATTTACAGACTGTAAAAGTCTGATATTCCTGACAATACATTTAATTATCTTTTATCATTATTTTAATTCTATTTCTTCAACATCTGTTCCTGTAATTAATGAATATTTATCATCTTTTAAAGGAACAAGTTTTATAATATTTTTATCAAATGTATAATTGAATCTTTCAACACCTGAGAATGAATACATTCTGCAATTTGAACTATCATTCATTACAACATTCTTACCAACAAAACATATGTCACTGAATTTAAAATCAAGTGATTTTGTAAACACTTTTTTACCTGAAGTATCATATACTTTTAATACTTCTGAATAATCTGCCGAATTACTCTTAAATACAATTCCTATATATTTGCTGCTATGGAATACCATATCAATTTTATCCTCAAATTTTTCTTCATATGCAATCTTAGGTTTTTGTTCAATAGAATAAATAGTAAACATATTATCGCCAAATGCTACTGCCGTTGTATTATTTATAAATTCCACATCCGGCACAAGCGTTGATTTATATTGGTTAAAACCACCTACAATTCTGTCCACCTCATTCTGTCCGACCGATGAATAGTTATAGAACACAACCTTCGATTGTGTTGAACCATTTGATACTGATAAATATGATGCCACAAGTCTTGTACCATCATTTGAAATTGAAATATCTATCGGATATCCGTCTCCTGCAAGAACTGTACGTCCACTTGCAATGCTTGTACCATCTTTATCATAAATCTCTATATAGCAGGCGTCACCATCATCTAAAGTCGCAGCAACAACCCCCTGCTTAGACACTTCCACACTCTTTATCGGATATGAAGTCTGTATCTTCCTCTGGTTGCCTGATTTGTCAATAAGTGTAACTTCACATGAATCTTTCTGTGCAATCGCTATATAACCACTACACATATCCATTACAGGATTTTCAATATTAAAAGAGCTATTCCAAACCTCTTTACCACCACTATAATATGACATTCCATAAGAATTATATCTTATTATTCCGTCTGAAAATGCCTTGCAATTCTCCGATGCAACCTCCACATCTAAATGTGCAAGACTGACTTTATTAAGAGTCTTATATGAACTATATACCTTATTATTTAATCTTTTCGCATATACAAATATTGCTACAAATATCAATACAACTAATACTGATACCAAAATAAATATTCTTTTTTTCTTTCCGTCTATATTGATTTTATCATTCATTGTTATCTCCATTCTTTAGCTCATAACAACAGTATACCATTGTGTGTGTCATTATGGAAGTAAAATTGTGTCTCCCTCCTTAATATAATTTTCATTTGTAATACTGTTTGCCTGTTTAATACTGTTTATCATATCAATATTCCCATATATTTTTAAACTAATTGAATATAATGAATCTCCAGGCTTTACTATATAATATTGTGGCTCTTTTACAACCGGTGCAACTGTAGGTTCCGGTTCAGGTTGTGTCGTTGTTACCTGCTCAGTTTCGCCAGGCTGATTAGAATTGTCAGCGGTATCCGAAGGATTCTCAGTGTTTTTTACTTCTGTCACATCTGATTGAGCCTCTGTACCATTAGCAGCACTTGTCTGTTCTGGTTCTGGCTGTGAGTCTCTGTCCTGTGTCTGAGCTTCAGAGTGATTATTTGTATCTGAATTATTAGTAGTTTCAACATTACCTGCCACATCAATTATCTTCACTGTATCATCACCATCTGTCTGAATCTCCTTTGAGGAATTCATACCTACCAGCATACTTTTTAGGTCTTTTAGCTGACCTGATGCATTCATAACCGCAATTGTTCCAAGCAAAACTGCCACTAACATAAATGAAGATGCCGAATATGCAAAAGCAGGTAATCTGCGTTTTCTTTCAGAAATATCCTCTGGTTTAATTGTGTCATTCTTAAGTCCGATATATTCTGCAAGCCCATAATTTCCTGAAACTGATTTTTCTCTCTTCTCTCCCTGATTGAAAAATATTTTATGAACTGTAGCATTAATACTTCTCTTTCTACTCTGTTCATAATCCTCAGGAACCTCATTTTCTTCTATATGGAGAGCCATATATGACTGCATATCTGCATTTTTCTCATAATATATATAATATCCCGGAACAGACTTCATTCCACCATCATCATATAGATAGAACGACTCTTCACATTCAACTCTATCTATCAGGAAACACACTTTATCATTTCCAGCGAAATTATCCAAATGAATTTTTTGTATATTAGGCATATCATTTTCAAGCATACCCGGCATTGATGCGAACCAGCCAACGATATCCACATCATCAAAATAAGTTTTAATGTCCTCGTATAAGCCTGTCCACACGTCTTCGTCATAGACAATTTCATTATCTAAAAGTGGCCTTGCACATACAGCTCCTGTAATAAACACATATGCATTCCCATTGTTTCGCTTTATATTTCCTAACAGAATTCCATATTTTAAATCCTTACTGCTGAAATGCTTTACATATGTCATAACAAAATCTTCTACATAGATTTTTTTATTATCATATTCACAATTACCAATCCGCCTTACATTTTTAGGTAATTTAATATTGGCATCATTCTTATTTTCTTCATCTTCACCCTTATAAATTATTTCAATCATAGTGATGTTCCCCTTTCATAAATATAATAGATTGTATCACAGTAATCCTGTAAAAAATGTCGATTTCTATTAATTATTCCAAAAACTTTTCTACAGTTTTCTATAATTTCCCGTATATTTCAACACATTTCTATCTATTATAACTTTCTTCTATGATTTCTAATAATTTTCGCCTTTTGCCACCTTAATCTTTATAACCTGATAAATATATCTGTCTGTTAAATCTACTTGCTTATCAAATTAAATGCCTCTTCAATATTCTGTGCCTGGCCGTTTTGTATTAGTTCTATCATTCTCTGTGCAGACAATTTATTTGTATACTGTTTTGTAAAATATTTCTCATATTTATCTGTAATTAATGCTGAACTTTCATTATAGACATTTACTGCATTCTGATATTCTTCAACTTTCTTACTTATCTCATCTTTCTTTGACTGAATAGCTGATGCATGATTAATATTTACCTTGTCAATTATCTCTGTTTTTTTATTTTCCTCAAAATCCTTCAACTTTTCATTCTTAATATTTGTTGCTTCAGTAATTTGCTCCTGAAGTCCCGTGGCTTCCTTATCAAATTCACCAAGGTTATAATAACTTTCATCCTTGTCTGTTTTTATACCTTTTTTAATCTTCCTTATCTGTTTCTCATTATCGCTGATTTTATATCTCTCAGTACGGATATCTTCTAATGTACCATTATCTTTATCTTTAGTCAGAAGATAAATTGTCATATAAATGCCTATGAATACCACCATAACAACAATCCATAATAAAATTTTCAAGAACCACCATGGTTTAACTATAGCTACCACAATTCCCGGAATCAGAATAAGACCTGCTACAAACACCAATAATTTTACCAGCCATTCTATTCCACCCTGTGTGCAATAAAGAGTATAGAACCATTTCGTGTCACAATATGCAGGCAGTCCGTTTTCTTTTAACTTTCTTCTCGCTGTACGATGTAAATCCCTGTTTTCCTCTACAAGTGCCTGAGTTTCACTTTCTATTCTATCTCTCATTCCCTTGTCTTTAGCCTTTTCTCTTTCACTTCGCACTTCTTTAAGACGCTTATTTCCTTCATTAATTATCTTTTCCTCATCACTTATGGCTTTCTGCCGCTCTTCATTAACAGTTTTTTCAACATCTTTATTTAATGCTTCCATTTCCTGTTTTAATTCTTTTTCAAGCTTCTTTCCCTCATTTGCACATACATTTACCTGATTTGAGCATACATCTCTGTTCTCTAAATCACTAATCATATTCTGAAGTTCTTCTATTCCACCTTTTAAGAAATCTGTTTCGTCCATATATCTCCTTCTTTCTGAATTTATAAACTATATTTATATATGTGTTATTTATAATTGCCATCACAACTTGCTATTGGCAATTCGTTGACATCAAGCTGCTGGTAAATTACCTTTTGACTCTGCTATCATTTTATTATTTAATCTACCTTAAGTGCCATATCTCCATCCTTAATCCAGCCCGCTTTTCTAAAGCCTTGTGCTATCATAAATGTTATAACTCCCGGTAACAGAAAATGCATTACTAAAATCTCTATCATTGTAACTGGAACCGATGTACCTGCTGCAACCATTGCATCATATGCAGCAAACTGTCCTACCAGGCCTGAGCTTCCCATTCCTGAACCTTCCGGTGTACTCACCATTTTCAATATCGCTGAAGATACCGGTCCTAATATGGCACTTGATAATATTGCCGGAATCCATATAACCGGTCTCCTCACAATATTTGGTATCTGCAGCATACTTGTACCAATTCCCTGTGCGATAAGTCCACCTGTTTTGTTCTCTTTGAAGCTTGCTACTGCGAAACCTACCATCTGACAACAACAGCCTATAGTCGCTGCCCCTGCTGCAAGTCCGGTTATCCCCATTGAGATTCCAATTGCCGCTGAACTTATAGGAAGTGTAAGAATCATTCCCATTGCAACCGCTACAATTATTCCACCCACAATAGGATGTCTGTCTACATTTACATTAACTAGTTTACCAAGCCATTTGATAAATGATGTAATATATGGTCCTAATAATATTCCCGCAAATGAGCCTGACAGAATCGAAGCAAATGGTGTCAAAAGAATATCTATCTTAGTTTTTCCTGATACTAAATGTCCTATTTCAATAGCAATATATGCCGCAACAAATGCGCCTAATGGTTCTCCCGGTCTTCCAAGTGTAATCACAAATTCTGAAGTTCCAAGGCTCTGATACAATGCCGGAAATGCTCCTATCATACCAGCAACTGCTGCCGATACTGTAACTAACGGTGATTCCTTAAATTTCGCTGCGACTCCGACGCCAATTCCTGCGCCAGTAATTGACTTTGCTACATTTGCAATGAAATTCAGATACACCGCAGGTGTTCCACTCATAAATTTTGCAATCTGCGATAGAATTGTTCCAAAAATCAATGTTGAGAATAAGCCTAATGCCATACCTCCTAGTCCGTCTATAAAAAGTCTGTTTAAATATTTTTTTACCATGTGTTCTATACCTCTGATAATACCTTTCCAATACTGTCATTTATCACTAATGTTGCTTTGCTATCCATCGGTGTTGTAGATTTATTAATTAAAATCAAATTTTTTCCTCTGAAATATTGTATAAGCCCTGCTGCCGGATAAACAGCAAGTGAAGTTCCGCCTATAATGAGTGTATCAGCATTAGCAATATGCATTATCGATTCACTAAGTATATTTTCATCCAAACCCTCTTCATACAATACAACATCGGGCTTGATAATTCCTCCACATTCGCATTTTGGAACACCTTTACTGTTATACATATAATCAAAATCGTAAAATTTATGACATTTCATACAATAATTTCTATGTACACTGCCATGTAATTCATATACATTTTTACTTCCTGCTGCCTGATGCAGACCATCAATATTCTGTGTTATTACAGCCTTTAATTTACCCGACTCTTCTAATCTTGCAAGTGCCTTATGAGCATTGTTAGGCTTCACATCTTTAAAAAGCATTTTATCTTTATAAAACTTATAGAATTCTTCCGTATTTCTCATAAAAAATGTATGGCTCAGGATTGTCTCCGGTGGGTATTTATAACTCTGATTATATAGCCCATCTACACTTCGAAAGTCAGGAACTCCGCTTTCAGTTGACACTCCTGCACCACCAAAAAATACTATATAATTACTTTCTGCAACTATATTTTTTAATTCAGCGATTTTACTGTCCATATAGTCATCTCCTCGTTTATCTTTTATTCCAACATCATTATATATCAAATAACTGAATAAACCAATAAAAAAATCCCACGAAATACCTAAATCGACATTTCGTGGAATCCTATATGCTTTTTTTAATTCAAATTATAATCTCTTAAGTAATTCTTCTCTTTCTTTCTCATAACCTGGTTTACCAAGTAATGCAAACATATTTCTCTTGTAGCTTTCAACACCTGGCTGGTCGAATGGATTAACTCCTGAAATATATCCGCTGACACCACAAGCAAATTCAAAGAAGTAGAATAACTGTCCTAAATAAAATTCATTCTGCTCTGGAACTGTTACCATAAGGTTTGGAACATTACCATCTGTATGTGCAAGAATTGTTCCATTCATTGCACTCTTGTTAATGAAATCCACTGTCTTACCTGCGAGGTAATTTAAACCATCTAAGTCAACTGGTTCTTCTTCTATTTCAAATGAACATTTAGGAGTTTCAACATTAATAACTGTTTCAAACATTATTCTTGAACCATCCTGAATGAACTGTCCCATTGAATGTAAATCTGTTGTTAAATCAACTGATGCTGGGAAGATACCTTTCTGATCTTTTCCTTCGCTCTCGCCAAATAACTGTTTCCACCATTCTGATACATAGTGAACACTTGGCTCATAGTTAGCAAGAATTTCAACTGCTTTGCCTTTTCTATGAAGAATATTTCTGATTGCTGCATATTTAAGTGAATCATTTTCTGCAAATGGAGTATTTAATGCAAGCTCTCTTCCTGATGCTGCACCTTCCATAAGTTTATCGATATCTGCACCACTTACTGCGATTGGAAGAAGACCTACTGCTGTTAAAACTGAGAAACGTCCTCCTACATCATCAGGAACAACGAATGTTTCGTATCCCTCTTCATTAGCAAGATTCTTTAATGATCCCTTAGCCTTATCTGTTGTTGCATATATTCTCTTAGCTGCGCCCTCTTTACCGTATTTATCTTCAAGAATTTCCTTGAATACTCTGAATGCAATTGCTGGCTCAGTTGTTGTACCTGATTTAGAAATCATATTAATAGAGAAATCTTTTCCCTCTACGATATCCATTAAATGTTTAATATATGTGCTGCTGATGCTATTACCAACATAGTAAATCTCTGGTGTTTTTCTCTGTTCTTTGCTTAAATTATTGTAAAAACTATGTCCAAGGAATTCTATTGCAGCTCTCGCTCCAAGATAAGAACCACCGATACCGATAACTAATAACACATCCGAATCGTTCTGTATCTTCTTAGCTGCTTCCTTAATTCTTACAAACTCTTCTTTATCATAATCAACAGGCAAATCAATCCAGCCTAAGAAATCATTTCCTGCTCCTTTTTTTGTAACTAATGTATCTTTTGCATTCGCAACGATACTTTCCATATTGGCCACTTCATTTTCAGAAATAAATTTGGCTGCTTTTGAGTAATCAAATGTAACTTTTGCCATTTCTACACACTCCTTTGTCTCTTCTATTTAACTTTTACTTTTTAAAAATATTCGTTCTATATTATAGTACCAACGAGAAATTTTGGCAAGCAATTACGCAAGAAATTCATCTAAAACTTCATTAATGACTAACTCTTTATCCTTTGCATATTCTTCATCACTCTTTTTTGATACATCGACTGTATTAATTAAAATTTTATTATTATCCATATTTGTAACATCTGTAATTGTTTTATTATTTGATTTTTTTTCACCTGTAATTGCTTTATTATCTAACTCCGCATCATCTGTAGTTATTTTATTATCTGAATCTGTTATACATGTAACTGTATTTTTATTATCAACAGATGATTTAGATTTGCCTGTGTCATCCATAAATTCTTCAACATTAATTTTCTCTGCAAATTTGACATATTCCCTTGGATTACATATATAATTAAGAATTTCATTAAATATAATATTCTTTTTATAATCCAATGCAATTATTTCATCAAACAGCTTAAATGCACCTAAAAATATCAATGATACAAAAGTATATACACTCACCTTATTAATATTTTCAATTATTATAATTTTACTGTTACCAATATCTGATAAAATAATCAAATCCATAGTCGCACCAATAATCATACATATCGTAATCGCAATATTTCCATAATTATTAATTCTGTCAAGATTCATTCCAAAACATTTCCACTTATGTAGTTCATTCTTTAAATAATATTCAGGTATATTAATCTGTCTGTTATTTTTAATTTCATTATTAAATTCTTCAATTATCGGTTTTATTTTCTTACAACCAATGAAATTCTGACTTTTAATTTTTTCAATAACCTCATCATAGCAAAGACTACATATTGTTTTGAATACGAATGCAATTATCAATCCAATAGTCATTACAATTACTATCCCACCATTATCAACCATATTTTCTAAATACATCACTTCTATAACTCCTCACTTTCAAATAATTATACTCATAGATATTTATAAAACTACATTTATATGTTGACATTTCACCTGTTAGCATTTCAATACATTTATAATTATCTACCTTAAACTATATGTTTTGCCATCCAGATTTTTATTATCATATAATTTACCACATATCTTTATCAAATTAAATAGGTTAGAGATAAAAATCGTTCATCTTATTTCGACATTTATTTTTGACTTATATTGTTTTTATAGTATAATATCTTTAAAATTCATATAAAATTATAAGAGGAGGTTCATTATATGGTATATAGAACTAAAGGAACTTGTTCAAGAGAAATTCAAATAGAAACCGATGGAGATATAATAAAAAGTGTACAATTCATAGGTGGTTGTAGTGGTAATACCCAGGGTATTTCAAGCCTTGTTAAAGGTATGAAGATTCAGGAAGTTATCGACAGAACTGAGGGAATTGACTGCGGTGGCAGAGGAACTTCCTGTCCGGATCAGCTTTCTAAAGCACTAAAACAAATTCTTGCAGATCAGAATGGAGGCAAATAATGTCTAAAAAAATCATTTTAACCGGTGGTGGAACAGCCGGTCATGTTACACCTAATATTGCACTTATACCTGGTTTAAAAGAAAAAGGCTATGAAATTAAATACATAGGTTCTTATGACGGAATTGAAAAGAAACTTATTGAAGAAATAGGTATTGATTATCAGGGTATTTCTTCCGGTAAATTAAGAAGATATCTTTCCGCCAAGAATTTTTCTGATCCATTCAGAGTTATTAAAGGATATAAAGAAGCCAAAAAAATTATTAAAAATTTTTCGCCTGATATTGTATTTTCAAAAGGTGGCTTTGTATCAGTTCCTGTTGTACTTGCTGCCAAGAAATATAAAGTACCTGTAATAATTCACGAATCAGATATGACACCCGGACTTGCAAATAAAATAGCAATGTCTGCAGCAACTACAATATGTCATAGCTTTCCCGAAACTGCCAATTATCTCCCAAAGGGTAAGGCATTACTTACAGGCTCCCCAATACGTAAAGAACTTCGTGAAGGTGATAAATTAGCAGGTTTAAATATGTGCGGCTTCACTGCTAATAAGCCAATCATTATGGTTATCGGTGGTAGCCTTGGTGCCGTTGCAGTTAATGAAGCAATACGATCTTCATTAGATACATTGTTAAAAAAATACCAGATTGTTCATTTATGTGGAAAAGGGAAAACTGATGCGTCATTAAATAATCGTCCAGGTTACAAACAATATGAATATATTAAAGCTGAACTTAAAGATTTGTTCGCTATGGCAGATGTCATAGTTTCCAGAGCCGGTGCAAATGCAATCTGCGAAATTGTAGCCCTTAGAAAACCTAGTATTCTTATTCCACTTTCTGCAAGAGCAAGTCGTGGAGACCAGTTATTAAATGCTGCTTCTTTCAAAAAGCAGGGCTTTAGTGAAGTTATAGAAGAAGAGGAACTCACAAACGAACTTCTTGTTGATACAATTAATTCCGTATACGAAAATAGGGATAAATATATCAATGCCATTGATAATGCTGGTACAACAGATGCTGTTCAAACAATTCTTGACCTTATAGATAAGACAGTTAAGTAACTTATTAAAATAAATAATATATTAGAATAAGCAACATATTAGGATAAACAATACATTAAAATAAATAATATATTAAAAACAGGCTCATATATTTTGTACTGTAGCCTCTCGAAAGTTTTAACTTTGTTCTATAACGCTTAACTTATTGAGACACTTAATGTACATTTATATGAACCTTTGTTTATTTATCCCTGATTATGCAATTATTTACTTATTTCTGATTATGCTGTTAAAATATTCATACGTTTTGTTACTTTAATACCTCTTTTACCTTTTCTTCTAACTGTGCAAGTTTTTCATCTGTAGTTTCAGAAGCCTTCCACATCTTTATTGCATTATCACCTTCATATCTTGGAATAAGATGCATATGAAAATGAAATACTGACTGACCTGCACATTCACCATTATTCTGTATTACATTGAATCCATCACAGTCAAATGCCTTAGTCATGGCAGTAGCCATTTTCTTTGCTAATACAAACACTTTTGACGCTGTTTCATCATCCATTTCATAAATATTATCAAAATGTTTCTTTGGTAATATAAGTGCATGGCCCTTTGTTGCCGGACCTAAGTCAAAAATAACCTTAAAATTCTCATCTTCATACAATGTATGCGATGGAATTATTCCATTTGCAATTTTACAAAAAATACAATCATCCTTCATTTTTAAATCCTGCCTTTCATGTTATAATTTATAATATGTCGAAATATGTTTAGTAAAAACATTTGACATTTTTCACATTAATGTTAGACTAAAAAGCATAAAGAAACATTGGGGGAATTATTTTGAAACATAATTTTAATGAGCATGAAAACAATTTAATTAATTCAAATCCTGAATTTAAAAGCATCATTGATTCTATTGATGCTGAATATTCTATGTCCATAATAAAACTTACTCACGAATTTGGCAATGCACTTACGCTTGTTAATAGTTCTTTACAAATTATAGAATCCAGCCATCCCGAAGTCAAGCGATTCAAATATTGGGCTTCCACTATGGGTGACGTTCACTATCTTGTTAATCTTATTTCAGAGTTATCCTTTTATAATCATAGCGATAAACTTAATCTTGAAACTATTGATATAGTTTCATTAATTCAATCTGTAATTAACTCTTATAAAAGTACCACTTCTGAAAACGTGATATCTAATGGTAAAACGCTTTGTAATAACATAACTTCTAAAACAAATTCTGCTGAAGATGAACATTCAAATGATAAATGTAATATACCTAAAATTCATTATAATCTATCATGTTTAACACCTATCCCCGAAATCACCGCAGATAATACTAAATTAAAACAAGTATTCATAAATCTGGTTAAAAATGCTTATGAAGCTCTTGATTTTTCTAAATCAAGTCCATCAATATGCATAGAATTAAGTTGTAATAATTCTAATCTCACTATTTCTATTAAAGATAATGGTCAGGGTATATCTCCTGAACACTTAACAAATATATTTTCTCCAATGGTTTCTTATAAATCTAATGGCACCGGACTTGGTTTGCCAATTTCAAAAAAAATTATCGAAAGCCATAATGGTACAATATCTGTCGATTCAGCCATCGGAATCGGTACAACATTTATTATAACCCTTCCGGTTTAAATTCTATACACCTTATATAACACTAACTAAACGGAAATATCACATCTAACATTCTTAGTGTTTTGAAATTTCCCTTCGCTGTCATCTCACCCGTCATAAATGCTCTTTGGAATGTAAATCTTCCTTTCAATATATTTTCTAAAGATTCACTCTTAAGCTTAGCTAAAACATCTACATCAAGTGTCTTTTCATATTTACATTTCAACTCATTATTGTCTATGTTTAGAACAAGTGTCTTTTTCTTATCCTCAATTATAAATGCATAACTTGCTGAAAAATTATCCTGTTCAACAAAGTAGTCTTTAAATCGGCTGATATAGTCATCTTCAACATTGACATCCTGTTTGCTCAACATTCCTTTGAACATTGTTGTAAGTTCTTCTATATCCTCTTTCTGTTTTTTCACATATGTATCATCTGCTGCATATTTAGATAATTGCTCCGTTTCCTGTGGTGTCAGATCTAATGTATCCTTTATAAGATTTTGTTTAATAGCTGCACTACTTGATGGTAAAGGTTTTCTCTTTTGAGAAATTGTTCTGTATAAGTTTTCTGTCTTCTTCTCTATTATTTCTCCATATTCCTTATTCATCTCAAAATCAACTGGCTCTTTAACATATGCACATATTCCGGAACATGGCATACCTCCTAATAATTCCCACGCACTTTTTATATCCGTAAGTGCTTCTTTTTCTCCATAAGTTGTTGAAATAATTACAGGAGCCATATATAACTTACTTATCTTTTCTTTATCACCATACAGCCAGCATGCATCCAGAAATTCCTGCATATATCCGCCTATTCCATGCCATTCTACACTTGCTGCAAGAATAATTCCATCTGCTTCCTTCAAAGTCTGTGGTAATGTTGTAATTGAACTCTTTAATTCAAATAAATTATATCTATTAAAATTTACTCTCAATTCTTCCAGTACTTTTTCAATTCTGGTTAATACATATAATGTAGGATCCTCTATCAGTCCTCTTCCACCATAATATATGTTTATATTCATCATATCGTATCTGCACTATTTAAAATGTGTGTGCAACTCCTTCCACAATTTTATCTGTTTTTATTTTAATATAACAATTACTGATTTTCAATATTCTTCCTATTTACCAATAAATAACTTACAATTCCACATATCATTCCTGTCACGAATCCACCTATGTGTGCAATATTGTCTACATTTCCACTATTCTGACCAGCCATAATAAGTAATATTAATACCAGCCCCATTTTACTAAATGCTGACATATTTTTTCTTCTACCTTCAACAATTCTTACTAATAATGCACCCATAACACCATAAATTGCGCCCGAAGCACCTGCTGATATACTATATCCCCCGATTGACTGCTGATATAATACAGATGATAAACTGGCAAATATTCCACTTACCACATATATAATTGTAAATCTTATTTTTCCATAAAATTTCTCTGCTTCACTTCCTAATAAATATAAAGAAAACATATTATTCAAAAGGTGTGCAAAACCAAAATGCATAAACATACATGTCACAAGCCGGTAATATTCATGTTTCTGAAACACATTGACATAATATAATGCTCCATGTTTTAACATAAATAATGTATTTTCTGTTGAACCCATATACTCTAGTATAAAGAAATATACAATATTCATAGCCATTAAAATTATAGTTATCCATGGATATTCTTTTCTTGTATTTTTTTTATTATATTGAGTCTTGTTGCTTTGATTACCAGAAATTACTACTTCGATTTTATTTCTTAACGCATCAAAATCTTCCGGTTGGTTTTCAAAAATTATAAGCCTCCTGCATATGGTGTCAATTATCCAGACCTTTGCTTTTCCTTCACAGAATACTTTATGCTTTTCAAGATTATCACTGTTAATTATGAAAATTATATTTACATCTTTCATTCCTGAAAACAAAAATTTTCTTTCTATCTGAAATGATATATTATCTAAGTCATCAGTATTAAATTTATCAATAACTTTTTCATCTATACAGCCAATAATATTCATTATTCCCGCATCTTCATTCTTCTTAGCAAAGAAATTTATATATGGCAGATTTGTTGGCATCACCAAATATCCATTATCTCTAAAAACATAATAGACTTCATTAATATTCAAAATTATTCCTGCCTTTCCATAAGCAATTTATATCTTTACTCTTTTTGATACTAATCTTAATATTATATGCATTTTACCTTAACACTAATATTTTTTGATGTCAATTAAATCTATTAATTTGTATATTAATTTTCCTAATTGTAAGTTATTTAAATATATAGTCTAATGATGCAATTGTAATTTTATCTCCAATCGTTATTTCAATTTTATCATAAGGATTTAATCTTTCGCCATTAACAAATGTTCCATTTCTTGAATTTAAATCCTCTATTGTAAAACTGTCGGCTTCATTATCTATCCGTACATGAATTCTGCTCACTGATTTATCTTCAATTATTTCATCAACCTTTCCGCTAGTCTTGCCTATTGTAAATGGATATTCATTAATTACTATATCATCATAATCACACAGGCTGAATAACTTTCTTTTTTTATCCTTAATTATATCTGATATTAAAACAGTTTCTCCCTCACTAACATTTTCATCTTCATATTTCATTACAGGTTCTTCGTCACAAACTGGCTCATTTTCTCTTACACATATTTCTTTTTTTATAACCTTTGTATCTTTAAAGTTTCTGGTATTTAAAAATTTCGTAAATTTACCAAACAAACTATTATTATCACTATGTTTATTATCTATACTGTAATTTGCCTCTTCACCAACAATACTTTTTATTTCATCTCTGGTATTAATTTGTTCATTGAGATAATTAAACTTTTCATTCTTATATTTATCTTTTTCTCCTTCTATATCATTTATATTTGATATGCCATAGTCAGAATATGTATCGTCTTGATTTTCATATGCGTTTATATCCGGTTCTGTATCCGGCACTGTATACTTTACCCTTTCTAATGTCACATTAATATACTGTTCTATCTGATATAATGAAAAATTCACTTTGCTACACATTTCCATAATACCATATGTTAACTCCACTGCCTTATAATCGTTGTGTTCTACTAATACAACTATATCCTGCAACATTTTTCTAAATGAGTTTTCAAATGAGTTCTCGTTATTTGGATAATAACAAAAATAAACTTTCTTAGTATCTACATCAAAATATATAAAATCTAAATCTAACAGAATACTATTAATGTCCAACAAATATTCCCTTAATTCTTTTCCAAGTGATATAATTCCATCTATTAATATTTTAACATCTTCATACTTAATCTTATTCCTTGAAAATAAATCTCTTACACTTTGTCTTGAAGATATTATATATGATAATTCACTTTCTCCATTTACACACCCTATATACATTTCGAGCAACCCACTTATCTTATTTCTCATAATCATATTTATTCTATAATCATTTATTACAATATTACTATCTCTTATTATCATTAAGTTGTTATTAAACCCATGTCTATATACTATCTGCATATTTAACCTCTTTTCTTAATTTGCTATGCTAATTATTTTTTATCCAGCGATGTTGACGGTATCCATTGCAACCTTTGCTCTGACTATGAACATTCTATTGTCTTTATCATACATAGTAATATTAATATTATCTGATTTTCTTATATTAAATATTGGTAATTCAAAAGACAAACTAGTTTTTATATTAGTTTTTTCATCATCCTTTTTTATATCTACACTTTTTATTTTTGCAATAATCACATCTGCTTTTATCCTGTTTATGTAATCACTATATATTTCATTTTCACTTTTTTCATCTGTGTTGCAAATAATTCCATACTGTTGTGCTGCAGCCCTGACACAGATAATGTCATTCATATAAAAAACTAACATCATAATTGTAAGAACAACCATTATAATAATTGGAAACAACATTGACATTTCAATAGTCAGACTACCTGACAGATGCTTCTTAAATATTTTTATTTTTTTATCTACTTTCATAATCTGATTCGCCTCCATCCTTGATTTTTTCACTTTACGTATGTATATTTTCATCTATATACCACACATATCTTTTATTCATTTCCTTTTTATTTTTATTTTTATATATAATATATAATTGTAATCGTCCATAAAATATTTTTTTTAAATACATAAAGCAATATATGAAAATAAAATAAATGGTACAAATGGGATTTTATATTTTTTATTCTTTTTTCTTATTAATAGCAATATTCCTCCAATTATAATAGTGCTAAAAAGTGCATATATTAAAACCAATATTGTTTTTTTTAATCCCAGAAATATTCCGATTGTACTTAAAATAGCTGCATCTCCTTTACCGATTTCTTCATTTGTTACTATACTCGTTAACATAAGGAATATTCCAGGTAAAATTCCTAATATAATAGATAATATATCTGTTTTACTGATAAATATTTCATATATCAGGCCAACTAGTGCAACACTTATACACAATGAAATATTTACTTCTTTTTTTCTTAAATCAATCAAGGTACTTAGTATAAGAAATATTGTTATTACTATTGTTTTCATTTTATTTAAACTCCATTTCAATCTTTTTATATATTCACAAACTAATCTCACACACTTAAATAAATTATTTTAAATATTGACAATTATATTTATTTTACTTCAGATTTCTTCTTACATCTGTTGCATATTTCCCTGTTTCCAACACTATTTATACTAATCTCAATAACATCTCGTACAATTGAACTACACTTTTCATTGCAATGATAACTATCTCCATTATCTGTTATATACACAATATAATTCTCTGAGGGCAGCTTTTTTACACATCTTTCACATTTTTTGTATATTCCTCCATATGAATTTCTTAACTCATTTAATTCACCAAATTTTACGTTGTGTACAGATAATTCTATATGTGTGCAATCTCTATATAGATGATATACTTTTCCACTTTTGGTTATATAAACTTTTTGTAACTCTTCAGCTGCATTTTCACATATACTCTCACCTATCCAGCTTCTAAAGTAACACCTGTTTGCCATTCTCAGGCGTCCTCTTGATTTTCCTAATCTCCATACTTCTATTTTATAATAGACCTTTATATCATTTATTCCATCTTGGTTATTATTTATATCAGACTCTCCAATACAAATTCCTAATATACCTCTAACTACATTAATATTCTCTGTATATTTTTTTACTTCATCTGTCAGAATCTTATTCCACACATAACCGGTATTTATTCCATTTATTAATATATCTTTATCATATTTGATAGTTTCAAACTTTTTCTTATTATCTATTAATTCTCCTGCTCTATCCTCAAGATACATATATCTTCCAACTGCCTTTGCAGCATTATTAACATTATTCTGCATTATATTCTGGTAATTAAGCATTATAAAAAAATTAACAAATACAAGAATTGCATATATAAATACTGGCAAAACCATTGATGCCTCGAGAGTCATACTTCCTGGTATCCACTTATCTTTTATTATTGAGGTTGATAAAAATGTGCTTTTATTACTGCCACTCTTAATATTATTATCATTGTAACCGCAACCTTGAATCTGGAGAGTATTAACATTTAACGGGGGAGTATTTTTTTTATTCATTGTATTTTTTATACATACAGGCAACTTATTGATTAAATTTTTAGCACAACTAATACATTTTAACAGATAATAAAAGCACATTTTTATCAACCCCTTTCATTTATTTTAAATTTTTACAATTAATGTAATTTATATAATTTATTACTTAACTATGTCTTTCTACTAATAACCTGATGTCTGCTTTACTTTTATAATAAATTTATCCTCTTTATCTCTAATAATTTTTCTTGTAAAACCTATATCAGAAAATAATCTTTTTACTTTATATTCAGTATATAATGTAGCTTGTACAATACACTGTTTCATCTGAAAATTCACGTTGTATTTATCCTGAATATTTAATTCCATTAAATCAAGCATTCTAATTACCTGTGTATATTTATCCTGCGAGATTAACAGATATCTAAGATAATCTTCATATGTTAAACCACTCTCGACTTTATTTTTATTATTGTCTGAATTAAGACTTTTTAAATTTGATAACGATAAATTCCACTCATCCGTTTTCTTTATTAAACTTACTTTTTCACCATCTAGCAGATTCCTTGCATCCACAACGGATTCTGCATATGACCAGGCTGCTATTATCAGAAATTGAGTAAGTCTTACTATTGCGGGCATACCAGTATAACCTACAATTGTTAGTGCTAATTCATATGCTTCATTTCTCTTTGTACTGTCCTTTAATAAAAATAGAAAATTAAAACCCTCTCTTAATAAAATAATTTTATTAATACATTCTTTTAAATTATCTCTGTCACAATCATTTCCAAATAAAATATATTCTATCTCATAATTTAATTGTCCTTTTTTTTCTTCACTTATATAATCCTTAAATTTGTCAAAAATATATTGACCAACCAATATTTTTCTTAAAAGTTCCTTATCTCTACCATAGTTCTTCCATTTATGTTCAGTGTCCTTATATGTATCTGACGATAATTTACTCTTATCTATAGTTTTATCTGATATATCTCCATTTACAACATATCCCATTACTCCATTTTTCTTCAACTTCTTAACAAAATCAACAACTTCATTTTTCTTCTTTGCAGCATCCTCAGTTGAATAATTTACACTCAGGTTAAAATTATAGTCTATAATTTTTTCCTCTGCCACATAAATTGCCTTATATGAATCTTCTATTAATACATCTGCATTTTCATAATTTGATAACTTATTATAACTATAATCTAATTCATCAGTTCTTTCTGATATTAGGGACATAGAATTGCCTATTTTTTCTACTATTTCTTGTTGTTCCAATGTCATTTTCTTATTATTTTCTATGTTATAGTTATCCTTATCACTATTGAACACCTCCTGTTTTAAATTTGTTATCTCCTCTTTCATAATTGAGTATAATTCATCTTGATAATTAGCTTTTTCTTTTTCTAATTTTGTATCCATATCATCAACATAGTCTTTTGCTAATCCTAAATTTTCAAAATATTTATCTGAATTAATTAATATATCCTGAATATTATTATCTAAAGTGCTCTTCCATTCTTTATACTTTCTATACTCAATTATATACATATCAAACAAATTATCTCTTACCTGTCTGTTGTAATCATCTGTCGGTTCTATACTCTTAATCTCGTTTAACCTGTCCTTCATATTCTGAATGACTTCCTTCGGATTATATGGGCATTGCTTTATGGCATTAATATCATCAAATATATTCTTAACATTCACCTCCATGTCTGTAAGCCTGTCTGAACACACTTCTAAATTCTTGTTAAATTGTTCTATATCCTTATTTTGAGACAATGCACTGCTATTCTCAATTAGTCTGTCTATAACATCCTGGGCAATTGCATTTTTCATATAATCACATATCTGGTCATATATTATTTCACCACCATTATCCATTACATTCTTCACAGTTTCTACTTTACTGTTATTATGTCTTAGACCTAATACATCATATATATTATATTTAAAGTCCTTTTTATAATTTGAGTTTTTATCTACATATTTTGTATAATCATTTAATAACTGTGTGTCATTCTTCCATAGAACCATAACTCCATAATCTTCAAATATTTCTCTTGCATAAGATGAAAATGTAGAATCTAACGCCATATATGTTATCTCGTTACATCTTGCGTATGCACTTGATACTCTTGATATTTCAATCACTGTACAGACTAACGAGAAAATTAATAACATTATCAGAGACAAAAATACTGTAATGCTTCCTTTTGCCGTTTTTTTCATACCCCTTATTTACTCCTCTGTTTTCTATAATATTTTATTGTTTTAAAAAGTATTTATTTTACTTGTTAACTTAGAAAATAATGTATTTACTATTTTAGTTATTTGTGTTCTGAAGATAACAACAAGCCCAACTAAGACTATTATTATTAAAATTACTTCCACAACACCCATACCTGAATTATCACTCATTAATTGATTGAATCGTGCTTTATAATATAAATTATTAATTGATTTATAAATTTTGTTTTTTAATTTCATATATATCCTCTACTTTCATATTTAATATCTCTATATGCCCATTGATAAAAATGCCGGAATTATTATTATAGCCATTGATATAACTAACATAATTCCCATAGGTAATAATAATTTAGTTCCTGCCTCTTCACCCTTTTTTCTTGCTAATGCTTTTCTTTCTTCATAAGCATCATTTACTTCACTTTCAAGTATTTCTGCTAATCCTTTAGTTCCTTTTCTTATATTTTGTTCAAGTAAATTTCCAAACTTAATATAAGAATGTATTCCACATCGTTTACCATAGTCTAAATATGCCTGGCACTCTGAATATCCATTTTTCATTTTCTGTCTGGCATATTTCATTTCCTCATATGCATATCTCATTCCTAAAGTACTTTTATTTTTTTCATAATCAGATATAACCTTATCCCATGCTGCAAGTATCGTCATTCCCGCACTATGCAATATTGTGATTTTATTTACCATTGTTACATAATCGATTTCCAATTGTTTTCTTCTTTTATCTTCATAGTCCTGTAATTCCTTACCCTTAATCATATATAATACCAAAGCCATTATGACACCAATAAATATGTATATTATTGATGATTTCTTTTTCTTTTCCACAAATTCTACTTCTTCATCATTTATACTATTCATCAGTTCCACTTCTTTATCTGATTTCGTATATTCATCAATATATTTTTCTATTGATTCGTCTATTATCTCACTCTTTTTTCTTCCCGCTTTATTAATCGTCAATGGAATATTATATGTTTTTGAATATGTATCTAATGATAACGTAACTTCTATATCTACACTTACTTTATCCACATTACCCATGTTATCCCATAAGATATTTCCGCCATAATCTATATATAATGTGTTATTTAAATTCCAATCAACTGTAACATTGTTATCCAAACTATATATTAATTTGACGTCACCTGTTATATTGTTAATACTTTGATTACCATTTAGCATGTTTTTTAAAATACTTTGATAACTGTTTTCAAAAATTAGCTTTACATCATCATAACTGTTAGCCTTTTCGGGTAATTTTATTTTAACATTCTGTCTATAACCGTCCTTAAACTTTGCTTCTAATTCATATACTTTTTCACCCTCTCCATAATTTTTTCTAAAAATACTTTTTACATTACCAGTTTTTGAAAAAGTATTATTTAAACATATTAAATCTCCAAATATTATAATTAAAATAAATGCAATAATAGAAATAGAAATTCTTGATACCATATATATGTATGTATCCTCTTTCTTGTAATTATTGACCTTTATTTTTTCTATTCTCTTACCTATCTTCACATATGATAATCTGTATATTTTTTTATCTATAAAATCAAGAATCCAGGCTGACATTCCATAAATAAATCTAAATGGATTCTCCTTTTTATCCAAATTATCAAAAACATCTTTCTTGTATTTTCCTGTGCAAAGAAATATAATTAAAAATAATAAGATAATTGCTGAGTACACACATATAAACGTCAATATATCACCCCCTGTTATATCTAAATATAATTATTAAGTTTTTCTTATATCTCTACTTTTGATATTTTATATCCTAAAAAGAATGCGAACACATATATCATTAAACATACTGACATTACAATTCTACCGGTTATTGAATTATACATAATACTCATCATATTTGGTGATGTTAGTCTTACATATACAATGATACATATTGGAATAATATTCATAATCATTTGTTCATATTTTTTTGAATTAATTATTACTTTTATCTCCCTTTCTGTTTCTATTTTTCTACTTATGGAATTTGCTGCATTCTTTACAATTTTTATTAAATCACCACCACTCCTCTTTGCAATACTTATAATTTCTGAAAATAATTTAATATCCTCTATCCCACTTCTAATTGCAAAATTCTCTATTGCGTTTTCTATTGTGATATTTAACCTTAATTTAATTATAAGTATTTTTGTTTCCTTACATATATATGACTCCTTTCCGTATAGCTGCGACAATTCTCTATATACTTCCACAAGAGAATTCTCTATAGAATATCCTGCTATCAATTGTGCTGTCATTGACATACAAAAATCCTTAAATTGAACATTTAACTTCTGTATTCTTCTTTGTATTAATACCTTTTTTATCAATTTTAAATAAAAATATACAGGTAAAACAAATGCAATTGAAATCCATAAATTATCATAGAAAACATATGAAAATATACATGCTATACCTATAATTACTATAATACTTAATATGTACTCCTTAATGGTCATTCTATAAATGCTATAGTCTATTTCATTCTCCGTATGATATATCCTCCTTACCGTAACCAGCATCAAATAACTTCTTTTGATTAATCAAAGTATTTCCTGTCCATTTCAGTTTTCCTTTTACTATACCTTTATTTGTCCCTTCAATATTATCCTCTTCAAATCTATATATAGTATTTGTCAAAATCTCTTCTCCATTAAATCCTGTTATCTCAACTATCTCCAAGACTTTTCTGGTTCTGTCTCTTAATCTTCCCAGATGTACTATTATATCTATACCTGATGCAATCTGACTCTTTATAGCCTTCAATGGCATATCTACACCCATTAAAACCATAGTTTCTAATCTGTTAAGCATATCTTTTGGGCTATTTCCATGTCCGGTACTTAAGCTTCCATCATGTCCGGTATTCATTGCCTGCAACATATCTAGTGCCTCTGCTCCTCGTACCTCACCAACAATAATTCTATCCGGCCTCATTCTCAGACTAGATTTTATCAAAGCTCTTATATCTATTCCATTTTCTCCTTCATCATTTGCCTGTCTAACCTCCATCCTGACTAGGTTATCAACACTTTGTATCTGCAACTCTGCCGAATCTTCTATAGTAATTATTCTTTCATCACCGGGAATATAATTTGATAATACGTTTAGAAAAGTAGTTTTTCCTGAACCTGTTCCTCCACTTATGAAAATATTATATTTGGCGTTTACTAATAGTTTTAAAAAATCAGCAACATTTAAAGATATAGAACCTATTTCAATTAACTTTTTCATGGTTATTGAATATTCCGGAAATTTTCTTATAGTTACAACCGGACCATTAATGGCAACAGGATTAAGAACAACATTTACCCTCGATCCATCACTAAGTCTGCTATCAACTATAGGCGATGATTCGTTAACCCTTCTGTTTACTCCTGATACTATTTGTTGAATTATATCTACCAGTTTCTCCTTTGAACTAAATCTATTATTATATTTCTCAATTCTACCATCTTTCTCTATAAAAATATTATCCGGACCATTTATCATAATTTCAGTTATATTTTTATCCTCCAGTAATTCCTCCAAAATATCCAATCCTCTTATAGAATCATATATCTCTTTCTGCAATCTGTATTTTTCTCTAACAGATAGACCTTTTTCATTACCATATTCCAATATAACTTCATCTACAATTTCTTTTACCCTATCATCTGATATTTCAGTTGAAACGTCTATTTTTTCCATTACCTTTTCTCTTAATTTATTTATATCATCCAATATTTCCCTCCATCATTATATCTGTCATCTCTTTAATAATGTAATCGTCACCTTTGCTTAGTACATTACTGACATCAATCTTCTTTATTACAGTATTTTTTAATTCATTATTTACATTTTCAAGATAATTAAAAAATAGTTTTAATTTTATTGATGAATAATTATCATTTAAATGTGGTACAAATACATAATCACATATTTTAAATATTTTAAATATATCTCCTACCATATTTGAAACGTCAATTATTATATCTCCATATCTTCCACTATCTTTAATCTTAATAATTAATTCTGCCCATATGTCCTCATTTATCTCAGATATATCAGCTATATTATTAACAGGCGGAATTATATCTGTATTATTATATTTCTTAACTATTGCATCTAATTTTATATTGAAATTACTATGTTCCTTTAGACAATAATATATTAAATCTGATATATTAAGCCCTCCATCAAAAATATCTTTATTTAAAGAAAATTCTTCTAAATCAATAATAAGCGACTTATTCTCTTTTAATGCATAAGCTAATTTCATACATAATGTACTCTTTCCACATCTGTTAACAGGCGAATAAATAGCTGTTATCCTGACATTCATATCCCTATCTAATATATTATCTTTTACATCTGAATTTTTACATGTATAATTAGCATAATTATTCAGTATATCACTAATTATCATACACATTTTCCGATATCTATAAACTGCCTCATACCCTTGAATTCTTAAAACATTCTTCTCTTCTGACAAAATCTGGATATATGCATTAATATTTTTTATTAATTTTATATCTATACAATATTCTGCCAATATAAGAATATTAATATTATTTGTTTCACAAAATTCTCTGAATTTATCAATATTACTAAATGTAAATATTGAATACCTTTCATTAATATAATCCAACAAATATTCATTAATACCAGTTATATATTCTTCATCTGTATCATAAACAACAATTATTATCTGATTACCCATTCATGTCATTTACCTCCATATATATTTTCAAAAGTTAACTTATTGATGTAACATATTATATATTATAAGTTTGATTTTGTAAATAGGTTTTTAAAAATAATATCAAAATTATTTGTAACTTATTTGAATGAATAAATTTATTATTATATGACTATACTTATATATGAAATATTTGTAAAAAGAGGTGTAATTTTGTTCAGAAAAAGGGAAAAACCATCAAATACCATGCTGTTAAACGAATATAGAGATCAGTTATCAGAAAAGGAAATACTTAAAATTGAATTAGAGGAAACAAAATTAGCATTAGATGCAGTATACACCATTCTTCAGAACGTGACCGAACCAGAATTAATAGACAGTGCTATTTATGAGCTTAATTCCATTCAAATGAAATATTCATTTCTTCATAGAAAATTTGTGGAGCTTACTGCTTAATTGTCCTTTATATTCAAACACATATTTTATTAATATTTATAGAAAAAAGTTTTTAGAGAATTTTGTGATAATTGTCAACTTACTGATAATAATTTCATCTTTCACAATTATCACATTTTTCTAAAGACTTTTTTCTATAACTCATCTTTTTGTCACTCCACTATCTTTATACACCACATTTATTATTGAATTTCTATACATTTTACTACTTTTATTAAAATTTAAATTTACTTTATATGAAATAGCTATTTAAAAAATATTTTAAATAGCTATTGACATATGACAAATTTATAGATATAATCTATTTAAAATTATTTTTAAATAGGTGTTAAAATGAGTGAATTAAATATTTTCAAAGTCTTGTCTGATAAGCAGCGCCGTGACATTCTGGTAATGCTTAAAGATGGTAAAATGAGTGCCGGAGAAATTGCTGAGAAATTAGATATCTCGCCTGCCGCACTTTCATATCATCTAAAATTATTAAAAAATGCTGACCTGATTATGGAATACAAAGACAAAAACTTTATTTATTATGAAATAAATACAAGTGTCTTTGAAGAACTAATCTTGTGGGTAAAACAGTTTGGAGGTAACAAAAATGAGTAAATTTTTCAAATCTAAAAAAATAATGTGGATAATCTCTATTATTCCACTAATATTAACCGGCATTGTAATACAGTTTATGCCTGATTCTGTACCTATGCACTATGATATGTCAGGTCAGATTGACAGATGGGGGTCTAAATACGAGAATATTATTTTTCCAATTTTGATTATTTTAATTACTCTCTTCTGGCAAATATTTATTCTTTATTATGAGAAAAAGGCTTTAACTGCTTTAACAGATAAAGAACGTAATGGAGCTGTATCTAATGCTAAATGCCTTACTATTGTTTCAATTTCGACTTCCATTGTTTTTGGAATAATGCAATGTTTTATTTTATTTGGTTCGTATTTTGAAGCCACTAAAAATTTAACTCACGCTTCTGTCGATATTGCTAAAGTTTCATGTATATTATTAGGTGTACTTTATATCATCCTTGGAAATTATATGCCTAAAACAAAGAGAAATGGAACTATCGGTGTAAGAATTTCATGGAGTATGTATAATGATGTAACTTGGGCTAAATCTAATCGCTTTGGAGGAATTGCACTCATCATTACAGGGCTATTAACAATTATAACATCTATTTTTGTAAGTGGAAATCTATCTACTATACTAATGCTCATTTATTTAGCAATTGCTGTAGTAGCTATACTCATTTATTCCTACGATATTTATAGGGATGAATGTAAGTCTAGACATTAATATCCAGTTAATTGGTTATGTTTATTATTTATCTGCATTTTCAATTCCAGTTCCATCATATGCATTTTTCTCAACATATGTCATCATCATATTATATCTTATACAATGGTTGATAATAAACATAACTAATGCTATAAACAGACACTTTTTATTTATTATAATTCCAGCTATAACCAATCCGCTTATACATAACCCCGCAACTATTATTAAAAATATGTGGTCTTTAAGCCATTTATTTTTATAAAAATCTATTTTTTCTTTAATTGAAAAACTACCTGATTTTATCATCTGTTTAATATTTTCTTCAGCAGCAACTTTATACTTCTCATCTGTTAACCTTTCTCCACTAAGAATTTCATTAATACTAACTTTGAATAAATCACTCATTATTAACAATATGTCAGCTGGTGGCAGATATGTACCTGTCTCCCATCTTGATATTGTCTTATTTGTTACACCAATTTTTTCTCCAAGTTGTTCCTGTGTATATCCATTTTCCTTTCTAAGAACTGCTATAAATTTACCTATTTTTTTTAAGTCCATTTCTGTCACCTCCGTAAATATTATAGTAATTACCATTCTTTTTGTCTTTACCATAAACAGCGAATTATATTCTCGCCTGTATAAGTTATACACAACCCTATCTCTTTTTTCTATATTTATCCTCAACTTTTGTATATACAACCATAATTACAATAATTAAAATCATCATTCCAATTACCGCAAACATAATCATCGGACTATTTTGCTTAATAAATAGTAATGGAATACCAAGTAATTCTAATACCACTGCAAATACAAACCAAATCTTTGCCACAGCATTATTATATTCTGGTATGTTTTCAATCTCCAATACTTTTGCATTTGCCCAGAAACCCGCAGGTTTATCAGATTTTCTATCAATTAATCCCATTATAAAAAATATAATTGCAACTATACTCCATATTATAAATGCTATTTTCATAGGTATATTTCCCTTCCCATTTATCCATTTTCTACTAAAATAATTAGATATATATTAACATAGATATACCTAAATTACACTTTAAACTTCAACAAAATTTCCTGGTAAGTAAAACAAAACCGGCGATAAACCTTTATTTCAAGGTTTACCACCGGTTCATCAGTAATGAGACATCGGGGATTCGAACCCCGGACAACTTGATTAAAAGTCAAGTGCTCTACCACCTGAGCTAATATCCCATTCATTCCTTTTCAGGAAATGCCCAGAACTGGAATCGAACCAGTGACACAGGGATTTTCAGTCCCTTGCTCTACCAACTGAGCTATCTGGGCAGTTTCTTTAAGAAACATCGCAATTAACACGCATTGAACATTTTACAATGACTTCTAATTATTGTCAAGCAAAATTTTATTTATTTTCTATTCATTTTTATTTTACTGAAGTGAAAAATTTATTTCCACTTTGAAGTAGGCAAAGTAGATTTTAGTCTTTCATTTATTTCCACTTCAACATTCTATTTAATATTAACATTGCCTCCACCAAAATATCTTTCATTACCTTCCATTCCGGTTATCAATTTAGCAAGCCCCTGCATCTTCTCCTCTGTCCTGGCAAGTTCATTGCTACATTCTAATAACTCTGCTGAAATATCAAGTCCTGCATTATTATAGATTGGCTTATATTTTAAATCATGTTCAAGGCTTGCCCAATAATCCATAGGCTCTGTTCTGAACTGAATCTCAACAGGAATCATCTTCATCGCACCGATATAATTGATAGGCACTTCTAATATAAGATGCAGACTTCTATATCCGTTAGGCTTTGGATTAGCAATATAATCCTTTCTCTTAATAAGATGCAAATCAGGCTGATTCTCAAGATATTGTGCAAATTCATACGCATCACTTATATAAGCACACACAACTCTGACACCAGCAATATCAAACAGATTATCCTGCATATTATCAACTGTTGCCTCTAGCTGTTTCTTTGCTAATTTCCCCATTACACTTCTGGCACTCTTAATTCTCTTCTCAAGCTGATGAAGTGGTTCTCTGTTATATTTGAATTTAAGCATTTCATTAATGGTTTCAATTCTTATGCATATTTCTTTCATCGCAGCCTCATACATCTTAGAAAACATCTCATATGGTGCAACATTCTGCTCTAACTGGTGAATTGCCACTTCCATCTTTCTTGCATCACCGACTTTAGCATTAAAATTCTGTAATGTATTACCATTCTCCGTTAAGAATTTAATTATATCTCTTCTGGTAATAATTCCGATAAATACATTCATATCGTCTACAACTGGTACAAAATTCTGCTCCATTGACAAAAGTAGCAAATCATTTATATCACTCGAAATGTTTATTGCCGGATTCCAGCCTTGTCTTATAATGTCCTTAATTAACAGACCATCATAGTTCTTCATATCTTCATCTGTATATTTCAACAGAAAATCTTTATCACAGACCGTTCCCGCATATGTACCATCTACACGTATTACAGGAATTGCTGTATATCCACTCTGCTTTAAAATCTCCATTCCCTGTCCAAATTCGTCTGTATCATATAAATATTTAACTTTTGATTTTGATATTATTAACTTAAATGCGTTCATTTCTAAATCAACCTCTTTTCAGGTAACTTACTATGCTGCTGCAACAATGAAGAATAATACTAATGGCTGTAGGAGTACCATTGTGTACAGACAATCTCTATATAAATTCTTATTTACTTTTATCTTATTACTTCTCATTGCTAAAAGTACAATCACCAGAAGTGGAACAAAATATCTTCCCTGCACACCCTGTATCTCTGTACTGCCTAATGGTGTCCAATCGAGAAGCATAGCCCCCATAATACAACCAACGCTAAGAATAGTCATTATGCTCATCATTAATTTAGCCTTACCGCTAAAATCATAATTATCATCTTCAGACTTCATAAATCCCAAGAACATAACAATAAATATCGGAACAATTACTACCATTGGTATGCCGATATCTATCCAGCCAAGGTTGCTTCCTATCATGCTTCCGAAGTAAAATGTTCCGAGATTCGCAAGTGTATCCCAGAAAAGTACAATACAGAAAGCAGGATTCTTAATTAAATATCCTATAGTGTAACCCGGTGAATTTGCCCATTCCACAAATCCATTCATAGAACCTGAACCGCCCTGTTGTGGTGTTAACATTTTCACTATCAATGCAATTATAACTGCCGCCACAAGACCTGATAACAGTATTTTGAATAACTTCTTATTTTCTCTAAACAATCTCTTAAGAGGCAATAATGTCATCAAAAGAATTGGTGCATATGCAAATCCCTTAACAGGAAGGAACAAAATACTTACTGCAATAAGAACTGCTAAATCCTTCTTATTAATTTTCTCATCTACTGTTAATTTAAGTGAAAGTGCAACTACTACCAAAGCCATTGCAAGAATAGGACAGTCATACGAGTATGAAGAGGCCTGTTGCAATGTCAATGGCATCAAACATAAGATAGCCATTCCCATCTTACCGAACGGAATCTTTCTGATTGCATAGAATGCCAGCAGAACAAACAATATATAATTAAACATAGAGCCTAAAAGTAATGTCTGAACCGTTCCAAAATGAAGAATTCTTCCAATAGTAATTCCAAGTGCCGGAGCAAAATACAGATACTTTTGTGTATCTAGCATTTTCCAATCTGATTTCATTTTAACCATTGTATTATCTGCACCTGTATTATGCAAAAGGCTGTTATAATAATTATTATATACATCTCTTGTCAGATAAGCACGTAATACGTTCTGTTCAGCATCATTTTTTCTGACAGAGACAGAATCTTTATATTCTCCACCACATACCATATTAGATACTCCATAAGCAGTAGCAATATGCTTTTCTTCATCTGGTGTCGAATAATCCGGTAAATATAAAAGGAAAATAAATCCAACTACAATAGCAAAGATAAGATATGCGAATTCTGTCTTTATATCCTTCTGTCTGATAAATAACAGATAATAAAATACAACTATCAGTATACCTAGTATTGTAAATGATAACATTGTAACCCATGAGAACAAATCAAATCCCGAAGCCATTATAAGAGAAACCTTTAATACGCTATCCGAAACTTTTCCATTAACGGTCAATTTTTCATCATCCGGATTACAATAAGTCAGTGTAAGCTTGTCATTTGGGTTTAACTCTTCTACTTCTACTTTAAAACTCAGGTTCTTTTCTTCCTTAAGCTTAAGTGGCTTTTCTAATTCAAATGCTATCAGCTTTCTGGAATTTATATAACCTGTATCACATTTAGTCTCTGCTAACACTTTATTTGTGTCTTTATCAGTCACAGTAAGCTTAAGTATTCCCAGATTATTATTTTCAGCTTTATATTCTCTACATTGAATAATAATTTTCTTAATGTTGCCTGATATACCTTTTTCATCTTGTACCAGAACGTCACCTTTTTTAAGCTCTTCACTTACTTTTCCATTTTCACTCTCATTCAGATTATAACTATCATTATGTATGATAAACCTTGTATATACTCTCAGACATAAGGTTATATATATAATTAAAATTAATGCGAGTGCTGGTAATTTTTTCCATATATTCTTATTCTTCATATCATTCTCCATTCCTAAGCTGCCCGTTTTCCTAATCTCTTGTCTTATTTTCCAATTCGTCAACTCTTGCCTTTAAGATACCAATTTCCTGAACCAGTTTTTTTATACTTGAAGATGCTATTGATAGTGCTACTGACATAACAAGTATTATCACCAGTGAAAATAAAAATGCCAGAAAGAACATCATATTTACAGGAGATGCTATTCCTAAAAGTTCCGATAATTTCTCCATCAATACTGGAAAACAATCCAGAATTAATACAGTTATTCCAACTAAAATCCACGAAATTGCATGTCTGAGTTCAAGTCTGTTATTTCTTACAAGCGAAATAACATATAAAAGACCCAGCACTAATATAATCGCAACAATTATCTGTAATCTTAATAACATTTCCCTTACCTCCTTGTCCTTTCTATGATAATAGCCATAGTAACCTTAAACATATAATAAAATGATTTCTTAAACGATATTGATGAAACTCCTTCTTCTCTTGCCCTCATAATTACCGGAATCTCTAATACTTTTAATTTTTTTCTTAATATCCAGGTCGTTGTCTCAGGTTCCGGATAATCCTTAGGGTAATTTCCTGCAAACAATTCTATTATCTTTCTGTTACACATTCTGTAACCCGATGTAGGATCCGTAATCTTCTGACCTGTCAGAATTTTTATAAGGAATGTAAAATATCTTATACCTAATCTTCTTGTAAATGATGACTGAAATCCTTCTTTTTCAATAAATCTTGAACCAATTACCATATCAGCCTGTTCTTTCACAAGTGTCTCTGCCATTTCATTAAGATATTTTGCATCATGCTGGCCATCTCCATCGAACTGCACTGCTATATCATATCCATTCTGACATGCATAGAGATAACCTGTCTGTACTGCTCCGCCTATACCAAGGTTAAGTGGTAAATCAATCACGTTAAGTCCTGCATCCTTACATACCTGCAAAGTATTATCCTTAGAATGGTCATTAATAACTACATAATCAAAATCAGGTGCATTTTTATTTATATCATTTACTGTATTTACTATACTTGCCGACTCATTATATGCCGGTATTATGACTAATTTTCTTAGTTTAATGCTCTCGTTTGTACTTTGAATACTCTCCATTTTTCAATCCTCCATACATAATAATCTGTTATAATTCATTATACTTCTCACTCTTTCCATACTGTTTTACCAGTAATTTGGCTATGAATTTTGGCCAGAATTTTCTGAACATCTCATAATCCTCTGAGCTTCTTCCTGTTTCCGCAATAGCTGCTGATGTCTCTGAACCTTCATGGATTCTGTGACAAGTAAGTGGAGTACTGCTGTATACAAATGTTCCTTTGTGTCTTGACAGTATTTCCCAGCATTCCCAGTCCTCATTTGTTCTGAAATGGTTCTTAAATAAAGGTTCCCTGAATCTTTCTTTATTAAATGTTACCGAAGGACAACATATTGGTGAACCCATTGAAAGGATTCTTCTTCTTATAAACTTACTTCTCTGAAATATTTTTATTTTTAATGGTGCAAGCATAAGTCTCTTAATCTTCAAAAGTCCTGTATTATGAACTTTTTTACCATTTCTAAGTTCATAATAATCTGTAAAAAATATTATTGGATTCTTTGCTTTCTCCATCATATCTGACATTGTCTTAGAATACAGCGGAAGATAAACATCATCCTGGTGTGCTATCGTTACATATTTAGTTGTTGTTTTGGAATATGCAAAATTCCAATCTTCCGTAATACCACTTTTTCCTGTATTTATATACAATTTTATATTATATTTTTCTGCCATATTTTTTATATAATCATTAGGTGTGGATGTACATATAATAATCTCTGATTTCATCTCCTGAGCCATCAATGACTCTATACACTCTTCCAAATATGGACTTTCTTTATACGCACAAATAGCAAAAGTATGTTGCATAATTATCTCCATTCCGCAGACGTTTATCTATCAGTCCGCCTATAATTTTCTACTTTATATTCTGTTTTATCGTTTTCTTTACCTTAAGCACATAAACTATGATACTTCCTGCGAAAAACAGTCCCAGAACACATACCGCCACAAAAAAGCTCATTGATGCCCCAAAAAGTTCTGATTGCTGTACTAATCTATCCGATAAAATGTAGACGCTTATCGCTGATAATATATATCCTGTCATTATCAACTTCTTTGTTCTAAATATTGTAAGTATATAATATAGGACAAACGCAACAGAATTAATTCCTCCTGCCGCTATAGTGAACACAAGCAAGCTTCTGTATGCAGATAACTCGCACCCTGTTGCAATTGACAAAACAGGTATTCCTAACAAATATGCTCCTATTAAACACACTACAGTTATTCCTAGCAGACAAGATAGCATTTTAAAAATAATTGCAAAGAACTTTCTAAATTCTTTCTTCTCATTTAAATCTGTCAGTGTGATAAGCATAGGTCTGAATAAGAATCCCGCAAAAAGATTTATAACTGATACAGGCAGAAAAATAGCCTGATAATAAGACTGATACTCGCTTGACATATATTTATCCACAGCAAGTCTTGGTGCACTAAGTATATATGCCCACAAAAATACACCAAGGAACAGTGGAAAGCAATTTTTCATAATCTCAAGTACACTCTTAATATTACATAGATTAAATTTATCTTCAAATTTATTATAAACTTTTATATCAAAAATGTATACACATATAACTGCCACTACATCCGAAATTATCATCGTAATCACAAGATTATGTGTCATAATAAGCATTATAAAATATACAGCCATCATAATAAGTGTTCTATGACACATTGATTTTCCTGCCAGATACAGATAACCATCTTTGTGGAATTGTGATTCATACACATCCGCAAATGCATCAATTAATTTTAAAATACATACCAAAAGAACAATTCCAGCCTTTTCCGTGTCATATCCTTTTAATAAAATATAGCCAATTGATACCAGCAGCATAATTGCACATGTATATATCTTCGTAGTAAAATATTGTCCAAAGGTATACTTATCTTTCGAATCAGTAACCTGATAATTTCTCATTTCAAAATATCCAAAATATACTAACATCTGACTTATAGTCAGTGCTATTGCAAATATTCCGCCCTTTTCTTCTCCAACGATTCTTATTGTAAGATATGACATAAACACTGTTGACATTGCATAGACCAGACTGCCTATCATATTCCACAGGAAATCGCTTTTTTCGTTTTTTTCAAACATTTTTATATCCTTTCCACTACTATACAATGCATAAGTATACTCGTTTCGCCACCTTTTATCAAGAAAATTTTTTGTAATAATTACGAAAAAGCCTTATTTTACTATATACTATAATAATTTATCTTTATGATATGATTAAAAAGTCAATTTATTTTAACATGCATTTTCTCATATTTAACGACATTTACTTACATAATTTTATACATTTTTTTACATTTTTATGATGATTTCTTGCATATACATAATTTATTATAATTATAGTCATGATGAATACATATAAATCGCATATTCCCTCTCTTTTATCGGTTTCTATGTGAAAATGTCATATCCGGCTGATTCTTCATGACAATATTTAATAATGTAGAAAGGTCGTTCATATATGCAATCATCACGTAAAGCCAAAAATATTCAATTAATCCGCTTTGTTATTGGAATATTATTATGTTCCGCTATTATTTTATTTGTATATATGTTGTTACCAGATTCACGTTCTGAAACTGGTAACGCCGGCCATTCTATGCTATTATCATCTTCTACAATTTCTGAGGCCGAAGAATTTTCTTCAACTGTCAGATTGCCACTTTCTGACTATGAAGTGTGTATTGATGCCGGACATGGCGGTCAGGATATAGGCAGTAGTAAAGGAAAACGTTTAGAGAAAGATGATACTCTTGATTTGTCAATGAAAATTTATAAATATTTATCAGATAAGGGCATATCTGTTGCCATTTCACGAACTAATGATACTTATCTTTCACTTCAGGAGAGAAAAGATTTCGCTGAAGATTCTAATTGTAAGTTATTTATCTCTATACACAGAAATCTGTACGAAGGCAATTCAAAGATAAACGGAGCAGAAGCATGGATTCACAGTTCTGACCCTGCAAACGCCCATTCGCTTGCTTCTTCGATTCTAAATGATATCTGTTCTTCTAATAATTTTGATAATCCAACCTTTGATAATCGTGGGGTAAAATGCGGAACAAGTTCCGATGCATATGATAACTATGCAATTAATAAAGTGAGTATGACAAGTATGATTCTTGAAATGGGTTTTATAACAAGTCCATATGATAACAGTGCTTTTGATAACAATCTTGATACATATGCTAAAATAATCGGTGATGATATAATAGATTATCTGAATAATAAATAACCCAAGACTATCTTGTATAGCCTTGGGTTATTTATTATCGTTTTAAAAAATGCCGGCGACCGGAATCGAACCGGTACGGGAGGTTAGTCCCGCAGGATTTTAAGTCCTGTGCGTCTGCCAGTTCCGCCACGCCGGCATAAACCTTTCGGTTTAATGGGACCTACAGGGCTCGAACCTGTGACCCTCTGCTTGTAAGGCAGATGCTCT